>Ga0194112_10005410_pt1 | contig 17155 bp, 9 predicted proteins | sample TA2MahC400mmetaG_FD_146191 | JGI IMG/M metagenome (GOLD analysis project Ga0194112, IMG submission 146191) | Freshwater microbial communities from Lake Tanganyika, Tanzania - TA2015016 Mahale Deep Cast 400m | ecosystem: Environmental > Aquatic > Freshwater > Lake | place: Tanzania: Lake... | reverse complement strand
TCTTGTCCCCAGTGAGGGCGCCGCCGAATCGCTGAAAGCTATTTAGCCCGCATCTCCGCCGAAGCCAACGCGTTCAGCCGGGGGATACCCCCCCTCTCCCTTGGGGAGAGGGCTGGGGTGAGGGTGCTTGTGTCCCCGGCGGGCCCAGGGCAGGCACCCTCACCCCGGCCCTCCCCCCGAGGGCTGATCTTTGCCCACATCTTATGGGGGCTGCGGTTTAGCCCCCGAATGGGGGCGTTTGAGCCGTAGCCCAGGGCGACCGAAGGGAGCCCTGGGAGAAGGCCCCCCAGCATAGAGCCCCCGAAGTGGGGCGATTCAACGGGCGTGAAACGCCCCCTTCGGGGGCTTGGACGGGGGGCCGCCCGCTCCCAGGGCTCCCTTCGGTCGCCCTGGGCTACGGCTGGCTCGCCCGCGTTCGCGGGCTACAAGGCCCCGAGATGTGGGCAAAGATCAGCCCCGAGGGGGAGGGGGCAAGCCCCCCTCTCGCCAGACTGGGCTACGGCGTTGCCTTCTTCTTCGGGATGGGCGGCGTGGTCTTCTTCGCGGGCGCCTTCTCCTTCGGGGCGGGCTCGGGCTCGGGCTTCTCGCGCGAGAGGGCCAGGGTGCAGAGGAAGTCGAGGCACGTCTGGATGGCAACGTCCGTGTTCGTGATGCTGTCCTCGCCGTCGCCACAGATGCGGAGACTGGCGGCGAGCGGCCCCTTCGCTCCCACCCAGTTGGCGGCGGAGGGGCGCTCGGCGCCGCGGGTGATCCGCAACTGGAGCATCGCGTCGCCCACGACGAAGCGGTACTTCAGCCGCGCGTTCACCACGTCCAGCAGGGCGTAGAGGAGGTTCTGCTGGGCCGTCACGAGGTCGCGGGCGCGCACCAGGCGGTAGCCGGCGTCGTAGTCGTCCACCCCAATGTCGAGGAAGGCCACGGCCTTGTCCTTCTCGACTGCGGCCTGGATGACGGCGCTGCCGGCCTCGCTGAAGGGCTTGGCGCCGCGGGCCTTCCTGTCCGCGTAGGCGTCCCAGTGGTAGTCGAAGTTGCGATCCAGCTCAACCCCATTCTCGGTGGTCGCGGCGCCGGCGCGCAAGCCATGGGGGTTGAGGACGGGGAGGAGCTTGAGCCGCACGCGGTCGAGGAGCCAGGGAATCTTGGGGTCGTTCTCGGGGTTGTCCAGCAACACCTCGGCCAGGCGGTTGAGGGCGACGGCGCCGAGCCAGTCGCCGCCGCGCAGCCCGGCGGCGAGGACGACGAGCGGGCCCTCCTTCGCGCCCAGGCTGTAGCTGTAGACGAACGCCTTCTCCTCGGCTCCGCCCTCGAATGCCTTGGCGAGCTTGCGGTCGGAGCGGTCCACCAGGTCGTCGAACCACTTCAGCACGTCCTCGTAGTCGGGCTTGCTGGGCATGTAGCGGGCGTAGCGGGGGCCGGAGCCGAGTGCGCGTGCGAGGAAGATGAGCTTGTTCTTCGCCCCGGGGTCGCGGCCGGCGCGGCCCGTCGGCGTGATGAGGTCCATCACGGCCATGTGCCCGCCGAGGTTCACGTCGAGGAGCGCCGAGTTCTTTGTCGAGTGGTCGGTGGCGAGGAGCTTGGCGTCCTCGCCCTCCTTGGGCTGGCCGGCGATGTAGCGGGCGAGGAACTGCTTCTCCTTGCGGCTGCCGAACCAGGGGACTCGGGACTCGGCGGGGAAGCCGGCGGTGAAGCCCTCCTCGCGGACGATGCGGAGGGTGGTGGGCTCCTTGAACTTCGTCTCGTCGGCCACCTCGCCCTTGATGTGCGAGTAGGCCAGGGTGTCCAGGACCACGGTGCCGCCGCCGCGGGCGAAGGGCGTGGCCACGGGGTCGCCGCCCATGAAGAAGATGCCGCCGTGGAGGATGACGATGCGGGCTTTGCACTTGCTGTGGACGGTCATCTGGTCGCCCAGCTCCTCGACCATCAGGCGGTCGGCCAGCAGCGCCTTGATCTCCTTCGTCTCGGGGGCGCTCGCGTCGTCCGTGAGCAGTTGCGTGAAGGGCACGGGCGCGACGAGGGGGAACAGCTCGTCGTCGGGGCGGCCAGCGCCCACCAGGTAGCCGAGCTTGGGCCACACATCCTTCACCAGCTCGGTGACCCTGGCGTAGGCGGCGAGGCGGCCGCCGCGGCGGACCTCGAAGAGCTCGCCTTTGGCCACCTCCTTCTCGATGCGGATGGCAACCACGTGGCCGGCATCCGCGTGGGCGCGGACCTTGAGGGGCTCCTTGCCCTTCTCCTTGGGCGGCTCCTTCTCGTCGTCGGCCTTCTCGGCCGGCGGCTCGTCCTCGGCCGCCCGGAGCCGCGGCGCGGCCGCGGCCAACGCCAGCAGGCCAAGGCCACAGGCCAGCCAGACACTCGCGGCTCGGCTTCTCATCGCAGGCTCCTACGGCGCCGTCTCCTCCTTCTCGTCCGAGGCCGAGCCGATGAGCGGCGCCGGCTTGGCGCCGAAGAACCGCGCGCCCGCGCGCGCGGCCAGGCACGCCCCCGCGCCGATCACCGCCGCGTCCCACAGCCGCAGGCACAGCAGGTAGGCCATGCACATCGCCGAGTCGTAGCCCAGGAGGGCGAACGTGCCGATCAGCCCCCCGTCGAGCATCCCCACCCCACTTGGCGTGAGCTGCACCGAGAGGAGGAGCTGTCCCGCCGCGAAGATCAGGCACAGCTTGCCCAGGCTCAGCGGCGCGTGGCCACCGAACCCGCTGAGGAGGAAGAAGCCCAAAGGCTTTGCGAACACGGTCGCGTGAGAGACCAGCAACGCCCCGAACGCCGCGAGCGACGCCCCGCGCTCCTCGCAGAACGTCCGCGACACCTGGTCCTCCATCGCCGCCGCCCGCCGCCACAGCCGCGCCATCGGACGCCGCAGCGGACGGAACCACGCCAGCGCCCGAACCACCCGCGTCAGCGGCCGACGCCGCCGAACGAGTGACACCCACAGCACGGCCGAGAACCCAAGCAACAGACCCGCCACCGCCACCATGGCCATCCCTCCCACACGATTCGGCGGGCTGAAGAGCGCGAACTCCGGCTCGAGGGCGGCCACGACCGCACTGAAGGCGAACACGACCATGAAGCTCAGGAACTCGAGGTACTTGCTCAGCAGCACCGTGCCCGCCACCTGGTGGTACGGCAGCGAGGCCAGCTTCCCAACGTAGGCGATCCGCAACGGCTCACCACCCAGATACGTCGAGGGCGTCACCATGTTCCCGGCCTGCCCCACCGTGATGCCCCCGAAGAGCGTGAGGAACGGCACACGGTGGCCGATGGGACGGCCCAGGAGGTCCCACGCAACCGACTGAGCCAGAAGCGTGAGCAGCGTGAGCGCCGCCACGACCGCGAAGGCCCACGGCCCCGCCCGCTCCACCGCACGAAGCGTGCCCTCGGGACCCACCACCCACACGATGCCGAACAGCAGCAGCACGGTGATCGGCAGCACGATGGCAAAGCTCAGGGCGCGGCGCACGGCACTCGGTGCCTCCACCCAGGAAGTCTCCAGGCCCCCAAAGGGTACGCCACGGCGGCCCAAATGTCAAGGCAGGATAGGGCCGGCGGCGTTGACGCACGCTCCGGCGCGCGCTATAATCCCCACACACTCGCCCCAACCCCCGGCGAGGAAAGGGGACGACTGTGAGCGCCGCTCTCGCAAGATGCCTTGCCATTGCCTGCCTGGCGGCCATTTGGCTTGCCCCTCTCGGCCCCAGCGCGCGCGGGGCCGAAGCACCCCCTGCGGCAGAGCCGCCTGCTGCCGTGCAGCTCCCCCTCCCCCCCCTGCCCCCCCTGGCGCCGCCCGGGCCGCCTCCCGCCGATCCCCACCCCGCGCTCTACCGCGCCCCAGGCACGATGGCCGACGGCCACCTCCTCGCCCTCGCCGCCGAGCCGGTCACGCCCCTCCTCAAGAGCGGAAAGCCCACCACCATCAAGGTCCGGCCCCACGACATCGTGCAGGCCCCAGGCGACCCCAAGCCCATCGAGGGAACGATCACCGACGAGCCCGATGGGAGAATCTCCTTCCGCGACATCAAGGGCATCGCCCACCCGAAGAACCCTCTCACCATCGCCGACCTCTTGGTCTTCCAGCGCCAGGCGGCCACCGTCCCACTCGTTGTCCGCGAGCGCTCCCAGAAGGCCGGCGCCAGCGCACCTGCGCACCTGGCACTTGCCCAGGACTGCCTCGACGGCGGCTTCCTCGCGGAGGCCGAGGCAGAGCTCAAGCGCGCCCTGGAACTCGACCCCAGCCTCCTCGCTGCCCACCTGAAGCTGGCCGACCTCTGCGTGGCCCAGACCCGCCGCGACGACGAGGTGGCGGTCTACCAGGCCGCCCTCGCAGCGGGGGCCGACGCCCCCGAACTGCGCGAGCGCCTCGCCCTCCGCTGTCTCGAACTCGGCCTCTTCCGCCTTGCGGGCCAGCACTTGGCCCAAGCGCGGAAAGCCGCCGAGCCTGCCGCCGCTTCGCGCCTGCTGCGCCTCGAAGCGGAAGCGCGCCTCTTCGGTGGCGACGCCACCGGCCCGCTCCTCAGGCAACTGGCCGAGGCCGCGTCCGCCGACCCCGCAGCGGCCAACCTCCTGGCCCTCGTCAACCTCCTGGACGACCGCACCGAGCCGGCCCTTGCCGCCCTCAGCAAGGTCGCCGAGGCACCCGACCCGCCCGCCAGCGCCCTGAACAACCTGGGCGCGCTGCTCTTCAACGCAGGGGAACGCGAGAAGGCGCTCGCCCAGTTCGAGGCCTGCCGCCGCGCCGCCCCCCGTCACACCAAAGCTATTGCCAACGCCGCCCTCGCGTGCGCTGCACTCGGAAGGCTGGACGAAGCCCAAGGCCTCCTCGCGGCCATCGCGACGCCGCCGGACCGCTCGGTCGGCTACCATCTAGCCGCAGGCTATGTCCACGAATGCGCCGGCAAGCCCGACGCCGCTCTCGCCGCCTACCAGCAAGCGCGAGCGCTCGACCCCGGCTGCCTCTACGCCGTGAGCGGCGTGGCCCGCTGCCACCTCGCCCGCGGCGACGCCCAGGCCGCCGCCGAAGCCTTCGCGCAGGCCCGCCTCGTCGCCCCCGCCGACCCTGCGGTGCCCCGCGGCCTCGGCATCTGCCACTACAGGGCGGGCCGATTTGCCGCAGCGGTCGACACCTTTCGCCCGCTCGCCGCCCGCGAGGGCGCCGACCCCCTCGACCTCGTGCGCCTCGCCATCGCCCTGCTCCACCAGCCCGACGGCCTCAAGGACGCGACTCAGTGGCTCGACCGCGCCCTGGCCGCGGCCCAGCCCCCCGACCCTTACGCCCTGGCCGCCTCCGCCTACGCCGCCCACGCCGGGGGCGACGCGACCCGCGCCGAGGACCGCTTCCGCCAGGCCCGCCGAGCGACCGCCGCGCCCGACGCCGCGAAGTACGCCGCCGCGGCACTCGAACGCCTCGCCGCCCAGCGCGGCGAGGAGGTCACCCTCGTCCCCTTCGGCGCCGGTCGCCTCCCAGAAGGCTGGCGAGCCACAGGCGAGGGCAGCCCTGCCCCAGAGCTCCGCCAGGACGAGGTGCGCTTCGACGCCCTGGCACCCGCCGCCAACGAGAGAGCCGTCACCTGCACCGTCCCGCTCACTCGGCCGGCGGAGAAGGGACCCGCCCTCCGCCTCGCCCGGTTCGATGTCGCCGCCCACGTGCCCCTCACCAACGATGCCGCGGTAGGCGTCCTGGTCGGCGCAGGCTCCACCACCCTCCAGCTCGCCCTCCGCACCACCCGCCAGCCCCAGCTCAGCCGCCGCCTCGCCTACCGCATCATCCGCGACGGACAGGCCCCCACCGCCTGGGCCGACCTCCCCGGCACCATCGCCCTCGAACGCCTGCGCCTCGGCCTCGGCCCCAGCACCCGCGCGCCCGAGGCCCTCGACGTCTACCTCAACGGCAAGCCCCACGGCGACCCCCTCCCACTCGACGCCCTCAAGGACCCCCCGCCCCAGCTCACCATCGGCTTCTTCGTTGCCCCCGAACCCCAGCAACAGTGCCTCTTCGTCGTCCGCGACCTCGAACTCGTCTGGAAGAAGCAGTAGCCCCCCTCACCTGCCCCACCCGCGCGCCTGCCCCCGTCAGATGGCCAACCTTGGCCGCCTGTTCCCCCGGGCGGCCCCGGCGGAGAACGTCATAACGCCTTGTTCGTCAGTATCTTACAGCGTTCCGGCCCCCGGGGGGCCACAGGTGGGTGGCCAATCTCCCCGCCTGTGCATTTGGCCATCTGTAGGCCGAGGTGTGATGGGCGTAAAGCCATATGATTGCAGTACTTATGGCAGTGTCGCAGGCATGGCGCCCCCGCGACAGGTGGCCAACTGGCCGGGATGGTTCCCCCGCCTCGGCTAGGGGCCAGGGGGCTGTGACCGCAGGGCGGAGCGGAGCTGGGCGCTCAAGGCGTCGGCCTCGGCCCCCGTGCCCGGCATGGCCTTGAGAAGCTGCCCGGACCGAAAAAGACACCCGCTGTCTTTTTCTGGACCCGCATCGTCACCGATACCATAAGTGCTTGTGGTTTATCATCTTATGCTGTTCTACGCTGTTGAGAGTGGAAAAAAGACAGCGGGTGTCTTTTTTACACAAGCCTCTACGATATCCAGGTCATATGGAAGGCGACGACGACCCACTTGCCGTGGAGCTTCTTCAGCGTGGCCTCGTGGCCGCTTGCGGCCAGGTTCCCCTCCCAGTCCGCGATCGTCGCCGTGGCCGTGGTGGGCGACTCAACCTTGACGGCGAGCCCCGTGACGTTCACGAACCCGTGCCGGATCTGGCGCGAGCGGAGGACGAAGCCGGGGTGCCCGTAGTACCCCTGGCTCGCGAAGTGTTCCTTCGGCGGAGGCGCGTCGCCGTCATCCGCGCCTTCAGGCCGCTCCCTCTCCACGATCACGATGGCATCCTGGCCGCCCGAGGTGGCAAAGAGGACGGAGAAGACGGCTTGCCGTATCTCGTGGAGGTCGTCACCCCCCTTGTGCTTCGGCGTCAGGGGATTGGGGTCCTGGCCGTCGGGCACGCCGTCGCCATCGGAGTCCGCCTCCTTGAGGTTGGTTCCGAGGCGTGCCTCGACGAGGTCCGGCAGGCCATCGCGGTCGGCGTCGGCCGCGAGGTCCTTCAGCGTGGTCGCGAGCTTCCGGCCGTCGAGAGCGACGCGGACCGAACCGCCCTTGACCTCGAGCTGGCACTCCGGCTCCTTGTCGCGTGTCTCTGGCAGCGGCAGGTTCAGGAGGATGGGCTGGGCCCACTGGCCCTTGCCCAGCGAGGCCGTGAGCCAGAGGTCCTCCTGCCCGAATCGCTTCCAGGCGAAGGCGGCCCACTCCTTGCCCTGTTCGTCCGTGGCGCGCGCCAGAGGCTTCAGGTCGTGTGGGACGAAGTGGTCAATGGCATAGTCGTGCCTGCCGAAGCGGAAGGGGGGCGGCTCGGCGAAGCGCTTGCGGCTCCAGGCCTCGAAGCGGCCGATGGCCTCGACGGCCTCCTTCGTCCCGATCTCCCCCAGGGCCACGAGAGCGTGCATCTTGAGCTGGCGGCTCAGGCCGTGGGTAGTCAGGAACTCCTCGATGACGGCGATGGCCTGGGTCGAGCCGTCCTTGCGGAGCTCACGGATGGCCTTGAGGCGGGCATCGCTCTCGGGCACCCGCAGGCCGTAATGCTCGTCCTTCTCTGCGAGAAGGGTCTCTTTGAGCTTCGCCAGCTCCGCCCCTTCCGTGGCGAGTCCGAGGGCGCACAGCACCCATACGAGCGTTCGGCGAGACATCTGCATTCCTCCTGTCATGACCCCCTCCGAAGTGGACGCTAGGCTTCACTTCTTGCGTTCAGGGCCTTTCTTCTTGGGGGGCGGGGCGGGGCTGTCGAAGAGGGGCGGGACGAGTTCCTTGTTCCAGGCGTCGTAGGCGGCGACGAGGCGCTTCACGACGTCCGGCTGGGCGTCGGCGACGTTGGTGGTCTCGCGCGGGTCGGCCTCCAGGTCGTAGAGCATGGGGTCGCCGAGGCCGGTCTTGACGATCTTCCAGCGGCCTTCGCGCACGGCGTAGCTCGTCCCGCCGCCCGTGCGCCAGAAGAGGCGTTCGTGGGGCGGCGTCGCCTTCTCGCTCAGGACGTGCGGCAGCAGGTTCACCCCGTCAATCTTGCGGTCAGCGGGTAATTGGGCGCCAGCCGCGGCGGCCGCTGTGGCGAAGAGGTCGAGTGAGATGACGGGCTGCGCGTAGTCCTTCCCCTCGGGCAGGCGGTCGCGCCACTGGACGGCGAAGGGGACTCGGATGCCGCCCTCGTGGAGCGCGCCTTTGCCGCCGCGAAGAATGCCGTTGGTTGCGCCGTAGCGGGTAGGGCCGCCGTTGTCGCTCAGGAAGAAGACGAGGGTGTCGCTCTCCAGCTTCAGTTCGCGCAGGGCTGCGAGGAGGAGGCCCACGCCATCGTCGAGCGCGCTCATCATGGCGGCATAGGCCCGGCGGCTGGGGTCCTCGATCTTGGGGAAGCGGGCGAGATACTTGTCGGGGGCCTCGAGCGGCGTGTGGGGCGCGTTGTAGGCGAGATAGAGGAAGAACGGCTTGGCCGCGTGGCGGCGGACGAAGGCCGCGGCCTCGCGCGAAAAGGCATCGGTCAGATACTCCTTCTCCTCCACTGGCTGGCCGTTGCGCTCGATGGGGATGAGGTACTCGCGGGTCTCGCCGGCGGGGTTGGCCTTGAAGTAGTTGTGGCCGCCGCCGACGAAGCCGAACTGCTCGTCGAAGCCGCGCTTGAGGGGGTGGTGTTCGGGCGCGGCGCCGAGGTGCCACTTGCCCACGATGCCCGTCACGTAGCCCGCCTGCTTGAGCACCTGGGGCAGGGTGATTTCGCTCACTGGGAGGCCGGCCTTGTGGTCGCTGGGGTCGTAGCGCGGATTGTTCTCATGGCCGAAGCGCTGCTGGTATCGCCCCGTGAGCAGCCCGGCCCGCGTGGGGCTACAGAAGGGGTGCGACACGAGGCCGCACGTGAACCGGACGCCATGCTTGGCGATGGAGTCCAGATTCGGCGTCGGGATGTCCTCGCACCCCATGAACCCCACGTCGCCCGACCCCAGGTCGTCGGCGAGGATGAAGATGATATTCGGCTTCCGCGCCGCTGGGGGCGGCTCGGCCCCGAAGGCCGCTCCGCCTCGCGCGGCAAGCACGCCCGCCAGTCCTGCAACAGTGGCCTCCACGAACTCGCGGCGTGTCTGTCCTCTCGCCATTGCCTGCTCCTCAGGGTTCAATGCGCTCCCCTCGCTGATAGGTGAACGGAGTCGCGGGCGCCGCGATGCCTTGCTCCCAAAGGGAGCACAGTTGGTTGCCGGCGGCTTCAGCCGCCGGACTCCGGCGCCAAACCAGTGAAGTCCCGAAGGGACGACAGAAAGGGGCGGGCCGCCTCGTCGGAGCCTCTGCCGTCCCTTCGGGACTGGGCCATGTGTGCGCCCTGCTCCGGCGGCTTCAGCCGCCGGACTCCGGCGCCAAACCAGTGAAGTCCCGAAGGGACGACAGAAACGGGCGGGCCGCCTCGTCGGAGCCTCTGCCGTCCCTTCGGGACTGGGCCATGTGTGCGCCCTGCTCCGGCGGCTGAAGCCGCCGGCAACCTACTCCTGTCCCTTCGGGACTGGGCCATGTGTGCGCCCTGATCTGCTGACCCTTCGGGACAGTGATCTTGCTCCTTCACTCACGGGCGCGGGGTGAGCACTTTGCCCAGGGCCTCGATGCGTGCCGTGCCCTCAGAGAGGGTGGGGCAGAGCCAGCCGCCCTCGTCGTGCTCGTTCCAGGCATAGATGATAACCGCCTGGGCGGGGCACGCAAGCGGGTTCTCCTTCGCCCAGGCGACGGCGCGGGCGACGTGCCCCGCAAGCTCGGCCGGCGTGGGGGCCACATAGTGCTTCTCGATGCCCACGCCCGGCTGCTGCCACTTCTCCCATGGGACGGGGTGCTCGACGCGGGGACGGCGGTCCCAGCCCGACATGGCGATAGGGACGACTTGCTTGCCCGTGGCCTTGCACTGCTCCCAGAAGCGCTCGGCGTGACGCGCCAGCTCGGCGTAAGGCGTGCCGTTGCCCGCCGCCTGAGTGGCGTAGGCGCTCAGGGCGTCGAGGCCCAGGGCGTCGGCCAGCTTCTTGCCCCGCTGGGGATTGGGGTCCATCAGCACGATATAGGGGTCGCCGAGGCCGGCCTTCTGGGCGTCGGCGCGGAAGGCGTCGAAGAGCTTGCGGGCGCCCTCCGCGCCGCCCCAGCCTTTGAGCCAATCGTCGCGCAGGAAGCCAACGTAGAGGAGCGGCCGGTTGCCGAGCACCTTCTGATAGGTCGGCTCGGCCATGAGCTTGAGGAAGCGCTCGACCTTTGGGCGATGGGCCTCGGGCGTGCCCCACTTCCCGCACTCGGTAAGGAGGCAGAAGCGGATGTCGCCCTTGCGCGAGCTGGCAAGGTAGGTCTTGAGGGCGAGGCTCATCGGGTTGTCGGGCTCATAGGTCACGAACGCCCAGTAGTCGAGCCCTGCGTGGCGCGCGTAGGCGATCTCCTGGTCCATGATCTCCTGCGAGTAGCCGCGGATTTCCACCTGGGTGTCGGACACGGCCTTACCGAAGAAAGGGATGCGGTTGTGCCAGCGTTTCGGCCCGAGCGCGCGCTCGACCGCCTGCCCCGGCACCCCCTGGTCGCCGTGCCAGGCATCCCAGCGAATAGCGCCCACAGCCGGCCTGGATTGATTCGGCATCGTGTGGACTCCGCGGAATGCAGGTTCCGCGCCCCACGCGGCGGCGAGCGCGCTCAGGATCGCGAGGCAGCGCCTTCCCATCACAAGGCTCATGGCTTCGGCCTCCTGCCTGCCTAGTCTACCATCCTCCAGGCGTCCCCTGCAATGGAGGGATTCCCTGGTGCATGGCGGATCCGCGCGCTCTCAGGGCTCTTTGTTTGGAGTCCCGCCTTCAGGCGGTCTTCAGCCCCCATTGCAGCGCCCCAGGACCGCCTAAAGGCGGGACTCCGAACGGGGTCGAGAGGCGCGCACAAGTTGGTCATTGCAGGTGGCGTTCCGGTCCGCCCGCGGTTGACTCCCACGGGGTGCAGGGATACGATCCTGGCGTGGCGGAGAGAGTAGCTGCCCGCGTGTGCCTGCTGCAAGGAGGAAGCCCATGAGGGCGTCGAGCCTGGTTGTTGTCCTGGTTGCGATGCTGCCCACCGCAGCAGCCGCGGCGCAGACGCGGCTGTGGGCCGAATCCCCCGGCGCGATGATACTGCCGGACCGCCTGCCCGGCGGTCGCAAGCAGATCGCTCTCTCAGGGGTCCGCAACGAGTTCCTGTGCGCCCAACTGGGCCTGCGCGCCGAGGCGGATGGTGGCGGGCCGCTCTCGCTCGACTGGACCCCTCTGAAAGGCGCCGCGGGCGCGATCGGGCGCGAACACATCGCGCTCTTCCGCGGCGCCGACATCGCCGTGGCACACGGGCAGAAGGTGGACGAGGCGAAGGACAAGGCCCGCGCCCGCGCCTACGGCAACTTCCCCGACGCCCTCGTGCCGCTCGTGGCCCGCGACGGCACGAATGTGGCCAACCGCATCGAGCCGGAGAAGGACAAGACGCTCCCTTTCTGGCTTGACATCTTCATCCCCACGGGCACGCCGGCGGGCGACTATGAGGGGCGGGTTGTCCTCAAGCAAGGCGAAGCCGAAGCCGCCGCAATTCCCCTCAAAGTCACGGTGCACGACCTCGACATCCCGCCCGACTCGACCGTTCCCTCGATGTTCAACCTCCGCCTCCACCCGCACGTGCTTGCGAACCTCGACAGCTACGTGGCAGAGGTGATGCGCCACCGCATCCAGCCGACCAACTACCACTACGTGGGCGTGGCGCGCGACAAGGCCCGCGGCTGGGCCGTCCTCGACCGCTTCAATCCCCAGGGCAAGGGCTACGTCAACGTCTACTACTGGGAAGGCGGCAAGCTGCCGCCCGAGAAGGCCAAGCCGCTCCTCGACGGCCTCCGCGAGATCACCGCCCACCTGAAGGAGCGCGGGCTCTTCGAGCGCAGCTTCCTCCACCTGGCCGATGAGCCGGGCGAAAAGGCCATCCCCGGCCTCATCGAGTTCGCCAACCTTGTCCTCCAGGAGCTTCCCGAGTGGCGGGGGAAGGTCGCCGACACGCTGAACCGCGAAGGCACGGAGCTCGACAAGATCGTCACCCACCACATCCGCGCCCTCAAGTGCTACGGCGCCTGGTACGGCCAGCCGCCACGCACCTGGGGCGGACGCGAGGAGTGGGACAAGCGCCGCGCCGCCGGCCAGCAGCTCTGGTTCTATCTCTCCAACGCCCAGGGTGTACCGTATCCCACTTTCGACATCCACACCGTCAGCCTGTCCTGGGAGCCGCGGGTCCTCGGCTGGGCCTACTGGTACGAGAAGGCCCACGGGCACCTCTACTGGGACCTGATGTTCATGCCCCAGTGGCAGCTCAACAAGCGGTTCCCGCCGGGCGACGGGCAGCTCATCTACCCTGGGGACTTTTCGCTGCCCGGAGCGCCGGCCTGGGTGCAGGTGAAGGACCTCAAAGGCCCGGTCGTCTCCCGCCGCCTCAAGCACCAGCGCGAGGGGCTGGAGGAGTGGGAGCTGCTCAAGCTTGCCGAGAAGAAGGCGGGAAGGGAGAAGGTCCAGGCCATTGTTGACCGTGTCTACACCTGCCTCGGCAAGCGCACCTGGGCGCCCGACGCCTACGACCCGGCAAAGCCAATGTGGAGCTACGACGAGGAGCAGTGGGACAAGGCCCGCCAGGAGGTAATTGAGCTGCTGCGTGGCGCCGCCCGCTGACTGCGGGTCTCAGCGTCCGCCGGCCACGTCCGCGTACGGATTCAGGCCGAACCAGCGGCGGCTGCCGGAGCCGTTCGAGCGGACGCCGAAGGTGCAGGGCTTGTCCGGCGTCAGGAGGTCGGCGGCGACGGCGACGTAGAAGAGGCCAATGCCGTCCTGCGGCATCGCGCGCATGGGGACGAAGTGGAGGGCGACCCGCTTGTCGGCGCTCTTCCAGACGGAGCGGTCCTGTGTCACGTCGAAGGCGAGCGCCTCCTTGCCGTTGACGAGGAGGGCGAAGCCCTTGGTGCGGGGCTGGCTGACGAAGCCGATGCCGCCGGCGAAGACGAAGGTGGCGGTGGCCCCCTTCCAGTCGGCGGGCAGGTGCGCCGTCTCCCATTCGACGAGGTGGCCGGGGGCGGTCTGGCGGCAGATGTGATAGGTCGCGTTGTCCTCGCGGATGCTCACCCACCTGTCGGTCTCGCCTTCGTTGCGGACGATTCGCTGGAAGCCTGAGATGAATGGCCCTTCGGGCGGCTCCATCGCGGCGACCCGCTGGCGAAGGAAGTCAAGCGGCAGCTCGCCCTTCGGCTTCGGAAGGGTGCCCGCATGCTCGACCATCCTCGCCAGCAACCACTCGGCCTCCGGCGCTGTAGGCGGGACGTCTCCGTCCCGCGGACCGCGGGGCAGGGACGCCCCGCCTACAAGCGAAGAGAGGTTGAGGCCGCTGACGATGAGGGAGCCTTTGCCCACTTTGGCCTGGAAGAGCAGGGCCTTGCTGCGGCAGAGGCGGTGGACTTCGATGGCGCGCACCAGCACCTCGGGCTGGGAGGGCAGGTTGTCGAGGATGACCGCCTGGGAGCCTTCCACCAGGCGGTGCCAGCCGATGTCGCACCAGCCGTCGGGCGCGATGGCCCGCGTGATGGGATTGTCGTAGACCACGGTCCCCACGTTGCTATCGCCCGGCCCGCCGAGCCACCAGCCGGTCTTGAAGCGGTTGCGTTCCGTCGGGAAGAAGCCTTGGGGCGAGAGCATCACGAGGCACGCCCCCTCGGCCGCCGCATCGAGCACCCTCTTCGTCGGCTGGTTCATCACATAGACCGCCTCGGCGGGCAGCTTCTCGCCGCCCGGCAGCGGCTTCGCCCCCAGCCACTCCAGCGCCCGCACAAGCTCCGGCCCGGCGAAGAGGGGCATCGCCAGCTTGGGCGGGGCGGTCTCGGCGGGATAGAACCACGCTGTCCATTCGTTCTTTGACCGGACATCACCGGCGCGCAGCTCGGCCTCAATGGTAAGCATCTGAGGCGCCTGCAAATCGGGCAGCTTGAAGGAAGTGATGACGATGGAAGCCACTGTCCCCTGCGTCACGTATTCCACTATTCCCTTGCACCCAGCAATGGGTTTTGCAGTGCGGCCTTCAGGCCGTATCTGGGCGCTACGGGCTGAAGCCCGCACTACGAACTCGGCGTCGGCGAGTTTGCCCTCCGAGTAGTTTGAGGCGAGGAGTTCCAGGTCGAGCGCCTGCCCGCCGCGGCAGACAGGCAGGAGGCCATCGAGTAGGAGGACGACATCGCCAACGAATGGGCGGACGCGCTCGGGGGGAATCTCGGCCTTGGGACGGAAGTAAGTGTCCACGATGCCGTTCGAGCCGGTCCAGTAGTCCTGGAACAGCCACCACTGGTGTCCGCTGGCGAAGGGGTTCTTGCGGAGGTCCTCGATGTTGAGCTTGTGGCAGAGGAGGTAGAGCCGCTCGGAGTTCCGCGCCCACAATTCTGCCTCGCCGAGCAGCCCCAGCTTCTCTATCTTCTCGCGGGCGGGCGTGAGCCAGAAGGGCTTGAAGTTGTGCTTGAACGCCTCGATCTGGTCGAGGCGTGGGAAGGTGATGAAGTTGCCCATCTCGTGGGAGATGACGGGCTTCTTGGGCTCGCCGAAGCGGTGCCTATCCGGGCGCTCCAGCGGCGTGTGGCCCAGGTCGAACATGTAGACGAAGAAGTCGAGGGTCGGGCGGTCGCGCTTGCCGTCGAGCCAGCCGCCGCCGCTGAGGCCGTTGCTGTCTATCACCGGCCGTGTGGGGTCGAGGTCCTTGGCGATGCGATAGAGTTCGGGCGCGAGGGGCACGCCATCCCACATTTCGTTCCCCATGCACCAGTCGAGGATGCACGGGTGGTTGCGGAGGCGGCGAATGACGGCGGCCCACTCCTGCCGGTAGAGGTCGAGGGCGGGGCCTTTCGCCCGCTGGTAGTAGTTGAGATAGGCGATGGGCAGCTCGGGCGAGATGAGCATGCCCACCTCGTCGGCCGCCTCGTAGTACTCGGGCGGCAGGAAGTGGCTGTGGTGGCGGACGTAGTTGAAGCCGTAGCTCTTGATGAGCTTGAGGCGCTTGAGATAGACCGCCTTGTCGGACGGCGCGGCCATCGTTTCCGGATAAACGCAATCGTCGCCGTAGCCGTGGAGGAAGACCCGTTTGCCGTTGAGCAGGATGTGCGGCCCCTTGATCTCGATGACGCGCAGGCCGAAGCGGGCATCGACGCTGTCGAGCACCTCCTCGCCCCGCACGAGCGACAGGCGGGCCGTGTAGAGGTCGGGGTGACTAGGCGACCAGAGCTTGGCGTCCGCGATGTCGGCTCGAATCTGCGGAGTCCGCGACTCCGTCGCGGAAGCTTCCGCCGCGGAGCGGCGGACTCCTTGTGCGTCGAGGATTTCGAGTTCCAACTTCGCACCGTCGGCCTTGCCGTTGAGCTTCGCCGAGACGATGCAGGCAGGCGGGTCGAGCTGCGGCTGCACGAAGAGGTCGCTGAGCCAGGCCTCGCCGCGCGCCTCGATGGCCACATGGCCCCAGATGCCGCCCCAAGCGGTGAACATCTCGTCAATGATGTCGAAGCAGCCGGCCAGCGTGTCAACGTCCCATCGCTGTTTCGAGTCCACGCAGATGGCGATTGTCGCCGCCTCGCCTGGCTTGGCGTGCTGCGTGATTTCGCGCTCGAAGGGCGAGAGATAGCCGATGTGCTCGCCGAGGCAGGAGCCGTTCACCCACACCTTGGCGTAGCGATGGATGCCGCCGATGGTGAGGAAGAGCCGCTTGCCCTTCCACTCGGCGGGGATGTTCACCTGGCGGCGATACCAGCCTTTGCCGACGAAGTTGTGCCGCAGCTTCGGCGTCTCGGCCCCGAAGCCCTGGGCATCCCACGCCCCGGGCACTTGGATGGTGTCCTTGAAGGGCGCCTTGGCGTCGAACCACTGCTCCTTCTCGCCCGCGTCGTTGGGATCGACTCGGAATTGCCAGGCTCCATCGAGGGAGATGGTTGGCCGCCCCGCGGCGAACGCCGCTGCGGCCAGGGACAACAGCAGCGGGATTCCAGATGCCAGATTCCACATTCCAGATTCCCCCTTAATACCCGCCCCGGCTTCGCATGCAGGGGTCACTCGCCCCGGCGCATTCGGCTGACACGGTCTCCGAAACGCGCTCGAAGGTCCTGCTGGACTCTATCCCGAACTCGCATGTACTCCTGCATCTGCCCGAACGCGAAGATGCCTCGTGTGAGAACCGTGACCCCAACCACCGCAGCGCCGCCGGCTGTCCAGGCTCTCAGCCATATCCGAGGGCGCTTGGTGCTACTGCGATAGCTGGCAAGGGTGTCGGGCGTCTTGAGCTCGTCTGCCTCCGTGTAGCCGAGGTCTGCGGCGATCCCTGCCAGGATCTCGCAGATCGCGCGGCGGTCGTCCTCCGCCACGCCGGAGTCCTGCCCGCGGGCGGCTGCCGAGGGCGTTCGCAGGGAGACTTGGTACCGAACTCGATTGCACAGGCTATGGGCACAGCCACTCAGGAGGAGCGCCGCAACGGCGGAACCCACGAGATGGCCGCAGCGTTCCATGCCTCACCCCTGAAGCCTCCTCCTCAACGCTTCTTCAGAGTGCTGCCGATGCCCGGGCCGCCGACGGCGGTGAAGAGGGTCTCGAGATTGGGGTCGGTGGTGATGGCCTTCAGGTAGTCCTGCATCTCGCCGCTTGCGCTGGCCGTGTTGTGGGCGAGGATGAGGCCGCCCGGCCGCACGAGGGGCAAGAGCTTCTTCAGGTAGTCGCCGTAGCCCGGCTTGTCCGCGTCGAGGAACACGAGGTCAATGGGGCCTTTGAGCCGGGTGACGGTCTCGTGGGCATCGCCCTCGACGAGGGTGACGAGTTCTTCGACGCCGGCGCGCTTGAAGTTCTCGCGTGCCAGCCCGGCGCGGGTCGCGTCAATCTCGTGCGTCGTGAGCTTCCCCCCGGTCGTGCGCAGCGCGAGGCAGAACCAGATGCCGGAATAGCCGTTGGAGGTGCCGATCTCGACGACGTGTTTGGCCCCAACGGCCTCGGCGAGGAGCCGCAGCAATCGCCCGTCCTCCCGCGGCACGTTCATCATCCCGCGCGACTGGCTCTGACGCATGTCG
>Ga0194112_10005408_pt1 | contig 17156 bp, 18 predicted proteins | sample TA2MahC400mmetaG_FD_146191 | JGI IMG/M metagenome (GOLD analysis project Ga0194112, IMG submission 146191) | Freshwater microbial communities from Lake Tanganyika, Tanzania - TA2015016 Mahale Deep Cast 400m | ecosystem: Environmental > Aquatic > Freshwater > Lake | place: Tanzania: Lake... | reverse complement strand
CGGCGCATTGGCAGCCCTGGCCCTCCTCGGAGAGCCAGATCATCACATCCCTCACGCCGGGAGTGCTGCCCAGGTCGGTGAGCCACTGGCTGACGAGCGTCACGAGTTCGGGCCTCGCGAAGCAGATGGAGTTTGGCACGCCGGCGGCCTTGAGTTGCGGGAAGGCGCAGAAGATGCCGGTGTCTTCGAGTTGCTCCAGATGATGGATGATCGGCACGATCCGCAGGGCGTGCCGGCGCGCCCGCTCCATGATCTCCGGCTTCATCGCCGCATGGCCGACCCCGCCCTCGTCCACCGAGAGGGTCGCGTGCAGCTCGATCAGGTTCATCTTGCCCGTGGCCATCGACTCGATGTCGCTAAGCACGCTCCCGCCCCACTCACCCCGTTCGGCGAGGTCCGGCCAGTCCACGATCTTGGCGACCGGCAACGCGACGGTTGCCTGCGGGCCCTTGCCTTTCAGCATCGGCGCGATCAGCTGCTGCAGCGTCTTGGCGGCATAGTAGATGCCAGTGTCCGTCAGACCGCTGCACACCAGGCCCCGGCAGTCGTCGGCGCCGCCCGTCGGCTCGATGCAGTATGCCTGATCGGCATTGCGCAGATCGCGCAGGCGCGGCTCGCCCGGCTTCGCGCGCTGCAGACGGATGACGAAGCCCCCGCCCTCGGCGGAGCCGACCGGCGGCGCAACCTCGGTGGCATCGCGTACGAGAGCCGCCAGTTCGTCAGCCGCACACCGCTCAAGCTCCGTGGCGTCCTCAGCCAGCGCGATCCGCAGTTCCCCTACCGGCACGGTGACCCGCCCGGTCATCGCGATCTCCTTCGGCAACGGAAGGAGTCGGCGACTCCAGGCCTGCGCTTCGTCCTGGGACAGTGGCTCTGTGCGGAGGGCGCCGGCATGGGTCGCGAACCCGAGAACAACGATCGGCAGCACAGCGAGCAGCTTGGGTAGCATGTCCGTCGCCTCCATCGACAGGTGGTTGTGCATCCTCCGCTGCTTCGTTCGCCACTGGAGGCGCTCCTTCGCGCCGCCGGGGCATCAACCCGTTCACCGGCCTGCGGGGCCCCTGATCGCTTCTGGGACAGTGAGCCAGGGGAGGCGGATGGCGCGCATGTCAGGTGTGATCTTCATCACATTCCCGGCCTGTGAGCGATTTGAGATGCAGGAATACCCCCCCCCGCCGAATGTGTGAACACGCAGAAACACATCAAGGGGAGGTGCAGAGCGATGAGACGCGGTATGATGGTGACAGTCTTGATGCTACTTGGGGCGTCTGTGCGTGCCCAACCGCCCCCGGAGGGCTTCACGGGCAACTGCTGGTGGCCCTGGCCGGATCCGCTCGGCGCCAATGTCGGGGAGATGACAGAGGTGCAAGCGGGCGGCTACGTGCACTACACGGTCAGCTGTGCAGACAAGGACCGGCGTCAGTGGGTCGAGAACGGCCAGCCGCAAGGTTTCCCGGAACTCTACGTGGATACGAGCAGGTACGTCAATGACCCGCCGGACAAGCCCTTCATCCACAGTTCCCAAGAGGGGTGGAGTGTAACCCAGATCGGCTTTGACGGTGGCAGCGGGACCTACACCTTCGAGTTCCACGGGGACGCGCCGATGCACGTTGAGATCACCCGCGACGAACTCGACCACTGGTGGTTCGAGGACGTCCCTGCCGGGCTTCCGGGCCCTCCCGGGGCTCCGGGATGGGAGGCTGGGAGCCGGGACGACCTGGAGGACGTGGGGCCCCTCTCCAAGACCGTTCGCATCGTCGCGAACATGGGATGGATCGAGGGGTACGTGACAGACGGACAGGGTGCCCCCGTCCTGGCCCTGGTGCAGGCTTGGCAGGGCGGGGTGATGGTCGCGGAGACTTGGAACGATCCTCTGGAAGGGGGCGTCTATGAACTCCACGAACTACCTCCCGGTCAGTTCGTGGTCCGTGCAACCGTCCCCGCCCAATGGGGAGGCGGCGTGGGCGAGACGAATGCTACCGTGACGCCGGGGCAAGGCACGCAGGCCGACATCACCATTGGGGTCGGTGGTGGCGGCGGAGGTGGAGGTGAGGGCGGCGGCGGGGGCGGCGAACCTCCGGGCGGCGGCGGGGGGGAACCTCCCGGGGGCGGCGGAGAGCCATGATTGATGAGTGGCAATCCACTCACACGCGGGCGCGGGGCGGGGGTACGCCCGCCTCGCGTCCGCGTAGGAAAGGGGGACGTGGGCGTGACGCAAGCACGGCTCTGTGGGGTGGCAATCCTGGCGCTTGTCGTAGGCTCGACCGGGCTCTGCCAGACCGAGGAACTGCGCACTCCTCGGCTCTCGAGTAACGAGACCCTTCCGCCGAGGGTGCTGCTCGAGGACGGCGTGAGCGTGTCCGTCACGGGGACCGTCGTACACGCGGTCCGTGCCCTGCTCGAGCCCACCGACCGCGACTTCGCGATTGGCTCGCCCACGAAGGACTTCGGCGCGGTGGCGCTCTTCGAGGCCAAGGACGTTCCCCTCTGGCAAGCGCTTGACTCGATGCTGGATGTGTACGGGTATGATTGGGGGATACGAGGGGGAGTCATTGCGCTCTGGCCGGTCTTCGAGCCCCGGCGTGAGAGGCCTGTACCTCCCCAGTCTGCCGAGCCCAGAGAAGGCGTAGCCCCCGCACAGGCGCCCCCGCTGCAGTTGCTCGAACCGACCTTGGTTGGCGAGGCCCTCGAGTCCGCCAGGGAGGCGAAGATCGCAGACGTAATGTACGATGAGGAGGCAGGCTCCTGGTACGCGGTGGTTCGCTTGCGGCATGCCGATCAGCTCTGGGTCGCACGCACTTTCGCGTGCGCAACTGGGGCAACTACGGGCGGGGTGTACCCCTATGCCGTCCTGCGAGTGGGGTCGTTCCGCCGACTGGACGCAGCAATGAGGGCGACGAGCGAGGCTGCCCTCGGCCCGGCGGCGACAGAGGCGACTGCTGAGGCCATCAGGCGGGGTGTGGTGGCTCTGTTGACAGCGCAACAGGCGGACACGGTCCGCAGGTTCGGGACCGCCCAGCTCGCCTTCCGGGAGCTTCCCACCCCCCTGGCCGCTCTGTTTGTTCAGTACGCGGAGGCCAAAGTCGCCGCGATGCGCACCCCGGGGGGGACCCCCATGGGCATCGACTGGACCCAGCCTGGGGCGGCGCGGGTCGAGGTGCGGACGACCAGGGGGACCTTCGTGAATGGGAAGGGTGCCCGGTCAACGAGTGTCTACCTGGTCGTCAGCTGCGTGGTGCCGAACACCGATGGCGGGGAGTGCTCGTTCTAGACTGGCGGCCCGGTGCGTCGGGGGTGGCAGCCATGCGTAGGGCCTTCACGCTCATAGAGGTATTGGTCGTTCTGGCGATCATCGCAATCCTGGCCTCGATCCTGTTCCCGGTCCTCAGCCGGGCGCGGGGCAAGGCGCGCCAGGCCGCCTGCTCCTCGAACATGCGGCAGGTCGGCATGGCCTTGGGGATGTACGCGGACGACCAGGACGGGCTTCTGCCCCCTGCCAGCACGAAGATCCCCGGCGGGCACTTCGTGAACCCCTGGCACGGGCAGATGGACATCGTGTGGTGGGACCTGACCCTACCGTACTGCCGGAATGAGTCCATCCTGCGCTGTCCGGCCGCCGCCCAGTGCCTCCCGGCCTACCTCATCAACGCCAAGCTCACCTTCCTCCAGCCCGGGCCGCTCGACGCGTGCGAGGACGCGGCCTCAACCATCCTGCTGTTCGAGTACCACGTACCCGAAGGTCCCGACGACGGAGGCCCCATCATCCCGGCCCGCAGCTACGTCGCGGACTATGATCCCGTGTACCACTTCGGCAAGATGAACGTCTGCTTCGCCGATGGGCATGTCAAGCCGTGCGCTCCCCATGACCTCGTGAAGGGCAGCCCCCTGTGGGAGGTGGCCAAGTAGCGCCCCAGAAGGGGCCCGGCGCGCTCTCAGCGAACACCTCCGCGCCACGACACCCCTCTCTGAGGCGCGGACATGCCCCGCATCTCCCACTTCGCGATTGGCAATACGCCTCTCGTCCCGGTGCCCCTCGGCCCGGATGCCGGGGGCGCGCAGTTCTTCGCCAAACTGGAGTGGTACAACCCGACCGGCTCGCTGAAGGACCGGATTGCGCTGCACATGATCGAGGCCGCGGAGGCGAGCGGGGAGCTGACGCCGGACAAGATCCTGCTCGAGGCGACGAGCGGGAACACGGGCATTGCGCTGGCGGCCGTGGCGGCGGCCAAAGGGTACGGCGCGCAGATCGTGATGTCCGCCGCGATGAGCGAGGAACGCAAGCTTACGTTGCGGTCGCTGGGCGCGGAGCTGGTGCTGACTCCCGCCGAGGAGGGCTGCGACGGGGCGGTAATCCGCGCCCAGGACCTGGCGGAAGGCCCGCGCTACCACCTCCTCGGGCAGTTCGTCCGGCCGACAAACGCCGAAGCGCACTACCTCACGACCGGCGCCGAGGTTGTGCGGCAATGCCCCGAGCTGGACTGCTTCGTGGCCGGAATCGGCACGGGCGGCACCATCATGGGTGTGGGGCGGCGGCTGCGGGAGGCGTTGCCGCACGTGAAGATCGCCGGGATCGCCGCCCAGTACCAGTCGATGATCCAGGGGCTCATGTCCCTGGAGCAGTACGTCGCGCCAATCCTGGACTTGTCGATCCTCGACGAACGGGTGGAGGTCTCCGACGCCGAGGCCTTCGCTGCCGCCCGGGAGCTTGCCCGGGAGCAGGGCCTGTTCGTCGGGCTGTCCTCGGGCGCCACCTATGTCGCCGCTCGGAAGCTGGCGGCCAGAGGCTACCGCCGGATCATCGGCCTTTTCGGCGACAGCGGCGCCAAGTACCTCTCGACCGAGGCCTTCGCTGGCAGGGCCTGAGCGGGGGACGCCTCCGGCCCATTCTCCGACCGGGACCGACTTTCTTGACTTCGGTCTGGGTCGGGGCTATAATGCCCGGGTCCTAGAAAGCCTGGGGGGTCGAGTCCAGCTCAGCGCCGGTGCGCACCGAAGAGCGCCCATTTGGTTCCGTCGAAGCCCTACACACACGATTGCGGCAATCCATCGCACCACCATCCGCATCCCGCAGGGCCCTCAACGGCGCAATCCTACTGAGGCGAAGCGCGTCAGGCCATGACGTGGCTTGACCTCCTGACGGTCGTCCTGTTCGTCCTCGTCGCGTTCATCGAGGCGAAGCGGGGGGCCGTTCCGGCGGCCGTCGATCTCCTTGTGGGCGGTGTGGGGTTGGCGCTGGCAAAGCGCCTGGCGCCGACAGTGTCGCCGGGGTCCGAGGGGACAGCGTTCCTGCTTCTGTTCATCGGCTTGGTGGTCGTGACGGGGCTCGCCAGTTGGCTGGTGGACACGTACACGAAGTGGGAGATCGGACCGTACGACTCGACTGTGGCGGGGGTGTTGGGGGCGGTGACCGGGCTGATCCTGGCCCACGGAGCGTTCCACGCGGCGGTCGTGGCGGGCGGGGGATTGGCGGCGACGGCCCGCAGTTCGATGCTCGCTGTTGAAGTCTACGACCTGCGGACGCTGCACGCGATTGGGGACATGTTCCGCAATCTCGGCGGTGGGAAGAGCATCACTGAGAGCGTTAGAGAGCGCGAACAGAAATGACGAGTGAGACGAGCCCTCCCGTCGAGACCCGCGCGGCCTACGATCTGGCCGACGTGGATGCTCTCCGGGAGCGCCTCGAGGCCTCGTACACCGAGGCGAAGGACGCGTTGGACGCCAACGGAGGGGATGTCGTCGCCGCTCTGGCGTACATCGAGCAGAAGCGGCTGGAGTCCACCCCGACACTGGCGAAGGTAGCTCAGGAGGTGGCCGAGGAAGTCCGCCGGGTTACTGCCGGCGGCCACGTGAAATCAGCCAGGGTGACGCTGTGCGGGCAGCCGATCCTGACCGCCTCGTCGTTGGCCCTGGCAGGCGTCGCAGGTGCCGCGCTGATAGTCCTGGGCGCCCTGATTACGGAATGCCGAGTCGAGGTAGCCGTCGGTGAGAGTGAGGATGACGAAACCTAGACGCATCCAAGCCTAGCCGAGGTGACTCAATGGTCAATGCCGCTGAGTTCTTCCGCGAGTCCATCGTCCGTAGACCGATGCCGTGCGTGACGTTGAGCGACGAAGAACTGGTCAGGCGGGCACAGGAAGAGAACGACGGCGAAGCGTGTGAGTACCTGCTCTACAAGTACCGCAATCTGGTTCGTTCGAAGGTCAAGTCGTACTTCCTCATCGGGGCCGAGCGCGACGATCTGCTGCAGGTGGGCATGATCGGGCTCTGGGAAGCCGTCATCGACTTCCGACCCGACCGGCACACCTCCTTCGCCTGCTTCGCGAAGGTCTGCATCCAGCGCCAGATGATCTCCGCCATCAAGGCCGCCACGCGCCAGAAGCAAACCCCTCTGAACTCCTCCATCTCACTCGAGGCCGCCCCCAACGGCGACCGACGCGAGCGCGCGCTGGCCGAGATGCTCAGCTCCGACAAAGAAGTCGATCCCGAGACGATCGTTCTGGGTTCCGAGGGCAAGCGACTGCTGCAGCAGTGCCTGCAGCGCGAGTTGTCGCCCTTCGAGTGGCAGGTGCTCGCGGCGTACCAGACCGGGAAATCCTACAAGGAGATGGCGGACGATCTGAGCTGCAAGATCAAGTCCATCGACAACGCTCTCTCCCGCATCCGGCGCAAGTTGCCGCAGGTGGCCCCTGAAGGCGGGTTCCGCATCACCGAGGCGTTGGTCGCCGGCATGTAGCCCCGCGGCCGCCGCGCCCACGAACGCACCGAGCGTCAACCACGGGCGGGTCACTCGACCCGCCCGTTCGCATAGGTATCGAGGCGCTTGTGGCCGTTCGCACGTCGGAGGACACGATGACGTTCCAGGATCTGCTCAACACCCTCAACCGCTACTGGTCCGACCAGGGCTGCATCATCGCGCAGACCTACGACCTCGAGATCGGCGCGGGAACGATGACGCCCGACACATTCCTGCGTTCGTTGGGGCCGGAGCCGTGGAACGTGGCCTACGTACAGGCCTGTCGTCGGCCCACGGACGGCCGCTATGGCGAGAACCCCAACCGTCTGGGCCGGTACTTTCAGCATCAGGTCATCATGAAGCCCTCGCCCAACGACATCCAGGAGCGCTATCTGGACAGCCTCCGCGCTCTGGGTATCGAGCCGCTGGACCATGACATCCGGTTCGTCGAGGATGACTGGGAGTCGCCCACGCTGGGCGCGGCCGGAGTCGGCTGGGAAGTGTGGCTGGACGGCATGGAGATCACCCAGTTCACCTACTTCCAGCGCGTCGGCGGCATCGACTGCGCCCCGGTCTGCGCCGAGATCACCTACGGGCCGGAGCGCCTCGCGATGTACCTGCAGGGCGTCGCCGACTACCGCGACCTGCAGTGGAGCCCGGACGTAACGTATGGCGAGATCCGCTTCGAGGAGGAGCGCCAGTTCTCCGTCTATAGCCTCGAACTCGCCGACATCGAGATGCTCCGCACGCTGTTTGGGATGTACGAGACCGAGGCGTACCGCCTCATCGAGGCTGGGTGCGTGCTGCCCGGCTACGACTACATCCTGAAGTGCTCGCACACGTTCAACCTGCTGGACGCCCGGGGCGCCGTCAGCGTCACCGAACGCGCGGAGATCATCGAGCGCATCCGCAAGATGGCCTGCCGAATCGCCCGCGCCTACGTCGAGCACCGCGAGGCCATCGGATACCCGCTGCTGAAAGGGGTGGCAGTACATGGAGTGGCGTGAGTTGGTAGCCGTTGACCCACAGGTCCAGGGAGGCAAGCCCGTCGTCAGGGGCACCCGAGTCCCTGTCCAGATCCTGGTAGGCTCCCTGGCCGGCGGCATGACGATCCAGGAAGTCTGCGAGCAGTACCGCGTCAACGACGAGCAGGTTCGGGCGGCGTTGGCATACGCTGCACATCTGGCACAGACGGAGCCACGGAGTTATGAGTCATACGGCCTTACTTGAGATCGGGGTCGAGGAGATTCCCGCCGGGGTCGTGCTACCGGCGTTGCAGCAGATGCGCGAGCTGGCGGCCGTTGGGCTGGAACGTGCGCGGCTGGAGTCTGGCGAGATCCGCACGTACGGCACGCCGCGCCGACTGGTGCTGATCGTGAGCGAGGTCGGTGAGAAGCAGCCGGATACCACGCGCGAGATCAAGGGCCCGCCAGCCGCTCAGGCCTTCGATGCCGACGGCAACCTCACGAAGGCGGGCGAAGGCTTCGCGCGCAGCCGGGGGTTGGACCCGTCGCTCCTGCAGGTGCGCGACACGGACAAGGGGCGGTTCGTATTCGCGGAGGTGATGGAGGAGGGGCTGCCCGCGACGCAGGTGCTGGCGGACCTCTGGCCGGACCTCATCCGCAAGCTCACCTTCCCGAAGACCATGCGCTGGGCGCACATCACGATGCGATTCGCCCGGCCGATCCGCTGCATCGTGGCGCTGTATGGCTCAGAGACCGTCGCCTTCGAGATCGCGGAAGTCACTTCCGGTCGCAGCTCACGCGGACATCGCTTCCTGCACTCGGGGGATGTCGAGATCGCCTCGGCCGACGACTACCTGCAGGCGCTGGAGCGGGCTTCCGTGATGGTCGATCACGAGCGGCGCCAGCGCGTGATCGCCGACCAGGCTCAGGCCGCTGCTGAGTCCGCAGGCGGGAGTGCGCGGATCGACCCGGCGCTGCTCGAGGAGGTCGCCTTCCTCGTCGAGTGGCCGACGTGCCTTTGCGGCGCCTTCCCCGAGGGCTACCTCGCGCTGCCTGAGCCGGTGCTCGTGACCGTCATGGCTAAGCACCAGCGCTACCTCCCGGTCGAAGGCCCTGACGGCAAGCTGCTCCCGCGCTTCGTCGCGATCCACAACGGGGACGAGCGCAGCCTCGACGTCGTGTGCAGGGGCAACGAGATGGTCATCGTGCCCCGCTTCGCCGATGCGCAGTTCTACCATGATGAGGACACGAAGCGCGCCCTCGCCGACCGCCTGCCGGACCTGCTGCGCGTCACGTTCATGGAGCGGCAGGGGTCCTTGCGTCAGAAGACCGACCGCGTCGTCGCCCTTGTGCGGGAGCTGAGCCGCGAGGTCGGCCTGGATGCGCCGACCTCGGAGGCCGCCGCCGAGGCCGCTCGGCTCTGCAAGTGCGACCTGGTCACGCTGATGGTCCAGGACCTCACGAGCCTGCAGGGCGTCGTGGGCGCCGAGTACCTGCGTAAGGAGGGCGTCGCCGAGCCGATCTGCCTCGCGGTCGAGGAGCACTACCGCCCGCGCTTCGCCGGCGACGAGCCGCCAAGCTCCCCCGCCGGCTCGGTGGTCAGCCTCGCCGACAAACTCGACAACTTGGCCGCCTGCTTCGCGGTGAACCTCATCCCGAAGGGCACCAGTGATCCCTACGCCCTTCGCCGTCAGGCCGCCGGTGTGGTGGCAGTCCTGTTAGGCCGCCGCTGGCGGACCGACCTGCCCGCCCGCCTGTCGGGTGCTGTGGGCCGCCTGCCGTACCGCGAACTCGACGAGCCCCAGGCCATCGCCGCGCTGACCGACTTCATTGGGCTCCGCCTCGATGCTGTGCTGGAGGCCGCCGGCGTGGCCTACGACCTCCGCCGGGCAGTGCTGGCGCGGATGGGCCCGGACGTCGTGGACGCGCACGACCGCGGCCTGGCGCTCGCGGCGCTGCGCGCGCAGGACTCCGAGCTCTTCGCCGAGGTGACCTTCGCAGCCGCCCGCACCGGCAAGATCGTCCGCCCCGCCGCCGACCACACGGCCGAGCAGGTGCATCCCGAGTGCTTCGAGGACGAGATCGAGGGCAAGCTGTGGGAGGCGCTCAGCGAGACCAAAAGCCAGGTGGACGCGCTCCTGGCCTCCCCCGCCGAGCGCGACTACGAGGCCGTCTGGGCGGCGCTCTGCGCTCTGGAGCGCCCGATCTGGGACTACTTCGACGTGGACACGGGCGTCATGGTGATGGCCGAGAACCGCGACGTGCGGGCCAACCGCCTTGCCACACTGCGCGCCGCCGACGAACTCTTCCTGCGCCTCGCCGACTTCACCGAAGTTGTGGTAGAGTAGAGCGGAACCTCCGAGGAGGCCGCCGGCGATGAAGTCCGCCACCGAGCTCCAGATGCCCCCCGATCTGCGGAAGGTCCTGGACGAAGCGGTCGCGCGCATCGTCGAAATCGCCGACCCGCAGGCGATCATCCTCTTCGGCTCCCACGCCGAGGGCCGCAGCCACCCGAAGAGCGACTTCGACCTCATGGTCATCGTGGATAGCCAGCGGACGGGAGAGGTCCTGGGCGACCTGTACGAGGCAATCGCCGACATACGCGCGGAGCACGACTTTGGGGTCCCGCCGGTTGACATCATCGCGATGACCCCTCAGGAGTGGGCCTACGAGGTCCAACTGCCCGGGCTCGTGGTGTGGCGGGCACACCGGTACGGAGTGGTTCTACATGGACAAGTGGCTTAGGGAGTCCATCCGACGGCTCCAAGGGATCGGCGACGAGGACTTGGCGGTTGCCCGCCTCTGCCTTGAGGCCACACCCGCGATGGTTCGGTCGGCGGCCTTCCATTGCCAACAGGCGGCCGAGAAGCACCTCAAGGCTTGGCTGCTCGCTCTCGGTGAACTGGAGAATCAGCTTACCCACAGCTTGCCGGACTTGGCGGCAGACATCGAGAAGCACGGCGGCCCGCAACTAGCCTACGAGCCGCTCAAGTTCCTTACGAAGTTCGCCGTGGCCCCTCGCTACGCTCTCGGCCACGTCTCTCTCCCCGAAGCCGAGGAGGCTCTCGCCGAAGCCAAGCAGGTCGTCGAGACCGCGCGGCAGGCCGTCGCGGCTCTCACGGGCGGCGACGAGGACGCGTAGCCGGATGACCATCCGCGAGCGGATCGAGCAACTAGAGCGTGAGACCCTCTCGCCGTACGCGGCGCTGAGTGTGGAGTCCCGCGGGCGCGCGCAACCAGAGGATCAGTGCGACGTCCGCACCGTCTACCAGCGCGACCGCGACCGCATCATCCATCAGTGCAAGGCCTTTCGGCGTCTCTCCCACAAGACGCAGGTCTTCATCTCTCCCCGCCATGACCACATCCGCACGCGGTTGAGCCACACGCTCGAAGTATCCCAGATCGCGCGCACGATCGCGCGGGCGCTGCGCCTGAACGAATCGCTCACGGAGGCAATCGCGCTGGGCCATGACGTGGGGCACACGCCATTCGGTCACGCGGGGGAGGAGGTGCTGGACGAGGTGTACCGGGGGTATGATCCGGAGGCGCACTTCCGTCACGCCGATCACAGCGTGCGTGTGGTGACGGTACTGGAACGCGACGGCGCGGGCCTGAACCTCTGCGTGGAGACGGTGGACGGGATCGGCTGCCACAGCAAGGGTCGCCGCGACCTTGCCGAGGTCCTCGCCGCCGAGCACGCGCTGACGCTCGAGGCGACCGTAGTGAGCCTCTCAGATCGGGTTGCGTACTTGAACCACGATCTGGATGACTGCCTGGGCGCCGGGCTGATCCAGCCGGAGGACATCCCCCGCGAATGCGCCGAGGTGCTCGGGGCGCGGTACTCTCAGCGAATCAGCACGATGGTGCGGGACATCATCGAGCAGAGCGAGAGTCAGCCGGAGATCCGGATCAGCCCAGCTGTCTCGAGTGCTGCCGACCGACTGAAGGAGTTCCTGTACGAGAGGGTCTACCATGCGTCCGTACTGCTGGAGGAGCGCCGACGGGTCCGCATGGTGATCGAGAGCCTCTTCCGCCTGTACATGACCGCCGACGAAGCCCTCTCCGCCGCCATCGGTCAGGTCCCTGCACAGGTCCCGGAGCGCGCGCGTGTCGTGTGTGACTACATCGCGGGCATGACCGACCGCTACGCGACCGATCGCTACGTCGAGAGTTTCCTGCCCGGTGGCGTTGTTCCCTAGCGGGGAAGGGCGCCGCTACGTTCGGCCGAGGATCCGTCGGCCGAGCGCCCTCACCCGCGGCGGCAGGCACTCCCGCCAGTACATCCGCGGGTTCACGGGCAGTCGTCCGCGTCGCGATCGGGGCAGTGGGTACTTGCCGGCCAAGGCCTCGCGGATCAGCCGGGCGTAGTCGTCGGCCATGCGGTCGATCGAGAAGTACGCGATCGCCTGCTCGTGCGCCGCAGCACTCATCGCCGCCCACTGTTCGGGGGCCCGATAGAGCTTCCCGAGCGCCTGGGCGAAGCCCTCGCCGTCGCCCACATCGACAAGCCACCCCGTTTCCCCTTCCTCAACGATAGGCGTCGTGATCCCCGGGAGCCGAGACGCGACGGGCACGCACCCGCACGCCTGCGCCTCCATCAGGACCAGGGGAAGCCCCTCGTAGAACGACGGCAACATCAGCGCGTGGTGATTGAGTAGGAGCAGGTAGACCGCCTCGGGCGGCACTGCGCCGAGGAGGTCCACATGCTCGGCGACACCCAACTCATGCACGCTCTCCGCGAGCGCCGCCCGGTCTTCGCCGTCGCCGGCAACGGTCAGCCGGACGTTCAGACCCTCGGCCCGGCACCGCCGAATGACCTCGGGCAGCAACATCACGTTCTTGGCACCCTGGACGATCCGCCCCACGAACAGCACACGCAACTCGTCGCCGGTCATGACGCTGCGAGTCTCCCAGGCTGTCAGCTCAGGAAGATCGACGCCCGTCACGATCTCTACCACAGGTCGGTGCGGCAGCCGCGCCGCCGCGGTCTGCGCGAGCTTCGGTCCAACGGCGACTGCGAGGTTCCAGGCGTCGGCGTTTGCCGCGGCGATTCGGTACGTCGTTTCGCGGTCGCTGTGGATAATCGGCACGGCGACGACTCGGTCGGGCAGCATCGTCAGCGACTGCTGAGCCGGCAGGTCGCCGTTGAGGAAGACCATGTCATACCCCGCTCCGGCGAGGAACCGGCCGACCCGTAGCGGCCGCCGGCAGCGCCGGAAGTGCCCCTCGGTCTCCACGTGCACCGTTGGCACGCGCGCGGCGACGCGTTCGAACCACTCACCGCGCTCCTCAGTCGTGACAACCTCGACATCGTGGCCCCGGGCGCGAAGGTGAGGACACAAGCGGAGGAGGAACATCTCCACGCCGCCGCAGGCGAGGCGAGGCACCACGAATGCAATCCGAGGCTCCTGGGCCATCTCCGACCATCCGCTCTGACGTTCGGCGCCCGGCACGCTCCGCCGCCGAGGCGCTCGTCAGTCTCGGCCTCTGGCACGTGGGCGCGATCCGGCGGCTGCAGCGTCGGCCGGTCGCTCGCATTCTTGCTTACCACAACGTCACCGCGCAGAGCGACCCCGTTTTCGGCCTGTCCACCGCAACCTTCGCCGCCCAGATGCGGTTCCTGAAGCGCCACTACCGGGTCGTGTCCCTGGATTCCGTGGCGGAGATGCTGGCCGGCACGCGGCCCTGGGTCGAGCGGGCTGTCGCGATCACCTTCGACGATGGGTACGAGGACAACTACCATACCGCCTGGCCTATCCTCCGAAAGCTCGAGCTGCCCGCCACGATCTTCCTGACCACCGACTACGTCGGCGCCAGCGGCGGCATCTGGCTGAACCGCCTGCACCTCGCGCTTCGCGAGACGCCCCTTGACCGATTCGCCGCGCCCAAGCTGCTCGACACCGGGCTCGCCGAGTTGCCCCTCCGCACGGCGGCCGAGCGCGCCTCCGCTGCGCACCGGCTGGTTGACGCGTTGTACCGCCTGCCCCCCGACGAGCGCAAAGCGCTCACGGAGCGGCTCGTCGAGGGGCTCGAGGTGGACCTCGCCGCCTTGTCCCCCACGCCTTCCGCGCTGCGCCTGCTGAGTTGGGACCAGGTGTGCGAGATGGCTGACGGCGGCCTCGTCACCTTCGGCCCCCATGGCTGCTCGCACTCCATCGTGTCCCGGTTGAGTGACAACGTTCTGCGTGAGGAGCTAACCGCATCGAAGACCACGATCGAGCGCGAGATCGGCCGCGCGGTCCGCCACTTCGCGTACCCCAACGGCACCGAGGGCGACTGGGACGAGCGTGCGGTCCGTCTGCTTGCGGAGTTCGGATACGCGACTGCCGTGACCATGCGGCGGGGTCTCGTCGCGGCGGGTGCGAACCCGTTCGAGCTGCCACGCGTGGGCTACAACGGCAGCCATGGGCCGACCCTCGGCAAGCGACTCGAGGACGTGGAAGTCAGGCGGGCTCTCCGAGGACGATCCTACTGAGTCTCGTGTATCTTGGGGAACAAGGAGCGAATCCGTGGGGCGGGCATTCTTGCCCGCCAATGGCCCGTGGCGGGCAAGAATGCCCGCCCCACGAGTCCCCCTACCTACACGAGACTCAGTAACTCCCCTGCCGTGTAGGGGTGCCCGCGAGTACTGCCTCCCTGAGCCTCCTCGTCCCCTCCGCTCTTGTCATCCCCTCGGCGAACACGCTTGAGCTTCCCGCCACGAAGCAGTTCGCGCCATTCGCGGCCATCGTGCGCGCGTTCTCGAAGCTGACGTTGCCGTCCACCTGCAGATGGATGCTGCGATTCTCGCGGGCGAGACGTTCGGCGAGTTCGGCGATCTTGGGGATGGTCGAGGGGATGAGCTTCTGCCCTGCGTAGCCCGGGTTGACGGTCATCAGGAGGATCAGGTCCACGTCACCGAGGACATAGTCCAGCGCCGACAACGGCGTGGAGGGGTTCAGCGCGACCCCGGCCTGCGCGCCGAGGTCGCGAATCGCCGCCAGCGTCCGCTGCAGATGCCCGCACGCCTCGGCGTGGACGACGATGATGTCCGAGCCCGCCTCGCGGAAGCGATCCAGGTGGCGGATCGGCTCCTCGATCATCAGGTGCACATCGAAGGGCAGCTTCGTGATCGGTCGCAAGTTGCGGACGAGGTCCGGGCCGAAGGTCAGGTTCGGCACGAAGTGCCCATCCATGATGTCGAAGTGCAGCCAATCGACGCCGGCCGCCTCCAGCTCGGCGATGTCCTCCCCCAGCCGCGTCAGATCGGCACACATCAGCGATGCGGAGATGATCACGGTCAGGACGCCCCCCGTTCTCGCATGAACTGCTCGACCGCCTCGCCCATCGGCATCGACGGCGCCGCGCCGAAGACCGTCGCCGCGAGCGCCCCCGCCGCCGCTCCCACCGTCGTCGCCCGTACGAGGTCGTCGCCTCGCGCGAGGCTCACTGCGAGCGCCGCCGTGAACGCATCCCCGGCGCCGGTCGTATCGACCGGATCGATCTTGAACGCGGGCACGCGTTCCATGCAGTCCGGCCTAGCAACCAGCGCGCCCTCGGCGCCGAGCTTCAGCACCACGTTCCGCGCGCCCGCCGCGATCAGCCGATCAGCGGCCTCGGTCGGCTCCAGCTCCTCGGTCACGGGGATGCCGAGCAGCGCCTTCGCCTCGGTCTCGTTCGGCGAGATGACATCCGGCCCGCCGACCAGCGCCTTCGCTGCCTCGGTTGGGGGGCCCGCATCGAGCACGCTCGTGACGCCCGCCTCTCGTGCCCTCGCCAGCGTCGCCCGCACCGCGCCCAGCGGCGCCTCAAGCTGAGTTAGCACGACATCGAAGGCGCTGAAGCCGGGCACCTGCCGCAGGTCGTTCTCACCCAACTCCGCATTCGCGCCTGTGGCGACGACAATCGAGTTCTCGCCGGACGCGTCGATCAGGATCACCGCGATCCCGCTCGGCGCGGTCGGATGCCGCCTCATGTAGTCGCACCGTACGCCGTCCGCCTCCAGCCCAGCGACCAGCGCCTCCCCGAACGCGTCCCTGCCCACACACCCCACCATCCACACCTCCGCGCCCATCCGCGCGCAGGCGATGGCCTGGTTCGCGCCCTTCCCCCCGCGCACCGTGCTGAACTCCCCACCCATGACCGTCTCCCCGCCCACGGGCATCCGCGGCGCCTTCACCACCAGGTCCATGTTCGCACTACCAACAACGAGGACCCGAGGCTTCATCCGTCACTCCTGGTCGCTCTCCGGCGGTTGCCTGCCGTGGCCGTTCTCCGCCTCTCCGCAACTCCCCAACTCCGCAGCTCCGCCTCATGGCTCCACGATCACCTTCATCCCCTTGCGCGTCTCGACCAACTCGAACGCCTGCAGGATGTCATCCAGCCCCAGCCGATGCGTGATGAGGCCCTGCGCCTTCACCGCGCCACAGGCCAGCAGACCCAGCGCGGCCTTGTGTTGGCGCGGGACGCTTCCGTGGGAGCCCGTGACGAAGATCTCGCGGTAGTGGATGACGTTGCTGTCGACGGTGATCGGCCGCGAGCCCTTCGGCAGGCCGCCGAAGAAGTTCACGCGCCCGCGCATCGCCGCGAGACGCACGGCGGCCTCCTGCGCGTCGGGCGAGGCGCAGGCGGTGACGACGACGTCCGCGCCCAGACCGTTCGTCTCCTGCATCACGCGCGCCTCGAGGTCCTCTTGCTCCGTCGCGATCAGCGCATCGACATCGTACTCGCGCGCCATTTCCAGCCGCGCCTTGGACCGCTGCGCCAGGATGATCCTCGTCGCGCCCATGTGCCGCGCCAACTGCGCCATCAGCAAGCCCGCGGGCCCCGCGCCGATGATGACGATGGACTCGCCTACGCCGAGCCACACGAGTTCCAGCCCGTTGATCGTGCAGGCCAGCGGCTCGGCCATCGCAGCTTCTTCGTAGCTCAGGCCCTCGGGGATGTGGTGCAGCGGGCCGAAGTCCACCGTGGTCTTGTTGAACAGGATGTACTCCGCGAAGCCCCCGGGGAACTGGTAGCCTATCGCGTAGTTCACCGGGCAGTTGTTCCCACGCCCGTCGCGGCAGGCGGGGCAGACGCCGCACGGGACGTCGGCCCCCGACGCCACGCGATCCCCCACCCGGAAGCCCTCGACACCCTCGCCGACCTGTACCACATCCCCCGCGATCTCATGCCCGATGACCGCCGGCGGCACGACCCGCGGGTTGCCGTGGTGGTAGATGCGGATGTCTGACCCGCACACCGCGCACGCCCGCACGCGCACCAGAACCTCTCCCGGCCCGGCCGTGGGTGTCGGCACCTCCTTGACGACCAGCTGGTCGTTTCCTTCATAGACGGCGGCCTTCATCGCGATGCCCTCTCGGTCTGCCTTCAGTGCCGCGCCGCTTCGCCTCGCTCAGGGCTTGTACCTCGTCCCGCGTGAAGGTCGCGGCCGCATTCGAGGGAATACCACCCCGTTCAGCCGTCGCACCCTACGC
>Ga0194112_10005392_pt1 | contig 17189 bp, 19 predicted proteins | sample TA2MahC400mmetaG_FD_146191 | JGI IMG/M metagenome (GOLD analysis project Ga0194112, IMG submission 146191) | Freshwater microbial communities from Lake Tanganyika, Tanzania - TA2015016 Mahale Deep Cast 400m | ecosystem: Environmental > Aquatic > Freshwater > Lake | place: Tanzania: Lake... | reverse complement strand
TGAGCGGCTGGAAGTTCCCCTACCCCACGACTACGCCGGTGCGTACCTGGCTGGTCAGCGACCCCTTTGGGCACGATGTGGAGATTCACCGGGCCATCCGCGACCAGATCGAGGCGCTGGTGCGGGAGTTGATCGCCGAGCTGCGCCACAAGGCTGCTCCGCGCCGGAAGGTTTGAAATCCGGCCGCCGCACGTGGGACAATACACGTACTCTCACCCTTGTGAGGTGGCATCTCGCGCAGCGCATTCACCGGCGAGGGCGGAGGGGGGATATGGCATTCGAGATCCCAGCCATCTGTCACGTCTGCCCGCACTACAAGCTGCTGGAGAAGCTTGGAGAAGGCGGAATGGGCGTGGTGTGGAAAGCCCGGGATGTGCGCCTGAACCGGCTGGTGGCGCTCAAGCTGCTGCCCGCGGCGCAGCATGCCAATGAGGACTTGCGGCGGCGGCTGATTCAAGAAGCGCGGGCCGCCGCGCTTCTCAATCACCCGAGCATCGTCGCGATCTACGACGTCGTGCAGCACCAGGAGGTGTGCTGTGTGGCGATGGAGTATGTCAGCGGGCAGCCACTGAGTGCGCTCGTCCGCGGTAAGCCACTCGAGCTGGCCGAGGCACTCGGATACGCCATCCAGATCGCGGAGGCGCTGGCGGCGGCCCATCGGGCCGGGATCGTGCACCGGGACCTGAAGCCGGGGAATATCATCGTCGGCGAGACGGGCCAGCTCAAGGTGCTGGACTTCGGGCTGGCCAAGCTGACCAGAACTGAACCCGCCAGCTCTGAGGACGTCACGCGCACGGCGGGACCGCTCACCGAACGAGGGGCGGTCCTCGGCACGGTGGGGTACATGGCGCCGGAACAGGCGGAGGGCAAACCGGTCGATGCGCGGGCGGACATCTTCTCGTTCGGCTCGCTGCTGTACGAGATGCTCACCGGCCGCCGCGCGTTCCAGCGTCAGAGCGCCGTGGCCACGCTGGCGGCGATTCTGACCGAAGAGCCGCCATCGCTCCCTGGCACGAACCCGGGGATCCCGCCGGAACTGGACCGGATCGTGAAGCGCTGCCTGCGGAAGGACCCGGCCCGCCGGTTCCAGGACATGGACGACGTCAAGGTGGCGCTGCTGGAGATGAAGGAGGAACTGGAGAGCAGTGCCGCTGGTGGCGTGGGTGAGCGCCGCTCAGGTAGGGCAGTCCCGCGCTGGCTGGCCTGGGCCAGCGCGGGGGTGTTTGTGGCCGCGCTGGCCAGCGGCGCCTGGTGGTGGTATCTCCGACACCAGTCGCCTCCCGCCCGCCTGCTGCCGGTTACCAGCATGCCGGGTCATGAGTCGCAGCCGGCCCTATCCCCGGATGGCCAACAAGTGGCGTTCGTCTGGACCGGCGAAAACGGCGCGAATCCGGACATCTACGTTAAAGCGGTGGGAGCCGCCAGCCAACTGCGGTTGACGACGGACCCCGCCACGGACCACAGCCCCGCCTGGTCGCCCAGCGGCGTGCAGATCGCTTTTCTGCGTAACTCTCCCGGCGGCGCCGCGGTCTGGCTCACGACACCGTTCGGAGGCGCCGAACGCAAACTCTGCCAGTTGCCTGGGCCGGCCCGGGGCTTGAGCTGGTCGCCCGACAGCAAGCTGTTGGCTTACGGTGGGGCCGACTCGCCACAGCATCGACAGGTCATCCACCTGCTGCCGCTGGACACGTGCGTGCCCCTCAAGATCACCACGCCGGCGGCGGAGTTCGCTGGTGACGCGGACCCGGTGTACTCCCCCGATGGCCGCAGCCTGGCGTTTGCCCGGCAATCCGTGACTACCCCTGGGGAGGTCTTCGTACTGCCGCTGGGGCCGGATGGCCAGCCGAAGGGTCAGCCGCGAAGGCTGATTGCCGCAGGTCAATTCCTCTCCGGATTGGCCTGGACCAGCGGCGGCGACGCTCTGCTCTTCTCGGCCTATCGCGAGGGCAGCCAGGCCCTTTGGAGAGTCAGCGCCTCCGGCGGCGATCGGCCCCAACGAGTGAGCATCGCCGGCGATCGCGCCTATCAGCCGACTATGGCGCTGCACGCCGGCCGCCTGGTTTTCCGGCGGTTCGTGCAGGACTCCGACATCTGGCGCATCCCCATGCCGGGATCAGCCAACGGCGGCGCCCGCCCGGCGGAGGCGGCGACGCGGCTGATCACCTCGACCTGGCTGGACGACAGCCCGCAGTATTCGCCCGATGGCCGCCGCATCGCTTTCGTCTCCAACCGCTCGGGCAGCTACGAGATCTGGGGGGGCCAGCAAGACGGCTCCGGATGCAACCAGTGGACCAGCATCGGCGGTCCCCACGTGGGCAGCCCGCGCTGGTCGCCGGACGGGCGCTGGATCGTCTTCGACCGTGTCGATCAGGGCCGGCGCCAACTGGAGGTGATCGCGACAGAGGGTGGAGTCCCCCGGCGCCTGACCACCGACCCTTCCAACCATGTGCGGCCCAGTTACTCGCGGGACGGGCGGTGGATCTACTTCGGCTGCGACGGCACAGGGAGGTGGGAGATCTGGAAGATGCCCGCCCAGGGCGGCGCCCCGCAGCAGCTCACCCGCCAGGGCGGTGGCGTTGAGGCCTTCGAGTCGCCCGACGGCAAGTACGTCTACTATGACAAGGCCGGAACCCGGACGCTGTGGCGGATGCCAGTGGGCGGCGGGAAGGAAGAGCTCGCGGTGGACGCACCCATCCGGCATGGGCACTGGGCGCTGCTCCAAGACGGGCTGCTGATCCTGAATCCGGAGGCCCTGCCCACGCCCGCGCTGGAGCGCTTCCGTTTCGCTTCCGGCCGGCGCGAAACGCTCAGGCCGCTGGCGCTGGGGCAAATCACGGTGAGCGGCTTCACCACTCCCGCGGTGGCGGTCTCACCCGACGGGCGCTGGATTCTGTATGTGAATATGGAACGTAACACCAGCGATCTGATGCTGCTGGAGGACTTCTGACGCGGAGCGGGATTTGACAGGGGCGCGGGCGCTCTAGCACAATAAGGAATAGCCGCTGCGGACGTGGCGGAATTGGCAGACGCGCTAGATTCAGGTTCTAGTGGGGGAAACTCCGTGGAGGTTCAAGTCCTCTCGTCCGCACCAATCATTGCAATGAGTTAGCGGCAACGCTTCCCCCTTCCTGGTCGGCATTCTCGGCGACTGTCCTTAAACTGTCCTTGTCAAGCCCGGCCTGCCGCTCTTGGATGTACTGATCCAGCTTCGCCGCAGCCAGCCGCACGTCCCGTTCGTCAACGATGTTGTAGCGGTCGAAGACCGAGCGCGTCTTGTGCCCGCTGATCGCCATTGCCACCCGCTCGGGCGCGCCGGCCCGAAGGAGGTTCCGCACGCCGGTTCTTCGGAGGTCGTGAAACAGCTTCGTCGGTCGTCCGGTCTTCTCGTCGCCCTCCCATAGTCCGGCCTTGCGGCAAGCTGCTTCCCAAGCCTCGCGGAAGTCGCGTATGCGCTCGCCAGCCCGGAAGAACACCCACGGGCAAGCTGGGTACTTGGCATCCCGAACGCCTCGCTGGAACTTCAGCGTCTCGTACAGAGCGGATGCCAACGGGATCAAGCGGCCTTCGTCGTTCTTGGTCGTGCCTGGCTCCAAGCGCACCACCCTTTCCAGCAGGTCCACCTGCGGCCACTGGAGCAACAGGATTTCCCCGCGCCGGCAGCCGGTGTAGTAAGCGAAGGTGAGAACGGGCTTCAGGTAGTCGGGCAGGGCCGCGTGCATCGCCAGGTATTCGTCGTGCTCGAAGAACCCCTTGCGGACATTGTTCTCTGCCAACTCCGGGATCTTTGGCGCGCGGGCCACTTTGGGCGGCGTGCAATTGGCCGCAAGGTTGAAGGCGCGCCGTAAGAGCGACAGCTCTCGGTTGACGGTGCTGTTGGCGATAACCTCCGCGCGCCGCTCGGCGATATACCGAGCGATGTTAGCCGATCCCACGGCCAGCGCCCGCAGGTCGCCGAAGAACGGGCGCAAGTGGCCGTCAACATACTTGGCCCACGCCAGGGACTTCCGGTTGAGTTCGTAATCCGCCAGCAGATCATCCAGCAGGTGCGAGACGCGGACCTGTTCGGCGCGATGGCCGATGAAGGCACCGCCTGTGATCTCCGCTTGGCGCTTGCGTAGCAGCCGCTCGGCGTCCGTGTACCGGGTGCTGTGGCTGCTCTCGCGGTGCTGCTGGCCGTGGCCGTCGTAGTACTCGATCCACCAGGGACCGTACTCGACGCGGGCGCCGTCCGGCCCATGCCCCCGGCGTTTGAAGATTCGTCCGAATTGTGGCTTTCTCACGGCTTGCCCCTTTCCTTGCGCCATCGGGCGCGGGCAGCCTTGCGGCCCAGGGCGGAACGTTGGGCCGGGCTGAGAAGCTCCATGCGGCGCTTGCCGCCCTTGCTCCCGCCGAGGCGCCCGAGGGCGGCGGCGTGAGGATTCTTGCGAATGGTCTGCTTCATGAGATGAGTGTATGCCAGAGCGCCCTGGCATGTCAAGTCCCTTCCTCCGCTGCCTCGGTATGGCTTTCGATCCAACTGTCCAGCGCGATGCGGTCCAGGAACACACGCCCGCCCTCGCGGACGATGGGCAGACGGCGCTCGTGGATGAGGTGCTGAACTGCGGTCTTCGTCCGCCCCAGGTAGACGGCGGCTTGTTCAACCGTCAGTAGGCGCGGCTTGATGCCGGCGGCGCCGTTGCCAGCGAGACGCTCGGCCACACGCTCTGCCACCGGCCCGGCAAGGCGCGCGGCCAAGAGGTCGAGCAGGCCGTCAAGATCGAAGTGGCCCGCCATCAGTACCACCCCGCGAGATCCAGCACGCCGCCCTGCCACGCCTCGCTGGCGTCCTTGCATCCGCCGTAGCAATCCGGCGGCAGCACCCGTGCCCGCTTCCCGCGCAGGGTGGCCTGGCGCACAAGCTCGCGGGCCGTCGCCTGCCCCGTCTCGTCAGCATCGAAGCCGACGGCAAGCTCGCTGATGGGTTCGAGCCACGGCCAGCGGATACCGTTGACGCCGACCACGGCCACGGTCTGCCAGCACCCGGCGGCAATCAGCGATAGGGCATCGAATACGCCTTCCGCGATGAACAGCAGGCCGTCGCCGACCAGCCGGATGACCTCGGCGTTGAACCAGCCTTTTGCGCCGGGCAGATGGTCGTGAGCTTTCCCGCGCGGCGCGTCACCAACCGCGCGTCCGTACAGATTCACGATCTCGCCCTGCGGGTTCGTCTCAGGAAAGACCACCCGCCCGCCGCGCCACCACTGGCGCACGGGCCTACCCGCGCGGTCGCGGTGCGCCCACTTGCCAGGTGCGGCGTAGCCGACGCCATACCGCAAGGCAAGATGCAACGGAATGCCGCGCTCGGCCAAGTATGCTTCGCCGCGGCTTCCAGGTAGGGCCTTCCGGTAGCCTTCATACTCAGCGATCACGCCTGGCGGTAAGCGCTGCGGCTCCGGCAACACGCGGACCGCTGACAGCAGCGACAGCTCTTGCGCCGGTGTCTTGAAGCCGAAAAATCGGCGACGGGCAACGTGGGCGCGGGTCATGCGCCGCCGCGCCCGGTAGCCCTCCAGGTATCCCCAGGCGGCGCACGCGAAGCACTTAAAGCGTCCGGTGACAAGATCGACATGCAGGGAGCGCTGATGGTCCGAGCCGTGGAAGGGACAATAAGCGCGGACCGCGCCGCCGCCTTCGCCCGAGACTGGCTGGCAGGAAGCGAGGAGGGATTCCGTCAGAGTGCGGGGGGTGGTCATCTCTTCCTGCCTCCTGTGCAAGCGGCTGGGTTGAAGCTCAAGCCCTGCCCGGTCGCATCGCGGAAATTCTGGAGGCGCCCGCAGAAGCGAAGGGGGATCGTCATTCCGGCCTGCCCGTGGCGATTTTTCAAGATGGTGAGTGAGGCGGGCATCTCGCCTGCCGCGTCGGGCTGCGCGTCCGGCTCGCGGGTCAGTTCGAGTACGACCTCGGCCTGGTACTCAATATCGCCGCTGCCCTTCGAGGCGTAAAGTCCGCCCGCCTGCTGGCCAGCGCGGTGACGGTGACTGACCAGGAGCACCGGGCAATTCAGGGTAACCGCGATGCCCCGCGCGGTGTGCATCCCCAGAGTTACAAGCTCATAGTCAGTGACGGGACCGCCCGCCGCCCCACCACGGGACCAAACTTGCAGTGAGTCGATGACGACGAACAAGCCGCGGTCCGCGCCGTCCACCTGTCGGCCAGCCTCGCAGATTAGCTCGCTGTCCGCCGGTTCGGTCGTGGCATCGAGCAGGCAGAATCCAGGTAGGTTATCCGCCGTTGCCACGGCTAGTTTTATTAGCTGCTCCGCGTCCATAGCGCCATCTCGCAACTTGAACAAAAACGTCTTGGTTTGGCGGGCGATGAGCCGCTCGAACAAGGCCAAGGGCGACATCTCGGCGGTGACGAATAGCGAACTGAAGCCGCAGTCGGAAGCGAATTGGAGGCCCAAGGCGGTTTTCCCCACGCCGGGTCCGCCTTGGAGTACAATAGCACCCTGCGGCAAGGCGCCTCCCACTTCATTATCAAGCCGCTCCAGCCGGGTCACTGGCCCCCGAAGCTCACCCGTGGTTGCCGCTTGCCGCCGTGCCTGATGCTCGGCCAACAGTGCCGGGATCAGGTCTGCGAGTCTCTGTGCTTGGGTCTTCCTCACGGCCCCAGCTTACGGCGTAAGCGGGGCGGGCGGTAGGGACAAGCCCGCCCCCGCTTCTACTTTATATTAAGGGAGACTTCGTGTTGCAAGCAAAGGACTTAGCTGGCCGCTTCGGACAGTTTGTAGTTCCTTTTGGACAGTTTGTAGTTCCTTTTGGACAGTTTGTAGTTCCACGTGCGCAACCAGCGGCTACTTCCGTCGCCTCTGCTTTCGTACCTTGGTAGCAGCGCGGCGGATGCTCGCCAACTCTGCCGTTAGTGCGGGGCCGGGGCGGATGTCGAGCGGTTCATTCACCCAGTCTTTTAGCGAACCTGGCCTGCGGTCCGGTATTCTGCCCAGTCTGTCCCGGTTGTGCGCTGAGATGATGTTTTTCGCACGTAGGAGCTTTAGCGCTTCGTTCCAATACCTGACCGCCCGTCGCGGTTTAGGACCAGCCAGAACTTCATCAAGCCAAGGCTGCGGTGGAAGCGTGTTCAATAGTTCATGCCGAGTAACAGGCCGGAAGATGAACGTCTCGTGTTTGTCTTCACCCACGCGCCGAACCTCAACATGGGCCGCCTGCTCACGCCAGCGTTGTTGCAGGGCCAGCGCGAGGCTTTTAGCCCACGCCCCGCTGGGCTTTCCGGCAGGGATAGCCGCGATTTTCAGCAGGTCGCCGATTCTCTGGAGTGCTGACGTGCCACGGAACCGCTCAACCACGGGACCGCCGATAAAACTGATCTCGATGGGGATGCCGGAGCCGCCTGCGTCTTTTTCCCGTCGCAGTCCAATGATCCGAATGAGCGCATCCTCGGAGCGAAGTGGAATGCGTTTTTTGGTAACCGGATCTTTGTAGGAACCGGGGCGTGTCCCAAAGATGTAGAGAGAGTCCGCGAGTCGGGCGTCCGTCCACAGACGGTTCAACATCTGCACGCGATGCTCCCCGCTTCTCGGTGCCCAGCCAAACCGCCTGATTAACTCGGGCAGCCGAAGCGTTACAGTGCCCTGTTCGTTGGCGGCCAAACCGACGAGGTAGAGGACCGCCAAGACATCATCCTGATTCGAGTGGGCCAGGTTGTAGAAGTTGGGCTGACCTTCCCAGTACGGAGATGGCATGAACTTCACGTCGAATTCACCCGGGAGCGCGTAGCGTAACGCCGTCTCCCCTGGAATCGTCGCCCACGCGCGCAACGACCGCCCATCCGCGACGGCGATGGCTAAGCTCTTGGCCTCCTGAAAAGTTGGCTGAGGCAACACTGCGGGCAGTAACGTCTTGAGTGTGATGCGAACGACGCCAAGCTCTGTGAGAATCTGCCGCAACTCGGACGGTAACAAGAGCGCGAATGCTTGGCTGTAGATGAAGTCAAACAAGGAAGAAGTGCTTATGCTCGGCCCGCCGCGCGCTGGTTGGCCCATATAGGTTGAGCGCCGCTCAACCACTTCTGCAACCTGCCGTGTCAGGACACCCTTGAACTGCTCGTCCTCCAAGGCAAGCAGTGCCTCAACTTCTTCCTTGCGAACACAGCGCAGCCAGAAATCCAGTGCAGTGCGCACAAGCGCTTGAGCACCGATCAGAACCTCGACAGAAAAATTCTTCGCGGGTTCCGTGGCGTTACTCTTGGCTGACATGACCGCTTCCCTCCAGCCTTCCCTATTGATTGCGAGTTGGGCCGGCGGACCGGGGGAAGTCCGGCTTTCGCTGATCGGGCTAGCCGGCCCTCAAGACCATTGTAACCCTAACAACCGAATTCCACCAGCGGGACCGCTTGCTAGGTTGCCAGAGACTAAGAGCCGATTTATCCTGTGGTGCAATTCCGGGGCCGAAAACATCCTTCCACCACAGCGACTTACAGCGTTTTGGCAAAAGGATGGCAAATTCTGACGCCCTTAGCTAAGTCGCGTCCATCACTCCAACGCTAGGAACTGATGCGGGAATCGGGTACAATCGGATCGGAAGGACCGATCGGCAATAGCCCTATTATAGGACTATACCGGCGGACACTATGATGGCACGCACGACGCGAGCGAGACATGAAGCGCCTGAGGCAGCGCCTCAGGTCATGGAAGTGGACCCGGCGCACGGCCCGGAAGCCGAGCCGACAGAGGCGGAAGGAACAGAAGCGGCGCGGCCCGCCAAGGCCAAGAAGCGGGAACCCGAACTGCCGCCCTTCTTCGAGCTACTGCAACAAGTGAAGGCCGAAGATTGGCAGCGCGGCTATCGCTTGTACTGCTACCGCACCTGGCCGGTGATCGACCGCCGCGACAACGAGCACTTCCTGGCGAAGCTGGCCGAGCCGGTCGATGAGGACCGGCTGCTGCGGGACTTCGGCTCGGGCAAGTATCACCTGCGATTGAACGACGCGCGGGGCCGCACCATTGCCGCACGCTCGGTGAGCATCCACAACCCGAGCTTTCCGCCGCGCGTGTCACCGGATGAGGTCGTGGCGAGCGATCCGCGCAATGAGTTGTACTTCAAGGTGTGGATGCCGAAGGCCGATGGACAGCCGCAACATGTAGCGGCAGCCGCGCCCGCTGCCCAGCCCACGGCACCCGCCACGGTTGTGGACGCGGCCCTGCGCACGGCGGTCGAGCAACTGGGCGGCGTGACCCAGACGCTCCTCAGCCAGCGCCAGCCGGTCAGCCCGACCGTGCTGCAAGAGGCCCAGCGCAACGTCAGCGAAATCAGCGCGGTCATCAAGGAACTGCGCGCGCTGGCCGCGCCGCAACCCAAAGAGGACTCGGGCGTGTCGGTGATCCGCGAGGTGGCCGGGTTGCTGAAAGAATTGAGGCCGGAACCCGCGCCCTCGCCCGTAGCCGCACCGACGACGAACGCGGCGGTGAGCTTCCTGTCCCAAGCCAAGGAAGCCGCCGAAGCGGTGAAGACGATCCGCGACCTGCTGGTGCCGGGCAGCACCGAGCCGCATGAGCGGCGCGCCTCACGCGAGGAAGGCGAAGAGGAAGGATCGGCACCCGGACGCCGCTTCCTGCGGCGCAACCCCACGGCGGAAGTGATCGAAGCTCTCGGCAGTGCCATCGGCATGGCGGGCGGCAACCTAGGCATGTTGATGTCGGGGATCCCGCTGCTCGTTCGTAATGTTCTGGGCAGCTTCGGAGGCGGCGCACCGGCCACCGCGCCAGCCGTGCCTCTGCCCGCTGGCGGCCCGGCACCGCCCATCGCCGCACCGCCGCCGGGCAGTTACCCGCCGGGGACGATCCCGCGTGCCGTTGGCCCTGACAACCTGGGCGCGGCGACCGCGCCGCCCTCGCCCGAAGCTGGGGCCACGCCGCCGCCCGCAGGCGCACCCGCTGCGGGAGCCGTACCGCCTGGTGCGACCCTTGATCCCGCCGAAGCGCAGCGCCAGCAGCTTCAAGACATCCTGCGCGCCTTCGGCCCGCAGATCCTTTCTGTCATGGCCGCCGGGCAGGACGATCCGCGCGAGGCCGGCGCGGGCTTCGCCAATTCGGTTTCCGACCTCGCTGGTGAACTTCAATACAGGATGTTCGCCAACTTGGGTGTCGAGGGCTGGATGCAGGCGTTGAAGGCAAGCCCGCTCTGGCCGCAGTTGTCGCAGGCGCCTGAAGTGGTCCAGGCATTTGTCGAAGGCTTCATCGCCTACGGCCTGCCGCAGGGGGAAGGCGCACCTGAGCCGCCCAAAGGCAAACGGAAGCCTACCGCGAAGGCAGTTCAGTGACGGGCGTGTAGATCACCGTCCCGTCGGGCATCGACAAGGGCACCGTCTCAATTGCGCGGGCTGCGGCTGGCAGTGCGGGCGCAGGCTCCGACATCACATAACGCACCAACCGGGTCGCCAGCACGGCACCCACGCCCACCAGCCCAAGCGTACCGAGCAGATCCCCGAGGTTGATTCCCGCGCTTGGCGCGGGTCTGTTCTTGTGCGTGCGCACGGGCTGTAGTGGGGCTGGCGGTGCGGCGGGCGCGAATACCTCGCGGAACTGCTTTACCACCTTCACCCATTCCCGCACCTCCCGGCGCCGTCGGGCTTCGGCTGTCAGACGGCGATGCGGCCTGCTGTGCGGTCTGCGTTGCGAGTTGCGCGGCGGGTGCCTGCGCGTCGCCCCCTTGCGCGATGTGCGCGGCTGAGTCATGGGCGTTGCCTGTGGCGTAGGCGCGGGCGGGGTCGTCTGAGATGCCTGCCACTGGAGCACACGGTCGATGATAGCGAGCGCAAGATCCAGATCGAGTTGTCCAGCACCAGTGCCCGCCATACCTCGATTCTAGCGCGTTGCTGCCATCAGTTCCTTATTGACGCGGCGTCCTCACAGCCCGTCGTAGGCGCTTGCCCGCAGGCGAACACGCAAAATCAAAACCCTTCTCTGTTGTTCGGAGACCCGGTACACGATGCGGTACTGATCGCGGTGACACCTGATGCGGTACGCGTGGCGGTGGCCTTCCAGTTCCAGCGCGTCCTGCGGGATTGGCTCTTCGCTCAAGTCGAGGATCGCTTGCACGGCCTCGAAACGCACCCGCTCCGCCAGCGCGTCGAGTTCCCGCTGTGCCGACGGAAGGACATCAACCTTCCACGCGGTAGCCATAACGCTTCAGCACGCGGGCGAGCGGGACGGGTTTCTCTGTGCGCTCGCGGCGCAGACCAATAATGGCGTCCGCGTCGTCTTCGGTCACCCAGTCCGGGTCGGGCAGCAAGGCGCGTTCCTCGGGCGTGAGATTCGTCTCTTCCACCGGCAGTGCCTCACCCGGCACAGTCGTGCCGGCCAGGGCTGCGGCCTTGGCAGGATTCCGCCGCAGGCGCCGGAAGCGGGCCACGCGGTTGGTTCGCTTTCTCATGCCGCCTTCAGTATAGCGCGCGAGGCGGGCCATCGTGCTTCAACCGTTTAACTTCCTTCGCAGCTATACGCGCAGCCATCGGCACCGCCTTGTTTTCCGCCTCCGCAGGCGGGCGGGGTTTCCCGATGCGCGCCGTGTCCATGGGGTACGGTTTGCCGTTGCGCACGGCGGTTCGCATCCTCTTGTTTTTGCGGGACTTAGGCGCTATCTTGGGAAGTTCCCTAGATAATTTCTCTCGCCAGAAGGCCACGGTTTTATGATCGACGCCTACATGCCGCGCGATTGCATTGTCACTCTTGTGTTGACCCTTGGGGTGCTTCAGTGCGTTCTTGACAGCCCGCTCGATGTCCTTGTTGCTGCGCTGAAGGCCGTGTTTCTGATTGGCGCCGCAACTGAACCACTTGGCGTCGGTCAGCGTGTCGGCGCACCGAACACCGCCAGCAGCAGCATCAGCAAGAACGTCAGTGCCACCACCAGCGCCACCGCCAAGCACCCACACACGGGGCAGACGTGCATCGCGGTGGGAATTTCCGCCTGGCACCAGCGGCAGACTTTCATACCGCCTCCTTCCCCGGCGGCCCTCTGCGTGCTTCCGCGTGCAGCCGCTACCTCGATCGCAGGCGACGTGCGGCGCTCAGCTTAGCGCTCCTGTTGGCTTCAACGGCTCAGCAGCCAAACCAACAGCGCCGCCAGACCGATTCCCCACCAGATCCAGCGACCTCCTCGGGTGGCCCGCGAGAACACCGAGAGCATCGCGGCGCGCTTGGCTGGCCCGATGGTCATGGCCAGCGGTAGGGAACGAGGTTGGAAGAACTCGTCTTTCAACTCCGCTTTCTTGATCCTGTCGAGTCTGAACGTTCTGAAATCCTGCCTCAGTCGGCAAAAGGCACAGCAGTAGTCCCCGTCCTTCTTGACAGGCTCGATCTCCCTTGTGCTGACCTCCTCGGCTTCGGGATGGTGCGACCTGTAGGTGATGCGGAGGACCTTCCGCTCAGTCATTGCCCGATCAACCAGCGCCCGGATTGAGGATCGGCTCCTTGCCACGGCTTTGCGAGCGGAAGAACCCTTTGAGGAGCGAACTCGGCGCTCCCGAGGTTCTCTGCGAGAGGGAAGTCCGCTCTGTGGAGATTCAGGCATGTTGAGCCAGCGCTTCAGGAGGGTGCCCCGAAGTTAGTTGGCAGTGAATGAGCGGCGGAAGAAACCATCTTACGCTGCCTGCTGCCGACCAGCAAGCGGTTTGGGGCTGGTTCCGTCCAGGATGGCCTGGAGCGCCCAGAGATCTCGGTAGCCCATGATGCGCCGGAGGCTTTTCTCGGTCGTCAGGAAGGCTGCCCCGACCCAACGTTCTACCATCGGCTTGTCGCGCCAGTGGCGAACCCGCCGGGTCCGCATCCGCACCCCGGAGAGCGGGCTTTCGATGAGGTTGGTGGTGGCCACGCAGCGGTGCAGCGCGCGCGGCACATCCAACCGGTTGATGGTGAAGCACTCCTCCATGCCTTCCCACAAGCTGTCGGCCACGTCGGGATGCTCCCGCTCCAGCCACTGGGCGAACTTGTCTAGCTTGGCCAAGTCCGCCTTAGCGTCCAGCTTCCAGGCCGCCCGCAGCAGGGACCGCGCCGCTCTTGCCGGCGGCAGTATGCTTCGGGGACCAGCCGCTCCGCGTCGAGGCCTCCACCGGGTTGCCACCCTCGTACGTTGCGGACCCAGGAGCCCTTATCCGCTGGGGGCTGCTCCGGCGGCTTAGAACCGCTCGCTGGCGAGCTGGGCGACGTTCTTGGCCAGGGTGCGCGTGGCCGCGATGGACTCTCCTCCGGCCATGCCTTCAGCCCACTTCCCAATGGCGCCAGTCATCTTCCTCTCGACCACAACCGCATTGGTGGCACAGTCGACGAAGCGGATGGTCGCGGTGATCTCCGTGTTACCGATGGGAGTGCCATAGGCCAGCCAGGGCACCAAGCGTTTGAACATCCGCGTGCGTCGGCTGCCCTTCTTATACTTGGTCACCACTCCGGTTAGTCGTAGCGTCGGCGCGTCCGCGATCCGGGCCTTCTCGCCCTGGCGCAACACCTGCTTGAAGGTTTGGGTCTTCTGAAGTTCAGCGACAATGTCCTCCATCGTGGCTACCAGGTAGTCGGGCGGAAAATCGATCCCCGGTGCGCGCTCGAACCATATGACCTCGATGTTGAAGTACTTGTTCTTGAACGTCCTTTCGGCCCCTGCGGCCGCCGTGCTGAGACCGATGGACAGCCCAACGCTGCATAGTAACACTCTTCGCCGCATCGTTGGCTTCCTCCCTCTCGACAGCTACTTGTTCACCGGCGAACGCGCCGGTGTCACTACTTCCTCGACGGCTATCCCAAACCGCTCGAGCCAATCTCTCGAACGAGCCCCGCCGTCTGTTGAGATGTGGAATACCGCTCCTGCCAGCCCTCCGTTCTCTGTGAGGTATTGGAACACTATGGCGTCCACTTTCTGCTTCCTCATCATCAGATAGGTGCCGAGAGGCGCGCCTAGGCCCACGGGAGTCAGCAACCAGACGGCGGCTCCAGCTTTTACCGATTGCCGGTCTCTGGTCAGCCTCTGCACGCGTTGGACGCGCTGGTAAGGGATTTCGAGCGCCTGCTGGGTGCCCTTCTTGAAAAAGATGATGGAGCGCTGGGTGAAGGCCAGCTCCCCCCACATGTTGCGCTTCACCCCGGGCACGCCGGCGATGTGAAAAACCCTGCCCAGTGTCAGCTCACCAGGCCGTTCGACGATCTGACCCTGTGCACCCCCGGCGGGTCGCTGAACTCCGGGCGGGACCTGCGCCCCGAGCAGAGTCGGCACCATAGCGAGCAGCAACCGCCTTGCGCCCACACTTCCTCCGGGAGATCCCACACCGAGTGTACCACATCGAGCCAGTGTTTCCACTATGGCTTAATGGCCACCCTCGATTGTACATCCGCCCACCTTCGTTCGAGCCGTGTTCTTCACGTTTTCATCCTGAGCGACTCTGGCGCGGCCACGGAAGGAGCCAGCTTCGCCTCCTCTGCCTACGAAAGAGTGGGAAGTGTCTGATTTCAAGCGACTTCTCATACATCTCTCCAGCCTCCCGTCCTTCGACCGTTTTGCTTGACCGCCGTCCCCCTGTCCGGTCTGCCAGGGCAGCGCCTCCATCCGCCGCACCATCGCCCCAAACAGCCGCCGCGTCAGATGCTGGTCGGCCTACCGCGACGATGCCCGCCTGCCGTGCGAGATGCCGCCCACAGGCGCACGGCGCGCCGTAGATAAGAGTGAATACCGGGCCGTGCTTTCAGGCCCGCTGTGGGCCCTTCTGACCCTTGGTGCCGCCGCCCGCCCGAGTCAGGGGTTCATCCCTGTTCAACAGCTCCTCGCTGCCGAAGCCCTGCACCCTGCTGGGCCTTGGCGCCGGTCCCCGGAGCTACGGGCTTCCCTGCTGGTTCCTCGCGGCGCGCGGCCCGCTCGAACCGTCGAACGAACTCAACGACCGATATCCCAACCGCCTTGCAGACCGCGTCCACTTCCAGCAGATCCAAGCGCCTCTCGCCCGACTCGTACTTGCTGACGAAGGACTGGGGCTGGCCGAGCCGCTGCGCCAGATCGACCTGCCGCAGCCCGGCTTCACGTCGGACCTGGCGCAGAAGTCGCAGGAGCACCTTGTTCTTGCTGGACTTCCGGCGCCCTTCGCTCCCGGCCTTGCCCATGAATGGCAAGCATACGGGGCCGTTGCGTCATATCCCAAAATCGGATATTCTCTTGTTGGGGCTGTTTGGACGCGCTGGGTTCCCGGCGGGGGACGGGAGATCGCAGGTGAGCAACTTCGCACTCGGACGCGCAATGAGGACGGTGGTCGTATTCACGTTGGGCTACCTTGTGGCGGCAGCCCTGCTGCCGAGAGCCAACTTGGGGGTCGCCCCCCAGCAGGTGCCCCTCGTTGGCCTTATAGTGGCCGCGGTGCTGGCAGCCATCGCCTACCGACACACGTAAACCATGGGCATGGACACGGGGCAGCTCATTCTCGCCGCAATCGGAATTCTCGGCTGGGCATACCTGGTGTGGATCTTGTGGGTGTCCCGCGAAGGCATCTTCTGGATCATGAAGGCTGTCTCTTGGGGCGTGCTGGTCTTCGTTGCCACCCAACTGGTCCTCCGCGCAACCCACAGGCCGGAAGCCGAAGTCGTTGTTGGCGGGTACGTCGCAGCGGCCCTGGCTGTGGCCCTGACTCCGAGACGATCGCGTTACATTCCCGCCGCTGTGAAGAGGCGGGTCATCGCCCGCGATCTCAAAGGTAAGAAGTACAACCCGCGAAAGCATCACATCGACCACATCTGGCCGTTTTCCAAGGGTGGAAGCAGTGCGCCTGAGAATCTACGGGTGATTTCGAGGAAGGAGAACCTGCGCAAAGGGGCCAAGAAACCGCGCTTGAGGGACTGGTTCTAATCTGACCGTCGGTTCCTGGAGCGGGAGGACCAATGCCAAAGACAGGAAACAAGACTAGGACGCCTGGCATCTATCGATCTCGGTGCTGCAAGCATGAGACAACGCAGGGTACTGGAAACAGGTTCCCGCCGTGCGGCTACTGCGGTAAGTCCGCCACATGGACCTTGGTGCGGCAGGCCAACCCTCCCAAGCGGCGGCGCGAGCGACGCCAGAAGAAAAGCTTCTGGGGGTCGCTGTTCTAAGACGCTGCCGCGTCTCACGGACAGTTGGCCTTCAGCTTCCTATCCTCCATGGCCAGCGGTCGGTCTCCTGGCACGTCGGCGGCGCCAAATCTCGCTGGCGAACCCCGAGCGGTCCTCGGGCGGCGTGGCGCGGATGAGGTCGATGGCCTTCTGCAAATCCATCTGCGGAGCTTGGCCGGTCACGGTCATGACCGCCATGAGCCATTCCCGCAAGTTCCTTGCGCCCTGGGCACGGGGATTGAATTGCTGCGTCTTGACACCCAGGCCGTGCGCCTTGAGCACCCGGTCGGCAAGCTGATTGCAACTCCGGCAGGCGCGAAGTAGGTTGCGCCGGTCGAAGTTCGCCTCGCGCCCGTCCAGGTGATGCACCTGCACGCGCTCGCCCAGCGCGGCCTCGGGCACCCCGCACAACGCGCAGCGCTCCGCGCCCGACGCGATGGCTTGTCGGGCGCGGTAACGCTTGGCGCGGTCGGAGATGGCCGCGACCGGCTTGCGCCACCGGGCAGCGGAAGACGCCCTGCTTCCTTGGGGCTTGGCCGTGCGCGACGCCCGCCGCCTTACGCGGAAGGGTTCTCTTCCAAATCCTCCTCTTCCTCCTCCTCCTCGCCGAGGGCGTCTTCGATGGTGTCCAGCGCCTCGCCCACCGCCGAGGCTAGGGCCTCCCTGCTCGCCTCAGGCGTGTAGACTCCCTCCAGCGTGTCCTGGACCGATTCCAGGGCCTCTTCGAGGTCGGCGATTTCTTTTTCCAGATCCTTTACCGTCGCCACGTTGTTGCTCCTTCTGTTTGGGTTCTCTGCGGCTGTGAAGCCGCGACGTATGGCGTAGTCCGCCAGGCTTTCCTGTTCCACTTCGTCGGCCCGCGTCTCGTCGCCGAGCACGTCTCGGATGAACGCGACGGCGCGGCGCTTGCGGCCTGCGACCTGGTCCCAGGTCAAGCCTTTCCGCTTCGCCACATCCTGACTATGCGGCTGGTGGTTGGCAACTAATACTACTGGGTCATAAAAAGAACATTCCGTGATAGAATTGTTTCGTGGGATCACGCCTCTCCGCGCCAGGCCCACAAGAGAAGCGCTTCGCGGCC
>Ga0194112_10005386_pt1 | contig 17206 bp, 13 predicted proteins | sample TA2MahC400mmetaG_FD_146191 | JGI IMG/M metagenome (GOLD analysis project Ga0194112, IMG submission 146191) | Freshwater microbial communities from Lake Tanganyika, Tanzania - TA2015016 Mahale Deep Cast 400m | ecosystem: Environmental > Aquatic > Freshwater > Lake | place: Tanzania: Lake... | reverse complement strand
CTGCGTCGTCCGGCAGACCCACCGCCCGCACCAAATCTGCCAGTTTAGCAGTCGCGACGCCACGGCCATCAGCTTCGACCTCTACCTCCACAAAGTCCCCGTTTGCCTCGACTTGTAGGAAGGCAAGCCGTTGCTTGCCGTCCGTATGGCCAGCCAAAAGTTCGCTTGATCCGAAATCAAGTTCAACCTCGGCGTCGCCGCCCCAGAGGTTAGGGCCGCCTATGCCTTTTGCGACGGGAGCCGAGTTGATCGAAATTTGTGGCCGGCGCACCCCAGTTAAAAGCCAGCGTTTCTCGCTGCGCGTCAATTCCACGCCTCCCGAGCGCAAGTCGACGTTGGCCCCAAAGAAATTATGCGCGATCTCTCGAGCTGGTATACCATCAACATTGAAGTTCTCAGTTGCCACGATGACCGCCGTCGCAGCGATACCGCTTAATCTCACCTGACCTTGCATCACACGTGAAGCGGTTTCCGCTTGGCGGCCCGTGTTGCTGTCAAACAGCACGAACTCGGAGTCGTGAAACAGTCGGATGCAACCTGCTTGATCTCCATCCCAAGTTATTATTTTCGGCAGAGGATACGGCAAAGGCCACAAACGTCCCGCGCGGACCCTGTGCGGCTCCCCGTCCAGATAAAGTTTGAAACGCCGAGAATGGCTCGGAATAGTAAGCTGTAGTCGCCCATCTTCCCAGACAAGTCGTGGAACCGCAGCGACAGCGCCAGCCGCTCCGCCCGAACTGCCAAGTGCACTTTGAAGTTGTTCAGCAAAATGGCGTAAGTAACTCGTCTTATCTAACAGCGCATTTTGGTCCTTGCGCCACTCGACATACGCGTTCGCCATCCACGCGGAGTGGTCCATGAGGATTGGCCGCTGTAACACTTGAATTCCCGCGTCCAAAAAATGAAGTGCGTCATCTTCCCATCGATTCAAGAGGACAATGTCGTCTTGATCGGGCAAGCCAACAGATCGCTCCTGAGCAATGAACGCTTTCGCCAGATGACGCAGCTGTGATCGCGACACTCCAGCGTGAATTTGAAAAGCGTCGACCAGTCTCTCAAATCCATCGGACGCGAGGCCGAGCTTCCGGCAAGCGCGCACAAAAGCATTAAATACAGCACGACGTTCTTCTTGTAGTTTAAGCGTCCTGCCAAGAAGCGCTTCAATTAGAGGCCAAACCCTTGCGTTGCCATCTTCACCGTAGTGCTCACATAGCGTGGCGCAGATCGCCCAACTGGTCACGCTGCCAAACTTCTTAAGTAAATACTCAAGACTCCAGTCCGACAGCGCTTGTATGGCCTCGCGTGCATCTGGTAATTTCTCGCTGCTTAGAGCCAAGCCAAGAAACGGCGATGCGTCAGCCTTGAGCTGTGAACGCATTACCAGGAGATCCAAAGTGCGAAGCCTGTTCTGCGCATTCTGAGGGCGGCTGTTTATCCTGAAATTTGTTTGGCCCAAAATAAAACACCCTATACCAATAACGGAGCGCAAAGGCCCGAAATAAAAAACAACTCAAATAGAGCAGTCAGAGCAAAAATAATCGTGACGTTCAACTGTCGCCTCCGCTGCTGCATTCAAGGCGACAGTCTGCGGGGCAAGGCGGTTACGCCATCGACGCCTCCGCCATGCTATCCGGGTCGGCGCGAGCAAGCACGTGAAATGTTACTGCTTGCTTAATTATATCTCGTGCGGCTGGTGACGGTTAAAGTGTCCGAAGAAACCTCACAAAATGATCGTTTTGGAAAAACTTCTCCGCAGCTTCCGTAGCGGATGGCGATGCCGCGCCAGTCGTTCATGCGGTTCACAGCAGGGAGTGTTGCGCCTTGGCGTGGCACATGCGACTGTGGTTCTGGCACGCTCGGATTGGAAGTCATTGCTAAAATGGTATCATCAGCCCCAAGCCGACAGACACACGAAATAGCCTGATGACGCGTACGTCAGCAAAGCTGACATCGGAAAGCATCTACGACACCTGCTTTTCCTCGTGGGTAATGGAGAGACTTCCAATCCACCAACTTTTTTCTTCGTCTCGTCTGAAAACGACCAAGCTTCTGCTTAGCGGCGCAATGGAGCGGCCGCTGGAACTGGCTGCCTGATGCGAGCGACCCGACCCAAGATGTCGGCATCGCTCCTGATGGCCCCAAGCAGGAGACGGTCGTGCACGCCGAAAACCAGACCCCGATCACGCTGCCTCTCGCGCCGAGGGGAGATCGCCCAGTTCAGCTCAAATCCGACAGCCACTTCTCGGGCCACATGGTCGTGCGGAGTGAGGGGTTGATCCCGCAGGTCGTGGAAGTCGAGAGCCATACCGAGATGAACATTGGCTTGGTGCTGGCGATGAGACCTGATGTGGTCGACGTCGAGAGCCAGGTCATGTTCGGCTGGAGGGAACCGCAGACGGGTGCGCAGAAACGCCACTTCTTCGATTTTCGGGTGAGTAAGCGCAATGGTGACCGTGTGGCGGTCATGGTGAAGCCTGGCAGGAAACGCTTCTGTGCCAACTTCCTTGCGCAGGCGCGTGAGATTGCTGATCGTGTCACCGCGGATTTCGCGGACGATGTGGTGCTGATGACCGATAGGGACATTTGTCCGATCGAACTGCACAACGCGACCTTCCTCGACAGCCTTAAAGAAGTGGACCCTGAAGCGGACGCGGCCGTCCGGCGTGCCATGCGTAGAATCATTGGTGCGCGGCGAATCAGCGACATTGTTTCGGAAGTGGGCCTGCGGGGACGAGGCTTTCGCGCGGTCGGACGGCTGCTGCGAGGCCGAGAACTGGTCTTGAGCCCTCCGACCCGTATCACGTCAGAGGCGGCTGTTCGCCGAAACGTCTCATAACACGTGATTTTCTTAGGTTTCGGGAACATCGCCGGACGGGTTTACGAGAGGGTCCATGACTGAGTCTTGCCGCGGTCCATGCGCATTCCTTATTGGCCCCTCCCTTAAAGAAAATGCAGTTTTGCGGATATCCCGGAGTATCCATCCCTTATCCCGACACCGTAGAAGACGGCCATCGCCGACACGCTACTACAGGCGTTCGAAAAACAAGGATCTGAGATGCAACGACATGCAACTTGCCCCTTCAGGGGCGGGCTGGCTCCGTGCGTGCCTGGCTCAGGGCACTGCAAACACGCCGATATCACCACGAGTGGTCTGGCGCTTGCGCCATCAGGAGAGGCCGAGGCAAGGCTCGCGCCCTCCCACTCAGGCACAAACGGGAGGTCATCCTAATGCTGGATTTTCAAAGCTCGTCCAAAGCGCCGAAATATGCGCTTGGTGTTTATGACGAAGTGATTGTCGACGGCGTCTCCTATCGCCCGCATGCTCGTCGGGATTGGGGATTTGTCTTCGTCCGCACGGATGGGAAAAGCGTAGCGGAAAGTTTTGACGATGGCAAAATTGCCCATCTGGTTCAGAAGGGGTTGCTGACCCATCGGGTCGATGCATTCCTGCCGGAAGAAATGCGACATCGCCAGAAGTCGGAAACTACAATCCTGTCGTCTCTTGATGGGAGGCAGGCGGACGAGCTGGCGATGCGCTTGGCCTTTGTCGAAGCTTTGCTCGAAGCCGAAGTGGCTGGCAAGGTAACTCGCACGGATGCCTCGATGCAGGCTGCGATGTTTCGTATTCAGCGGCGCGCGATGGAGATCTTGTTCGAAAAGCCTGTTAAACGGGGTCAAGCCGGTCGGCGCGAAGAAACAGTGCAACCTCCTTCGGCTGGCACGCTGCGCAAGTGGGTCAGGTCGTTCGAAAAGAAAGGCGCCATTGGGCTGTGTGACGCAAAGCACCGGTCCGGAAACAGGTCATGCCGAATTGGCCTCAAAGAACTGGCGGTGATGTCTCCGATCGTTGCGAGCTACGCTTCGGGGCTAAGACCTACGGTTAAGTACATCTACAAGCGCATCTGTGCCGCGTTTGAGGAGGTCAATAACGAGCGCAAAGTTGAGGGGCTGTCTCCGCTCGTTGTTCCCTCGCGAGAGTCCGTGCGACGCCGGATCAGAAAGCTCGATCCTTACCACACCTGCCTGGCACGTGAGGGTGCGGCGGTAGCACGCAAGAAATTCGCGCCAGTCGCGCAGGGGCTCCGCGTGACGCGACCACTGGAGCGGGTGGAGATCGACGAGTGGAAGGTCGACTTGATGACCCTATTTGCCGAAATCGGGCTGCTCGACCATCTAACTGCCGAAGAGAAGGCCGAGCTTGGGTTCGGAAAGAAGAAGCTCCGTTGGATGCTGACGGTGGCGATTTGCGCCACGACGCGCTGCATTGTCGGCATGCGACTGTCGCCGACGGCTACCAGGCACAGTGCCATCCAGACGCTGGAGATGGTCACGCAGGATAAGGGTGTCTGGGCGGACCTCTATGGGGCCAGTTCGCCATGGAACATGGCCGGGGTGCCAGAGTTGGTGGTGACCGATAACGGAAGCGCATTCATCTCCTCCGAGATGCGGCTTGCGATGGATGATCTCGATATTCGTTGTGAAAGGACGCCGGCCGGCTTTCCAGAGATGCGTGCGCGAATTGAAAGGATGTTCGGGACAATGGCAACTGGCCTGCTGCCGATGCTGAGCGGCCGAACCTTCTCCGATGTGGTATCCAAGGGAGACGCGAACCCGGAGAAATGGGCCGCCCTGACGCAGGAAGAGTTCGGGGCAGCCTTGGTGCGCTGGGTTGTCGATGTCTACCACAATTCGCCCCATGACGGGCTGGATGGTGAAACCCCGGCGAACTGCTGGAACCGGCTTGCGGATGAATATGGTGTCCGCCCGGCTCCTGAGATGCGCCGCCGCCGCTTGGTCTTTGGCACATCGGACACTCGCAATCTCTCGAAAAAAGGCATTCGCTTTTACGGCTGCTGGTATCATAGCCGTGCTTTGGCAGAGCATATGCTTCGGTCCAAACAGTGCAGCCTTCAGCTACGTTGGCACCCTGACGACATTGGGGCTATCGAGGTGAAGCTCGATAGCGGCTGGGTCGAGGTGCCTTCCGTTGTGCCCGAGCTCCGGGGCGTTCGTGCTGAGACTTGGTACCACGCAATTCGCACGCTGCGTGTCACCTACCGTCAGCAGGCTGAAGTATCTCGACCTATTGTTCTTCAGGCTATCCGTGACATCGAAGCGCTGAACGAGAGCGCGATGAAACGCGAGAAGCTGATCGCCAAAGATTGGTCGAAGGAGAACGTCGAGAAGATTGAGAACCGCATAATGATGGGGTTCGAGGTCGCCGACGAGGAGGATGTGGCGCCGTCGGACGGCGGCTATGGGATGAGCCTCAAAGCGCCTGCACGCGATGACGGCAGCGACGTCGACAACTCGGTTGAAGCCGTAACGCATACCCAATCCTTGCCCGAGGGTTCGTTCGACGAAAGAGGGCAGGACGACGACGCTTGGGCGAATACGAGAAAATAACATGTCCCAGAAATCCAGAACCGAAATCCGCAAAGCCATGAGCGTCTTGCGGGACATCTACGTCGTGACGCCCTGGGATCAGGAACTGCATGACCAGCTCGACCGCCTGATGGACTATGGTGAAGACGGAGACGCAGTAACGCGGCCGGTCGAGTTTTCGCGCACGAAGGACAGCCACGGTATCGCTGTCGTCGCGGCGCCAGGTGCGGGCAAGACCTCCTTGGTCGATCACGTGCTGCGGCATCACCCTTCTCTTGTCCATGTCCCTGAGGGTCAGCGCTTGGTCGTGGCGGCACGGGTGCCAAGTCCGGCAACGCTCAAGAGCCTTGCCTTCGAGATCCTCCAGCAGTCCGGCTATGGCATGGCCGGGGGCAACGATCTCCAATGGCGGCTCTGGAACCTCGTTCGCCACCGCCTGAAAGAGCTGGGCACTGTTCTGCTCTGGATCGACGAAGCGCAGGACATGTTCGGGCAGGGAAAGAAGGGTGAGGCGCAGGAGATCCTAAATACCCTCAAGGGCCTGATGCAGGGCGATTGGCCCGTGGTGGTGGTTCTGTCCGGCACGGACGAGCTTTGGGCCAAGGCCTGCGTCGATGAACAATTCGCCCGGCGTATGACGAAGGTAGAGCTGCCGCTGCTGAGCAACGCCGCGAACGGTCGGAGCCTCTCGAAGCAGATTGCAACCTATTGCGCGTCCATTGACCTGGCTCCGCCTGACGACAGGGAACTGGTCCAGCGTCTGATCCACGCAAGCCGCGCGCGTTTCGGGCTCTGCATCGAGAACTGCCTGCAAGCCATCGAGATCGCGCTGGAGGAGGGCGCTACACAGCTCGACCGAGACCACTTCGCGATTGCCTGGGGTGCGCAGCGCGGTTGTGACCGGGCCAACAACGTCTTCGTTGCAGACCGCTGGTCGGAAATTGATGTGTCCCGACCGTGCGAACCCATGTCTTCATATATCCAGAATTGAACCCCTCATGACACTGTTCCCCCATATCCCGGTCGATCCGGCGGAAACGCATCTGTCCTTCGCCTCACGCCTCGCAGCCTTCCACGTGGGTGAGCGGGCAGGGGGCTTTCTCAGCGATCAGGGCATCCGCCTTGATCGTTTCGTTCGAGGTCACCAGGACGCCATCGAAGCGCTCTGTGCCCGCGCAGGCGTGGACCCGCAGCCGCTTCTGGTGAACACTCCGATCCCTCTGGGAGAGCGCCGCTATGAGCTGCGTTCCGAAGTCGTGTCCCCCGATTTCCTGAATAATGCTCTTACCGTCTTCTGTCCCATTTGCTTGGCCGAAGATGATGCCGGTGGTGCCGGTGGTGCCGATCCGGCCCGCGTCCGTCGTGAGCACTTCATCTGGAAGCTGCGCGTTGTGCGCACCTGCCCCTACCATGGGATGCCGTTGATCGTGCGGCCGCGGAAGGGCTGGTTTGAGCGCCTTAATGGGTTTGCAATCAGTGTGCCGGAACGTGACGACGCGTTGCTGGCGCTTTATCAGGCTGCTCCGAACCGCAGCGTTTCGCCTTTGCAGGCCTACGCCCTCAATCGGCTGGACGGCATGAACGGGCCGGCGTGGCTCGACAATCAGACCCTTGAGCAAGCGGTGCGCAGCTCCGAGATGCTGGGCGCCTTTGTTTTGTTTGGGGTGAAGGCGCCAATTGGTTCTTTCACCCCGGATCAGTGGGATCAGGCCGGACGCACTGGCTTTGCGCTCACATCGCGTGGCGAGCATGGGATACGCGAGGGGTTGAACCAGTTGCAGGAGGCACTGACCAAGATCGGGCGCCGTCCGCAGCACAGAAATGCCTTCGGTCAGTTACACTCCTGGCTGGCGGATGAGGACACCTCAAAGGACCCGGGCGACATTCGGGGGATCGTCCGTGAGCACATCTTCGAGACCGTTGCCATTGAGCCGGGGCGCATGGTTCTTGGTGGCCGCCTCGATCAGCGTCGCCTTCACACGGTCGGATCACTGGCAGAGGAGTTCAATCTTGATGCGAGAACTCTCCGCCATGTGCTGGCGGCGAAGGGGCTGATCACTCTGGATGACCCGACCGGCACGCTGGATGCGGCGATGGGGCGGGAGGTCGCGGCGAGCATCACCCGTATGGTTCACGTGATCTCGCTTCCAGAGGCCCTGAACTGCGGTCGACCCCAGGCAACAGCACTGATCGACGAACGCATTCTGCCAGTCATTGCGACTGGTCAGGCCGGAGCGCCAGGACGCACACAGAAGGCCATCGATCAGGCCAGCATCGATGGGTTTCTTGCCGAACTGACGGCGGATGCTGTAGTCGTGAGCGAGGTACCCGTCGGAATGGTCCCGATTGCGAAGGCCGCGGAGAAGGCAAAGTTGCTCGCCGTCGAAGTCGTTCAGCTCCTTCTCGGAGGCTTCCTGACCCGCGTTGCCTGCTTGTCGAGCGACCTCGGTTATGCGGCAGTTCATGTCGATCCCGCTGAAGTTGGTCAGGTGAAGCGAGAGGTTTTGGTTGGGATATCTGTTTCTAAAGCCGCCGCTATCGCGACAGTGCCGGCGCAAGTGATCTGGGCTTTGGCTGATCTTGAAAATGGTTCGGTGCTGCCGGTGACTCGCATCGCACCTCGCAATGGGGGTAGGGCGATTTATCGTGTCTCGCCGGAGCATGTCGTTGAGTTTCGCAAGCGATACCTCAAACGAAGCGATATTGCCGGACACCTCGAATGTGCTGTGGAGGATGCCGAGCGGCGCCTTCGTGTAGTTCGGACAGCCTTCCCAGAAAACCAGATCGGCATGAAGCTTTACCGGGTCGAAGACTTGCCCGCCGCCCTTCGTCCGCACGCCACCGCAGCATAGATGTAGCCAAGCACCAGCTTGACTTCCGCCCGAAAAGGCCGCTCATTGGAGCGGCCTTTTCTGCATCTGGCGCTCGAATAAAGTCGACCCAAGGTCAGGTTTGGCCCGAGATCGTTCTTTGCGTGTTAAAAGTGCGCGTTGATAGCCGCGGTGATCTCGCGAGAGAAGCTGCCATTGAAATCATTACAGAATATTGGGGGCGCGATCTTTTGGCGTCTACTTTATGGTTGTCGTCATAGTCGAACTGTAACGACCACCGTTTCATGGCCATCAAGGGCGTTGATTGGCCATTTAACCAGCAGCTGTTGGCCATCGGCCGCTTCCGAGCTGAAAAGCACGGGATCTGCCGCCTTCTGTCAGAACAGGTGGCTTTGGATGTCCATGAAGGCCCGCCGGATCTCGGCCATCGATCCGAGGGCCGCCTTTGCATCGTTTGCGCCGCTGTACCGGATACGCAGGAGGCCGCTGATCTTGCGGAGCGACAGCTCCTCGACCCCGTGTAACTCGTAAGCCTGGAGGACGTAGTCGAGGAACCGACGCATTTGGACTTCATAGCCGCCGAGACCGTTGAACCGTGCGGCCCCGGCACGCTGTGCGCGAGCGAGCGGGGTCACGATGCCGATGGCCGCCCAACCCGGTCCTTCATGACTGCAGGTCAGGTCAGCGACTATACCGGTGCAGCAGCCCTGCTGGGCAGCTTGCCGAAAGCGGACGGGTTGCTGGCTGACCGGGGCTATGACGCTGACTGGTTCGAAGATGCGTTGAATGACAAAGGGATGATGCCCTGCATCCCCGGAAGGAAGTCTCGCGGCAAACCCATCAAGCACAACAAGCGCCGCTACATCAAGCACGACAAGCGCCGCAACCGGATCGAGATCATGTTCGGCAGGCCAAAGGACTCGCGACGCGTCGCTATCCGCTACGACAGGTGCCCGAAGGTCTTCCTCTCCGCCGTCGCCCTCGCCGCAATCGTCATGTTCTGGCTATGACGCGAGAACGAGTCCCGACCTAGCGTCTTACCCACGCGTAGGACACGCCGACGAAGTCCACCACCGAAGAAAGTTTATGTTTCCAAAATCTTTACAGATATCATTTAAGTTGCATTTTTCTCTGCGCTCTGCAGTCTTGATTCTCGTTAGGTTCAGGACCCATTACTTTTCATAACCAGAACATGACGGTTGCGGCGAGCGCGATGGCGGACAGGAAGACCTTCGGGCATCTGTCGTAACGTGTGGCAACGCGCCGCCAGTCTTTCAAGCGGCCGAACATGATCTCGATCCGGTTGCGACGCTTGTAGCGGCGCTTGTCATATCTGACGGGCCGGCCACGTGACTTTCGCCCCGGGATGCAGGGGGTGATCCCTTTGTCCTTCAGGGCATTTCTGAACCAGTCGGCATCATAGCCCCGGTCTGCCAGCAACCATTCCGCTGAGGGCAAACTTTCCAGCAGAGCAGCCGCTCCAGTGTAATCGCTGATTTGGCCTGCGGTCATGAAGAACCGGATCGGCCGCCCGTCGGCATCGGTGACGGCATGAAGCTTGGTGTTCATGCCACCCTTGGTCCGACCGATCAGTCGATCGCGCCCCCTTTTTTCGACCGCAGGCTGGTCGCCGTGCGGTGCGCCTTGAGATAGGTGGCATCAATCATGATCGTCTTCGGTTCGGGGTCCACCGCGGCCAACCCCTCCATGATACGAGCAAAGACGCCCATATCGCCCCACCGCTTCCAACGGTTGTAAAGCGTCTTCGCAGGGCCATACTCGCTCGGAGCATCCCGCCACCGCAACCCGTTGCGGTTGACGAAGATTATGCCACTCAGCACACGCCGATCATCAACACGCGGCTTGCCATGGCTCTTCGGGAAGAAGGGCCGCAGCCGCGCCATCTGCTCATTGCTCAGCCAGAAAAGGTTGCTCATCGATCAGTCTCCTCGCGGAGGCTGAATCACGCGGCAGAAGGCAGATCAATGGGTCCTGACCCTAGCGCAGCGTTCTTCGGAAGATAAATATATCTATAGATATTAGACTGTTATAGTAAGGTATATCATGCCTGCCATGGACTAACTTCTTAATTTTATGTTTTAAAATCCATAAGATTCAAAAAGTTTAATGGAGAGCCGTGAAGTTTAACTATATTTAGGGCGAGGACAGGACTTCGAGAAAATGCAGCGTAAGAAATTAGATATTGACGGCTGATCGGCTGTTGGTTAGCCAATTAAGCAAGGTGAATGTTATCTGGAGCATGCACCCCATCAATTGCCGAAACTCAAACTAACTGAAACTGATCTTTGCGCAGAATGCGCAGTTCGTTCCGCTTTTACGATTGACCTCTTAATGAGGTAGGAGGATGAACCGATGAGGAAGATGTTTGTGTACGCCGCAGTTGGCACCTTGCTTTCGCTTGGCGCTGCGCCGGCAGTCATGGCTCAGGCCGTGAACGACCCTGCTGTCGGAGGGCAGCTCAATCAATGCTGGGGACAGATCGCGAGCCAGGTTGCAAAACTGGGCGGATCCGACGATATCTCCGGCGGAGGAATGGGGTCGCATTCGCGCTCTACCAAAGCTGCCAACAACGTGGGAGGCTTTGCCTCCGACCAGAACGGTTTTGGGATTACCTTCAACGTGAAGGGCGTGATTGATCCAGCAACTGGCCTGCCGACCACGAATGCCGGCCGGCAGGGGGTGGGCAACATGTCGAAGGGTGCTCCCCATTCGACCCATACTGGCGACGGCGGCAATGGCCAGCATGCGCTCAACAATTCGTCGGACAGTGTGAATGGTCTCGGTCTCTCGAACCTGCTGGACGGCGTGAGCGGTCAATTGACCCCGGTCTTGGGCGGGACTGGGGCGATGAATAACCTCACCTGCTCGCTTGTGCCCTGATCTCTTCTGATCCGGTTACCTTGATCCGGGCGGCCCGATGCGCTGCCCGGATCGGGCTGTCCGATGCATCTTGCAGAGAGAGGTCGCCGCTTGCTTCGTTTGCTTATCGCCATCGCCACCATGGCGGCGGGAGCCGCCGCACTTGCGACCACCGTCGCCTCGGGCTCTGACAGCGTTGCCACGCCCGCATATGTCACGGCTGCTGCCCAGCAGGGGGACCTGCTCGTCACGCTTTCTACGACGGGAACGCTTGCCGCACGCGTCAGCGTCACGGTCGGGTCGCAACTGTCAGGGCAGGTTTCCGAACTTCTGGTTGACTTCAACGACACTGTCCATGCCGGTCAGGTGCTGGCCCGCCTTGATCCGCGAACATCCGAGGCACGGGTGCGCGAGGCCGAAGCTTCGCTGCTGGTCGCCGAAGCGCGCGTGGCCTTGGCTCGCGCGGCACTTGAACGGAGTGAAACACAAGTTTCGGCCGCCGAGCGGCAGGTTGCGGAGGCCGCGGCATTTGTCGACCGGGCCCGTGTCATGGTTGACAACGCGGCGCGCACGGCCGAGCGAACCGCCCGGTTAAGGGCCACTCAAGCTGCGGCCGCTGTCGAGGACGCCAAGGCTGCGCATGCAGTCGCGCTGGCAGACCTGCGTGCTGCCGAGGCACGCCTGGGGGCCACTGAGCAGGGCATACTTGCAGCCAAGGCCGAGCGCCGGTCAGCAGAGGCCGAGATACGCCATGCCGAAGCTGCAGTAGGGCAGCAACGTGCGGTGGTGGACCAAGCGAGGCTGGAACTTGAACGCACCTATATCCGGGCGCCGATTGACGGAATGATAATCGGGCGGGATGTCGACGTCGGGCAGACGGTCGCGGCCAGCCTCGAATCTCCCACCCTGTTTTCGATCGTTGAGGATCTTGGCAAGATGCGTGTCGTTGCCTCGGTCGACGAGGCAGACATCAGCCGGGTCCGCGTGGGCCAGCGCGCAGTCTTTACCGTAGATGCGTATCCAGAACAGAACTTTGCCGCCGAAGTCGTCGAAATTCGAAAGGCGCCCAGGGTCGTGCAGGGTGTCGTGTCCTACACTGTCCTGTTTGCTGCCGAAAATCCGGATGCTCTGCTGATGCCAGGGATGACGGCCATCATCCACCTGGTGACCGACCAGGCCACCGGCACGCTTCAGGTGCCGAATGCGGCCCTGCGTTTTCGGCCTTCCGCCGTAGGCACGATGGCGGAAGCGCCAGAGGGGGGAGTGGTCTGGATCTTGGAAGCCGATGGATCGGTGTCGCCCGTCCCTGTCACCCTGGGGATAAGCGACGGTGTCACAACTCAGGTTCTTTCAGAAGGATTGCAGCCTGGTCAACAGGTCGTTCTTGGCGTGAACAATCCTCCTGAGGCGTCATCGTTCCTGGCGCATCTGATCGGCGGTTGAACCGTGACGGGACCATTGATCCGAACGGTCGATCTGCGGCGGGACTATCGGATGGGGAACGTCGTCCTCCCGGCATTGACCGGAGCGACATTGGACATTTCTGCCGGCGAGTTTGTCGCCGTGGTGGGGCCGTCCGGATCCGGCAAGTCGACGCTGATGAACCTCCTCGGATTGCTGGATCAACCCAGTGGCGGCATCTATCAGCTTGACGGTCGCGACACGTCCACTCTGGGGCCCGACGGATGCGCCGCATTGCGCAGTCGCACGATCGGCTTCGTCTTTCAGAACTACAACCTGCTCAAGCGGAACACCGCATTGAAGAATGTCGAACTGCCTCTGGTCTATGCAAGGTGCCGCCGGCGCGAGCGGCGGCGTCGGGCCGAGGAGGCGTTGGCCTTTGTCGGTCTGGCCGACCGCATGCAGCATTTTCCCAACCAGCTCTCGGGCGGCGAGCAGCAGCGTGTCGCGATTGCCCGTGCGCTGGTGAATGATCCTGCGCTGATCCTTGCAGACGAGCCGACCGGGGCCCTTGACAGTGCAACAGGGCACGAGATCATGGGCCTTCTGCAGACCCTGCACCGCGATGGGCGAACGATCGTGCTGGTCACGCACGACCGCGAAGTTGCCGGTCAGGCTGAAAGAATGGTCACGATGAAGGACGGCCGTGTGATTGGTGACTGCCCCGTGCATGCCACAGGCTTGCCTCATGCCTTTCCAAGGCTGGCGCATCCAGTCCTATGCACATCCGGAAAACCCAAAGTGCGGACGACATGAGCACGCTCCAAAGCATCGCAATTGCCCTTGATGCGCTCCGGCAGAACTTTTTTCGCAGTGTACTTACCGTGCTTGGGATCATCATTGGCGTGGCCTCCGTGATCACTATTCTTGCCTTCGGCAACGGGGCGGAGCAGCAGGTGGCTGAACGCATCCGGACAATGGGGTCGAACCTGCTGATGGTGCGTCCAGGGATTTCGGAGAACGGCGGCGTTCGTGGGCAAGTGGGTTCGGGAAACACATTGACCGAGGATGACGCGATCGCCATTGCCCGCGAGATTCCCGGCGTGATGGTGTCGGCCCCCGGCGTTGCCGGCGCCGGTCAGCTTGTACGCGGAAACCTCAACTGGAACACCTTGGTGGGCGGTGTGACTGCCGACTACCTTGTCGCGCGCGACTGGCATGTCGCCGAAGGCCGGCCGCTTTTGCCCGAGGATCAGCAACATGCTGCAAAGGTGGTCTTGCTTGGCACCACGGTCGTCAAACAGCTTTTCGGTGCAGATGATCCGATCGGGCAAACCGTCCGCATCGGCACCGTTCCATTCACGGTGATCGGCGTGCTGGTGTCGAAAGGTGGGGGCGGAGCGATGGGCCGTGACCAGGATGATGTGGCCTTGATCCCCATGTCCACAGCCAAGCTTCGGCTACTGGGTGCGCGCAGTCAGATCCATCGCGGCTCCGTCGACTACGTCATGGTCAAGGTGGGATCGGCTGCTGCCATTCCAGAAGCCCGAGAGGGCATTCGGGCGCTGCTTCGGCAGACCCACAGGCTTCAGGCGGGCGGGCCGGATGACTTTCATGTGGAGGAGCCGTCAAGCGCAATGGAGGTGCAGGCGGCAACAAAACGGTCCCTTACCCTCTTGCTCGGCGCCGTAGCTTCCGTGTCGATCATCGTCGGGGGCATCAGCATCATGAACATCATGCTGGTGTCGGTGACCGAACGAACCCGCGAGATCGGGCTGCGGCAGGCACTTGGTGCGCGGCGGGCCGAGGTTCGCAACCAGTTCCTGATCGAGGCAGTTGTGCTTTGCCTTCTGGGCGGGATCGCGGGCGTTGCCTTGGGAAGTGCCGTGGCCGTCGCAGTCGCCAGGGTGGCCGGCTGGCCAATCGACCTGACCCTCGCGTCGGTCCTCTTCTCATTGGGATTTGCGTTACTTGCCGGAATCCTTTCCGGGCTATATCCGGCCTACAGGGCGGCCAAGCTGGATCCGATCGAGGCACTTCGATCTGAATAAGAGGCAGGTTGTTTATTCAGTCGTGGCATGGTGGACCAAATGGAACCGTTGCAAGTTGTTTGGCGTGACATGAATGGTCGCATGTCAAGGGCGAGAGCAGTTATGTCTACATATCGCGTCAAGAAAGCCCTAAGCCCGATCCGCAGGTTCGTCGGAAAGGCGCTATGGACAGGAGCCCGGAACGTTCGTTCAGATTACATTGCAGCAATCATTTTCTATCTTATCCACCACAAGCGATTTTCCTTGCTGGTCGGACAGAAGACTTTCAGCGAAAGGATCATGTTGCGGAATGCCAGACCGGATCCGAGATATGCCAGTTTGTCAGACAAGCATGAGGTCAGGGCATTTGTGGAGGAAAAGATTGGTCCTGACTACCTGATTCCCGTCTACGCAGTTGCGGATGACATGACGGGTTTCGACTTCTCCTCTCTTCCGAGAGCTTTCGTCATGAAGGCGACGCACGGGTCTGGATGGGTAAGACTGGTCGAGGACCAGAGCAAGGAAAACATCGAAGACTTGAGAGATCTGGCAAAGCTGTGGCTTTCCCAGAATTATTATCTGGCTTTCAGGGAAGGGCACTACAAGTCACTTAAGCCGAGGATCATCTTCGAGCAGCTTTTGCTGGAAGACGGCGTGCCAGCAGATGATTACAAGATACACTGCTTCAGGAAAAACGGTCAGCTTACCCAGATAGTTCAAGTTCACTCCGACCGATTCAGAAACCACAAGGTGAATTTGTTCTCGTCCGACTGGACATATCTCGAGATGAGCCATGGGTTCGAGCAGGCCCCCCCCGAAACAGTCAAAAAGCCGGACCAGCTTGAAGAACTTCTTGATATAGCAGACCGATTGTCTGCCAGCATCAACTATGTCAGGGTCGACTTGTATGTATCATCTGGTCGGGTCTTCTTTGGGGAACTGACGTTTACACCCGGTGCGGGCTCCCTTCGCTTTCACCCCAAAGAAGCTGATCGCCAATGGGCAACCTTGTTCGATAAGGACGATCATTCAGTGTCTGATGAAAGCTGATTGGCATAGCCCAAAAGGGACATTGTTGTGGAACTCGGACTGCCAGAGGGCTGATGTGATCGGTCTGGTAGAGTAAGCGTCTCGTCATCGGAAAGCCCGACCCTGCACGACAAACTGGCAGTCCTGCAATGATGCTCTGAGGCAGCGCGAATCTCTGTTGATCTGGCGGCGTGATGCACCGACGCAGCGCTTGAAGTCGTTTGTCGCATAACCTTCCACTGAACTGTTTGAGGTGGTCCCCGAAAACTGGACACGGATGTAAGCTCCGATCTTCTGTCTGCTGATCTGCCTCACGAAGGAGATGGACGATGTTTGAACGAAAGCGCCCTGCTTCCGTGAAACGTCCGCGATTTGAGGGTGGCCTGATCTTCGAGCAAGGAGACAGAGGATCGGCGTTGTTGCAAAACTCGGCGTACTGCGGCATTCACGTGGCCGGGCTGGCGCCGAGTAACCGCCCGATTTCCACCACCTGCCCGAGCATGGGGTTATCGGCTAAGGCATCAACGACGTGTCTTATGCGGGGCTTTCGATGCGTGGTGACATTCTGGAGTTGGAATGACGTCGTCGCTGGAGCGACGAGGAGAAGCTCGGGATCGTGCTGTCGGTGGGGGTGGAGGGCGCGACGGTGACGCAAGTGGCGCAGCGCCCCAAGGTAACCCGACAGCAGTGAACCGCTCCGGATTTTCCGGAGGCTGATTACGGTCAGTTACGCGGCCATGTTTTCGGCTTCCAGAGGCGGGTAGAAGTGTGCCTCTGTTTCCGCGGGCGCGATGTTTCCGATCGGCCCGAGCAGGCGGCGGTTGTTGAACCAATAAACCCATTTGGGGGTGGCATATTCGACGGCCTCGAAATTCCGCCATGGCCCGCGTCGATGGATGACCTCGGCCTTGAAGAGGCCGTTGATGGTTTCCGCCAGAGCGTTGTCACGGCTGTCGCCGACGGTGCCGACACAGGGCTCGATGCCCGCCTCGCCCCGTCTCGCGGTGTATTTGATCGACAGGTAGTGCGACCCGCGGTCGGAATGGTGGACCAGCCCTGCGCCCTTAACTGGGCGGCGATCGTGAACAGCCTGCTCCAGGGCGTCGAGCACGAGGCCTGCCTGCGCTGTTTGGCTTGCCCGCCCGCCGACGATCCGGCGGGCGTAGGCGTCGATGACAAAGGCTGCATAGACGAACCCCCGCCAAGTAGCGGCGTAGGTGAAATCGTCATCCACTGGGCGCGAACCAATGGCGTCACAATGGACAACCCCAGAGCATGTTCGGTGCAGGCACGCGGATTGCCGGTTCACCTTGTCCAGCGGGCACGGGGCCTTCTTGTCGGAGATGGTCGTCTTGTGCGGCTTGCCCCGGATGATGCCCTGAATCCCCATGTCCTTCATCAGCCGGGCGACGGTGCAACGGGCGAGATTGAAGCCTTCCCGATCCAGTTGACGCCAGGCTTTGCGCACGCCGTAGACACGCCAGTTCTCCTCGAAGACGCGCTCGATCTCGCGCCGCAGCGCCGCATCCCCCCGACGCGATCCGACAGCCGGGCCGGATCGGCCCGCTTCACCAGGTGGTCGTAATAGGCGGAGGGGGCGATCGGCAGAACCTTGCAGATCGGCCTTGTCCATCGAGCTCGGACCGATGG
>Ga0194112_10005382_pt1 | contig 17216 bp, 10 predicted proteins | sample TA2MahC400mmetaG_FD_146191 | JGI IMG/M metagenome (GOLD analysis project Ga0194112, IMG submission 146191) | Freshwater microbial communities from Lake Tanganyika, Tanzania - TA2015016 Mahale Deep Cast 400m | ecosystem: Environmental > Aquatic > Freshwater > Lake | place: Tanzania: Lake... | reverse complement strand
CGGCGTTGGATTATCGGTGGCTTCGCAAGCTCGTTTGGCCCGGCTTGGGTATCGTGTGCGTGTTACTTTTTTGGGCCGCTTTCAAAGGCCGTGAAATCAATGGTGCGCGTCGTTGGATCGAGTTCCCTGGCTTCACTTTCCAACCTTCCGAACTTGCCAAGATCGTTGTCATTGCGGTGCTGGCGCATTACGCCAGTATTTACCGCGATCGGATGAGTGAGTTTTGGCGCGGTCTTGTGGTGCCGGCTGCACTTGCGGGTTTGGCACTCGTGCTCGTGTTGGCGGGCAAGGACTTCGGCACCACGATGTTACTTGGCCTTGTCGTTTGGCTCTTGCTGCTCATCGCTGGCGCTCGTCCACGCTATCTCGTGCCGTTAGGCGTCATCGCATTCGCTGCCATCTGCGTGCTAATGATCGGCAACGAAAACCGGCGTACGCGCATTGACGCTTGGCTGCACCCGGAACGATACGAGAAAACAGTCGCTTACCAACAGTTGCAGTCCGTGTATGCCATAGGCACGGGCGGCTTGGCGGGCGTGGGCCTAGGCGACGGTCGGCAGAAAACCGGCTTTGTACCCGAGCATCACACCGACTTCATCTTTTCTATCATCGGGGAAGAGTTCGGTCTCGTTGCCACACTGGGCTTACTGGCGCTTTACGGTTTATTATGCTGGTGCGGCTTCAACATCGCTTGGCGCGCTAGTGACCTTTTCGGCCAGCTCCTTGTGATCGGCATTACCTTCCTAGTGGGCGTTCAGGTGTTCATCAACATAGGCGTCGCCACCATGGTTCTGCCCAACAAGGGCCTGTCGCTGCCGTTCATCAGTTACGGTGGCTCGAACCTCGTCGTGCTACTCGCCAGCGTCGGCCTCGTCCTTTCCGTTGCGCGCCGCGCGCACGACAAGCCTCTCACCGTCGCCGCGCCTCTCGACGACAATCCTTTCACCGCCCTGCCGCGCCCGACCTGATGCAACCTGCCTCGGAAAAGCCTCTTATTGCCATCGCCTGCGGTGGCACGGGTGGGCACCTCTTTCCAGGTTTGGCTGTCGCCGCTGAGTTACGGCGCCGTGAGTGCGATGTACTCCTGCTCGTGTCGCCCAAGGAAGTCGACCAGCAGGCTGTCCGTGCCGTGCGCGACGTGCTAGTTACCACCCTACCAGCCATCGCACTACAAGGTAACTTGTTCACCTTCGCCCGTGCCTCCCTGACGTCTTATCAAGCGGCGAAGAAACTCTTTACCCTGCGCCCGCCCCGGGCCGTGCTTGCCATGGGTGGTTTCACCAGTGCGCCCCCGGTGCTGGCTGGAAAGCAGTTTGGTGCAAAGACTTTTCTCCACGAATCGAACACTATTCCGGGTCGCGCCAACCGGTGGCTTGCTCATGTCGTCGATGAGGCGTTCGTCGGTTTCCCACAAGCTGCGCATCGCCTGTGGATTCAACGCCATGCCGTCACCGGGACGCCGGTGCGCGGGCAGTTCGCGCCCGCCGATGCTGCCAGCTGCCGCATGGCGCTTGGCCTCGACACGCAGCGCCCCACGCTCGTCATCACCGGCGGCAGCCAAGGCGCGACCGGCCTGAATGACTTGGTGCTTGCCTCGCTCCCAGAATTAACTACTCGTCATCCCGAGCTCCAATTCCTCCACCTTACCGGAGCGAATGACGTGGACAAAGCGCGCACAGCTTTCGGTGTGGATAGCGGTCAACGGTCGACGGTTTGCCGGGCGATCGTGCAACCGTTTCTTACCGAAATGGAACTGGCTCTTGGCGCGGCCACGCTCGTCATCAGCCGTGCCGGAGCCTCCTCGCTCGCGGAACTCGCGGCAATGCGTGTGCCGGCCATACTTGTCCCGCTGCCTACTTCCGCCGATGACCATCAAGCACACAACGCCCGCGCCTTCGCCGACACTGGTGCGGCGCGAATGTTGAATCAGCGCACAACTTCGCCTGTGCAGTTCACCGCGCTGGTCTCCGAACTGCTCACGAACGCCGCCGCGCGAGTCCAAATGCAAGGTGCGCTCGCGCAGTGGCATCAATCTAGCGCCGCTGCAGACATCGCGGAGCGCATCCTGCGCGCGTGCGGCTTGCCGTTCGCCGCACGCAATGAGGAAGAAGAGGCGGCTTGGCAGCCACCTGCTCGTTTCGCTAAGTCCGTCAAACACCACAGCTTGGAGGGCGGTTCGGCTTCCTCCGTCACGCTCCAGTCGGCAATCCCATGACCTGCGCCGAGCCAATCATCGCGCCCGCCTCTGCCGACCTTGCGGCGCAACTTCGTGCATTGCTCTCGCCAGCATCTGTCTTGCGATGCAACGAGCCGCTCGCCAAACGCACCACGCTGCGCGTTGGCGGCCCAGCGGAGCTTTATGTCGAGCCGGCAGATGAAGCTGAACTTGCTATAGTGCTGCGGTTCTGTTGTGACCACGATACGCCCTTCTTTATGCTCGGGCGGGGGTCGAATCTACTCATTCGTGACGGTGGTATTCGCGGCATAGTCATTCACCTCGGTGCGCCCAATTTTACGCGCATTGCTTTTGAGGCCGGCCAGCTCCGGTGCGGTGCGGGGGCTAAACTCAGAGATATTGCGCTCGCAGCGAAACGTCACAGCCTTGGTGGATTAGAATTTCTCGAAGGGATTCCCGGCAACCTTGGGGGCGCGCTTCGCATGAACGCCGGTGCAATGAACGGCTGGACCTTTGATGTGGTCGCGACGCTGCGGTACATGGACTACGCAGGTGTGGCACATGAACTCAGCGTAAACGAGGTGCAGACGACTTACCGAAGTTGTCCGCTGCTCAAGTCCGCTGTTGCGCTTGGTGCGGTGATAACAGGCCGCTCGGCATCTCCCGAGCAGGTTGAGGCGCGGCTAAAGGAATGCCAGCAGAAGCGTTGGACCTCCCAGCCGAAAGAGCCGAGCGCGGGCTGCATTTTCAAAAATACGAAAGTTAGTCCGGCTGGGAAGTTGATTGATGAACTTGGTCTCAAGGGCACACGCGTCGGTGACGCGGTGGTGTCTGACGTGCACGGTAACTTCATCATCAATGCCGGCTCGGCTACCGCGCGCGATGTACAGACCCTCATTGAGATTATCCGCACCCGGGCAAGGGATCAACGCGGTATCGAGTTGGAAACAGAAGTGGAAATCATCGGCGAGGACTAGCACAACGTTGGCCAAAAACACCTCCTGAACAATGCCAAGCAAACTGACCATTACCGTCATGCTCGGTGGTCCGAGTGCCGAGCGCGAAGTCTCGCTTCGCACAGGCGCGGCGGTGGCGGCGGCGCTGCGTGCGAACGGCAACACCGTCCACGAGCTTGACCCGCAGGGGCCGGGGCAGTGGACCCTGCCCGCCGGGACGGAGGTTGTCTTCCTCGCGCTCCACGGCACTTACGGCGAAGACGGCACGGTGCAGCGCGAACTGGATGCGATAAAAATGCCTTACACTGGTTGTGACCCGGAGGCGAGTCGGCTGGCGTTTGATAAAGTGCTCACGAAGAAGAAGTGCGTGGCGCAAGGCGTGCCAACGGCAAAGTCCGTGACCTTCAACTCGGCGCTGGCGCCTTGGCCTGATGGTTGGGAGACACCGGTCGTGCTTAAGCCCGTGCGGCAGGGCAGCAGCGTCGGCCTCCAGTTCGTGGATTCACCAGCAGAATTTCCTGTGAAACTAGCGGAATCACTTAAGTTTGATAGCGAGGTACTGATGGAGGAGCGCATCTTCGGGCGCGAGACCACGGTTGGTATTCTTGCCGGGCGTGCTTTGCCGGTGGTGGAGGTGCGGCCAAAGCAAGGCACCTACGACTACCAAAACAAATATACGGCCGGTGCCACGGAATACTTCTGCCCGGCGGAGTTCGACGCGGCGACGACAGCGCGCATCCAAGACGCGGCCCGTGGGGCGTTCAACGCGATCGGCGGTCGCGACTACGCGCGTGTGGACGTGATGGTGCGTGCCAACGGCGACCCGGTGGTGCTCGAAGTGAATACCCTGCCTGGAATGACGGCCACGAGCTTGCTGCCTAAAGCCGCTGCTGCTGCAGGCCTGAGCTACAATCAACTTTGCCAGATGATGGTGGACCTCGCGCGGCAGCGCAGTAACTGATTTAAAACACAAATGAACTCCGCTGGACATGGATGGGAGGGTGAAGCCGAAAGCATTTTGCGCGGCCAGTCTGGGGCGTTGCGCTTAGTGCGTGGGGGCGCTTTCACGCTTGTCCACCATGCAGCAAAACAGTCTCGACCATTAGAGTTCATATTTGGTTAGACCATTAATACCATGCTCCGCAAACTAGCTCGGCTCCTCATAGGCAACCGTCGTCTCCACCGCGAGAACCAAAACGTATTGCGCGTGAAGTTGCGCACCGATCAGCTTCAAGCAGCGCGCACGCGTTTCGCGATGCAGGCGCTCACGGTGCTGTTTGGCGCGGCGGTGGTGCTCTTGCTTGGTTGGCGTGGCGTGGATTGGGCCGTGCGCGAATTCGTGACCGAGAATTCAGCCTTTGCGACCAGAACCATCGACCTGCAAACCGACGGCATCCTTACCGTCGAGTCGCTCCGCAGCATTGCGGGTGTGCGTGTGGGCGAGAATCTAATGAGTCTTGATCTTGCGCGCATCAAGCGTGACCTCGAGTTGCGCGACTACATTCATTCTGCTGCTGTCGAGCGCGTGCTGCCAGACACGCTACGCATCCGCGTGACCGAGCGCGTGCCGGTTGCGCAGGTGGTCGTAACGCGGCAGGAGGGTGGGCGGTTTACGCACTTGCCTCACCTGCTGGACGCGGGCGGGTACGTCATGGTGCCCCCTAACCGTGCAATGGTCGCTGATCCAACGGCGCTGCAAATTGACTGGTTACCCGCGCTGACTGGCGTAAACCCGGTCGAGCTTAAGCCCGGCCGGCAAGTCGAGTCAGCGCAAGTGCGTGCTGCGCTCCGATTCCTTACGCACTTCGAGCGCTCCGCAATGTTTGGTCGGGTGGACATTCGGCGCGTGGACGTGTCTGGCCTTGAAGTCCTTACAGCGACGACTTCGACGAGCGGTGAAATCACCTTTGCTTCGCACCGTGACTTTGACACGCAGATCCGCCGTTGGCGCGCGGTACAGGACGTGGCCACCCAGCAGGGTAAGGTGATTTCAACGCTCGACGTTTCCATTTCGCAAAACCTGCCGGCCCGCTGGGTTGAGGCGAGCACCGTGCCCGTTCCGCCCGCCAAGCCAGCCAAACCTGCGCCTTACCGGAGAAAAAATGCTTAACCTTCTATTCCCCGAGAAAACTACCGTCATCGTCGGTCTTGAGATTGGCAGTGCCAAAGTCGCCGCCGTTGTGGGTGAGGTCACTGACTCTGGCGGTGTCAATGTAATTGGCATTGGGCAACACGCGTCGCGCGGTGTGCGCAAAGGTGAGGTGGTTAATGCGGACCTAACCGCCGAGGACGTACGTAACGCCATCGTTGAGGCTGAGAGGTCTGCCGACGTTGAGATTGCTAGCGTTTATCTAAGTGTGACCGGTGGGCATCTCACGAGCCTCAACACGCACGGCGTCTTCACCGCTGCGTCGGACGACCACGAGATTTCCCAGCCGGATGTGAACGAAGTGCTTGCGAACGCAAAGGTCTTCAACCGCCCGTCCGAGAACACCGTCCTACATGCTATTCGGCAGCACTTCACGCTCAATGGCCAAGCCAGCATCGCCGATCCTGTAGGAATGCTGGGTTGCAAGCTGGAGTTGGACATGCACGTCGTTCACGGCGTCACGACGCGGCTGCAAAATCCGGTGCGTGTGGTGAAGGGCCTGAACTTGGAGGTCGAGGAATTAGTCTTCAGCGGCCTCGCCTCGTCGCTTGCTTTGCTCGACAACGAGCAGAAGCAGATGGGCGTGCTGGTCGTGGACTTGGGTGCGGGCACGACGGAATACGTGGTTTACGCCGACGGCGTCATTAAGCACACGGGCATCCTCGCCGTGGGCGGCGACCACGTGACGAACGACCTCAGCTACGGCCTGCGTATGGCTCCCGCGCGTGCGGCCATGCTTAAGCAGGAGCACGGCGCGGCGACCATCGGAGGTGCGGCGGGCCAGACGCTCACGCTCACGAGCGAAAACGGTTTCCCCGACCGCCGCGTGAACTTGGAGCATCTCAGGCGCATCATGGTCGCGCGGCTGGAGGAGACAATGCAGCTGATTGACGAGGACATCGGCGAGCAGGGTTTCCACGACCAGCTCCGAGCGGGCGTTTGCCTCTGCGGCGGAGGTGCGCGCATCCCGGGGATTGACAAACTAGCGGAAGAAGTGTTTGGCCTGTCCGCGACCTTGGGACGCGCGAATGCAGTCGGCGGCCTGCGTTCTGCGACGGATGACCCCGAGCTCGCCACCGCCGTCGGCCTCGTTAAATACGGAGCAATGCGCCAGAAGGGCCTCCGACGCGTCGGCCTCGTCGGCAAGCTCAAGCACCTCGCCGGCTCGCTCGGAATCTTTTGATGCTAACTTTGAAAAATCATCCTGCTCATCGCCATGACCACGACTGAAACCACTCCCGCTTCGGCCCCGGTGAGGAAGCAGCTCACCATCAAGGTGTTTGGCGTCGGCGGCTGCGGCGGCAACGTCGTGTCGCAGATTCACGGCACGGGCTTTGCCGACGTGCAGATGATTGTATTGAACACGGATTCACAAGCTTTGGCGCAGATTCCGCTGCCTGATAAAATCCATCTCGGCTTAAAGCTTAATGGCGGCCTCGGTGCCGGCGGAGACCCAGAGCGCGGTCGTGCAGCGGCGGAGGAAGACGAGGCGCGGCTGCGCGGGCTGTGCACGGGCGTGGACATGGTCTTCATCTGCGCCGGCCTCGGGGGAGGCACCGGCACCGGTGCGGGGCCGGTGCTGGCGCGCGTAGCGAAGGAGTGCGGCGCGTTGTCGCTGGCGTTCGTCACGCTGCCGTTCGATTGCGAGGGGCCGAAGCGAATGCGGCAGGCGCGGCAGGGTTTGGAGGAGTTCAAGGCCGCTGCCGACGGCGTCGTCTGTTTGCCAAACCAGAAGGTCTTCAAGCTGATTGACGAGAACACCAGCGTCGTTGAGACCTTTTCCACGACCAATGAGCTGCTCGCGCAGGGCGTGCGCGGCATCTGGCAGCTCGTCACGCGGCCCGGCTTCATCAACCTCGACTTTGCCGACCTATGTGCCGTAGTGCGTGACCGGCACTCAGAGAGTTCCTTTGCCACCGCCGAGGCGACCGGTCCTCACCGGGCAAAGGAAGTGGTGGAAAAACTTCTGGCGAACCCGTTGCTTGAAGGCGGCGCGGCGCTCGGCGAGGCGGATGCATTGCTCGTGAGCCTCATGGGTGGCCCGAGCCTCTCGATGGCCGAGGTCAACCGCGTGATGGAGCAAATCAACCGGCAGACCGACAACGCGCACTTAATCATGGGCGCGGCCATCGAGGAGCAGTTGGGCGACCGGCTCACCGTGACACTCGTGGCCTCACGTCAGCGCTCGCACACCGCCGATGTGCTCAGTGACCCCGAGCCGGTGGCACCCCCGGGCATGGTCTCGGTATCGCGGGGCGTAGCTGAAATTAACCAACTCGGCGCGGCAATCGCCAGGAAGCCCGTCACCCGCTCTACCACTGCGAAACGGGAGGCGGATTCCGTCTCCATGGCAGGGTCGGAGACGGACGTGGCTCCCTCCGCGCCGATGCTTAGTACGCGCTCGTGGCGCTCCCGTAAGAAGGCGAAAGCCATGCATCCCGAGTTACAATTGGAGACCGTCACCAAAGGCCCCTTCGAACACAGCGAGCCAACGCTACGCAACGGCGTGGATCTCGACGTGCCGACCTTCGTGCGGCGTGGGATGTCGATGAACTAGGGTTCGGGCATGGGGCGTGTGGGGTGTGCGCTCGCGATTCGCAATGTGGACGTTAAATCCACGCGCTACTTTCCCAGCAGCCTTGTGGTGAGCCTTCCCTTATATGGGGCTTTGCGGCACTGTCCGCGCGCATGAAAGCCCATCCAATTTTATTTGCTGGTATCGTCGGCACGGCGGCGATGCTGCTCAGTTGTGTCGGCCCCGCGTCCACTCTCAAACGCCCCATGACTTACCGCCTTGCCTACCCCGAAACCGTGAAGCAGGAAATCATGGACGACTATCATGGCACGAAGGTCGCCGATCCTTATCGCTGGCTGGAGGATGATAATGCGCCAGACACGAAGGCGTGGGTCACAGCGCAGAATAGGGTGACGTTCAGCTATCTCGACCAAATCCCTGAGCGCGCCAAACTCCGCGAGCGGCTCATGAAACTCTGGAACTTCGAGCGCTATGGCATCCCATTCAAACAGGGCGAGCGCTACTTCTACTCGAAGAACGATGGCCTCCAAAACCAGTCGGTGCTCTATGTGGCCGACTCGCTTGACGCTGCGCCGCGTGTGCTGCTGGACCCGAACAAGCTTTCCTCCGATGGCACGGTGGCGCTCTCCGGCTACCGCCTCAGCGAGGACGGCAACCTGATGGCCTACGGCCTCTCGACCAGCGGCTCGGATTGGAATGAGTGGAAGGTGCGCGACGTGCGGACGGGTGCGGACACGGGCGATCACATCAAGTGGGTGAAGTTTTCCAGCGCGAGCTGGACTAAGGACGGCAAGGGCTTCTTCTACTCGCGCTACGACGCGCCCAAGGCAGGCGACGCGCTCAAGGGCGTGAACAAGTTTCAGAAGCTCTATTTCCACAAGCTCGGCACGCCGCAAAGCGACGACGTGCTCATCTACGAACGCCGCGACCAGCCGGACTGGGGCTTCGGTGGCAGCGTCACGGACGACGGGCGCTTCCTCATCATCTCCATCTGGCAGGGCACCGACCCGCGGAACCGCGTTTACTACCGGGACCTCACCAAGGTCGAAGCGCCCATTGTGAAGCTACTCGACGAGTACGACGCGGACTACAGCTTCGTGGACAACGATGGCGGCGTGTTCTGGTTTTACACGGACTTGAAGGCCCCGCGCGGCCGCCTCATCGCAATCGACACGGCGAACCCCGACCGCGCGCAGTGGAAGGAAGTCATCCCGCAGGCCGCCGAGACGCTCAAGGGCGTGAACCTCGTCGGCAACCAGTTCATCTGCACTTACCTGAAGGACGCGCGCGGACAGGTGAAACGCTTCAGCCGCGAGGGGCAGGCCTTGGGCGAAGTCGCCTTGCCCGGACTCGGCAGCGTGGGCGGCTTCGGCGGCAAGCGCACGGACACGGAGACTTTCTACTCGTTCACCAGCTTCATGACGCCCGGCACCATCTATCGCTACGACGTCACGAGCGGCACGAGCAGCATCTTCCGCACGCCGCAGGTGGACTTCGACTCTGCGCGCTACGAGACGAAGCAGGTCTTCTTCAACAGCAAGGACGGCACGCGCGTGCCGATGTTCCTAACGCACCGGAAAGGCCTGAAGCTCGACGGCTCCAACCCGACATATCTCTACGGTTACGGCGGCTTCAACATCTCGCAGACCCCGGGCTTCAGCGTGAGCATGGCGACGTGGCTCGAACTTGGTGGTGTCTATGCCGTGGCGAACCTGCGCGGCGGCGGCGAATACGGCGAGGATTGGCATAAGGCCGGCACGAAGCTCAAGAAGCAGAATGTTTTTGACGACTTCATCGGTGCGGCCGAGTGGCTCATCGCGAGAAAATACACGTCACCCGCCCGGTTGGCCATCGCCGGCGGCAGCAACGGTGGCCTGCTTGTGGGCGCCTGCATGGCGCAGCGGCCCGACCTCTTCGGCTGCTGCCTGCCCGCCGTGGGCGTGATGGACATGCTGCGCTTCCACAAGTTCACCATCGGCTGGGCGTGGACGAGCGACTACGGCAGCAGCGAGAAGGCCGACGAGTTCAAGGCGCTCTTCGCCTACTCACCGCTGCACAACCTCCGTCCCGGTGTGCGCTACCCCGCGACACTCGTCACCACTGCTGACCACGACGATCGCGTGGTGCCGGCGCACAGCTTCAAATTCGCGGCGCGCCTGCAGGAGTGCCAGAGCAAGCCCGGCGCGCCCGTGCTCATCCGCATCGAGACGAAGGCCGGCCACGGCGCAGGCAAGCCCACGGCCAAGCTCATCGAGGAAGCGGCGGACAAACTGGGCTTTGTGGTGCGCGAGCTGGGCGTGACGATGAATGAGCGGTGACTCCGCCTGATGGCCGGGGCGGAACGTTGGCTCCGCACGATCAGTTCATTGGCCGCAGTCCTACGAGGCACCGTGCGGCGAAGAGGCGCGGGCACGCGGAAAGCACCGCATCCAACTTGCGCAGCGCGCCCAGCATCCCGGCTGGATACATCGCCGGCTTGCTGAACCCGCCGCACAGCACGTAGTGGAACGCGCTGAACGCTTCGCGGTGGAAAATCTCCCAGCCCTCCGGCCAGCCCGGCTTTTCATCCCGGAAGAACAGCCGCGTGGCATTGCCCTGCGCCGCGTAGTAATCACGCGGGCGCGGCAGATCGGTGGCGAAGTTGATCGGGGCGTTGATCGCCACCGGCTCATGATGCAGCAGGCCATAGACGGGCCAACTCGCCAGGCTGATGTAGGGATCGAACACGATGACCCGCCCACGCGGATGCAACGCCCGCCGCGCCTCCCGGAAAAAGGCCCCCGGTGCGCGCAGGTGGTGAAAGACATCGAACAGGATCAGGTGCGACAGGCTCCCGTCCGCAAACGGCAGCTCGTAGCCGTCACACACCACGTCCAGCCACGGGTTCGGGAAGAGGTCGGTGGAAATACTCCGCGGCAGGTGCGCCTTGAGGTTCCCCACGCCCGACCCGATCTCGACGATGTGCCCCGGAACCGGCACGTCAATCTGTGCGAGAATGCGTTGGTAGAACCCGGCATAGATTTCGCGCAACAGCGGCTTGCCCTGCCACGCCCGCAGGTTGGCTTCAATTTCGACCTGGTGCTGTTCGAGGGCGATGCTCACCGGATAAACTTCATCCGCCGGGCGGCGAAGGCGGTCATGCGTAGGAGCAGCAAGCCGTGTTTCCAGCGCTCTATATTGGTGTCGCCGTAGGTCCGGGATTTATAGCGGATGGGGAGATCGAGGATACGGTGGTTAAGCTTCGCCGCGCCGAAGAGCAGGTCGAAGTCGCCGAAGGGGTCGAAGTCGCCGAAGTAGCTGCGGTTCGCGGCGATGAGTTCGTAGTCGGCGCGGAAGAGGACCTTGGTGCCGCAGAGGGTGTCCTTGATGCGCTGGCCGAGGATCCACGAGAAGGCGAGGCTGAAGAAGTGGTTGCCGATCATGTTCAGGAAGCGCATGGCTTCCTGTTCCATCGGGTAAACGAGGCGCACGCCGTTGACGAAGTCCGCCGCGCCACTGCGGGCGACTTCGTAGAACTTGGGCAATTCCTCCGGCGGCATGGTGAGGTCGGCATCCAGGATGAAGAGGATGTCGCCGGTGGCGGCGGCGAAGGCTTCGCGGCACGCACCGCCTTTGCCTTTGCTCTGCTGCTTGAGGATTTTGATGTTGCGCTGGGGATACTTGGCGGCGACGCGTTGGATTTCATCCCACGTGTTATCTCGGGAGTGGCCTTCGATGAAGATGAGTTCGGTGCCTTTACCGAGTTCGGGGGTGCGGCGGACGGCCTCTTCGATATTACCAGCCTCGTTCCGGGCGGGGATGACGATGGAGCAGGTGTAGTGACGGTCGGGCGGCACGGTGGGGCGCGGCCGCGCAACCATGAAGACGGCCAGCGAGAGGTGGCGGAGCAGGGGAGCGACCCAGCGGTTTAGGAGCGCTGCGAGCAGAGGTGTATTGAGCGGCAAAAGGATACGGGTGTCCTGCTTGACTAGTTCCCAGCCGGCGAGGTGGAGGAGGTTCCGCATGTCGCCGGCCGAGAGCCAGTTCTGCTCCAAGGTGCGGGCTTTCAAGCCGGCGGTTTCGGCGAGGCCGAGGACGGGTTTCCAAAGGTTGTTGAACGTATTGAGCACGAGCCGGGTCTTTGGGTGGGCGTGGGTGCGGACTTTTTCCAAGACGGCCTGCACGTCCGGCAGGTCGTTCACGAGGTCCGACAGGATGATGTAGTCGAAGGGTTCGGCGCTGGTGAAGTCCAGCGCGTCGACGACGCGGAATTCGAGTTGCGGATGGCGCTGCTTGGCGAGCTCGACCATCGCGGGACTGAAGTCCACGCCGACACCGCGGGCGGGCTTCACGGCGGCGAGGGTGTCGCCCAGGCCGCAGCCGATTTCGAGGACGCGCTGGCCGGGGGGAACAAGGAAGGCAAAGTGGCGGTTGAGAAGCGTGTGGTAATGGCGCTGCACCTCGCGGGCGCGCAGCGGAGCGCGCTGTTCGTAGAAGTCGCGTCGGCTGGTCATGGGCGATCTTTTGGCTACCGGAATGGGAGGAGACTGGCGAGCGGCAAATGCCGGTCAGGCGTGGAGCCGCGGGTGGTCAGCGCTCGGGGAACTCGAACTCCACCTTGCCCTTATCCGCGAGCTTAAGGTGGGCGGGGAAGGGTTTGCCGGCTTTGCTGATGAACTGTGTGAGGAGGTCGGTCTTCCCCTTGGCGAGGAGCTTCTTCACCTGCTCAAGGTCCACAGGCTGTTGCAGCACCACCTTGCCAGTCTTGAAGGTGCACTTCTTTGTTTCGAGCTGGCTGCGCTCGCAGAGGTAGGTCTCCGGCCCCTCGAAAACGTTGCCTTTGCACTTGGGGCACTTGCCCAGCGGCTCCTGTCCGGTGAAGTCGAGCTTCACGGCGGGCGTGGCGTCGCCCTTCTTCGCGCCCTTGGCGGGGAACTTCTTCTCGCGCGGCGCGAACTCGAAACTGACCTTCGCGCCGTCGAACTTGAGGAACGCCTCGAACTTGCGGCCGGTCCTTTTGGAGACGAAGCCTTTCAGCAAGTCCGTCTTGCCCTCCGCAAGCAGCTTCACGATCTGCGGTTTCTCAATGGGTTGCTGGAGGATGATGGCCCCGGTGCGGAAGTCACACTTGCGGTCCGCCCCGGTGGCGCGCTCGCAAACGTAGTTCATGCCGTTTTCGAAGACGCGGCCAGTCTTGCACTTAGGGCATTGGCCGAGCGGTTCCTTGCCGGTGAAGTCCACGGGTGCGGCATTCTCGTCATCCTTTTGATCGTTGCCGAAATCGAACTTCGCCTCGCCCTCAGGCGAGAGCTTCATCACGGCGGCGAAGGGAAAGCCCTGCTTACTGCGGAAGCCTTGCAGCGGCCCGACTTGCTTCTCGCGCAACAGCGTCTCGACCTCCTCGATCTCAAACGCCCGGCCTAGGATAGTTTTCCACATGTTCCAATCGCATTTCTGACACTGGAACTTTTTGTAATTCTCGTGGACTTCGCCACCGCACTTCGGGCAAGGGACGTTGAGTTTGCCGAAGTCGCCGGGAATCGTGTCGTGCTCGTAGGCTTTTGTCTGGCCAACGATGTGTTCCGTGAGCGCACGAATTTCAGCCATGAAGACGTCACGCTCGAGTTGGCCGCGCTGCATTTGACGAAGCTTGAACTCCCAGTCGCCGGTCATTTCAGGCTTGGTCAGTTCGAAAATGCCTAAACCATTGAGGAGTGCCATCAGCGTGAAGGCCTTGGCGCTGGGCACCAGCTCGCGCTGGTTACGATGGATATATTGTTCGTAAATCAACCCCTCAATGACCGCCGCGCGTGTGGCGGGCGTGCCGAGGCCGCGCTCGCTCATGGCCTCCCGTAATTCCTCGTCCTCAACGAGTTTGCCCGCGCCTTCCATCGCCGAGAGTAGCGTGGCTTCCGTATAGCGCGGCGGGGGCTTGGTCTGGCTGCCCTTGACTTCAATATTTGATGTTTTTACCTGCTCACCTTGTTGGACGGGAACAAGGCTGGGCGAGTCGTCATCCCCAGCGGCTTCCTTGCCATAGATTTCGAGCCAACCCGCCTTCACGAGCACCTTGCCGACGCTCTTGAACGGCTCGCCCTCGACGCGCGTGATGCGGACGGTCTCCAGATATTCCGCTGCGGGATAGAACACAGCGAGGAAGCGACGCGTGACGAGGTCGTAAAGCTTTTGCTCTGGCTCGGATAGGCCCTTGGGTAGCACGCCAGTCGGGATGATGGCAAAGTGGTCCGAGATTTTGGCGTTGTTAAAGATGCGTTTGTTAGGGCGCACCCAGTCGTTGGTTAGAATTTTCTCAGCCGGAACGCTGTAGCCGGCAAGATCGCGCAATGAGTCGAGCGTCTTCTTTACTGTAGGGATATAATCCTCCGGCAGCGCGCGGGCGTCAGTGCGTGGGTAGGTGAGCACCTTGTGCTTCTCATAGAGGGCTTGCGCAAGTCCGAGTGTGTTCTTGGCGCTAAACCCGAAACGGCCGTTAGCCTCGCGCTGCAAGCTGGTGAGGTCGTAGAGCAGGGGCGAGAGCTGCGTGCTGGGTTTACTTTCCTCAGTAACAATGCCCGGTTTGCCTAGACACTTTGCGGCCAGCGCGTCGGCGTCAGCCTTGGTCCAGAGGCGCTCAGCCTTCAGCTCGGCGTCAATGTCCTTGCCCTCGGCTTTCTTAAACTTTTCGTCGAACCAGCGGCCTGAATATTGGCCAGCCTTCGCGTCGAAAGTACCGAGCACTTCCCAGTAATCGCGCGCGACGAACTTGCGAATTTTGTCCTCGCGCTCAACGACAATCGCCAGCGTAGGGGTTTGCACGCGGCCCACGGTGGTCAGATTGAACCCGCCGGTTTTGTTATTGAATGCGGTCATCGCCCGTGTGCCGTTGATACCGATAAGCCAATCGGCCTCGGCGCGGCTCTCAGCGGCGGCGGCCAACGGGCGCATCGAGGCGTCCGTGCGGAGCTGCGCGAATCCGTCTCGGATGGACGCGGGCGTCATGGACTGGAGCCACAGGCGCTGGATGGGTTGCTTGGCCTTCGTGAATTCGGTGATGCGGCGAAAGATGAGTTCGCCCTCGCGCCCGGCGTCGCAAGCGTTGACGAGCGTATCTATGTCTTTTCGCTTGATGAGGCGCTGGAGCACCTTGAGGCGGGCTGCGGACTTCTCGATGGGGTTGAGTGCGAAGCGCGGCGGGATGTGCGGCAGGTGGGTGAACGTCCACTTACCCTTTTTCACGTCGTGCTCGTCGGGCACGCCCAGTTCAAGCAGGTGGCCGACCGCCGATGAGATGACGTGCGTACCGCTCTCGTAGAACTCGCCCGACTTGTCCTTAGTAAAGCCGCCGAGCGCCTTAGCGATGTCGCCAGCGACCGAAGGTTTTTCTGCTATGATGAGGGCTTTGCCCATGAATGCGCGGGCTTCTACACGACTGCCGGGCGAAATGGCAACAGGAGTTTTTTCTTCGTTAGCCCTCACCAAGCGCGCCTGACCCGATAAATACAGGTGAAAAGCTCAGCGTATTTCGGAGTTTGCGTCCATTTAAACGGGCGTGCGGCAGCGCGTGGCGCGGGACTTGAAATTCCCATAACTTTCGCGAATTTGGATCAAGCTCCCCAAGGGAAAACTTTGTCCTGCACTTGTTTTGGTTGCCTGTTTCGTCACGCGGCTCTGGGCGCGCTTCACTTCTTAAACGCCGCATGTTTTGCGTCGCCGCCGGCCTGCAGGAAGGCGAGGAGGTCGAGAATCTGCTCGCGGTTAAGCAAATTTAAGAGGCCAGGAGGCATAATAGAATTGGTTTGGGGCTTCACTTTTAGATCTTTCTTCGCGAACTTTTTTATCATTGCTTCGCCAGGGCCGGTCTGGAGCGTGAGGAAGTCGGCATCTTCCGTAACCGCAAAGGCGGTGAAGGGTTCGTCGTTGCCGAGTGTGACTTCCAGCGGGCGGTAGCGGGGTTCGAGGTTTTTCGAGGGCTCAAGTATTTCCGCTAGCACCGCTTGTGTGTCGCCCTTGTATTTTGCGGCAACGCCCGTCAGTTCTGGACCCCATAGCACGCCGTCGGCGCCGAGCTTGTGGCAGGCGGCGCAGCCAACCGTGGTGAAGAGTGCCTTGCCCTTGGTGAAGTCGCGGCCTTTGGCAAGCTTGGGCAAATCGGCCATGAGATCAGCGAGTTTCCACTCGGTGATGACTGGCGCGGCGGGTTCGGCCGGCGCTTGGGCAAGGTATTCGTCAAGGTCGTTGACAACCTTGAGTACGCCGCGCATGCGTTGCCAGTGGCCGGGGTAGGTACAAAGATAAGAATATTCGCCGGGCTCGCTCGGCGCGTTGAAGCGCAGCCGAACGGTGTCGTTCGGGTTCAACATTTTCGTGGCTTGAAGCACCTTTGGCGAACCGGGCACGTAAAGCCGACCTTGGTTGTCGGTTTGCGGCGGCAGTTTTTCGGCGGCGGCACCAATCTCATCGGCTGCTCCGGCGGCGACGAGCACCCAGTTGTGCTGCATGGCATCAGAATTGTGAAAGACAAGCTCTACTGGTTTGCCCGCCTCGGCGACGAGCTGGATTTTATCAAAAAACATCTGTTCGTGAAGCGTGCCAAGCCGCAGGACGTTGACGCCCAGCGCGGAAAAGGATTTGCGGATCGGTAGCGCTGCGTCCTTGGGAAGCTTGGCGGCGAGTTGAAAGCCGAGTTGTTGCATGTCGAGGAAGTCGTTCTCAGTGCGTTTGGACACGGGGACTTTCTTCGCCTGCTCGAGCAATGCTACGGTGAGCGGTTTCACAGCCGCATCGGGCCAGGTGTCGCGCGGCAAAGTCAGCAGGGCGCGAGCAGCGGTCGGGACTTCTGCGCCGGTGGTGATGACTTTTGCCAGTGCAGCGAAGGCAGTGGCTTCGTGGCTGGGCAACTTCGCAGCGGCGATGATCGCGGCTAAGCGCGTGGCGGCATCGGGGCTGGCGAGCAGGGGTAGCACTCGGTTGGCGAAGGCGGCGCGCTTAGCGCCATCGGGCGCGAGGGGGAGGCCGGCGACTAAGTGAGCGAGTGCGCCGGGTTTGTTTTGCGCGAACGCCCACAGCGCATCCGCCGTTTGAATGCCCGTTAGTGCGGCGAAGGCAGCTTGGCGCGCGGCGTCGGGGTTTGCGTCATCGCCGGCAAGCGCCTCTAGCGCGGGCTGACATTTCTTTAAGTCCTCTGGTTTTTGTGAAACGAGCAGCTTTGACAGGTCAGCCACGACGGGCGCACTAGCGGCGGCGCGCTTGATGCCCGCCAGCAACTCGGTGGGCACGTCGGTCTTATTGAGCTTGGTGAGCGCTTCGGCCGCCTCGATGCGGAACTTTGCGGCCATGCCGGGCCGACCGAGGATGGATTCCCAGAGCGGGATGAATTTGGGATGAGTCGCCTCGCGTTCGGCGAGCAAGAGTTGGTCCTTG
>Ga0194112_10005376_pt1 | contig 17224 bp, 16 predicted proteins | sample TA2MahC400mmetaG_FD_146191 | JGI IMG/M metagenome (GOLD analysis project Ga0194112, IMG submission 146191) | Freshwater microbial communities from Lake Tanganyika, Tanzania - TA2015016 Mahale Deep Cast 400m | ecosystem: Environmental > Aquatic > Freshwater > Lake | place: Tanzania: Lake... | reverse complement strand
GGTCACAGTGCCCACCTGGGAGCGGCGCAGGTCGCCGCGAGCCTTCGCCTCCTCCTCGCGCTTGCGCTCGTAGAGGATCGAGCGGAGCACGCGGAGCGCCTTCGCCCGATTCTTGTGCTGCGAGCGGTCGTCCTGCATGTGCACCACGGTGCCCGTCGGCTTGTGCGTCAGCCGCACCGCCGAACTCACCTTGTTCACGTTCTGCCCGCCGGGGCCGGAGGCGCGAAACGTGTCCCACTCCAGGTCCTCGGGCTTGACCTCGATTTCCTCTTCCTCAGCGGCGGGGAGGACGGCCACGGTGACGGTGGAGGTGTGGCGGCGGCCGCTGGCCTCGGTGACGGGCACGCGCTGGACGCGGTGCACGCCGCTCTCGTGGCGCAGGTGCTTGTAGACGTCCTGGCCCTCGACCGAGAAGAAGACCTCTTTGAGGCCGCCGAGGTCGGTCGCGTGGGTGTGCATCAGCTCGGTCTTCCAGCCCTTCTTCTCGGCGTACTTCTGGTACATGCGGAAGAGGTCGGCGACGAACAGCGCCGCCTCCTCGCCCCCCGTGCCGGCGCGTATCTCCACGATCACGTCGCGCGCCGTGTCCTGGTCCTCCGTCGCGAAGCTCTCCTTGAGCGCCTCCTCCGCCTGGGCGATCTCCTGGTCCAGGGCGCGCAACTCCTCCTGCGCGAGCTGGCGGAACTCAGGGTCGTCCCCATCCCCGTCCAGCAGCACCTGGGTCTCGGCCTGGCGGGCATGGAGGGACCGCAGGGCATTGTACTGGCGGACGAACTTCGCCAGCGCGCCCAACTCCCGGCTCAGCACGCGGGCGCGGCCGGGGCTGGACGCCACCTCGGCCGTGGAGAGCAGCGTCTCCAGCTCTGCGTAACGGCTGCGCATGCCGTCGAGTTTCTGGACCAGTGCTTCGCTAAGCATGGGGAACCATCGTGGTTACGGCCGGGGAAAGCCACATCTCCACGCCGGGGACCGCCGCCGCTATGCCTGAGCCGCGTCCTTCGCCTCGGCCGGGGCCTCGGCCTCGGCGCCTTGCGTCTTCCAGCCATAGCGGCGCTGGAACCGCTCCACGCGGCCCGCAGTGTCCACGAACTTCTGCTTCCCCGTGTAGAACGGATGGCAGTTCGAGCACACCTCCACGTTGATCGCCGGCCGCGTCGAGCGGGTCTTGAACGAGTTGCCGCAGCCGCACGTGACCGTGCACTCGACGTATTGGGGATGGATGTCCTTCTTCATCGCTGGTTCCTGCCTTTCGCTCGCCGCAGCTTGGTTGCATCCCAGGGAACTACTATTATAGGCGCCGCGGCTGCAAAAGCAAGCCAAAGCAGCGCTGGGCCGTAATGCCTCAGTGACGGGTGGCGACGGGACAGCTTCCGCGTTCGTAGTGCGGCCTTCAGGCCGTACCGATACGGGCTAAAGCCCGCACTACGAACACTGGCCACAGGCCGCCCCACGTCACTGAGGCATTACGCTGGGCCGGCTTCGCCCGGGGACGGGGTCAGGCACACCCGGTGCCTCAGGCCTTGCCCTTGTCCTTGCCCTTCTCCTTGGCCTCGGGGGCGGGGGCAGCCTCGGCGGCTGCCGCCTCAGCGCCGGGCGCCGCGGCCTTCTCTGCCTTCTTATGCTTCCCGCCCGCCTTCACCCGGCGGAGCTTCACCTTGGGCAAGGCGAAGACGGACCGGCCCTCCTGCCAAGTCTCGTCGTCCATCATACGCTTCACCCGCTCGGCGCGGCTCAGCACGTTCCGATGGCGCTTCAGCGCGGCCTTCGACACCAGGCTCTTGTGCAACGACATTCAGCTCTCCTGTGTGGACGCCGCGTTCATTGCGGCAGGAAATCGCTCTCGCGGTACTCGCGCCGTCCCTGGCGCGACACCAGGTTCCTCACCTGGTCCCGCACCTGCTTGCGCGTCGCCTCGTCCATGCCCTTGAACCCCTTCGCGCACAAGCGGTATCGGCCGCTTGGGTCGCGCCAGGCGTAGGCCTCGATGCCGAGGGCCTTGAACGGCCCGTAGCGGTTCAGGTGCTCCGCCTCCTTCTCCACGCTCTCGCGGTCCGCCGCCCCCTTCTGGAGGGTGAGGAGCGTGAACACCTTGCCCTCGATCACCTCGGGGGCCTGCGCGAGCGGCGGCGCCTTGGCGGGCGTGGCCGTCCCCGCCTTCTCCACCGCGCGCTCCGCCTGCTCCTTCAGCCACGCCTCGCAGGCGTCCCAGCCGCGGTTCCTGCCTAACAGGTAGCCGAGGACCACCAACAGGACGACGATGACCACCCCGCACGCCGCGGCGGGATAGCTCAGGCTCAACGTCCCGGGCGGCCCCACGCCCTCGGTGCTTGCCGCGGGCGGGGCCGCCGTGACCACGGGAACTCCGCCCTCAGGCTTCCCCTTCCCTTGCTGCACCTCCCGCAGAACCTTGAAAAACTCCTCAGGTCCTTCGGTGTGTGGCATCGTCCGCCTCCGAAGCCATGCACCTTGTGCCCCGACGAGCAACGAACCCAGAGAACACGGGGAGTGGGGAGACATGGCCCGAGGAGCCACCTGGGCACCGTGCTGGCCTCGCTCCTAAAGTACCAGAAATCCCCCCCAGAGTCAAAGCGATTTGGGCGCCCCGGCCCTCCCCCCGTGGCACGGCTGGCTTGCCCAGCCGTGTCTTGCGTCCCCGCAGGGGCGCACGGCTGGGCAAGCCAGCCGTGCCACAGCACGCAAGGAGTCTGGAAAACCAGACACCCCGCCGCCATACTTGCTCACCTCTGCCGCCGCCGCGAGGTGAGCGAGTATGGCGCTTTGGCGATCCGGGCGGCTCTACGGCCTTTCCCACCATACTTGATCAATTCCGTCCCCCACGAGGTTGATCAAGTATGGCGCTTTGGCGATCCGGGCGGCTCTACGGCCTTTCCCACCATACTTGATCAATTCCATCCCCCACGAGGTTGATCAAGTATGGCGCTTTGGCGGCCCGGGGGCCTCCACGCCCTTCCGCGCCTGTCTGTATCACTTTCCATCCCCAGGGGGGTGATACAGATAGGGGCCACGGCCTCCCCATCACAGCTCGCCCACGCTCTCCTCTTGCAGGAACCTCGCCAACCCATCGGCGTCTAAGACTACGGGGCGGCGGCACCGTCATGTCGCGAGGAGGTGGGACGATGGGGACATTGAGCACGCTCCGCGTGGTGGCGGCCGTCCTTGCCGCCGCGGGTCTGGCCACGGCAGGCACGCCCAGCAGGCTTGAGCGGCGGCAAAAGGCCCTCGCGGAAGGCGAGCGCCTGCTCGCCGAAGAGCGCTGGGACGACGCGCTCGCCGCCATGGCCCCCTGGGGCCAGGGCGTGGCCGACGCGCTTCTGCGGCGCATCGCGGACCTGAAGGCCAGGCGCGGCGACCCGCAGAAGCTCCTGGCACTCTACGAAGCCTACTTCCGCTTCTACCCCTTCGGCGTCCTCTACTGGCACAGCGACGCGCGGCGCTGGAACGAGCTGGCGTTCGAGTACGCCCAGTCGCTCAAGGCGGCTACCAAGGGCAAGGACGACGAGGCAGCCGCGCAAACCCTCACGGCGGAACCCGTCTATCGCACGCTGACCGATGCCCAGCAGAAGAACCAGGAGCCACAGGCGTCCCTGCTCGCGCACAGGCTCGTCGGCGAGTGCCCCAAGAGCCTCTTCGCCCCCGCCGCGGTCCTCACGCTGGCCAACATGAAGGCCCAGGCCAGAGGCGACGGCGCCCAAGGCGTGGCGGTATGCGAGGAGTTCCTGCCGCTCCTCCGCAAGGGCGGATCGGGCGAGCGTGCCCAGGTGCTCGTCCTCCTCACCCTCGCCGACGCCTGCACCAACTTCGGCAACGACCCCGAACGCCTTCGCAAGGGCGTCGCCGCCTACCTGGAGGTCGCCTCCCTCACGAGCGTGGCCTACGAGAAGCGCTTCGGCCTCCTCCACGCCGCTCAGGCCGCACTCAAGAGCGGCAAAGGCGACGCCCTCGTCCAGTGCCGCAAGCTCTTCGCCGAGTTCCTCGCCAAGTACCCGGCCGCCTTCGAGGCCGACGATGCGCGCCGCGGCCTCGTCCAGGCCGACCTGGCCGAGGGCAAGCCCGAGCAAGCTCTCCAAACCCTCCGCGCCCTCGAGAAGCAGGCACCCGAGGGCAGCGACCTCGCCGAGCCGCTCTTCGACATCTCGCGCGCCTGGTTCGCCCAGCAGGACTACAACAAATCGCTCGCCATTCTCCAGGAGATCGCGAAGCGCTATCCCGACACGCCGACCGCCTCCATGGCCTGGCTCGGCATGGGCGAGGTCTACGGCAAGCTGGGCCTCGAGGACAAAATGGTCGAGGCCTACAGGACCGCCGCCCCGCCGGCAAGCCGGGCGTCGAGACCCGCACCAGCATCATGGACGCCAGCGACACGGCCAACCGCGCCCACGAGTGGCTCGGCAAGCACTACGAGAAGAAGCGGAACTGGGAGGAGGCCCTCACATGGTGGAAGGCTTGGCAGCCCCGAAGCTGGTGCGGCACCTGCATGTGGAGCATGGAGGCGCGCAAGACCCGCGGCATCGCACAATGCCTCCTCAAGCTGGGCAAGACCGATGAGGCGCTCAAGACCATCGAGCCTGCTGTCTTCGAAGGCGAGTCTGGCCGCAACGCCGAACTGGCCGTGATGCTCGTGGACATCTACCGCGCCAGCGGCAAGCTGCCCAGCCTCGAGGCGAAGCTCCAGGCGGCCCTCCGAAAGAACAAGCAGAACTCGGCTGCGAACACCGCACGCGACTACATCGCCATGGTCCGCCAGGCCGAGCAGGGCGACACCGAGGCCCTTTGGAAGCGCCTCGAAGGCGACCCCTGCCCAGACGACGGGCTGCACTGGCCTGCCGCGCAGGCCGCCGCCCTCCTCGCCGCGATCCCCGAGAAGACGAAGCCCCTTGCCATGAGCAAGCTCGGTGGCGAGGGGAACCAACCGCCCTGGGCGGCCGTCATCCTCGCACGCATCAAAGCCCCCGAGACCCTCGCCCTCGTCCGCGCCAAGATTGAGGCCCAGAAGTCCTACTGGATGGCCTATCCCTACGCCCTTGCCCTCCTCGGCACCGACGAGGCGCACGCCCAACTCAAGGCCTACGCCGCGACCGGCGAGACCACGCACGGCACCATGGCCCGCAAGGTGCTGGAGCGCTACCCCACACCCGGCGACGCCGCGAACGACCTCGCCCCCTGAGCAACCGGCCGAGCCACCCTTGCGAACATTCTGCGGAATGTCAGCTCGCCCCACGCCACGGCCCCCGCGCGGGGGGCCGGCGACGTTCAATCATTCTATAGAATGATTGAACATCGCCCCACCACGGGTGGCCCCCACGGCGTCGAGCCAAGCCCACTCTCGGCGAAGGCCTTCGTCTGCTGAGCGCATCCGCGTCTGTGGGACACGGTCGCCGCGTGGTGCCGCCTGTCGCGCTTTCGCGCGAAAGCGCGACGGCACGCCGCTTAAACAGTCCAGCCCTCCGCACTCGTGAGGGCAGCATCGCTGGTCTGAGGAGGGCCGCGCCCAGGCCCTGCCCCAGCCGCGCGGGGGGCCGGGGACGTTCAATCATTCTATAGAATGATTGAACATCGCCCCACCACGGGTGGCCCCCACGGCGCAGAATGCGCAGCCATTCGCGCCGAGGCCCAACGCGTGAGGAGGCCATCGGGGTAAGTGGGAGGAGGGGCGACGCGTGAGGTGGTGCTCTTTCGCGCGAAAGAGCAGCAACAAGCACGACGCCTTGTCCTGCGGAGTCTGTCAGGCAGACCAAGGCGGCTACAGTTGAGCGCTTGGCCTTGCCTCAAGGCCGGCCTCCCGCTCACTTGGGGCAAGGTCGCTCACAGGGAGCGCGCGGGCGATGGTGACTTCTCCAGCGCCCGCCCGCGCACCCACGGGTGGTCCTTGCCGGCCAGGATGGCCTTCAGCGGCGCGTCGGCCTCCTTCACCCTCCAGCGGGCGAGCTGGGTCATCGCCGCCCACTTGAGCACCCAGTCGCCCGACCTCAGCTCCTCCAATGCCTGCTCCACCGCCAGCGGGGTTGGGCCGTTCGGCCGCGGCGCCTCGGCCGGTTCCGCGGCCAGGCCCCGCGCCGCCAGGGCCACGCACGCCCACGCCACACCGCCCCGCACCACACCCATCGCCTTGGCACCTCGCCCTCGCGCCCCCTTCCCACTCCCAGCATTCTACACAACAGCGTCGGGGAATGCCAGCGCGCAAGGGAGCGGGGGGTGATAGCGGATTTGCGCGCCGCCCATCTTGGTTCGTAGTTCGGCGTTCACGCGGTTCTCCTGTCCGGCGTGGCAGCGGCCAAGACCGCCTGAAGGCCGAACTACAAACAAGAACGCCTCCTCCCGCGCGCAAACCTGCTATCGCACCCAGGGAGCGGCGCATGGCCCCCAAGCGAGTCAAGGCAGGCCGTGAGGCCAGTGCTTTCGACGCTCGCGACCGCTCACCCTGCGCCCGGCCGAGGGAGGTCCTGCCCCACGGCTCGAGGCGCCCCAGGCTCAGGGTACTTGCGCAGGAGCATGGCCACCATGGCAAGCGTGGCCGCCACGACGTACTGCTCGAGGCAAGCGAGAACAAACAGGCCGATCATCAGGATGCCAAAGAAGCCGATGGCAATGTAGAGTTGTAGTACGAACAAGCGCTCCAACGCCTGACCGACTAGAATGGACAGCAGGGTTACGACTGCCATGGCCGCCGCGTCCACCACTGCCACGATCACCGCGCACAGGAGCGCATAGAGCAGCACCCCGACGTACTTGCCGTGCAGGCGAGCGATGTTCCTCAGCACTCTCCCCGGATGCACTGTCCCATAGGCCCCGGCCACCGCGAAACCCATCGGGGCGTAGACCACCGCCCACACACCAGACACGATGGCCGCAACAATGACGAACGCGCCCACAGGCAGCGTTGTCGCCCAAGTGCCACCTACGACCCAGGCGATGAGAAACAGGACCGCGCCAAGTAGCGAGAAGACGACCAGAGGAATGGACGACACGAGGCTCACGACCATGCCCATTCCAAGGCACATCAGGCGGGAGTAAGTTGTCTCGGGAGCCATCCCGCCCATATAGTACTCCTGCACAACGCCGATGTACTTGCTGAACAACCACGAGAGGTATGCTGCCAGAACAGCTATCGCGATCATCGTCGCCAAGGCGCCCTGTCCAGCCGCCGCCAGCCCCAGTAAGGGGAGGTACAGAAGCCCATAGAACAAGGCAGCCCACAGGAGGTTGCCAACCATGATGAGCGCTGCATCGCCATACAGCCCCTTGCTCCACGGCGTCTTGAGGATGTCCTTGAACGTGATGACCTTCTCCGCCTGCGCCGTTCGCTCGAACAACCCTTGGGCAGACGGCGGCACCTTGTCTCCGGGCTGGTGCGGAGCCCTCTTCTCGCCCGTGCGGAGATTGAAGCCGCAAGCAAGGCACAGCAGGCTGTCAACCGGCATCTGCGCGTGGCATTCAGGGCAAGCGTGCACAGGAGGCGCGGAGGACTCCGCCTCCTGCCACACAAGGGCTGGCGGCAGCTTCTTGCCAGTGCTGATGTCCATCCCACAGGAGATACAGAGCACGGCCTTGGGCGGCAGCGGCGCCCCGCACCCTGGGCAAGCGGAGCCTACCGGTTCGGCGGGTAGCGCTCCAGGTTCGGGCGGGCGCGTTGCGGGCAGGCTCGGGGGCGCCACGCCTATGGGCGACGGCGGCCTCGGCTTCGCGGGCCTGGGCGGCGGGGGCACGGGCGGAGCAGGCTTGTGCGCCGCTGGCATGCGAGGCGCGAGCTTGGGAGCCGCGGGCCGCGGCAGGGGCGCGGGCGGCGCTGGCACGGGGGGTGTGGGAACCGGTGGTGCGGGCGGGGGCGGCGCCGGGCCGGACCGCGCGGGCACGGGCGCCGACGCGGCCGCGCTTTGCGCGGGCACCTCCGACATCGTTCCGCACTTGGGGCACCTCACCACCCTGCCCGCATGGACCGCCTTGGCGGCGAGCATCCTGCTGCACTGCGGGCACCGAAAGTTGATCTGGCCGGCCTGAGCTGTGCCATCGCCTGCCATCCGCCTTGCCCCCCAGGAGAGCAAGGTTCCCGACACCGCGGGGCCTCGACGCCACGCCCGCACCAGGCCCGTTGCGACACACAGCTTCAACGCACGCGGGCGCGCGCCCCGCAGCTTGGGTGCCTCGACGGTAGTCTAGCCCCTTCTCCCTCGATGCGCAAGCCTCACCGCCGAGTATGGCTCCCGGTTTTGGCGGAGCCCTCGCGCTTCTTCAATCGTCCTCGTCCTCGTCCGTCGTCCTCGTTCTCGACTCTTCGCTGAAACAGCCAGGAGGATCGAGGACGAAGGACGAGGACGAGGGACGAGGACGATACCCGAACCGATGCACTCGCCAAGACGAGGAGTCATGCTCCTCACCGCCCGCATGACTTCAGAGTCCGCGGGCGCTTGGGCGCGGACTTTGATCCCTGACGCGGCCCGTGGCTGCAACCAAAGGGGCAGGACCCGGGCCTGCGGCGGCGGGCGAGGCGGACGGCGTGTGGGGCCAGGAGGGCGGCAAAGGGGAGGAGTGGGCCGGCGATCTGGTCGGCTGAGAAAGCAGAGGCGAAGGGGTTCCGGAGGCCAAGGCAGCCGCAGCCTGGCTTCTGTGTCGCGGCGGCGGAGCGAGCCGAGGCGAGGCTGCGTTGGGCATCGCCCATGGCGGGGCGCAACTCGGCGGCGCGCTGGAGGGCCGCCGCGGCCTCGTTGGGGCGCTTCTCGCTGAGGTAGATGCGGCCGAGGTAGAGGTGGGCAACGGCGAAGGTGGGGTGGCGGGCGATGACGCGCTCGAGGATGCCAATGGCCGTCTCGGTCTCGCCCTGGCCGTAGAGGGCGAGGGCGAGGTTGGCAAGGGACTCGGGGTCGTCGGGCTTGGCGGTGAGCGCGCGGAGGAAGGTGGCCTCGGCGCCCTCGTAGTCGCGGGGGACGAGTTGGAGCATGCCGATGAGGTTGAGCGCGCCGGTGTGGCTCGGCTCGACGGCGGCCACGCGGTCGGCCATCTGCCGCGCGGCGCGGAAGTTGCCGCTCTCGAAGTACGAGTCGGCCAGGGTCATCAGGGCGCCCACGTGCGAGGGGTCGGCGTCGAGGGCGCGCTCCAGCTCGTCCACGGCGGGGATGATGTTGCCCACGCGCTCGAGGAGGCGCGCGAGGCCGAGGTGGGGCGTGGGGCTCTTAGCGCCCAGGCGAATGGCCTCGCGGAAGGCGCGCTCCGCCTCGTCCCAGCGCTTCTCCTGCTGGAGGACGAGGCCGCGATTGGTGTGGGCGGCGGCGTAGTCGGGGTCGAGCTTCAGGGCGTGGTCGAACTCGGCAAGGGCGCGGGACAGTTGGCCGGCGCGGGCGAGGGCGGCTCCGAGCTGGTTGTGGAGGAGGGCGGAGTGGGGGTCGCTCTTGATGCCCGCCTCGTAGAGGCGAATCTGGTCTTCGGGCTTCGCCGTGGCGTCGCCCTGCCAGAGGGCTTCGGCGGCCGCATCGTTGGCGACGAGGGGCGTGGAGAGGATGCCCGTCGCCTGGAGCCGCATGGCCCCGGCCAGGGCGAGTGCGAGTAGTGAGGGCAACTCGTGAAGCTGGCCGCTGGCGACGAGGCTCTTGCTCGAGGCGGTGGCGACCTCGACGAGTTCGGCGGCGACCGCGCCCGTTGCCGGCAACGGGCTCCCGCTGCCCTTCACATCGAGGATGGCGACAAACTGGCAGCGGAGGAGCCTGCCGGCGTCCGCCGCCTTCTGGGCGCCCACAAGGCGCTGCGCAGCGGCGGCGTTGGCGGGCCACACAGGGTCGAGACGCGAGAGCAACGCTAGCGCGCCGCGGGCGATGCCGGCAGCAAGCAGGTCATCGGGCTGGCGTGCGACGATGGCGATGCGGAGGCGCTGGGAGACCTGCGCCCCCAACGCGCCCGAAGGCAACGCCGCGGCCACCAGCAGGGCGCCCAGACGCGGGAAGAAGGGACCAAAGAGACTCATCAGGCCCCACCTATGGCAGGCCCCGCGATGGCCAGCGAATAGCGCTCGACGGTCAGGTGGGCCTGGGTGGCGCGCTGCACGTCGGCGCGGGTGACGGAGCGGACGATGTCGGGGAAGCGCTGGAGGTAGTCGTCGCCGAGGCCGAAGAGCTCGATGTTGTTCAGGGTGCCGGCCAAGCCGTCGCTGGTCTCGATGCGGATGGGGAGGACGCCGATGAGGTAGTTCTGGCAGTCTGCCAGCTCCTCCTCGGTCACGGGTTCGTCCTGGATGCGGCGGATTTCGTCGAGGGTGCTGGCGATGGCGCGCTCGACGTTTGCGGGGTTGACGCCTGCGTTGACGGTCCAGAGGGCGTCGCCGAAGCTCTCGCCGAGCCGGGCGTAGGCGTAGTAGGCGAGGCCCTGGCGGTCGCGCACGTTGTCGCCGAGGCGTCCCATGAGGCCGATGCCGCCGAGGATTCCCGTGGCCTGGTCGAGCGCCTCGTAGTCGGGGTGGGAGCGTGGGATGGCCTTGAAGCCGAGGGCGATGTCGCACTGACTCTTGTCGGCCAGGGGGAAGCTGGCGCGCTGGGCCGCGGGCGGGTGGGCCGCGGCGAAGTCGGGCTGCGGCAGCGGCTCGGCCGGGCGGGGCCAGTCGCCGACGAGTTCCGCCGCCGCATCAAGCGCGGCGGCTGCCTCGACGTCGCCCACGATGCTCAGGATGAGGGCGTCGGGGCGGAAGAGGCGCGCGTGGCAGGCCGCCAACTCGTCGCGCGTCACGGCCTCGACGACCGGGCGGTAGCCGTAGGACGGGTGGCGCAGCGGATGGCCCTGGGGATAGACGAGGTGGCACAGCTCGCGGCCTGCGACCATGCGCGTGCTCTGGTCGAACTCGCGGAGCGTGGTGAGCACTTCGCCGCGGACGCGCTGGAGCTCGGCCTCGGGGAAGCTGGGGCGGCGCAGGATGTCGGCCAGCACCTCGGCCACGGCAGCCCAGTGGCGGCGCAGGCACTTGGCCCGGAGCCACACGGCGTGGCCGCCGGCGCCCATCGCGAGGGAGGCGCCGAGGGAGTCGAGCTGGTCGTAAATCTGGTCGTAGGAGCGGCTGGCCGTGGCGCGCTGGGCGACGGCGGCGGCGAGGTTAGCCAACCCCTCGCGCCCCGCGGGGTCGAGCGCTGTGCCGCCCACGAACAGGCCGGCGAAGACCACGGTCTCGCTCGCGCGGTTCTCGGCGGCGATGAGCCGCGCCCCATTCGTCAGGGTGCGGCGTGTGACGATCGCGGATGGCTCAGGCATCACGGCCGCCCCCCGCAGGTGTTGGGATGAAGCAGGCGATGGTGCGGTTGGCCTCGCGGAAGTACTGGCCCGCCACACGCTGCACGTCGGCCGCCGTCACGCCGTCAATGCGGTCGAGGAACGTGACCAGGCGGCCATAGCCCCCGACGGCCTCGGAGGAACCGACCACGCCGCCGATGCCGGTCACGCTGTCCCAGGCGTAAGCGAAGGCCGCGTGTATCTGCGTGCGGGCCTTCTCCAGCTCCTGGTCGGTCGGCGGCGTCTGGCGAAGGCGGTCCAGCTCGGCCAGGAGCGCCGCCTCCACGCGGGCGGGGTCCACCCCGTGCCGCACCGTGGCTCCGGCCTGGAACAGGTGGGGGTCCAGGCTGGCCATGCAGTAGGCATAGGCGTTCGAGGCCAGCTCGGAGCGGACGAGTGCGACGTGGAGCCGGGAGGTCCTTCCGCCGACTCCGCCGCCCATGCCCATGCCGCTCGCGCCGCTGAGGACGGTGCTGGCCACGAGCAGGGGGTACACGTCCCCGTGCGTCACCTCTGGCACGCGGAACGCCGCGTGAACGAGTGCGGCGCCGCCGGCCTGGCGGAGGGTGACGCGGCGCTCGGCGCGTTGGGGCGGCTCGTGGATGGCCACGTGCGGCGGCTCTGGCCCGCGCGGCATGCCGCCATAGAGCTCACGCACACGGTCGAGGAGCCGCTCCCGCTCGAAGTCGCCCGCGACGACGAGGAAGGCGTTGTTCGGGGCGTAGTGGGTGCGGTAGTAGCCGTGCAGGTCGTCGCGCGTCATCGCCCGCAAGTCGTCCTTGTAGCCGAGCACGCTCCAGCGATAGGGATGCTCGCGAAAGGCGGTGGCGCTCAGCTCTTCGCCCAGCAGGTAGCCGGGATTGTTCTCGGCCCCCTCGCGCTCGGAGATGATGACGGTGCGTTCGCTCTCGACCTCGGCGGGGTCGAAGAGCGCGTGGGCCATGCGGTCGGCCTCGATGCGCAGGCCCAGGTCGTGGGCCTCGGCGGGCAGGGTTTCAAAATACGCCGTGAAGTCGTAGTGGGTGAAGCCGTTGTTCACGCCGCCGTGCTTGGCGACCTGTTTGAAGATTTCGCCCTTGCCGAACTCGCGGCCCCCCTTGAAGAGCATGTGCTCGACCCAGTGGGACGCCCCGGTGAGGCCGAGCCGCTCGTTGCGCGAGCCGACGCGATACCAGGCCCAGACGGTGACGACGGGCGCCGTGTGGCGCTCGACCGTGAGCACCTTCAGCCCGTTGTCGAGCGTGGCCTCCTCGATGCCGAGGGGAGGCGGCCCATCGCCCATCCGCTCACTCCTCAGTTCCTGTTGCGGAAAGCCAAGACTGCCTGAAGGCAGGACTCCAAACAAGGAGAGAACGCGTTCGGAGTCCTGGCTTTAGCCAGTCTTCGGCTAGCGGGCAAAGCCCGTGCTCGGCGAACCAGGCTCTCCGCAACAGAGACTCCTTGGCGTCCGGGGGCGCGCTCTTGCCCTTTTCGGGGCCCTTTTCGCGGGTGCCCTGGGGGAGGAACTTGCGGAGGTCAGGGTGCCACTCGAGCTTTGCTCGGTTCTGAGCGAACCAATCCTGCCACTTCTTGATGGCGATCTCGCGCATCGGCAGCGGCCCCTTGGGGTCGAAGCCGAAGTACTGCTTGAATCCCTTGACAACCAACCTATGAGCAATCTCACGGACCTTCTCGTTGTCGCTCTGCATTCCCTCGATGTAGAGGTCGAAGCATTCAACTGGTGGCGTGGGAATGGACGTGATGCAGCGGAGGCAGCACTCCTTCACCGCGGGGTCCTTGTCCCGCCGGAACGTGTCGCGCAAGAAGTCGAGCTGTCCCGCGTCCATCAGCGACACCAGGGCGGCCACGACGTCGTAGCGGAGGCGGGGGTCTTCGGAGCTGAGGAGCTGGCGGACGAGGGGCAGATATGCCTTCCCCTTGTCGCCCATGTCCCGAATGTGGTCGAGGGCATAGCTGCGGAGCGCCGAGCTGCCGCCAGCCAGAATCTCGCGCAGCTTCCTATCCGCGTCGGGGTAGTTCTCCTCCACCATCAGGCGGAGCGCCCAGCGGCCGACCTCGGGGTCTTTGTCGGCCAGCGCCTTCTCCACCTCTGGCCACACGTCCTTCTTCGCCTTCTTCAGGTAGTGGCGGAGATAGTAGACGGCGGTGCTGCGCACGAGGGGGTTTGGGTCGCTCTCGATCGCCTTGAGGACAGGGGCATAGCCCTCCTCGGGCGCGATGTTGCACAGGGCGGCCACTGCCCACCAGCGGGCCTGGGGCCGCGGGTCCTTCAGCGCCCCGATGAGGACGGGCACGGCCGGCGCGCCGATCTGGATGAGCTGCTCGCAGGCCCCCTGGCTGCCGAACTCGGTTTCGCCCAGTTCTTTGCACAGCCTGGCGATGCGCGCCGCCTGGTCGTCCTTCGGCGCCGGCTCGCCCGCCATGCCCGCGTTCGCCGCTGCCGCCAGAAGGACGCCGATAGTGATGACACGCTTCACGCTGCCTGCTCCTTGCGCTGGGCGATGGCCGCGGCCATTATAGCAGCGCTCGCCGGCCGTGTGCAACGCGCAATGAGCAAATCCCGCAACACTTCAGCCGAATGAAGCGGAGAGCCAACCGTCACCCTCAGATGCCGCGCCGAGTTCGGAGTGCGGGCTTTAGCCCGTATCTGGGGCGCCGAGTTCGGAGTGCGGGCTTTAGCCCGTATCTGGGGCGCCGAGTTCGGAGTGCGGGCTTTAGCCCGTATCTGGGGCGCAGGATACGGCCTGAAGGCCGCACTCCAAACCTCCACTTCATTCGGCTGAAGTGTTATCAAATCCCGACACCCACTGTGGGGAAACCCCACGCGGCGCGGCCGGCGTCTTGACCCTCTCCGCCCAGCCCGACTGGGGCGTGCCCGCAACTGCCCGCCGTGTCTTGCCTTACGGCGAATGGGGCTTTCCACTTGACCGGGGCGGCGGACGCCGTATAATTGGCATGCAGATTGCTCCTGGCCCGGCCAGAAAGGGAGGCCACGGCTGTGGGCCAGGAAAGGAGTGCGACGATGGACATCAGGAAGTGGGCGTTGGTGGCGGCCGTGGGGCTGTTGGCGTCGGCCCTCTGTCCCGTGGTGTGGGGCGGGGAGGACGACGGGGGGCCGCCGGCGAAGGGCCGGCCCTTCCGCCCGGGCGCCGAAGGCAGGCCAGGGTTCCCCCAGGGGCCGCGGCCGATGATGCCGGGGATGGACATCCCGCTCGTGCGCGACGAGGTGCAGCGGCACATGGAGGCGATGCGGACCCTGATGATGGGCCAGCGCGACCTTGTCCAGCAGGTCATGGCGGAAGCCAAGGCGCTGCGCGACAAGGAGACGCCGCCGGCCGACGTGGAGAAGGCCCTCGCCGACAAGTTCGGCGCCCAGGCGCAAGCCATCGCCACGCAACTGGCCGACGAGTTGGCCAAGCATTATGAGGCCATGACGAAAATCTACAAGGAGAACCGCGAGGAGCTGCTCAAGCAGCTCGCGGCCAGCATCCTCAAGCGCCTGGCCGATCGCGAGCCCGGCCCCCGCCCCGGCGGCCCCGGCTTCGAGAAGGGCGGCCGCCCCTTCCCCAAGGGCAAGGAGGCCCCGCCCAAGGGCAAGGACGAAATGCCGGAGAACTTCTAGCGTTCCTCGCCGACGGGCAGCGTGCCCAGCGGCTGGCCATTCCCACGGCGCCTGACACCGAAAGGAGAGCGTCGGTGAAGAGAAGCGTTAGGGCGCTCATCCTCGGCCTGCTCGTGGCCACATCGCTGTCGGCCACCGGCTGCTGGGGCGCCCGCAGGCGATGGTGGTTCTGGCGCCGCCACACGGCGGTCCCATCCGCGACGGACCCGCGGGTGGCGGCCGTGCCCGCGCCCGAGGTCGCCCTCGCTGGGGGCGAAGCCATGAAAGGAGATGCGCGGTGAGACCCTGCGTTCGAGTGCTCTCCCTGTGCCTACTCGCGGCCGTGGCGCTCTCGGCCACCGGCTGCTGGCGGCACTACGTGTGGCACCGCCGCCACCACGGCCCGGTCGTCGTGACGCCGCCCGGCCCTGTCGTTGTGACGCCGCCGGCGGCTGAGATCATCGTCGAGACGGAGCCGCCGCCCCCGCGCGTCGAGGTCCGGCCCCCCTGCCCCGTGGTCGGCCACGTGTGGACGGCCGGCTACTGGAACTGGGTCGGCGGGAAGCACGTGTGGGTCGCGGGCCGTTGGGTGCCCCCGCCGCGCGCCGGCGCCGTGTGGGTCCCCCACAGGTGGGACAGGGGGCCTCGCGGCTGGCGCCACATCCCCGGCCACTGGCGTTGAGCGCGGCCGGCCGGAGCCGGCCGCTTGATGAGCCATGCCCTTCCGCACGCTGCCATGCCTGCGGGAGGGCATTTGCTTGTGCGCCGGCGCGGCGGCCGGTCCGGGCGGCGGGGATAGCGCCCGCTACCCGCACTGGCACTCGCCCTGACAGTTGCAGATGCTGATGCGTGCGCCGGTGGCCGTGATGGCCAGCCACCACTTGCCCATGGCGGCGCCGCGCCCGGCCTTCGAGTTGAACAGGTGCACGGTCATGCTCCCGCCCTGCAGCCTCACGATGAGGTAGCGATTCATGTTCTCCAGGCGGTACACCTGGCCGTTCAGCGTCAGGGTGCTTTGGTTCCCATTTCCCTTGGGCTTGAAGAGGACTCTGACGGCCTCCCCGATGTACACCAGGGCACCGCTCGAGTCGCGGAGGTCGTCCGCCGTGATGCTCGACCCGTCGGGCTTCCGGAGATCGAACTCGAAGTCGCTGTTGTTCGGGTTGAGGTTGATGTCGCCCCCTACGTCGCCGGTGCCCGGGTCGGGCTCCGGCCCAGGTTCGGGCTGCGGCTGGGCTGGCATCGTCCCCTGAGCGGGAACAGCGGAGAGGACGGCGACCACGCCGGCCGGGTCGCTGGGCAAGGACAGGTTGTTGAGGCGCTCGACGTTCGAGCCGGACCTCAGGAGGACTGCGGTCGAGCCATCGGCCGACACGAACGCCGTGATGTAGTGGTTCGGGCCGTCGAGTTCCCGGAGGGCCGGCTCGCGGTACAGCTCGGTCAGGGTCCTGCCCGGGATGTCCTCGTTGGCGAGCGGGTTCCTGAAGACCTCGAGGTTGCGCACGTAGGGCGCCAGCACCGCCACGAGGTCGGCGCCCTGGGGAGGGTAGGCGCCGTATCTGTGGAAGAACAGGTCGAGCGCCAGGCCGACGTGCTTGAGGTTGTTCTCCGCCACTGCAACTTTGGTGTTGAGCCGCGCTCCCTTGTAGATGCTGTAGCCAAGCGCCAGCATCAGGCCAACGACTGCCACCACGGCGACCACTTCCGGCGCAACCAGTCCCTTGCGCACCTGCGTTCTGACCCGGCTCATCGCGGTTTCCTTTCCATCCGGGTTGCGCCCCGCAGGCGCCTCAGCCACCTGTCGTGCAAGGCAACCCGTGTGCCGGACGCCGCTCCCGGCCCGCCGTTCCCAGGTGCCCGAAGCGTAAATGGCCGCCTCCACAACACTTAGGCGCCCGCATAGCCCATCGCGCCGAGGCTAGCACGGCCCACTGCGGCCGCCTGGCGCGCTCCAGGCCCACGCGCCACCGCGGCCAACACCCGCGCCGCGGGGCCGGAGCGCGCGCCTACTGGCGAGGCCGGCTTCCCGCCCGCCAATTCTCGCGTGCCCTTATTGACGCGCTGTGGAAACCTGCCGCGCCGCGGCGCCGTGTGGGTCGAGCACCGCTGGGAGAGAGGCCCGCGCGGCTGGCGCCACGTCCCCGGCCACTGGCGCTGAGCCGGCTACGGCCTCTCGGTTCACCGACCGCCCCCTCCCGCGGAGCATCCATCCCGCGGGAGGGGTCTGCATGTCCCCCCTGGCCAGAGTCCTGATCTTTGCCCACATCTCCGGCCGCCGTAGCCCGCGAATGCGGGCGAGCCAGCCGTAGCCCAGAGCCTGCCCTGAGCGGAGCCGAAGGGGCGACCAACGGGAGCCCTGGGATC
>Ga0194112_10005371_pt1 | contig 17231 bp, 15 predicted proteins | sample TA2MahC400mmetaG_FD_146191 | JGI IMG/M metagenome (GOLD analysis project Ga0194112, IMG submission 146191) | Freshwater microbial communities from Lake Tanganyika, Tanzania - TA2015016 Mahale Deep Cast 400m | ecosystem: Environmental > Aquatic > Freshwater > Lake | place: Tanzania: Lake... | reverse complement strand
CCTCGAACTGGCGGGAGAGGTGGACGTGGGCGGCGGGGGTTTTGGCGACGACCATGACGCCCGTGGTGTCGTAGTCGAGGCGGTGGACGATGCCTGGGTTGTGGGGGCCTGGGGCGTCGCCGTGGATGTGGTGGATGATGCCGCTGGCGAGGGTGTCGTCGGTGAGCTTCTTGCCGGGGTGGCAGATGACGCCTGCGGGCTTGTTGATGGCCAGGAGGTCGGCGTCCTCGTAGATGATGTCGAGGTTCATCGGCCGGGCTGGGATGACGCGGGGGGCTTCGGCTGGGAGGTCGAACTCGACGATGTCGCCGGCGTGGAGGCGGCGGCTGGCGGTGATGGGCCGGCCGTTGACGGTGACGCCGCCGGCCCTGAGCAGCTTCTGGTAGAAGGTCCGCGAGACGGAGCCGTAGCGCTGGCTGAGAAAGGCGTCCACGCGGCGGACGGTGGGCTCGGCGGCAAGTGTGAGGCGGATGTGCTGGGTGGGCGCGTCGGCGGGGTGAAGGGTGTCCTCGGGGAGGGGCTGGCGGCCGGTCGTTCGCTTCTTTCGGCGGTTCATTGGGCGGGTGGGCTCTGGCCGGCCAGGCGGGCGCGGACGGCGTTGAGGAGGTCGCCCAGGGTCTTCACGCTCGCCATCTCGTCGTCGGTGACTTTGACGGAGAAGGTCTCTTCGAGGGAGTAGGCGAGCTCGACGGCGGCGAAGGAGTCGAGGCCGAGGTCGTGCCGGAGGTCGGCCTCGGGGCGTATCTTCTCCTGCGGGACGTGCAGGTCGCCGGTCAGGATGGCCTCCACTTTGTCGAAGACAGCGTCCGCCATTCAGGGCTCCTCAGGGTGCGAAGCGCGCAAAGACCAGGCACGCGTTGGCGTTGCCGAAGCCGAACGAATTGGAGAGCACGATGTCCACCTTCGCCTCGCGGGCGACCCGGGGCACGTAGTCCAGGTCGCACTCGGGGTCGGGGTCGTCCAGGTTGGCCGTGGGGTGGATGAGGCCGCGGTCAATGGTGAGGACGCAGGCGACGGCCTCGATGGCGCCGGCGGCGCCGAGCGAGTGGCCGGTGACGGACTTGGTGGCGGAGATGGGCACGCGGCGCGCGTGGTCGCCGAACACGTCCTTGATCGCCTTCGTCTCCGCCACGTCGTTCGCGTGGGTCGAGGTGCCGTGGGCGTTGATGTAGCCCACGTCGGCCGGCCCGATGCGGGCGTCGGCCAGTGCGAGTCGCATGGCGAGCGCCGCATCGCTGCCCGTCGGTTCGGGGATGACCATGTGGTGCGCGCCGGAGGTGGCGCTGTAGCCAATGAGTTCGGCGTAGACGCGCGCGCCGCGCCGGCGGGCGTGGTCGAGTTCCTCGAGGATGAGCGAGGCCCCGCCCTCGGAGAGGACGAAGCCATCGCGGCCGCGGTCGAACGGGCGGCTGGCCTTCTCGGGGGCGTCGTTGCGCTTCGAGAGCACCTTCATCGCGGCATAGGCCCCGAAGTTGAACGGCGTGAGCGGCGCCTCGGCGCCGCCAGTCACCATCACGTCGGCCTCGCCGTGCTGCACCTTGCGGAACGACTCGCCGATGCCGTGGGTGCCCGACGCGCAGGCGGTCGAGATCACCAGATTCGGCCCCAGCAGGCCGTAGTGGATCGCCACGTGCGAGGCCACGGCGTTCGGCGTGATGCGCGACACGCAGAGCGGATTGAGCCGGGGCAGGCCCTTCCCGTAGCCCACGACAATCTGCTCCTCGTGGAAGAGCAGCCCGCCCAGTCCCGAGCCCAGGATGCACCCCACCCGCGTGCGGTCCTCCCGCTCCAGGTCCAGGCCGCTGTCCTTGAGCGCCTCGCTTGCCGCGCCGATGCCCAGGTGCACGAAGCGGTCCACCTTCCGCGCCACCTGCGGCGGCAGAAACGCCAGCGGGTCCAACCCCTTCACCTGCCCCGCGATGCGCGAGTCGAACGGCGACGCGTCGAAGGCCGTGATGGCGCTGATCCCGGACCGCGCCTCCAGCGTCGCCTGCCAGAAGGCGGCCACGCCGACGCCATTGGGCGCCACCGCCCCGAGGCCCGTCACCACCACGCGACGTTTCGTGCTCTCGCTCATAATCGCTTAGGTTACCAGAACCTCGCTTTTCTTGCAATGCCAAGTTCTCGCCGCCGCACGACATGCGTACGTCCGTGGGACGAATAGGGTCAGCGCCCTGTGCCGCGCCACGGGGCAGATCGGACCGATCCGTCCGCTCCGACCGATCATCGCTGTTGACAACCGCTGCGGTGGCGCCGATAATCGCGCTGGGGAAAGGAGGTGGCCACATGGAGTTCCTCGCTGGCGCCGTGGTCGGCTTGGTACTGGGCATCGTTGGGACTCTGCTGGTTGGGCGGTTGAGGCAGAGGGAGGCGCCGAGGGTGGCCGCGGCACCCAAGCCGGCGGATGGGCAGTCGGAGCTGGCGCGGCTGCTCGGAGCACCGGCTGCGGCGCCACGCGAGGCGGCGTCGCCGCTGGCAGGTCTCCAGCAGAAGCTGCGGGCAATGATCCTCCACGACCCCGTGACCGAGGAGCGGCTGATTCAGGCGGAGCGCGAGCGGGCGCCCGAGGCGAGCCAAGCCGACCTCTATCAGGCCGCCATCGCGCGTCTCGAGCGCGACCGGCGGTGACCCGGCCAGCGCGAGCCCCGGTCTCACATTTGGGGGATGGGCAGTGGCTCTGAAGTCCCCGGATTCCTGGCGCCTTGGTTGCGTGGGCGCGATGGCTGCGACAGCTCTTGCACTCCTGGCAGGTCTGGCGCGAGCGGACCGCAGCGCGGCGCAGGGGGCGCCCGGCTATGTGTTGGAGAAGGCGGGCAAGCATGCCGAGGCCGCGCTCTACTACCAGCGCTCGCTGCGCGGCTTCCGGGAGGTGTGGTTCCAGTTCTGGTACTCCGGCGACATGAGCAAGGCGCACCCGGTGGCGCGGCAGCTCCTCGACGAATATCAGGCTCGGCTGGCGGAGTGCCTGGAGAGGGCGAAGGCCGACGCGGCGCTCCGCGCGCGCATGGAGTGGCTGAACGAGGTCTGGATGGCGGAATACGTGGACCAGGAGCTTGGGGGCTACAAGCTCTCGTTCGCTCCCCGCGCCGAGGAGGCGGAGAAGCACGGCGACTTTCTGCTGGCTGAGAAGCTCCGCCAGGCCGCGGCCGACTACTGCCGCCTCGTGGCCGCCCCCTACCACGAGCGGCTGGCGGCCAGGCTCGAAGGGCGGCAGCAGCGGGACGAGGCGGGTCTCCACCGCAAGGCAGCGGAGGACTACCAGCGCCAGGCCGCGGCGCATGAGGCCCTCTCGCGCGGCGACAAGCTGCTCGCCCGAATCCCCGGCCTCCAGGGGCCGGCGGCCCCGCCCGACCCGCGCCTGCTCGCCGGCCACTACTTCAAGGTCTACGTCGCCTACCATCAGCGCGTGCTCGCCGTCAAGGGCGATGCCTGGCTCACCGGCAGGACGCCTGAGCACGTGGCCGCGGCCCTCACGCAGAGCGGCCTGAAGCACGCCGACGAGAGCGCCCGGCTGGCCTCGACAGTCGTGCTGGCGAACCTTGGAGCGAAGGAGGCCCTGCTCGCGGCCCTGGCGGACCCGTCGCCATCGGTCCGGCAGGCGGCGGCGACCACCCTTGCGGGAATCCGCTGGGCGGACGGCTGGAGCGCCTGCCACCGCCATGCCGACGCAAGCGTCCGCGAAGCAGTCCAGCCGCTCCTCGCACCGGCCGGGACGCACGTGCTCTCGCGCACGGCGGTCGTTGTGGAGTTGCTCCGCGGCCTTGAGGGCGGATCCGCGGAGACCCGCGCCTTCTGCCAGGCCGCGCTGGAGCGCATCACGGGCGAGAAGAGGGCCTCCGCCGCCGCCTGGCGCGAATGGTGGAAGGGGCTGGGAGACCCCGCCCCGGGCCTCGTCCGCACGGGACCGGACGGGGCCGCCGTGGTGGACGACGCGGTGGACTTCGGCGCCTGGTGGCAGAGCGGCGAGCGCTCGCTCCAGGGCCGCCCGAACCCCCTGATGGCCTATCCCGAGACGGGCAAGGTCCAGTGGCGTGGCAGCCTGGTCGTCACGCGCGCCGGCGAGTACCGCTTCTACGTGCGCAACCACGGCGAGCAGTCGCCCCAGGCATACAACTGGAAGCTGGGCGGCGACGCCGGGGTCATTCACTTCACGACTCCGAGCGCCAGACTGCTCGTCAACGGCAGCCCCGTGCTGCCGAATGCGCTGGATGCCATCGAGGACGCAAAGGTCAACATGCGGATTGACTGCAGCAGGCCGATCAAGCTGGAGCCGGGGCTACACCCGCTTGTGCTGGAGCTCGACCTGAAGTGCGCCCGTGGCGGCATGTGGAAAGGGCCTTCGGCGCGCCTCTACTGGAGCAGCGGCCACTTCCTGCGCCAGCTCGTGCCGGCCGACCACCTCGTCCACGTGCAGCGCGCCTCGCCCTGAGTCGGGCCTTGACACGCGCGGGCCGCGCGACGGCGCTTGACAGCCCGTGTCCGCGTGGTATCATGGGGCTATAGGAAGGAGCGCGCCATGATCGCGGTGAACGTTGCGGACCTGAAGAACGACGCGGAGAAGTACCTCGATGCGGTGGCACGGGGCGAGACGGTGGAGGTGTGCCGGGAGGGGAAGCCGGTGGCGGTGCTGGCGCCCGTGCGCAAGCGCGACCCTGACTATTGGAAGCGGCCCATCGAGGCGCTGAGGTTGGAGGGGGTCTCGCTGAGCAAGCTGATCATCGAGGAGAGGGAGGAGAGCCTGTAGTGCGGCTGTTCGCCGGCTCCTCGGCCTTGGCCAAGCGCTACATCCCGGAGCCAGGGAGGGATGTCGTCCTCGCGCGCTGTGCGGCGGCCGACGAGGTGATCGTCAGTTTCCTCGCCCCAATCGAGGTCGTGTCGGCGTTCAATCGGCTTCGACGGGCCGGGCTTCTGACAGACGAGGAGTACGAAGGCGTCAAGCAGAAACTCGTGGCCGATGCGCAGAATGCGACTCTGGTGCTACCCGGACCCTCCATTGAGGCCGGGGCATTTGCCTGCCTCGAGCACGCACCCCTTCGGGCATCGGATGCCGTCCACGTGGCCTCGGCGCTCGAGTGCAGGCCCGACCTGTTCCTGACAGGCGACCAACGCCAGTATGAGGCGGCGAAGGGGATGGGGTTGAAGGTGGAGTTCGTAGGAGAGCGGCGCGGCGATGGCGGGGGAGGCACTGCGGCCACTTCCTGAATGAGGCTTGACACACGCGGGCCGCGGGGGCACAATGGCCGGCACCTCAACGAATGCAAAGGGGATCCCGCCTTGAGCGATGTGGCCCAGCAGCTCGACGTGCTCATCCGCGCACGATACCCGATCCTCTACGTCGTCAGTTGGGAAGAGGACCGGGCGATGTACCTGCTCCTGAAGATCGCGCGGGCGCAGAAGAAGAACCTGGCGGTGTGGACGGCGACCGACGGGATGCTGACGGTCGAGGTGGCCAGCGGCCTGCGCGAGACGAGCGACAAGGGGCGAAAGCCCCTCGAGGCCCTCAACGCCATCCTCCAGGACGCCCAGCCCTGCATCTACGTCCTCAAGGACTTCCATCCCTACCTCAAGGACCCCGTCGTCATCCGCCAGCTCCGCGACCTGTGCCACGCGCTCCGCCGCTCCTACAAGACGGTCGTCTTCCTCTCGCCGCTGCTCGAACTCCCCTTCGAGCTTCAGAAGTCGGTCACTGTCCTCGACCTGCCCGTGCCGGGGCGCCAGGTGATGGAGGGGCTGCTCGACGAGTATATCCGCGACGTGACGGAGGGCCAGAAGGCCAAGGTCGCGCTCTCGCGCCGCGACAAGGACCGGCTGGTGGACGCTGTGCTGGGCCTGACGCTGGACGAGGCGGAGCGGGTGTTCGCCCAGGCCCTCGTGCGCGACGCGAAGCTGGACGCGAGCGACATTGAGGCCGTGGTCTCCGAGAAGAGGCAGATCATCCGCAAGTCCGGCCTCCTCGAATACTACGACCCCGAGGAGGAGATGGCCGACGTGGGGGGCATGGACATCCTGAAGGAGTGGCTGCGCAAGCGGGGAAGGGCTTTCAGCGATGAGGCGCGGGCCTACGGCCTCCCGCGGCCCAAGGGCGTGCTCCTCCTCGGCGTCCAGGGCTGCGGCAAGAGCCTCACGGCCAAGGCCGTCGCCAGGCTCTGGAAGCTCCCGCTCCTGCGCTTCGACGTAAGCCGCATCTTCGACCGCTTCATCGGCTCGTCCGAGACCAACATGCGCCACGCCCTCCAGACCGCCGAGTCCATCGCCCCCGCCATCCTGTGGGTGGACGAGATCGAGAAGGCGTTTTCGGGCACCGAGAGTTCGGGCATCAGCGACGCGGGGACCACCGCCCGCGTCTTCGGCACGTTCATCACCTGGCTCCAGGAGACGAGCGCCCTCGTCTTCACCATCGCCACGGCGAACAACATCGAGGCCCTGCCGCCCGAGCTGCTGCGCAAGGGGCGGTTCGACGAGATCTTCTTCGTGGACCTCCCCTCGCCCAGCGAACGGCGCGAGATCTTCACCATTCATCTGCGGAAGCGGGGTCGGAAGCCGAGGGATTTCGGCCTCGACGAGTTGGGCGGGCTTGCCGACGGCTTCAGCGGCGCCGAGATCGAGCAGGCCATCGTCTCGGCCCTCTACGACGCCTTCGACCTGGGCCGCGAGGTCGAGATGCGCGACATCATCCACAGCATCAAGGAGTCGGTCCCCCTCTCCGTCACCATGCGCGAGGACATCTCTGCCCTCCGCTCCTGGGCCGCCGACCGCGCCCGCCCGGCCTCGAGCGCCCAGCGGCCGGCCGATGGGAAGCCGGAGGAACGGTGTTAGGTGTTGGGGGTTGGGGGTGAAGACGAGGCAGGGTGGAGAACTCTCAAGGCTTCGAGGATTCGCCAGCGTTGCGCAGAGCGGTCTCGATGAGGGAGGAGGAGTCTGCGACGGCGACTAGCTTCTTAGCTTCCTTGCCAGCCATTCGGCGCCTTCCATTTCCTTCCTGGACTCATCCTCGTCGTAGTCGGCGACAGCGATGCCCAGATCACCGAGTAACGGGATGAAGTCCCACAGGCTCATGCCCGCCAGTTCCGCGGCCTTGCCCAAGCTGAGCACCTTACGGGCGAACAGCCTGGCCGCGAGCTGTTGGCGGGCCTCTTCGGATAGCCGCTCAGGAGTGTACCCCGCCGCCCCAAGCGCCGCACGAACACCGTCCGGCAGTTCCAGCGTCACCGTCATGCTCATGGCCTCTTTCCCCTGTCCGGTCCTTATGCCATGATTCTACCAGCCGCGGGTCAGCTTTTCAAGGCTACGGATAGAAGGTCCGCACGGTCTTGGCGTCGAGGCGCTTGACAGCCTCGACGATGAGGCGGATGGCGTTGTCGTAGTCGTCCGAGTGCAGGATGCCGGCGTGGCTGTGGATGTAGCGGGTGGCCACGCCGATGTAGACAGTCGGCACGCCCAGGCCGTGGATGTGGATGGGCCGCCCATCGGTCGCCCCGCCGGTGAGCATCGAAATCTGGTAGGGGATCTTCTTCTCCTCGGCCAGGTCCACCAGGAAGTCGCGGAGCTTCAGGTTCGGGATCATCCCGCCGTCGAGGAAGCATATCTGCGGGCCTTTGCCCAGCGTGCCCTTCTCCTTGTCCTCCTTGGGGAAGCCGGGGGTGTCGCTGGCGACGCCGACCTCCATGACGAGGCACACGTCGGGCTGGACGGCGTCGGCGGCGGTCTCGGCGCCGCGGCAGCCGACCTCTTCCTGAACCGTGCCGACGCCGTAGACGGTGTTTGGGTGCTTTGCGCCCGCGAGCTTGCGGAGGGTGTCAATGAACATGGCCACGCCCACGCGGTCGTCGAACGCCTTGCCGAGGAGGAGCTTCCTGTTCTGCATCTGGGCGAAGGGGCAGATGGGCACGACGGGGTCGCCGGGGCGAATCCCCAATCGCTTCGTCGCGTCCTTCTTGTCCTTCGCCCCGACGTCCACGAACATCTCCTCGCGCTTGACGAACTTCTGGCGCTCTTCGGGCGTGAGGACGTGTGGGGCCTTCGAGCCGATGATGCCGACGTAGGCGCCCTTGCGGGCGTGGACGGTGACGCGCTGGGCGAGGATGACGTGGTCCCACCAGCCGCCGAGTGCGGTGAAGCGAAGGTAGCCCTCATCGGTGATGGCGTTGACCACGAAGCCGATTTCGTCCATATGGCCGGGCAGCATCACGCGGGGGCCGGCGGGGTCGCCCGTCTTCTTGCAGAGGATGTTGCCCATGCGGTCGTGGCTCACCTCGGCGAGCCCCTCGATGCGCTTCGCCACGATCTTGCGAACCTCCTCCTCGTGTCCCGGCAGGCCCGGCGCCTCGGTGAGTTCCCTCAACAGCTCAAGCGTCTGCTGGTCCATGTCCACCTCCTGACACTGGCATCTCCGTCGGACAGACCTCGCACCGCCCATTATAGCCGGCGTTGCCCCCAACGCAATTGCGGATGCGGCATCGCAGCCAGAATCAGGCAGACCGGCCCTGCTGCCCAGAACGACTCTCTCGGAGTTGAACAACTCGTACCTATTTAGCCAGGCGAGCGCTTTCCCCCTCTCCCTCGGGGAGAGGGTTGGGGTGAGGGTGCTTGTGTCCTCGCCAACCTGGCGGAAGGCACCCTCACCCCTGCCCTCCCCCCAAGGGGGAGGGGGAAGAGCCGCTCTCGCCAAATGCGTACAACAACTCCGCAAGCCAGTCGCGGGCCCCAGGGTTGGCCTCGGGCGTGGTCTCCGGAGCTCGGAGCGCAGCCGCAGGGCCCGTTGGGGACTCTTGCGGAGTTGAACAACTCCGCAAGAGTTGTGCGCCCCGCAAGGCTGGGGTGTGGGGTGAGAGGGGCAGGCGGAAGAGCGATTTTGGCGTCGGCATTGACGCACCAGGGGCGGGGTGCTAGAATCCATTGTGGCGTGGCACCGGGTGCCCGCCAAGCACGGACAGGAGGTGAGTCGTGGGCGCTCTCGGCACGCGATTGTGGGGCGTCGGCGTCCGGGTGGCCGCACTCGTTCTTGTCCTGGTTGTCTGTCTGTTGGCCTTCCGCTGGCGCGAGGAGGTGCGGAGGATTCGGGGCCGCGACCAATTGAGCCGGATCGGGCTCGCGATGGGGGCCTACCTCTGCCAGCACGGTGGGAACACGTTCTACCCGCCCGACCTGGGTGTGCTGGTGGACGTGGGGCTGCTGGCGGCGGGAGACCTGGTTCACTCGTGCGATGCTGACCCGCCGCGGCTGCCGAACGGGTTGCGGTGCAGCTACCAGTATCTCGTGCGGCCCGGCACGATGGGCGGCATCCCATCGAACGAGCCGCTGGTGCAGGAGCGGCGGGTGTTCACGGGCGAGGGGCTTCACGTGCTCTTTGGCGATTCCCATGTGGAGTTCTGGACCCATACCCAGCAAGAGCCAGAAGGGGGCAAGAAATGACCAGGCGCCTGAGGGCGGTGTGCGGGCTGGTGCTTCTGGGGCTGGCGGGCTCGGCGCTCGGGGCCGAACGGAGCGTGTCGAGCTATCTGCCGGCCGATGCGTGGCTTGTGATCCACTACGATGGCACGCACCCCGGGGTGCGCGAGACGCCGCTTCACGCCTTCTTCCAGGAGCCGGAGGTGAAGGCGGCGCTCGTGGGGCTTCGGCCGCTGTACGACAAGTTCCTGGAGGACACGAAGGAGGAGGCAGAGGCCGACCTCGATCTGTTCTTCCGGTGGGCGGGGAGTTGCGAGTGCGCCTTCGCGTTCACGGCGCCGCGGGAGGGGCGGGAGGAGCCGAGCGCGGTCCTCGCTGCCAACGTGGGCGCTGCCGAGGGCGAGACGCGCCGCCAGGCCGAGGCGTTCCTCAAGCAGGTGGTCGCCGTTGCGCAACCCGACACCGCGCGCCAGGTGCCGATCGGGCAGCTTCAGGCGACGTGTTACGTGGGTAAGAACGGCGAGCCGGGCGCGTTCGTGTTCGACGGCTCCATGCTCATCGTCGGGGACGGCGAGGAGGTGCTGCGCAGGGCCCTCGACCCCGCCGCTCCGAAGGCCCCCGCGCCCGCGGGGGACCGCGCCGCGCTCCGCGTGCGCTACGATCATCGGGCCATGCTCAAGGCGTTCGGCAATCAGATCGAGCCCGAGGCGAAGCGGGTGCTGGAGGCCATCGGGCTGAACGCCCTGTCGGCGGCGGAGCTTGCCTTCGTGCCCCGCGGGAAGCGGCTCGTGACGAGCCTGGCCGTCGAGCTTCCGGCCGGCGCCGGGCGCCAGGGGCTGATGCGGGGCCTCGCGGACGCGGCGGCCTACGACCCCGAGCTGCTCAAGATGGTGCCCCACGACGCCTCGTACTTCTGGCTCGCCGGGATTGACTTCGCGTGGGTGTGGGACGAGGTGCTCGGCACAGTGGCCCGCGTGGACGCCGCGGCGGCGAACAGCGTCCGCCGCGAGCTGGCCGCCCTCGAGCAGAAGGCGGGCGTGAAGCTACGGGAGAACCTCCTCGCGCCGCTGGGCCGCGGGACGCTCGTGGTGGGCAAGAGCGAGGGCCTCATGGGCGGCTGGTCGGCCATCGTCCAGCGCGTGAGGGACCCCGACGCCCTCGACAAGGCCCTGGTGCAACTGGCCGCCCGCCTCGACATCGTGCTGATGGGGATGAACCTGGGCGCCGTGCGCACGGACCTCAAGACCTTCCAGTACCGCGGCCACACGTGCCGCTACCTGTGGATGATGGGCACGCCGGCGCTCATCCTGCCCTACTGGACGCTCTGCTACACGCGCGTGGGCGACACGTTCGTCTTTGCCCCCAATGTGCTTCAGTTGAAGGGCTACATGGACAGCGTGGAGGAGAAGGGGCCGACGATACTGGAGAACGAGGAGTTCCGCGGCCTGCTCGCCGTGGTGCCGAAGGGCGCGACCTCGCTCGGCTACTCGAGCTGGGGCGAGCCCATCCAGGCCCTCTACAACACCATCGGGCCGATCCTGGCGATGCTCCAGGGCGACCCGGAGTTTGCGGGCAAGCTCGACCTGGCGAACCTGCCCTCGTCGCGCCTCCTCCGCCGCTATTGCAAGGGGACAATTGGCTACACGGTCTTCGAGGACGGCCGCTTCCGCCTGGAGGCGCAGGGGGATGGCTTGGACATCCTCGGGCCGCACTTGTTCACCCTCGGCGGCGCCTTCCTGGGCGCGGCGTTGTACGCCGGCTTCATGGAGGGCGCACTCGAGGGAATGCGCGACGAGCCCGCGGTGCTCGATGAGCCGATCGTGCCTCCGCCGCCAGACATCGGCGGCGCTCGCCTCAATGCCCTCCGCATCCGCGACCGCAACAACCTCAACCAGATCGCCAAGGCCTGCGCGGTCTACCTCAACGAGCATGGCGACAACCGCTTCTACCCCACGGGCCTCGCCGAGCTGGTGGACAGGAAGTGCATCGAGAAGCAGTTCCTTGTCTCGCCGCTCGACCCTGATCCCCCTAAGCTGGCCAACGGCGTGCCGTGCAGCTACGTGAGCATCTTCGACAGGTATCCCGACCGCGTGTTCCGCGATGACTTCCCGCCCAACGAGATACTGGCCTGGGTCAGGAAGCCCTTCACGCAAGGCGGCCGAAACGTGCTGTTCTTCGACTCCCACGTGGAGTTCTGGGCCGACGAAGGGAAATTCGAGGGGGAGCTGAAGGGCCTCGACGAGAAGGTCAAGAAGCTCACCACGCCACGGCAGCCGGGCAAGGCGGGCGAGCCCAGGCCCCGTCCGATCAAGGGGGAGTTCTGATGCCCATTCTCCAGGAGCAAGCCATGACGCGACGCATCTCAGTCGGGTTTGTGTTCGCCCTTGCCCTTGCGGTCCAGGGGCTGGGCGGCGAGGCGGGCATCGAGCAGTATCTGCCCGCCGACGCCTTTCTGACGGTGTGCTACTACGGGGACAACCCCGACGTGTCGAAGACGGCGGCGGCGCAACTGCTCGCCGAGCCGGAGCTTCAGGAGGCGCTGGTGACCGTCCGACAGGCGAGCACGGGGGCAGCGCGCCTGGCCGGCGCGTTCCTGAAGGCGAACCTCGAGCAGCTCCAGCCGCTGCTGTCGCGCCCCGTGGGGTTGGCCCTGTCGCTGCCCGCGGGCGAGGGGCCGCTGCAGGTGGTCCTCGTCGCCAAGGTGGGCAAGGCGGGCGAGCGGGTGCGGGAGCAGGTCGCCGCCCTTCTCGTCCAGGCTGGCAAGATGGCGGGGCCGCCGGGGAAGCTCCTGGTCGAGGGCATCGAGGTCACGCAGTTCGGCGCCGAGCGCGGCTTCTGCTTCGGACTGAAGGACGAGTTCCTCATCCTCGCCACGTCGCGTGGGGGATTGGAGCGGGCGCTGGCCGCGAACACGCCGAAGCTGGCGGCCCACAAGGGCTTCCAGCGGGCAATGGCGAGCGACAGCTCGCCGCTCTTCCTCCTCCTCTACGACCATGCCGTGGTGATGGAGCGGTTCGGGCGCGAGATGCCGCCCGAGCTTCGGGCCACGCTCGACGCCCTGGGCGTCAGCGGCGTGCGGGCCGCCGGCCTGCGGATGGGCGTGAAGGGGCGGGCACTGGTCGGCACTACATTCCTCCAGACCGTGGGCGAGCGGAAGGGCCTCGTGCGGGCTCTGGCCGCCGAGCCGGTGGACCGCTCGCTCCTGCGGCTGGCGCCGCGCGACGCGGCGTTGGCCTGGCTCCTCAACCTCGACGGCGTGGAAATCTACGAGGCGATAGTGGCGGCCATAGACGCCGCGATGAAGGGGGAGGGCGGCGCCCGCGCGGCAATCGCCGAGTTCGAGAAACAGGTCGGCGTCAGCCTGCGCGACGACCTCCTCGGCTCCCTCGCGCGGGGCACCCTCGTCACCACGTCGTCGGGCCGCTCGCTCCTGCCAGCCATTGTGCTCTCCCAGGGGGTGAAGGACGCCGATCGCTTCGAGGCGGCCCTGGGCAAGCTGGTGGCCGCGCTCCACGCCGCCGTGAAGGAGCAGGGGGAGCCCGCGGCGGCCGAGCTGCGCGCCATCCGCTTCGGCGACCACACGATCCGCTACCTGGCCATGCCCGGCGTGATGCTGCCCATCGCCCCCTGCTACGCGCGGCACGGCGGCCGCATCGCCTTCGCCCTCTCCCCCATCCATCTGAAGGACTACCTGGCGTTCCTCGATGGCAAAGAGCCCTCGGTCCTCGACGCCCCCGGGTTCAAGGAGCTTGAGGCCCTGGTGCCGAAGGACGCCACGGGCGTGGCATACTCGGACTTCGGCGAGGGCTTCGTCGCCCTCTACAGCGCTCTTGGGCCGTTCCTCTCCATGATCCAGGCCATCCCCGGCAACCCCGTGGCGCTCGACCTCATGAACCTGCCGTCGGCCCGGACCATTCGCAAGCACATGTTCGGCGCCATCTCCTATGCCTATGCGACCGAGGACATGATCGTGGGCGAGACGCACTCGCCGCTGGGCATCGCCGTGCTCGACCCCATCTCGGCCACCGCCGTGCTGGGCTTGGGCGCCGGCATGGCCTTCCCGGCCCTCGCCGACGCGCGCACCGAGGCCCGCCGCATCCGCAGCCGCAACAACCTCAACCAGCTCGCAAAGGCATCCGCCACGTACCTCAATGAGTTCGGCGACAACCGCTTCTACCAGAAGAGCACCGCCGAGCTCTTCGAGAAGATGATTCTCGCGGACAAGGCGGTCCTCGTGGCGCCCAACGACCCCAACCCGCCCGAGATCGCCAAGGGCCTGCCGTCCAGCTACATCATGTGCTTCGACAAGTACCCCGACCGCGAGTTCCGCGACGACTTCCCGCCAAACGTCATGATGGGCTGGGAGCGGGCCGTCTTCGCACGGGACCAGGGGCGGCGCAACGTGCTGTTCTTCGACTCCCACGTCGAGTTCGTGGACGAGGCCCGCTTCCAGGAGCTGCTGCGGGAACTCGACGAGGAGGTGAGGAGGAACACGAAGCTGCGCAAGGACGCGCCGAAGGCCAAGGGCGGGGAACTCTAGGAGCCCAGCGTGGCGATTCTGGGCACAGGGATTGACATCGTGGAAGTGGATCGCCTTGAGGAGGTGATCGTGCGCCGCGGCGAGCGGTTCCTCGACCGCGTGTTCACCCCCGCCGAGCGGGCCTACTGCGCCAAGCGGCCGCGCCCCATCATCCACTACGCCGGCCGCTTCGCCGCCAAGGAGGCCGTCCTCAAGGCCATCCGCACCGGCTGGGTCGAGGGCATCGGCTGGCTCGACATCGAGGTGGAGATCGGCCCGGCCGGCGAGCCCTCCGTGTGCCTCACCGGCGGCGCCCTGGCCCGAGCCAACCAGATGGGCATCGAGACCATTCACATCTCCATCTCCCACACTGACCACTATGCGGTGGCCAGCGCGGTAGCGGAAGGGAAGGCATGACGCGTGACCCGTGACGCGTGACCAGAGAGAACGGGGCGTACCCTTTCTTGTCACGCGTCACGCGTCACGCGTCCGGACTTCGCATCTTCTGTGGAGAGGACCGTGGGACTTGACGGAAGAGTTGCCGTCGTGACAGGCGCCTCGCGTGGGATTGGGCGCTCCATTGCTCTGGCCCTCGCAAGGGACGGGGCGAACGTGGCGGTGAACTTCCGCGAGCGGGCCGACGCCGCCGAAGAGGTCGCCGCCGCCATCTGCGCCGCCGGCCGACAGGCCATCGCCGTCAAGGCCGACGTCCGCTCCCTCGACGCGGTCAAAGCCATGTTCGAGCGTGTCAAGCAGGAGCTGGGCGGGGTCCACATCCTGGTCAACAACGCCGGCCTCACCCGCGACAACTACCTGGCCTTCATGAGCGAGGCGGAGTGGGACGAGGTGGTGGACACCTCGCTCAAGGGCGCCTTCCTGTGCTCCAAGGTGGCCTCGCGGCAGATGACCCGCGCCAAGTGGGGGCGAATCATCAACATCTCGTCGGATGCCGCACTCCTCGGCGACATGCAGCGGGCCAACTACTGCTCGGCCAAGGCAGGGCTCCTCGGCCTCACGCGCGCCACGGCCCGCGAACTGGCTCCCCACGGCATCACGGCCAACGCCATCGCCCCCGGCATCATCGAGACCGAGCTGACGAAGACCCTCCCCGGGGCGAAGCGGGCTGCCATGCTCGGCCTCATCCCACTCCAGCGGTTCGGGCAGCCGGACGACGTGGCGGCCCTCGCCGCCTTCCTCGCCAACGACGCCGCGGCCTACATCACTGGTCAGGTCTTCTGCGTGGATGGGGGGCTGAACCTGTGAAAGCCCCCCAAGCAGAGGAGAACGGCCAGGCTGTGCCGATCGGTCGGAGCGGTCGGATCCGACAGATCTCCCTGATCGCCCTCCTCTTCGCGGTAGCGGCCCCCGCCCACGGCCAGGGCACCTTCATTGACCAGCTCTTCGAGCGCCACGTCCGCGTGAAATCGGCCATCGGCCCCCCGGGCGTCCTCCATCTCCTCTACGAGCGCAAGGCCGACCCACAGGCGCCGCCCGGGTCGTGCTACCGCCGCCACGTTGCCGGCAAGGGCTGGCTCCCCGAGGAATACCTCCACGGCGGACACCGCTGCGTGGCCTTCCTCGGCGACGCACTCTACGTCTTCCGCCGAACCAACTACTCGGTCTACCGGACGAAGGACTGGACCGCGCCCGCCATCTTCCCCACGGAGGCAGAAAAGGGGACATTCTCCTTTTCTGCGCAGCAGCCTCCGGCGCCCCAGGGGGGCGAAAAGGTGAATGTCCCCTTTTCTGCCCCGGGCAGCGAGTGGCAGACCAATGCATGGCCCCTCAAGTGGCCGCCCGCCGCCGCCTGCACGGTGGGCGAGGAGATATGGGTGTTCGGAGCCGAGGCCACGGACACTGGCGGGGGGTGCCTCCGCGCCGCCCGCCTCCGGCCCCGCGCGCCCGAGGCAGCGGACCGCGGGCCGCACGTCGTCGGCCAGCCGCTCCTCACGGCCGCCCCACCCTCCGACTTCTCGGTCCTCGCCGAGGGCGCGGCAGTGCGCGTCTTCTGGCTCCTGCCCGCCCCGGGCCGCGAGGGCAACGGGCTCTGGCACGCGCCCTTCGACGGCAATGCCTGGGGGGCCCCCAACCCCGTGGCGCTTCCCTACCCCAACAGCGACTATGCGGCGGCCCGACACGAGGGGGCCACCTGGCTCATCTGCAAGGTGCGCGGCAGGCGCATCGCGGCGTCGCGCCCCCTGCTCGCCATGGCCCTCGCGGACGGGGCGTGGGGCGAGCCGTCGCCCATCCCGGCGGCAGAGGACCCCAGGTGGCTGGACTCGACGGTTGACATTGACGCCGCGTCGTTCGAGGGCTCGCTCTACGTGTTCCGGGCCTGCATGAACCGCGTGGTCGCGCATCGCTGGTCGGTGGGGCAGTGGGGCGAGCCAGAGACGCTCCTGGAGCTGTCGCCGTGGCCGACGTATCTGTTCTGGTGGCTGGTGGCCAACATGGCCGCGAGCCTCGTCTTGCTGCCCGCGGTCGCCTGGGCCGCCTTGCGCGTGAGAGCCAGGCCGAGGCCACGCGTCCGCGCCTTTGGCGCCGAGGTGCCCCTCGCCTCCTGGGCGCGACGCGTCGCCGCACAACTCGTGGACACCCTGGTGGGCCTCCTCCTGGCCACGGGCGTCCTGCGATGGCTCGAGACGGGCGCCGGCAATGCCGCTCCAGGGTCGGAGAGCATTCTGGCGACCGTCGGGGTCTGCTCCTCCGTCTTCTTCGCCTACTTCGCCCTCAGCGAGGGCCTCACGGGGCAGAGCTTTGGCAAGCTCCTCCTCCACATCGCCGTCGTCGCGAGCGACGGCGGTCGCCCCTCCCTTCGCAGCATCGTTGTCCGCAATCTCCTTCGTCCCTGGCCATTCCTTGTCCCCACCGCCTACCTCGTCGGGTCGCTCGTCCTCCTCCTCAGCCCCACGAATCAGCGGCTGGGCGACTTCCTCGCCGGCACCCTCGTGGTGGACCTGCCGCCACCCGCCCCCTCGCCCTGGGTGTCGGGCGGCGAGGGCGAATAATCCCCTCTCCGCCCCCCCGACCCTCGCCGTAGCGGAAGCGCGCCACCCGGCCCCCGTGGCCGCGCCGCGACGTTCAGACATTCTGTAGAATGTGAGAACCTCACAGCAGCGTCGCACATCGGCCAGCGGTCGTCCGTAGCCCGGGCCGGAAAAGGGGACATTCTACTTTATGGCTCTCCGGGCTTTCTTGTGGGTGCCCACAAGGGGGGCGCCAAGCCGAGGAACCCTTCTACCTCCCTCAGCATAGGCATGGCAAGGACTTACGCCGAAATACACCTGTGCCGGCGCTGGATCGCCAGCTGCTCGCGCCGACCGAC
>Ga0194112_10005367_pt1 | contig 17238 bp, 13 predicted proteins | sample TA2MahC400mmetaG_FD_146191 | JGI IMG/M metagenome (GOLD analysis project Ga0194112, IMG submission 146191) | Freshwater microbial communities from Lake Tanganyika, Tanzania - TA2015016 Mahale Deep Cast 400m | ecosystem: Environmental > Aquatic > Freshwater > Lake | place: Tanzania: Lake... | reverse complement strand
GCATCCCTTTGAGCTGGGCTTTCCCGCACCACTGATCTCATTCTCTTTCCTTCCTTTCTTGTCTTGTCTGGCTTCTTTCTGGATTGCAAACTGGCTAAGTTTGAGCTTAGATGAGCCGGTGAGAAAGAGAAGGCTGTGGAACCAAAAATCGTTCTGCCGCAAAGCGGCCCACCGACACGGACACGACGAGCTGTTTGCCGTCCCGCTCCAGTGGGAACACCACGGTTCTCCACCGTCACTTCACTCCCCGGGTGGTTAAGGTCAATCGTTGGCGGTCCCGGCTCGGATGACCTCAGCCTCTCCTCGGTCCAGGTTAGAGACAAATCGGCATGCCGTGGATCCCGGGCTAGCCTGGGAGCCACCTGAGAGAAGCCAAGCAACAGGAGACCCGACGCAATCGAAAGGAGGCAAAACCGGGGCGCTTCGTAAGCATCCCTCCTGGCAGCGAGCCCGCCCATCCTCATGCGACATGATACAGTGTTGACACAGGGAGAAGCCGGAGACCGGCGTACGACCGTCCTGTGAACGTTAATGCAAAACCGGTCAGGAATCTTTCACTTTCACTGACACGATCTCTAACTTGGAGCGGAACGCTGTTCAGGTCTCTCCCAACAAAAGCCGGCTCTTCCCTTTAGACTTACGCGAGGGGTTGACCGGCTCCTGCTTGGGTTTACCGTGACGTGTTTACACCTGACAGATATCAGAGGCCTCCCTTCCGGTTCGGTTCCCCCGGCCCTTCTTTCGGGTTAGCTATGGTGTACCACAGCTTCTCGCATCGTCAAGGGCTTGCAGTGTGCTACCGCTCCACGTACAGGATGCGCTCGCAGCTACTGCAGAGGGTCAAGTCTTCTCTTTGGCGGGCCTGTTGTGCTTTGCTGGTGGGCAGGGTCACTCTGCAGCCCAAACAGAGCTCGCCTTCCAGGAGGGCTACCGCTCGCCCAGCCCTGCGGAGCCGCAAATCTTCGTACAAAGCCAGGTCGCCCGCCTCAATGCTTCTCTGTAGCTTAGCCCGTTTCGTCTTCAGTTGGCTCAGCCGGTTTATTAGCTCGTTTTGCTCGGCGGAAAGCCGGGCTTGAGTTGCCTGCCAGTCCTCCTCCAGACGGGTCAGCCTCTCCCGTTGCTCCGTCACGCTGGCCTCGCTCTCCTCAACCTCGATCATCGTCTCCAACACCTGATCTTCGAGCTCGCCCTTCTTGCGCTTCAGATACCGAATCTCTTCCTGGAGGTTGGCTAATTCCTTGGGGTTTTTGATGTGGCCGCTGTAGAGCCGATCCTCCACCGAAGCGATCTTGTTGGTCAGGCTCCGCATCTCCAGTTCCCGGTCGTGCAGCTTCGTTCGCTGCCGGCTCAGCTTCTTCTCTCCGCCTTGCAGGGCCTGTTGCACCTGTTGCAACTCCTCATTTCCCTTCAAGCTGGCCTTCACTTCTTTCAGGCGGCGGCTTCTCTCTTCAATCTCCAGGTCAATGGTCTGCAAGCGATAAAGGGTCTCGGCCTTGCTCATGATAGCAACCTCCATAAGTTAGCGTCAGTCTGTCCAGGCCGTAAGCCAGAACAAAAAGAGCCCAATGCCCCAAGGCATTAGGCTCTAAGCGTAATCAGCGCCCACACACTCACCCGGCCCACCGAAGGCGATGGGTTCAGAGCACACCAATCGTTTTTAGCAGCTAGCCTCTTCCGTATCAGGTACATCTCTCGCTCCCCAGGAGGAATTATAAGCCAGGATGCCCATCCTGTCAAATGACAAATGGCTATATGTTGTAGGGGCGATCCCTTCGCGTTGCTCAGGGCAGGCCCCTTGCGGTCGCCCTGGGCGGGTGCAAGACCCGCCCCTACCAACCCATTTTGAATGCACCCATGACCAATGGCGCCAAAGCTGGGAGGGTTTGCCTTTTACCAGTTAGTGAGGTATAATCGCCTGGAAACAGGTGGTATGCTGTGTGCGGAAGTCATTCGTTGCCCTTCCAGGAGGTCAGGTTTTGGCTCGATGAGCTTGCATATCTTAGTCACCAACGACGATGGAATTGATGCGCCAGGGCTGTTGGCCCTTCAGAAGGCCCTTCAGGAGGTCGGCGAGGTCACAGTTTTCGCCCCTGATCACAATTGGTCGGCGGCGGGCCACACCAAGACCATGCACAAGCCCCTGCGAGTGAACCAGACGATGCTGCCGGATGGTACATTGGCTTACACCAGCACCGGCGCTCCATCGGACTGCGTGGCCCTGGTTGTCCTGGGTATCCTGGATCATCAACCTGATCTGGTCGTCTCAGGAATCAACCAGGGGGCTAACGTGGGCCACGACATCACCTACTCGGGCACGGTAGCCGCAGCTATGGAAGCGGTCATCTTCGGTATTCCTGCCATCTCCATCTCCCTGGATTCGTACGAGAGTGAGGATTTCGCCTACGCCGCCCGATTCGCCGCCCGGCTGGTGAAACTCGTCCTGGAACGCGGCTTGCCCCCTAACACCTTTCTCAACGTCAACGTGCCCGCTGTGCCTGAAGAGGAGATAGCTGGCGTAAAAATCACCCGGCTGGGCAAGCGTGTCTACAGCGACAAGCTGGTGGAGCGTCAGGACCCCCGGGGACGGAACTATTACTGGATCGGCGGCGAGCCACCCAGCGGTGTGCCCGAGGAGGGCACGGACATCTGGGCCCTGGCTAACAGCTATGTCTCCGTTACTCCCCTCCGCCTCGACATGACCGATCACCAGATGATGGAGGAGTTGAGGCGATGGGAATTGGAGACATGACCTACCAGAAGGGCGGTGATCGGTGGGAACTGAGGGGAACTCGGGGGAACTTCGGAGACTTTGACCCAGGAGGAGGTTGAGCTATGGACTTTTGGCAAGTGATCGAGGAAAGGCACAGCGTGCGGGATTTCGATGCCGGGCGCGATGTCCCGCCTGAGATGGTGCAGCGGATGCTGGAGGCAGCCATCTGCGCTCCCTCAGCCGGCAATTGCCAGCCCTGGCACTTCGTGGTCGTCCGCAGCGAAGGGGCCAAAGACCGGCTCGCCGAGGCCGCTTACGGCCAGTGGTTCGTCGCCGATGCGCCGCTGGTCATCGTCGTTTGCGCTGACCCTGCTCGTTCATCCTGGCGCTACGGGAGCCGAGGGGTGCAGTTGTACTGCTTGCAGGACACCGCTGCCGCCACCGAGCACATCCTGTTGGCTGCCACGGCCCTGGGTTTGGGCGCTTGTTGGGTGGGCGCCTTCGACGAAAGAGCAGCCTCCAAGGCCCTGGGTCTGCCAACCAATCTCCGCCCTGTGGCTATCGTCCCTGTTGGCTATCCCATTGCCCGCCCCCACCGAACTTCACGCCGAGGTCTGGAAGAGGTCACCACCTTCGAGGCAGGGAATCAGGAAATCAGGGATCGGGGTCATACTTGATGCCTGATTCCCTGGTCCCTGATCACTGATTCCCTATCCTTGACAGGAGTGGAAAGCAGGAATATAATTGGGGTGCATTTCCGAGAGAACCAAATTACCAAGGAGGTAATGAAATGCCTGAGTATGCGTTTTTTAAAGGCGAGTTCGTGCCCATCGAGAAGGCCAAGGTCAGCATCATGGCCCACGCTTTCAACTACGGCACCGGTTGCTTCGAGGGCATCCGCGCTTACTGGAACGAGGAAGAGGAGCAGCTTTTCCTCTTCAGGATGAGGGAGCACTACGAGCGCTTCCACCGTTCCTGTCGCATCCTTCACATCGAGTTGCCCTACAGTGTGGAGCAGTTGGGAGAGATCACGGCAGAGCTTTTGCGTAAGGAGGAGGCACGCACCGATACCTACATCCGTCCCCTGGCCTACAAAGCTACCGAGGGTATCGGGGTGCGATTGCACGACCTGGAGGACGCATTCGCTCTCTTTGCTGTGCCCTTTGGCAAGTACATCGAGAAGGAGGAGGGGGCCAGGGTCTGTGTCTCCTCCTGGCACAGGATCAGCGACAACGCCGTGCCCGCGCGGGCTAAGATCACCGGCGCCTACATCAATTCCGCCCTTTCCAAGACCGAGGCCATACTCAACGGTTTCGACGAGGCCATCGTCCTCAATGAGAACAGCCACGTCTCCGAGGGCAGTGCCGAGAACCTGTTCATCGTCCGCGAGGGCAAGCTCATCACCCCACCGGTGACGGAGAACATCCTGGAGGGGATAACCAGGGCCACCATCATGCAGTTCGCCCGCGAGCAGTTCGGTCTGGAGACGGTGGAGCGGCCCATAGACCGCACCGAGCTTTACGTGGCCGAGGAGGCCTTCTTCTGTGGCACCGGCGTGCAGGTGGCAGCCATCACCTCCATAGATCACCGCCCCGTGGGCACGGGCAAGATAGGCCCCATCACCAAGAGGCTGCGCGACTTCTACTTCGACATCGTCAGGGGCAAGGTCGAAGCGTACCGGCACTGGTGTACGCCGGTGTACTGAGAATGGTATTCAAACCTCGACGATCTATCGGCGTCCTGGTGGGCATCGCTATTATCTTGTCCCTTCTGGCTCTCGATGCCCTGTTACTTTTCTACCTCAGGCGAAGCCAGATCAGCTTCGTCTTCTTCGTGTCCTCCTTGTTCGTTGCGGTTAGCCTTCCCCTGCTGGCTCTGCTGAGCTATCTAGTCTACGCCTTGTTGACTCTGCGCTATCACTTGCATCGCGACGCCCTGACCATCGTCTGGGGGGCGACCCAGCAGATCATCCCCATGGGCAGCATCCGCGAAGTGGTGCGCGGCGAGGGTTTGGGGGAGGAGATCAAGGTGAGAGGGGTGAGTTGGCCGGGCCACCTGGTGGGATGTGGTCAGATGGAGGGAATCGGGCGCACCCTTTTCTATGCCACCGAGCCCTCGGCCAAGCAGCTTCTGGTGATCACTCCCACCCTGACCTACGGCATCTCGCCAGCCAACCTCGATGGGTTCCTAGATGCCTTCGACATCCGGCAGCACATGGGCCCTATCCAGCTTTTGTCCCATGAGCACCGTCAGCCCCACTTCCTGAGTTGGCCCATCTGGAGAGACCGTCTGGCCCATCTGCTCCTCGGCCTGGGCTTAGGGACCAACCTCGTCCTTCTCGCTTATCTCTGTTGGCGTTACCCTTCTTGGGCTGAGATATTTAAGCTGCCAGCCATCGGTCTGGCAACCTTGCTGGTCAATTCCAGCCTGGGTATTCTTATCCACCGCCAGCAGAGGGTGGGCGCCTACCTGCTCTGGGGAGGCGCCGTCGTCGTCCAACTTCTCACCTGGCTGGCTGTTTTCAATATCATCGGCTGAACGTTCACCCCTCCCTCGCAGGGAGGGGATGGGGGAGGGTAGGGGTGGGGGTTATGGATATCCTCAAGAATCTGAACCCCGCTCAGCGGGAAGCAGTACAGGCCATCGAAGGGCCGGTGTTGGTGTTGGCCGGGCCAGGCAGCGGCAAGACGCGGGTTTTAACCCACCGCGTGGCTTATCTGGTCAGGGAGTGCGGTGTGGATCCCTACAACGTCATGGCCGTGACCTTCACCAACAAGGCCGCCCAGGAGATGATGGGACGGCTACATCACCTGCTGGGCCAGCGGCTGCAACGGCTGACCATTGGCACTTTCCACGCCATCTGCTCCCGCATCCTGCGCCGTGAGGCACAGCACCTGAACGTGAGCAGCGACTTCGTCATCTACGACGAGAGCGACCAACTGGGGCTCGTCCGCCAGGCCCTGCAGGAATTAAACCTGGACGAGAAGATGTATCGTCCGCAAGCTATTCTGGCCACTATCTCTAAGGCCAAGAACGAGCTAATCGGTCCAGAATCCTTCGTCCCCCAGACCTATTGGCAGGAGGTGGTTGGTCGGGTATACACTCGCTATCAGGAATTGCTCCTGGCCAACAACGCCCAGGACTTCGACGACCTCCTGATGAACGCCGTACACCTCTTCGAGCGGCAGCCGGACGTCCTGGCCAAATACCAGCGGCGTTACCTCCACATCCTGGTTGACGAATTCCAGGACACCAACACCGCCCAGTACGCGCTGGTTAAGCGGCTGGCGGGAAAGAATGGCAATCTCTTTGCCGTCGGCGACGAGGACCAATCGATCTATGCGTTTCGCGGCGCTGACTTCCGCAACGTCCATCGCTTTAGAAGCGATTACCCTGCCGCCAGGCTCGTCCTTCTGGAACAGAACTACCGCTCGACCCAGACCATCCTCGATGTGGCCAGGGCGGTCATCGCCCACAACGTCCATCGCACGCCCAAGGCGCTGCGCACCGAAAAGGGTCGGGGCCTGCCCATTGTCGTCTATGAGGCATACAACGAGCAAGAGGAGGCCCAGTACGTGGTGGACCAGATCGCCCTGTTGGTGGCCGAGGGGACCTGTCGGCCAGGGGATTGCGCCATCATGTATCGCACCAATGCCCAATCGCGCGTCCTGGAAGATGCCTTTGTGCGGACGGGCCTGCCCTACAAACTGGTGGGAGCCACCCGATTCTACGCTCGGCGCGAGATCAAGGACGTCCTGGCCTACCTGCGCCTGGTGCATAATCCCTACGACAGCGTCAGCCTGGATCGGATCATCAACGTGCCCCCACGGGGCATCGGGGCGAAGACGATTAGTGCTCTCGAACGATGGGCCGAAGAGCGGAAGGTGCCAATCTACACTGCGCTGCAGGTGTTGAGAGGGGGGACTGAGGAGACTGCTCTCCTCCCCAGCTACGCTCGTAATGTCCTGCTGGGGTTCTCGGAGTTGCTGGACGAGCTAATCGCCGCGCGGGAGAGGCTGAACGTGCTGGAGCTTCTGGACCTGATCCTGGGGAGGTCTGGCTATTCCACTTACATTCGGGACGGCACCGAGGAGGGCGAGGACCGCTGGAACAACATACTGGAGCTGCGCACCGTGGCCCGGGAGTATCTGGACTTGCCTTCAGGGGAGTCTCTGACCACCTTCCTGGAGGAGGTGGCGCTGGTCTCCGACGTTGATACCTTCGACGAGACAGTGAACGCCCCCACGCTGCTCACGTTGCACATGGCCAAGGGTTTGGAGTTTCCCGTGGTCTTCATCGTTGGCCTGGAGGAAGGGCTCTTTCCTCACAATCGTTCCATGGACGATCCGGAGGCCATGGAGGAGGAGCGGCGCCTCTGCTACGTGGGCATTACCCGGGCCAAGGAGCGCGTGTACTTGGTTCACGCCTTCCGCCGCACCATGTACGGGGAAAGCCAGGTGAGCGTGCCATCCCGCTTCATCGCCGACATCCCCGATCACCTCGTCGTGGGGCGAGAGGAGGCAGTCGGTGAAGAAGAGCGACGCTACCGTTGGCAGGTTCAATGGCCTGTCACTGCCGGGCCCGCGTTCACGGCTAAATTCGAGACCGGGGACAGGGTACGGCATCCCTTATTCGGGGAAGGCATCGTGATCGAGAGCAAAGTTGCCGGGGATGACGAGGAAGTGACCGTCGCGTTTGAGGGGAAAGGGCTCAAGCGCCTCCTGGCCAGCTTTGCCAAGCTGGAGAAGTTGGAAGGCTAGACCCAGTGAAACGTGAAACGTCAAACGTGAAACGTCAAACGTGAGCTTGGTCGGGTCAGGTGCCAGGCACTTTCATCGGCTCCTCAAGGGCTACAGTGCCTCCAAGCCAGGTGAGATCGCTCGATCACTCAGTCATTCTAAAGTGCCTGGCACCTTTACAACGATAAAAGCCGCCTGTTTCAAGGGCAGGCGGCTTTATCGTTTAGAATCCATGAAACCAGCGGATCAGAATTCCAAGAATTCTTCTGGATAATGCGTCAAGTCCAGTCTTTCTTCGTCAGGTATCGGTCGTATGCCCCACTGTTGCATGGCCAGCGCACCAAAAAGGATGTCAATCGAAGTCCCCTCCTCATCCTCTCCGATCTCGTCAATGACCATGGCGTGAGTTGATATCCGTCGCCCTTCCACTTCAGCTTCGAGGAGTGCTGTTCTGGTTGTTTCTTTGACTGTCCCGCCAATTGCACTTCGAAATGGTTGCCGAGTTTTTGTAGTGGTCAACACTGAAGCGACATCCGCGGTGACGTAGGTATTGCGGGCGCCTGTATCAAATAGCGTCCAGCACTCTCTGCCATTGACTTTAATCATTTGGCGAACTCTTCCCACTGCAAAACTCCTGTCTCACCTGGTTTGTTGAACTCACCTAGTGGGCCCACTTGGACTCGAACCAAGAACCAACCGGTTATGAGCCGGTCGCTCTGCCATTGAGCTATGGGCCCAATTGCTTGTGGCTTGCCTCGTTAGCTCCATCTGGTAGTGCAGCCACGCTATCTGCTATTTGCTACAAGCTATCTGCCAGAAAAAGCGGGAGACGAGATTTGAACTCGCGACAGCCTGCTTGGAAGGCAGGAGCTCTACCCCTGAGCTACTCCCGCATGAGTCGGGGCGGGCGGACTCGAACCGCCGACTTCTTGGTCCCAAACCAAGCGCGCTTCCGGACTGCGCTACGCCCCGCCTGCTAATAGTATAAACGATTTGCTCCCAAACGTCAAGCTGATGGGCAACCGCAAGGTTGCCCCTTATCTCACCCAGGAGATGCTCTGATCCAGCCAATCGGGGAACTCAGGCCCAAGGTCGAAGACTTTGGTTTGGTCGCTGCCATCGGGCTTCATGAGATAGAGGGCCCAGACCCCGTCGCGGTCGGAGACGAAAGCGATGTGTTGCCCATCGGAAGACCACGCAGGGAGGCCGTCGTTGGCCTCGTTGATGGTCAGCCGCCTGACCTCTGGAAAGGGCACCCCAACGGTATAGACCTCCCAGTTGCCGTCGTGATCGGACATGTAGGCAATTTTCGTCCCGTCGGGGGACCAGGCCAGCCCGATGTCGCGGGGGTCAGCGGTGATCAGGGCGGGACTGGATAGGTTGACATCGGTGGTAAAGCGGATGCCGCAGTGTCTACCGCCCTCGTTGCAGCCCGTGTAGGCCAGGTTACCTTCGGGCCCCCAGTCCGGCGCCCAACCAGAGACCAACTGCACCGCCTTTCCCTGTCCATCGGCAGAGGTGACGTAAATCCGCCACGAATTTTGCTCTACGTCATAGATGACGAAAGCGATGTGTTGCCCGTCAGGGGACCAGGTGGGAAAGCCAGCCTCGTGCGAAGTCGAGATGCTTGTTTCGTTGTTCCCTTGGATGTCCATAGCATACAAACCTGGCTTCTTGCTCTGTCGCGAGCGAAAGACGATTCGTGTCCCGTCCGGGCTGAAACGCGGTTGGTCAGCAAAGCTGACCACTCTCACCCAGTGCATGTCCTCCGCGTACACGACGAAGATTTCGTAGGCTTTCCTCTCCTGGTCGTAGACGGGTAGGGCGAGCTTGCCCAGCGGCAACCTGACGGCATATTCGGGGACAACGGTGCTGGCGCTGACGGGCGAGGAAGCCACGGCCAAACACAGCCGTTGGGCTTCGGTTCTTTTCTTCTCCCCGGCCTGATCGGGCCTGATTTCGATGGCCAGCACGTATTGCTCCTCCGCCGAACACCACTGGTGTTGATCAGCGTATAGATCGCCTCTATTCATGTAAGCATCATAGAGACGCTGTCTTACGTCCATGTATTCTGGATTAATAACGTATAGCTCAAGAAAGTTGCTTATGGCCTTATCCCAATCAGCACCCCAGTAGCTGATAGCAGTCAGATAAAGAGCAGCCAGCTTCCTTTGCTCCAGGACATCTTCCTGCCCTGGTTTCACTTCCAAAGCTTTGTCCAGATAGCGCAGGGCCTCCTCCAGTCGCCCCTCGTTGATTAGTGCTAAGCCCTGGTCATGGTAAGTCGCAAAGAGCAGGTCCTCGACAGCTTGCGGCTCATAGTCAGCATCGAGGACGCGCAACCGCTCCAGCGCAAGAACCACATCGTCCCATCTTCCCTCTCGATAGAAGGTTTGGGCCTGATTAAGTAGGTCAGCCGCGACCTGTTCATGCATCTCAATGGTTGGCGTTTCCTGAGCTTCGAGCCTGGCTTTAGCTTCGCTCAGCTTCTCTGCGGCATCTTGGTAATCTGGCACCAGGCGCAGGGTCAGTTCCAGCTCGGCTACGGCCAGCTCGTATTCGCCGTTCTCCAGATGAGCCAGGCCGGCAGCGTAATGTTGCTCCGCTGTCTCTTGGGTCAGACGGTCACGCTTTTGCAGCCCGTGATAGACTCCCAGTGCCCCGATAACCAGGATGACCACGAGCAAGAGAATTACCACCAGGGCTAAGCCCTTAAGCCAGGTTGGGGCTGTTCGACGAGGCTTGTTGTGCGTGGCGATACCTCCTCCTGAATTGTTTCCTTGACAGTCAACGGCCCTGTCCCAGGCTGAATTATAACCTTTTTCGGCCATCTTGTCCAATTGGCTTGACTTGTATCCCGTATGGTGATATTATATACCCTGCAACTAGAAACCAGGTTTTTGACTGAAGAATGTAGCTTTTCGCACCACGGAGAGCCCCAACAGCCACAGTGCGTCCACTCAATCAAGAGGAAAAACCTGGTTTCTCTCAAAACACAGGAAGGGGGTTGCGATAATGTTCAAGAAATCCTTCGAAGCGGTCCGCGAAGAGTTCTCAGGGCAGGCAGCCAAGGGCTACGTAATAGACATCGCCCGCTATCACCGCATGCAGGCCAGCCCTGGCTTCCGCCAGGCAGCGCACTATTGCCTGGAGCGCCTGCGCGAGGCAGGCGTCCAGGCCGAGATCCTGACCTTCCCGGCCGATGAGAAGACGCAGTACTGGTCGGCGCGGATGTTCCAGGAGTGGGAGGCCACGGAAGCCACCCTGCACCTCTTGGAGCCGGAGGATGAGCGACGCAAGCTGGCCGATTTCCGCGACTGCCCCATCTCCCTCATCCAGCGCAGCGCCCCCTTCGAGGGAGAAGCTGAGGTAGTCCTCCTGGAAGATGGGGAAGAGGAAGCGGAATACGAAGGGCTGGACCTGAGGGACAAAGTGGTGCTTACCAAAGGCGATTTGGACCGCGTACGCCAGTTGGCGGTGGAGAAACGCGGCGCTGTCGGCATTATCTCCGACGGCATGAGGGAGACACCGCCCGTTCGCGCCCGCATGGACCTGCCCGATGCCCTGCAGTACACTTCCTTTTGGTGGACAGGGCAAGAGAAGAAGTGCTTCGGCTTCGTTCTATCACCACGGGAAGGTGAGAAGCTGCGGGGGCTGATCAAGAAGCGGGTTCAGGATGGGCAGCCCCCGGTCAAGGTTCGGGCCAGGGTGGTCAGCCGCTTGTACGATGGCGAGATCGAAGTAGTGTCCGCTCTGATACCGGGGGGAATGGATCAAGAGGTAGTGATTATAGCTCACCTCTGCCACCCCCGGCCCTCGGCCAACGACAACGCCTCAGGGTCGGCGGCAGCCCTGGAAATCGCTCGCACCCTCCAAAAGCTGGTTGATGAGGGGAGGTTGGCCCCACCCAGGCGGGGCATCAGGTTCCTGTGGGTGCCGGAGATGACGGGCACCTACGCCTACCTTGCTACCCACGAGGATGAGATTGAGCGTTTGGTGGCTGGCATCAACCTGGACATGGTGGGCCAAAACCAGGAGCTGTGTGGGAGTTCCTTCCTCATCGAGTGCCCGTCCCAGGCTCTGCCCTCCTTTGCCCCCCCTCTCCTGGAGCGCCTGCGCGAGGAACTTCTGGGCGAGATCTCAGCCTTTGGTGGCACGGGAAGCTATGCTCTCTTCCGCTACGCGGTGACCCCTTTCTCCGGCGGCAGCGATCACTACATCCTCTCCGACCCCTCGGTGGAGGTGCCCACCCCCATGATCATCCAGTGGCCGGACAAGTTCTACCACACCTCCCAGGATACCCCGGACAAGGTTGATCCGGCTATGCTCAGCCGCGTGGGGAGCTTGGCGGCGACCTACGCCTACTTCCTGGCCAACGCGGGCCAGGGCGAGGCCACCTGGCTGGGCTACGAGATGGTGGCTCGTTTCAAGCGAGACATTGTACGGATCGTTCAGGAGAAAGTCACTGAAGCGACCCACCTTAGCCTGGAGGAAGAGGGGGCCGATAAGCTGGGGGAGACCATCGCCCGGCTGCGTAAAAAAGCTGCTTACCTGCTCGAGCGCGAGCAGCAAGCCCTGGCCTCGCTGAGACGGTTGGCCTCTGAGATTGCCGTTGAAGGTTGGCAGGAGGAGGTGGCCGAATTCGCCAGGCAGGAGTTGGCCAGGGGTGAGGCCGCTATCAGGGTCTGTGTGAGCGAGCGAGATTGGGCCGAGCCAGCGGAGCGGGAGCGGGACGAATGGGAGGAGAAGGCGGCGGCGGTGGTGCCCAGGCGGCTGTATCGTGGCCCCACCTCCTTGCGTCCCTATCTGAACCAACTGAGCGAGGAAGAACGGGAGCGGTGGTGGCAAATGCGCAAGGAACGGAAGAGGGTATTTTATACTTTGCCTACCCTGGCCGAGTATTGGTCGAATGGGAAACTCAGCCTGCTGGAAATCGCCGACTTGATAGAGCTAGAGACTGGCCAGCGCGACGTGGAGCTGCTGGTCGAATACTTCCAAATGCTAGGCAAGCTGAATCTGGTGGAGCTGTAAACCCGATATCCAATATCAAGCGTAACTACTCAGCCTCTGTTGTCATTGCGAGCGTTTTTTGCGAAGCAATCCCCAACTTGCGAATTGGAGATTGCTTCGTCGGCAAAAACCGCCTCCTCGCAATGACAGCCTGAGTAGTTACTATCAAGCAAGGAGTTAGATGTACATCGGACCAGGAAAGAAGAAAAGAAGATCTTCGCCCCTGCGCGTGCTCATCCTGCTGATACTCATTGCCGCGGGCCTGTACGTCATCGCTCAGCAGCCCCATTGGTCGCGCCCTTTCAGGCCTACCCCGACGCCCACCAGGACAGCTCAATCGTATCTGGTGGAAGGTCAGGCGTTTTTCCGAGAGGGAAAGCTGGACGAGGCCATCGAAGCCTACGAGAGAGCGAAGGAGATCAATCCTGAGGATGCTACAGCCTATGTGCGCTTAGCCAAGCTGTTGACGTTGCGTGGCCGCACGAGCGAGGCAGTACGCCAGGCCCAACGAGCCGTCGAGCTAGACCCGGAGAGTGCTGAGGGCTACGCCATTCTGGGCATGGCCCTGGACTGGGATGGCCAGGTGGACGAAGCCATCGTCGCTTGCCTGCAGGCTGTTAAGCTCGACCCCAATTCGGCCATAGCCCATGCCTATCTGGCTGAGGCCTACGCGGACAAGGGCCGCTGGGAAAGGGCTCTGGAAACGGCTGAGACAGCCGTCAGGCTCGACGATCGCAGCGTTGAGGCCCATCGCAACCTGGGATACGTCCTGGAAAGGCAAGGGGATTACGAAGGAGCCATCGCCCAATACGAAATCGCCGTGTCCCTTCATCCTAAGCTGAGCTATCTTTACGTTAGCCTGGGCCGCAACTACCGCGTGTTAGGCGATTACGATCAGGCCATTGCCCAGTTCCAGATGGCCATCGAGGTTGACCCCAACAACCCTGAGGGCCACGACCAACTGGGGTGGACCCACTATCACCGCGGGGATTATGAGTTGGCCATAATTGAGCTGAAGAGGGCTATCGAGGTTGATCCTGAATACGCCATTGCCTATGCCCATCTGGGTACTATCTATTACGTGAAGCGAAACTACGAAGATACCATCCCTAATCTTGAACAGGCCATTGAGCTGGGACTTCGGTCCGAGGAATACTACTACGTGCTTGGCCTCTCACATGTCTACCTGGGCGAGTGCGATAAGGCCATTCCCTGGTTAGAGAAAGCGGTGGAGATAAACCCCGACTCTGAGCCGGCTCGGGTTGGATTGAAGCTTTGTGGGGAGTAAAAAGGGGATAGCGGGAGTGGATGGGAGTCGAACCCACCTTGGCCGCTTCTGCAGCACCCACCAACGGTTTTGAAGACCGCGGAGCCCACCGGGACTCAACCACTCCCACGATAACAGCAGTAGTAATAGGATATATCATTTTCGCCATTTAGTCAAGTGCGACTTTACAAATTAGCCAATTTGGTTTATAATATACCTCAGTTGATTGCCGACTGAGAGCGTCCCCCCTCTCAGTTTTTTGTCTATAGATAGCTGGTTTTCGTGTATCGCGCCTGAAGCTCTCTTTGCTTTGATGCGCCAGGTGTTCCATCCCCTCCCTCACCGAACTCGGTGGGGGCTAATCTTTGTCGAGTGAGGAGGCATGACCGAACAGACGACCTTTTTGACGCCAGAGGGACTGAAGAAGATCGAAGAGGAACTGGAGTACCTCCGTACTGTGCGCCGTCAGGAGGTAGCTCAGCGCCTGCGGGCTGCTTTGGAGGAGGAGCAGGACGTTCTGGAGAACGCCGAGTACGAGGACGCCAAGAATGAACAGGCCTTTGTTGAAGGCCGCATTCTGACCTTAGAGGCGATCTTAAAGAACTTTGTGCTCATTGAGGAGGGTGGCCCCGCTGACAGGGTGACCATAGGTAGCCGGGTGACGGTAGTAGAGGAGGAAGAGGAACCGGAAACTTTTTACATCGTCGGCTTCGCCGAGGCAGATCCCAAGAGTGGCCGCATCTCCAACGAGTCTCCTCTGGGTAAGGCCCTGATGGGTCATCGAATAGGGGATGAAGTCATCGTAGAAGCCCCCGACGGCATCCTGTGCTTCCGCATAACCGCTATCGAGTAGACGAGCGAGGCCAGGCCATGGAGAGACTCAGCGATTTGGAGAGGCAGCGCCGCATCAAACTGGAAAGGCTCAAGGAGAGAGGCGTAGACCCCTATCCGCCTCGGGTACAGCGTACTCATAGAGCGGCAGAAGCTATCCTGGAATTCGAAGCTGGCGAACCAGAGAGAGAAATCAGCCTGGCTGGCAGGCTGATGAGCATCCGTGTGATGGGCAGATCAACTTTCGCCCACGTCGAAGACGGCAGCGGGCGCATCCAGATCTACCTGCGCCAGGATACTCTGGGGGAGGAGGCCTACGAGTTCTTCAAGCGAGATTTCGACGTCGGCGATTTCATCGGTGTGACGGGGCATCTCTTTCGCACCCGCAGCGGCGAAGTCACCCTCCAGGTAGGGGATTTCAAAATGTTGGCCAAATCCTTGCATCCCTTGCCTGAGAAATGGCACGGCCTCAAGGACGTGGAGACCCGCTATCGGCAGCGCTACCTGGACCTCATCGCCAACGAGGAAGTACGAAAAATCTTTGTGATCCGGGCCGGCATCGTCAGCGCGCTGCGCCGCTTCCTGGACGAGCGAGGGTTCCTGGAAGTAGAGACCCCCGTTCTGCAGCCCATCTACGGCGGAGCGGCAGCCAGGCCCTTTGTCACCTATCACAACGTCCTGGATCAAGATCTCTATCTTCGTATCTCCGATGAGCTCTACCTCAAGCGACTGATCATCGGCGGCTACGAACGAGTCTACGAGATCGGCAAGGACTTCCGCAACGAGGGCGTTTCCCATAAACACAACCCTGAATTCACCCAATTAGAATTCTACCAGGCCTACGCCGACTACCACGACGTTATGGAGATGGCGGAAGAGATGATCTCTTACGTGGCTCAGGAAGTGCTGGGGACAACGCGCGTCACCTATCAAGGAAACGAGATTGACCTCGCTCCGCCCTGGCCGCGCCGCAGTCTGCGCCAGGCCATCAAGGAAGAATCGGGCATTGACTATCAGGACTATCCCGATGCCCAGAGTTTGTATCAGGCTATCCAGGCCATCGGCGGCAACGTGGAGCCCAAAGCCAGTCGAGGCAAGCTCATTGATGCCCTTCTCTCCAATCACGTGGAGCCCAAGCTCATTCAGCCCACTTTTCTCTTTGATTACCCCCTGGAACTGTCGCCCCTGGCTAAGGCAAAGCCGGGCTCATCACAAACCGTGGAGCGCTTCGAGGGTTTCGTGGGGGGCATGGAGATCTGCAACGCCTACTCTGAGCTAAACGACCCCCTGGATCAGGAGGAGCGCTTCCTGGCCCACGGGCGCGCCTATGAAGCCGGCGACGAAGAGGCTCATCAGATGGACAGGGACTGGGTGACCGCTTTGAGCTACGGCATGCCTCCCACGGGAGGCTTCGGCATGGGCATTGATCGCCTGACCATGTTGTTGACCGACCAGGTCTCCATCCGCGAGGTCATCCTCTTTCCCCACCTGAGGACCAGGGAGCAGATCTAATGTTTGAAGGTGTGTTTCCTCCCATTCCCACCCCTTTCGCCGCTGGCGAGGTAGCTCACGACAAATTGTCCGAGAACATCGCCCGCTGGAACCAGACGGGGCTGGCGGGCTACGTCGTCCTGGGATCCAACGGCGAGAACGTATACCTGAGCGAAGCCGAGAAGAGAGCGGTGATCGTGACCGCGCGGGAGGCTGTTCCCAGCAATAAGTTGCTCATCGTGGGCACTGGCTGCGAGTCAACGAAGCTAACCATGGAGAGCACTCGGACGGCGGCTGAATGGGGAGCAGATGGGGTTTTGATTGTGACCCCGTCCTATTACAAAGGGCAGATGACCCCGCAGGCTCTCTATCGCCACTACATCTCTGTTGCCGACGCATCGCCCATTCCTATCCTGGTCTACAACGTGCCAAAGTTCACGGGGCTCAACATCGCCCCAACGTTGGTAGCCAGGCTGGCCGAGCATCCCAAAATCGCCGGGATCAAGGATAGCGCGGGGGACATCGGTCAACTTATTGAGATTGCCCGCCTGGTCCCACCGGATTTCGAGGTCTTGGTAGGTAATGCCCCAGCTTATTACAGCGCCTTGGGCGTGGGAGCGATAGGGGCTGTTTTAGCCTTGGCTAATGTCGCCCCACGGGAGTGTGTGGCCATCAAAGAACTGTTCGACCAGGGCAAGCTCGATGAAGCACGGGCCTTACATTCCAGGCTCATGCCTGTTGGCCGGGCTGTGACCAGCCAGTTTGGCATTGGTGGCCTGAAAGCAGCTCTGGACCTCCTGGGCTACTACGGCGGGCAACCGCGTTCGCCGCTCTTTTATCCCCACCCTGAAGAGGTCGAGGAGATTCGTGGCATCCTGCGCCAGGCAGAACTGCTGACCTAGCCTGTCGGCGACTTGCGCTTTTAGCGAACTTGTGGTATGATATGTATCGCTTTTAGCACTCTCGGCTTAAGAGTGCTAAAATAGCGGGGCCTTCTTGTTTGGTCCTGCAAGATGAAAGCAAAAAATTTTATTGAATGGAGGTAGGGAAATGGCAATGAAGTTGAAGCCCCTGGGCGACCGCTTGATCGTGGAGCCCATCGAGAGGGAGGAGGTGACGGCCAGCGGCATCGTCCTGCCGGAGACGGCCAGGGAGAAGCCCCAGGAGGGCAAGGTGCTGGCCGTTGGCCC
>Ga0194112_10005362_pt1 | contig 17247 bp, 15 predicted proteins | sample TA2MahC400mmetaG_FD_146191 | JGI IMG/M metagenome (GOLD analysis project Ga0194112, IMG submission 146191) | Freshwater microbial communities from Lake Tanganyika, Tanzania - TA2015016 Mahale Deep Cast 400m | ecosystem: Environmental > Aquatic > Freshwater > Lake | place: Tanzania: Lake... | reverse complement strand
GTGCCGTGCTCCTCGTGGACCAGGGGCGCGCCCGGGGCCAGGGCCTCATCGGGGTCGAGGATCTCCGGGAGAGGCTCGACGAAAACGCACACCCGCCGGGCGGCGGCGACGGCCTGGGGCCTGGTTACGGCCACGACGACGGCCGCGACGTCCCCGTGATAGCGGATTTTATCGTCGGCCAGGACATGGACGTCCTTCAGGATCTGCCCTCCCCGGTTGCCGCCGGGCACGTCCCGCGCCGTAACGACCCGAACGACGCCTTTAGACTTCGCCGCGGCCTCCGTGTCGACGGCGACAATCTTGGCGTGGACATCGTCGCCATAGACCGGGACGGCGTGGAGCATTCCCGCGATCTTGAGATCGTCCGTGTAGCGGGCGCGGCCCGTCACCTTGGCCTCGGCGTCGTTTCTCCAGGCTTTTTCCTTCATCTCAAGCCTCCTCCGTTTCCGGGGGAAGAGCCTCGATGTCGGCCGGAATCGGCTCGGGAATCGTCAACCGCGAAAGGGGGGTCCGGACGTCTTTCAGGCCGTGGCCGGTGACCAGGAGAACGACCTGTCCGTCGCGGTCCAGCCGCTCTCGGGCTTCGTCGGCGAGGAGGGCCGCCGCGGCGGCCGCCGCGGCCGGCTCGGCGAAAATCCCCGCCTCGCGGGCGAGGAGAGATTGGGCTTCGAGGATCCTTTCGTCGCCGACCGTGAGCGAGAATCCTCCGCTCTCCAGGACGGCGCGGCGCGCCAGGTCGGGATTGCTCGGCACGGAGACGGAGATCGAGTCGGCAACCGTCGTGGGCGAATAGGCCGGCCGGAAGCTCCCGCTGACGATATAGTCGTGGATCGCGGCCGAGGACTCGGCCTGGACGGCCACGAGCCGCGGCAGGCGCTCGCAAAGGCCCGCCGCCCGGAGGTCGCGAAAAGCCTTGAAGACGCCGCTGATGATGACCCCGTCTCCGACGGGCACGAGAATGGCCTCCGGAACGCGCATCCCGTTCTGGGCGAAAATCTCCAGTCCGACGGTCTTCTTGCCCTCGATCGTCAAGGGATGGTAGGCGGTGTTGCGGTTCAAGCCGCCGCGCCGCCGGGTGTACTCCAGGGACAGCCGGAAGGCATCGTCGTAGGAGCCTTTGATCCGGATGACGCGGGCGCCGCAGAGAAGCATCTGGACGAGCTTGGCTTGGGGCGCCGACTGGGGAACGAAGATGACGGCCCGGCGGCCGGCGGCGGCGCAGACCGCGGCCAGGGAGCTCGCGGCGTTGCCGGTCGAGGCGGCGACGACCGTCTTTTCGCCGAGGCGCGCGGCTTCGGCGACGACAAGAAAGGAAGCCCGGTCCTTGAGCGAGCCGCTGGGATTCTGGCCGTCGTTCTTGACCCAGAGATTCGCCCAGCCCAGCCTCTCGCACAGACGAGGCGCCGGAGCAAAGGGCGTGCCGCCGACCGGGAAAGCGGGGTAATGCTCGCGCTCCACGGCCGAAAACAAATCCCAATCGGGACGGGAACGGTCGAAGCTCCGGGCGATGAGGGCGTAGTCGAACTCCGCCTCGAGCACGCCGCGGAGGGGCATCCCCGGGGCATAATCTCGGCCGCATTCGGGGCAGAGATAGCGGACCTCGTCCCGACCATAGGTCCGGCCGCAGCGGCTGCAGCGGTATTGAAATACGGTCATGGCCGGATTCAGCCGTTTTCCGAAAGCTTCGCGACGAGGGCCGCGTAAAAAGCCGCGGCGAGGGGGAGGTCCTGAACCGGGCAGCATTCGTCGGCGGCGTGGGCCTGCGGCTCGTCGCCGGGTCCGAATCCCAAGCAGGGGATTCCGTAGACGGGCATGATGCCGACGCCGTTGGTGCTGAACGTCCACTTGTCGACCTTCGGTTCCCGGCCGAAGAGTCCCTTGTAGACGGAAACCGCCTGCCTCAACCAGGACGAGCCTTCTTCGAGGACCCAGGTGGGGAAATATTTTTCGTAGGGGACGACCTTCCCGGTATGCGAGGGCGCGCGGGACTCGGGGACGAAGACCCGGACATCGGGGATGCCGGCTCGGACGGCCGCATCCCTGACTTCGGCCAGGGCGCTCTCCTTCGTCTCTCCCGCTGTCAGGCGGCGGTCGAGATGCAGCCGGGCCGCGTCGGGAACGGCGCAAAGCGAGGGAGAGCCGGTCGCGATTTCGGTCACGGCGACCGTGCCCTTGCCGAGGAAGGCGTCGACGGCCAACCTCTCATTCAGCTTCTCAATCTCGAGGGCGATGCAGGCGGCCTTATAGGCCGCGTTGTCGCCCCGCTCGGGCGCCGAGCCGTGCGCGCTCCGGCCGCGGACTTCGACCTTGATTTCCATCCGGCCGCGGTGTCCGCGGTAGATGTTCAGGCTCGTCGGCTCGCTGAGGACGACGAGCTCGGGCCGGATCTTTTCCTCTTCGATAAGATATTTCCAGGCCATCCCCTCGCAGTCCTCCTCCTGGACGCTTCCGATGAAAAGGAGGGTCAAGCCGCGGTCCAACCCCATCTCGCGGACGAGGCCGCCGGCATGGACCATGGCGGCCAGACCTCCCTTCTGGTCGGCGGCGCCGCGGCCCCAGACCTTGCCCTCGGCGACGCGGGGCCGGAACGGGTCGAAAGACCACTGCGCCCGGTCGCCCGCCTCGACGGTGTCGACATGGGCGTCGAAGGCAATAAGGCGAGGGCCGCCGCCGACGCGGCCGATGACGTTTCCCAGGCCGTCGATGCGGACCTCGTCAAAGCCGAAGCGCCGCATCTCGCCGGCGACGCGGTCCGTGACCGCCTTTTCCCCGCCCGACGGGGAGGGGATGGCCACGAGGTCGACCAGAAAATCGACCAAGGAACCTTCTCTCTTCTTCGCCCGCTCCAGGATCGAAGGATAAAGGTTCATGGCCCCGCTCCGCCTCTCAAAAACGCTCCCAGAGCGCGGCCGCCAGCTCGCGGCTGCGGACCGCGACGCGCTCCTCATCGATGTCCAATTTCAGCCTCTTGTTTTCCATCAGGACGCGGCCGGCGACGATCGTCGTGTCGACCGTCGACTGCGACGCGCCGAAGACGAGATGTCCCAACACGGAAGCTTTGTCAAGCGGCGTCGGCGGGTCGTAATCGACCAGGACGACGTCGGCCGGCCCTCCCTCGCGGATCCGGCCCAGGGGAAGCCCCCAGACGCGCTCGGCGATGGCCGGGTTGCCGGCGAAAAGCGCCCCGGTCGCCTCTCCGAAGCCCTGGGAGGGATCGCCCCGGCCGTAGTGTTGGGCCCAGATCGCGACGCGCAGCTCTTCGAGCATGTCAACCGTCATGGCGTCCGTGCCCAGGCCGACGAGGACGCCGGCCTTCTTCATGGCCACGATGTCGGCGATGCCCACGGCGTTGTTCAGGTTGGATTGGGGGTTGTGAACGACCATCGTCCCCGACGCGGCCAGGGTCTCGACTTCGGCCCGGTCGACATGGACGGCGTGGGCGGCGATCGTCTTCGGGCCGAGGATGCCGCGGCGCCGCAGACGCTCGACGACCCGTAGTCCGTGCCGCGTCCGGCAATCCTCCTGGTCTCCGGCCGCCTCCGCGGCGTGGATGTGGCACCCGACTCCCCGTTCGGCGGCCAAAGCCGCGGCCCTGTCGAGCGTTTCGTCCGAGAGGGTGAAGGAGGCGTGCAGGCCGACCAACGCCCGGAGATGTTCGCCGCCGTGCTCGCGGCAGAAGCGAACGGCCGCGGCGTTCTCGGCCAATCCCTCGGCGGCGGCCTCCGGCCCGTCCCGGTCTGAAATTTCGTAGGCCAGGCCGATGCGGAGGCCGGTCTCCGTCCCGGCTCGGGCGATGCGATCGAGCGATCCCGTGATCGCTCCCGGGCTGGCGTGATGGTCGATGAGGGTCGTCGCGCCCCGGCGGACGGCGGCGAGCATCATCAGGAGGGCGCTGTGGTATGTGTCTTCGAGCGTCAGCTTGCGGTCGAGCCGCCACCAGAGATTGCGGAGCACCTCGCCGAAATCGCGGGCCGGGGCGGCCTTGCCCAGCCCGCGGACGAGGGTGCTGTAGAAATGCATGTGGGCGTTGACGAGGCCCGGCATGACGAGCTTGCCCCGGGCGTCGAGAAGGCGGGCGTTCTCCGAGCGAATCTCGGTGAGGGGGGCGATTTTCGCCACCCGGCCGTCCCCGATGAGGAGGCCGTGTCCCTCGAGAAGATCGAAATCCTCGCCGCCGGTGAAGATCGGGCCATTGGCAATGAGCAGCCGCTCCGCCATTCATCCCTCCCGCAGCGCCCCGCGCTCGGCCTCGCTCCGTTCGCGCATCGAGAGGGCGCCGGCGAAGCAGCGCTGGACGCAGAGCGAACAGCCGATGCAGCGCGCCGGGTCGGTCCGGGGGAATCCTCGGCGGTCGAGCTCGATGGCCTGGTAGGGGCAGCGGGCGCAGTTTCCGCAGTGGACGCAGAGGCGGCGTTCCACGGTCGAGATGCGCTTTTCGGCCGGAAGGTCGGGAAAATCGCGAATCGGCTTGGGCAGGGCCCGGCCGATCAGTCCGGCCACGGACCTCAGCCCGAGCGCTTCCAGGAGCCCGCTCAAACCAGCCTCGAGATCCTCGACGATTTCGACCCCGTAGTGCAGGACGAGGGTGCAAAACTGGACCGATTCGGCGCCCAGGGCCAGGAAATCGGCCGCCTGTCGGTAGTTCATCGGGCCGCCGTTGCCCGAGACGCGGCAGCCGAGGCCGGCCGCCTTGGCCAAGGTCAGATAACTGATGGGCAGGATGCCCTCGCCGGAGAGGCCGATGACGATCCCCTCGTCCCAGCCCGTCTTCGCTGCCGGCCGGAAAGCGAGGCCGGGGAAGGAATTGGCCAGCGTCACCCCGGTTCGCTGCTCGGGGTAGCGGTCGAAAACGCCCCGGACGGCCTCAAGGATGGGGGCGATGGCCGTCACCGCCCCGGTCAGCTTGAAGAGCTTTGGCACGTCGGGCCGAGACGCGCCCGCGAGCACCCCGTCGATGACCCGGGCGGTCAACTCGGCGTCCTGGGAGACGATGTCGCCGCGCGTCCCATCCCCGCCTTGGGGACAGGAAAGGCTGTATTCGATGGCCATGGCCCCGGCCGCTTCGAGCTTGCGGGTGTTGGCCCGCCAAACGGCCCGGTCGGCCTCGGCGTCTCCCGTGACCGGGCCGCCCGTCGAGGCGACGGTCAGACGCTCGGGGAACTCGCGAAGGAGCGTTTGGACCTCGCGGCAGACGCGGTCCAGGGCGTGGCCGGAGACGTTGTCGCAATTGCCGTAAGTCCCGCGGCCGAGGACGAACATGTATTCGGCGGGGATGTGGACCGGCAGGTCGTCGAAAGCCGTCTTCAGGACCCCGCCGGCCCAGCCGGCCCGATAGGCGGCCCTCATTTGCTCGAGGCCGTCGGTGGCCGGCGAAGCCGAAAGGATAAAAGGAGATAGAATCGGGCGGCCGAAAAATGCGGCGTCGAGCGGGACCGGGCGCAGGTTGCGGCCGGGGAGGATGATCCGGCTCTTGCCCGATTTTTGTCTTGGCGCGCGCCGATGAGAAAGAAAATCGAGGACCCGCTGGGCGGCGTTCTTCCCCGAGGCCACGGCGGAGACGACCGATCCCGGACCTTCGGACATGTCGCCCGCGGGATAGAGGCCGGGACACTCCTCGACGGCGAGTCCCGGGCGGGCGCCGATAGCGAGGATGACCCTGTCGTAGCTTCTCGAAAAAGCCGGCTGGCTGGCATCGGGGACCATTCGGGACGGGTGGAAAGCCCGGCCGGCCGGCAGACGCATCGGCCGGACGCGGAGGGATTTCTTTGCCGCGACGGAGCGGATCGCCGTCACGGCCGACCGCCCGATGATCAAGACTCCGGCCCGGAGGAGCCCGTCCCGTTCTTCCGGCGCCAGGGGCATTTCTCCGGGAGTCTCGAGGCAGATCATCTCGACGGATGCCCCACGTTTCGCGGCCGCAACGGCGCAGTCCGCGGCCACGGCGCCGCCCCCGACCACGGCGACTTTGCGCCCGGATAGGGATTTTCGCGCCGACCGAGACAGAAAGCCGATCCAGTCCTCCGTCTTCTCTTCGCCGGGAATCCCCAGGCGCAGGGGAAGGTCGAGTCCCGCGGCGACGACGACGGCGGCGAAGCCTTGTTCGAGGAAAGCCCGCGGGTCGTCGACCGGCGCGCGGAGACGAAGGCGGATGCGGCCAAGTCCCAGGAGGAAACGGATGTCCGAGCGCAGGACCTCCGGGCCCAGGCGGTCATCGGGGATGAGGTTGGCCATGCCGCCGGGGCGGGCATCACGCTCGAACATCTCGACGGAAAGGCCGTTCTGGGCCAGAAGGGCGGCCGCCGCGAGCCCGGCCGGACCGGCGCCGACGACGGCGGCGCGAAGGCCGGTTTCCGGCGCGGACGGAAAACGGGGCATGACCTTCAGCCGCTTGGCCCGGCGGATGATCTCGGCCTGGACGGCCGGAATGCGGACGGGGTGGTCGACCTTTTCCTTGACGCAGGCCGCGACGCAATACTTGTCCGGACAAACGGCGCCGCAAACGCCTCCCAGGGGATTGGCGCCCAGGATGAGCGCCGCCGCCCGCCGGTAGTCGGAGGCGGCGCCGACGCGGACGGCCATGATGAAATCGGCCGGCGAGACGTCGGCCGGGCAGGCCTCGCGGCATGGCTTCTCGCGGCAGTATTCGCACTTTTCGACCTCGGCTTTGAATTGGGCCTCGGTCAGGAATGGTCCGCCTCTTTCCATGCTTTTCGTCGCTCGCTTCCGCTCCAGCGGACAAGCATAGGTTGAGGTCCGGCCAATGTCAATGACAAGTTGATTTTCGGCCGGATTGCGTGTATTTTTGACGCTCCGAGGCCCCGTCCGCCCGGGTCTTCACCGGCGGGGCGAAAGGACCGACGCATGGAACAGAACGACCACCCCCGCAAGCAGGGGCTGTTCATCACCATCGACGCCAACATCGGGGCGGGCAAGACCAACGCCTGCCACGCCATCGGCTCGGCGGCCACGGCCAACGGCTGGCCGGCCCGGGTCCTCGAGGAGCCGACCCACAGCCCGAAGTTCGAGCACTTTCTCCATCATTACTACAACGACCTCCGCACGGGGAACAACACCGGCGGCGGCTTTTCGATGCAGATGTTCATGCTCTGCCAGCGCTACGAGCAGCACCGTCTGGCCGTCGAACTGGCCTGGGGTCCTCAGGGCCAGCTCGTGATCCAGGACCGGCCGATCTACGGCGACACCGTCTTCGCCACGACGGCCATGGAGCGCGGCTTCATGACCCGGGAGGAGTTCGATCTCTACGTCGACGTCTTCCGGAACATGAGCCGCGACGTCATGCCGCCCGACGTCTTCGTCTACCTCGACGTCTCGCCCGAGGAATGCTACCGCCGCATGGCCAGCCGGGCCCGCGAGCAGGAGGCCGGCGTGCCGCTCGATTACCTCCAGCATCTCGACAAGAACTACAAGCTCCTGATCCAGGAGATGCGCCGGCGGGGCGTGCGGGTCATGGTCATCGACTGGAAGGAGTTCGGCCCGCCGGTCGATGTCTGGAAACAGATCTTCCGGATGGCCTTGTCGTCCGACTCCTGGTACGAGACCCTGGCCTTTTCGTTCGGCAAGCACCCCCGGCTGCCGGTCATGCCGACGGGCGGCGAGTCCAAATGAGCCGCGACCGCAAGAAGGAGCTGCTGGCCGCGGCCCGGCGGGCGCGGAACAGGGCTTACGCCCCCCATTCCGAATTCCGGGTCGGGGCGGCCGTCCTCGGCGCTCGCGGCGGGATCTTCGCCGGGTGCAACGTCGAGAATGCCTCCTTCGGTCTGACCTGCTGCGCCGAGCGGAGCGCGATCTTCGCCATGGTTGCGGCCGGCGAGCGCGAGATCCGGGAAGTCCTCGTCATCGGCGACACGGAGGACTTCTTGTCTCCTTGCGGCGCCTGCCGCCAGGTCATCGCCGAATTCGCCCCTCCGTCGGCCGGGGTCCACATGTGCAGCCGCTCGGGGGCCAGCCGCGACGTCACCGTCTCCGAATTGCTCCGCTTCCCCTTCCGCCTGAAAAAAAGGTCTTAGCCGGGATGATCGACCTCGACCGGGAGACGCTGGTCAAGATGATCGACCACACCGAGCTCAGCGCCCATTCCGGCGAGAAGAAGATCGCCAACCTCTGCGACGAGGCCCGGAGCTTCGGCTTCTATGCCGTGTGCGTCAACGGCGCCCACACGGCTTATGCCGCCGGGCGGCTCGCCGGCAGCGGCGTCCTGGTTTGCGCCGTGGCCGGCTTCCCCCTCGGGGCCGGGACGAGTTCGGCCAAGGCTTTCGAGGCGGCGGAGGCCGTGCGGAACGGCGCTTCCGAGATCGACATGGTCATCAACGTCGGGGCGCTGCGGGACAAGAAATTCGACTTCGTCCGCGACGACATCCGGGCCGTGGCCGAGGCGAGCGGGCCCGCCCTGGTCAAGGTCATCCTGGAGACCGGCTACCTGACCGACGAGGAGATCGTCGGCGGCTGCAAGCTTTCGGTCGAAGGGGGAGCCCAATTCGTCAAGACCTCGACGGGATTCGGGGCCTTCGGGGCTTTCCCGGAGCATGTCCGGCTCATGCGCCAAACGGTGGGGCCGGCGATCGGCGTCAAGGCCGCGGGCGGGATCAAGAATTTCAAGGAAGCCTGGCGGCTGATCCTGGCCGGCGCTTCGCGCCTCGGCCTGAGCGCGAGCGTCGGGATCGTCGAGGGGTTGTCGCTCTACAAATTCGCCCCGGCCGCCTGGCTCGAGGAGGAAATCCCCTGCCATATCTGCCCGTCCCGCTTCGCCAACCTGGACAAGCAGCCGAAGGCCGTCTATGCGTATTACAAAAAGAAATGCCTGGCCTGCCCCCACCTGGAGAAATACAACAAGTACTATGAGTAGGGAAGAGACGATGAGCGGCTGGATGGGGAAGATCGTCGCGATCGACCTGGGCAGCCGGGAGCGGCGAACCGTCGCCGTCAGCGAAGAGACGAGGCGCCGGTTCCTCGGGGGCCGCGGCCTGGGGGTCAGGCTGTACAACGACCCGTGTCCGGACCCTATCGACCCTTTTGATCCCGATAACGCCCTGATCTTCATGACCGGGCCGCTGACCGGAACGACGATGACCTCGGGCCGGTACCAGGTCGTCTCCCGCTCGCCCTTGACGGGGACGATCTGCGATTCGAGCTCCGGCGGGACGTTCGGCGCGGCGCTCAAGGGAGCCGGCGTCGACGGGCTGATCGTCCGGGGCAGGGCGGAGAGGCCCGTCTACCTCGCCGTCCAAGACGGGGAGGTCGAAGTCCGCGACGCCGCGGCTCTTTGGGGGCTCGACACCCAGAAAACGCAAAAGGCCGTCCAGGCGGAGATCTCATCCAAGGCATCGGTGGCCTGCATCGGCCCGGCCGGCGAAAACCGGGTTCTATTCGCCGCCGTTATGAACGACAAGGACCGCGCCGCCGGCCGGGGAGGGATGGGGGCGGTCATGGGCGGCAAGAACCTGAAGGCCGTCGCCGCCTCGGGCAATAGGGCCGTGGCGATCGCCGACCCGGCGGGCTACAAGGACCTGACGGCCCGCCTCGACCGGATCGTCGACAAGAACCCCGTGACCGGAAAATCGCTCCAGGTCCTGGGGACGTCCGTCCTGGTCAACATCATCAACGCCCACGGGATGTTCCCGACCGAGAACTTCCGCCGGGGCGTGTTCAACGACGCCGAAGGGACGAGCGGCGAAAAGATCGCCGAAACGCTCCTCGAAAGGCAGAGCGCCTGCTACAAGTGCCCGATCGGGTGCGGCCGCACGACCCGGACCCGGACGAAACGCGGCGAGGGTCCCGAATACGAAACGGCCTGGGCCTTCGGCGCGAACCTGGGAATCAGCGACCTCACGGCCATCGCCGAGGCGAATTACGCCTGCAACGAACTCGGGCTCGACACGATCACCATGGGCGGGACCCTCGGCTGCGCCATGGAGCTCCGCGAGACGGGCGCCTGGAAAGAAAATTTCCGCTGGGGTGAGGCCGGCAGGCTGCTCGACTGGGTGACCGACACGGCCTACCGGCGGGGAGTCGGGGCCGACCTCGCCCTGGGGTCGAAGCGGCTGGCGGTCAAGCACGGCCGGCCCGAGCTGGCCATGCAGGTCAAGGGGATGGAGATCCCGGCTTACGACCCGCGGGGGGCTCAGGGCATGGCCTTGTCCTACGCCACCTCCAACCGCGGCGGCTGCCACATGCGGGCCTACATGATCGCCCCCGAGATCCTCGGCCATCCCGTTTTTCTGGACCGTTTCTCCACGGCCGGCAAGGCCGAGCTCGTGGCCCTTTTCCAGGACGTCTCGGCCGTGGTCGATTCGGCCGTCCTCTGCCGCTTCCTCCAATTCGCCGTCGGGATCTCGACCTTCGCCGAGATCCTCCGCACGGTCACCGGGCTGGATTGGAGCGAGGAGGAGCTGATGAGGGTCGGCCGCCGGATCTACACCCTGGAGAGGCTTTTCAACATCCGGGCCGGATTCGGCCGGGCCGACGATGCCTTGCCGCCGCGTTTTTTGAACGAGGAGCTCCAGACCGGCTCGTCGCGCCGCCGTCGGGTCGGACTCGAGCCCATGCTCGACGACTATTACGCCGTCCGGGGCTGGGACCGGAACGGCGTCCCCCGGCCGCAAACCCTGGCCGAACTGGGATTGTGATTTGGACGGAATAATTAAGGTCCAGTTTTTCGGTCTCCTGCGCCGGCGCGTCCGGACCGCCGCCGTGGACGTCGCGGGTGAAGACGTCTCGGTCCTGACGCTCCTCGGCCGGGCGGAGAAAGCGGCCGGCGGCCGTTTCCTGGACGAGCTCCTGGACCGCGAGAAGGAGCTGCTCGCCGGGACGATCATCCTCGTCAACGGCGAGAACATCCGTCTCAAGCAGGGACTCGAAACCCGGGTCCGGGCCGGCGACACCGTCGCCCTCTTTTCTCCCGCGGGAGGCGGATGACATGACGGCCAACGGGATGTACGAGATCATCTCCAAGAAGCGCGACGGCCGGGAGCTCAGCCGGGAGGAAATCGGCTTCGTCGTCTCCGGCTGCGTCCGGGGAGATGTTCCCGACTACCAGCTCGCGGCCTGGCTGATGGCCGTCTACCTTCGCGGCCTGGACGAACGCGAGCTGGCCGACCTGACGGAATTCATGCTCGCCTCGGGGGAGCGCATCCCCCTCGACGACGTGCCCGGGACGAAGATCGACAAGCACAGCACGGGCGGCGTCGGGGACAAGGTCAGCTTCGTCGTCGCCCCCCTCGTCGCGGCCTGCGGCGTCCGCGTCCCGATGCTTTCCGGCCGCGGACTGGGCCACACCGGCGGCACGCTGGACAAGCTCGAAGCCGTCCCGGGGATGAACGTTTTTCTCACCCCCGCCCGGTTCCGGGCCGTGCTCGCCGAAACGGGCATGGCGATCTGCGGCCAGACCGCCGACATCGTCCCGGCCGACAAGAAGCTTTACGCCCTGCGCGACGCCACGGCGACCGTCGGCAGCCTCCCCCTCATCGCCTCCTCGATCATGAGCAAGAAACTGGCCCTGGGGACGGACGGCATCGTTCTCGACGTCAAGACCGGGAGCGGGGCGACGCTGAAGGACGTCGAGGAGGCCCTGAGCCTCTGCCGGGCAATGGTCGCCCTGGGCGAAAAAGAGGGCCGCCCGACGATGGGGATCATTTCGGGCATGGACGAGCCTCTCGGCCGGGCCGTGGGCAACGGCCTGGAAATCATCGAATCGGCCGAAGCCCTGAAAGGCCGGGGGCCGACGGACCTCATGGAGGTCGCCTATGCCCTGGGCTATGTCATGCTGAGAACGGCGGGACGAAAAACGAGCTTCGACGAGGCCGGCGAGATGTTCGGCGAGGCCGTCGCCTCGGGGCGGGCCTTGGAGGTTTTCCGGCGCTTCATCGCCGCCCAAGGCGGCGACCCGCGCGTTCTGGACGATTATTCCCTGATGCCCGCCGCCCCGCGGGAGGCGGAATTCACGGCCTGGGCTTCGGGCTTCATCACCGGGATCGACGCCGCGAGCGTCGGCCTGGCGGCCATCGACGCCGGGGCCGGCCGGCGGAAACAAGAGGATGCGGTCGGCTACGGCAGCGGTCTCGTCTTCGAAGCCAAGGTCGGCGATCGGGTCGAACAGGGACAGAAAATCGCGACCGTCCACAGCGACCGGCCCGAACGGCTGCCGTCCGTCCTGGCCCGTTTGACCGAGGCGGTTTTGATCGGCCCCGCGCCCCCCTCCCGGCCGAAGATGGTCTTGTATCTCGTGGACAAGAACGGCGTCCTGCCCTGGCCCTATTGAGCGCCATGGCCGGGACGTACAAGGCGGTCTTTTTCGACGCCGACGACACCCTTTTCGATTATTCCCGGGCCGAAAGGACCGCCCTCAGGGCCTGTCTCCGGGAGTTCGGCCTGAAGATCGGCCTGGCCGCCTGCGTCGAAGCCTACCGCCGTCATAACCGCGACATGTGGCGGGCCTTCGAGCGCGGCGAAGTCACGCAGGGGACTCTGCGCGTCGAGCGCTTCCGCCGACTGGCCGCCGAGTTCGGGATTGACGGCCTGCCCCTGGAAAAGATCGGCCTCTATTACCTCGAGGCCTTGGCCGGCCAGCCTCAGCTCCTGCCCGGAGCGTTGACGACCGTTCGCGCCCTGGCCAAAAAGTTCCCCCTGGCCCTCATCACCAACGGCATCGCCTCGGTCCAGCGGAGGCGGTTCTCCGCCTCGCCGATCACCCGCTATTTTCAAGCGGTTGTCATCTCCGAAGAGGCGGGCATGGCCAAGCCCGACCCCCGGATCTTCGAGCCCGCGCTTCGAACGATCGGAGTCTCGGCCGGGGACGTGCTCTATGTCGGCGACAGCGTGACTTCGGACATGGCCGCCGCCCGGAACGCCGGCATGGATTTCTGCTGGTTCAACCCCGGCCGGCTCCCCGTCCCCGACGGCCATGCGCCGGTTTTCAACATCGCCCGCCTCCAGGAGCTTTTCAGCCGCCGGACGATGTGATCGCTCGAGGGCTCGATCTCCGGGCGATTGAGGTCAAGAGCGGCCGCGGCGGGAAAACTTCCGGGCTCGCCCGCTTTCGCTCCCGGTATCCCGAAACCAAAACGCTGCTGGTGGATGGCTGAAGCAAATAACTTGAGTTCTTGCCGGCCGCCCCGGCTTCTACCCCAGCAGGATCCCGGCCAGGGTGGCCGTCATCAGGGTCGCCAGGGCCCCGCCGAAGACGGCCTTCAGTCCCAGGGCGGCGATGTCCTTCTTCCGGTGCGGGGCCATGGGGGAAATGCCGCCGATCTGGATGGCGATCGAGGAGAAGTTGGCGAAGCCGCAGAGGGCGTAGGTGGCCATGGCGACGCCCTTGGGGCTCAAGGCGCCCTGTTTGATCAACCCGACGAGGTCGACGTAGGCCACGAACTCGTTGAGGACGACCTTGGTCCCGAAGAGGCTCCCGAAGTGGAAGGCGTCGGCCCCGGGCACGCCGATCCCGACGGCCAGATAGCGGAGGACGCCGCCCAGGACGAGCTGGAGGGAGAGGGGCTGGCCGAAATGGGCCTGGAGATAGGCGTTGATCCCCAGAAGGCCGCCCAGGCCGGTGAGGAGATAGTTGATCATGGCGATGCCGGCGATGAAAGCCAAAAGCATGGCCCCGACGTTCAGGGCCAGATGGAGGCCGTCGCCGGCTCCCGTGGCCGCGGCCTCGATGACGTTCGAGGCGTTCTTTTCGACCTTGAGCTTGACCGTCCCCTTGGTCGCCGGCGTTTCGGTCTCCGGGTAAAGGACCTTGGAGACGACGAGGGAGGCCGGGGCGGCCATGACGCTGGCCGCCAGCAGCTGGACGGCGAAGCGGATCTGGGCTTCGGCCAGCGAGATCTTCTGGGCCTCGGCCAGGGCCTGGCCGAGCATCTGGATGTAGGCGGCCATGACTCCGCCGGCGATGGTCGCCATCCCGCCGACCATGATCGTCAGGATCTCGGACCGGGTCATCGTCCCGATGTAGGGTTTGATGAGCAGGGGGGCCTCGGTCTGGCCGACGAAGATGTTGGCCGTGTTGGAGAGCGATTCCGCGCCGCTCGTCCCCAGGAGCTTGGCCATGATCCAGGCCATCCCCTTGACGACGAGCTGGAGGACGCCGAGGTAATAGAGGACCGAGGTCAGGGTGGCGACGAAGATAATCGTCGGCAGGACCTGGAAGGCGAAAAAAAGGCCCAGGCTGTCGGGGCCGGAGTTGACGGCCAGCCGTCCGAAGACGAATTTCGAGCCCTCGGCGGTGAAGTTCAGGAGACTGACGACGGCCCCCCCAAGCCAGGAGAGGGCCGCTTTCGGCCAGCCGAGCGGGGCGAACAGGGATTTCAGCCGGTCGCCGTAGAGGATGAAGACGGCGAAGACGACCTGGAGGAGGACGCCTCCCCCGACCAGCCGCCAGCTGATCCGCCGGCGGTTGTTGGAGAACAGGACGGCCAGGCCCAGGATCAGGGCCAAGCCCAGAATCCCCCGGAGGAGCGAAACGATGTTCATCGGCCGTCCTTCCCGCGGCGAAGATGCCGCCTCTCGACCTTTTCGTAGTATTCGATGATCCGGCGGGCATAGGCCCGCTTTTCGATGTACGTTCCCGGGAAGAAGCTCCGCTTGAAGCCGTAGATGATGAAGTTCTTGAGCTCGCCCGGAGTGATGCCGAAGGCCCGAACGGCCTTGAGGATCTCGCCACTGACCGTCGTGTTCGAAACGGTCCGGTTGTCGGTGCAGAACGTGGCCGAGAGCTTGGCCTTGCGCATGTGCCGGAAGGAGTGGCGGGCCAGGCTGCGGATGGCCGGGTTGGTCTGGAGGTTCGAGGTCAGGCAGACCTCGATCGTGATCCTCCGGTCGGCGATGAACTGGACGAGGTTGTCGACATAAGCCTTCTTGTTCTTGATTTCCGGGCTCTTGATCATTTCGGGATCGAAGAGATGGACGGCGTGGCCGAGGCGGTCGGCATGGAGGTCGGTGATGGCCTGGAAGATGCTTTCCGGTCCGTAGGCCTCGCCGGCGTGGACGGTTTTCTTCAGGAAATTCTTGTGGGCCAGGGCGTAGGCCTGGGCATGGTCTTCGGCCGGAAAGCCGGCTTCGGCCCCGGCCAGGTCGAAGCCGACGATGGGCAGCCTGAGCCTGGTCTTGGCGGACACGGCCGCCCGGATGAGCTCCTGGGAGGCCAGGGCGAAGACCTCTTTGCGCCCGGAATGGGCGTGGACATGGAGGAGGGCGTCGAAATACCGGGAATATCCGTAATCGAACATCCGCATGGCGCAGGCGATGATCCCGTATTCGAAGGGCGGCTCGGCCCCGCTTCCGACCTCGGGCCGGGCGTTGAATTCCTCCTTGGCCCGGGCCAGCCCGCGGTTGAGGGCGGCCATGGCCTCGAGGCAGGTCAGCTTGGGATTCTGATGGAGCTGGGGGGCGAACCGGACCTCGATGTAGCGGACTCCCTCGGCCTGGTTGTCCCTGGCGAGCTCGTAGCCCGCCCGCTCGAGGGCCGGGCCGGTCTGCAACACCGCCGTGGCGTACTCGAAGCCCTTCAAGTACTCGATCAGGCTGGCGTACGTCTTCTTGAAGACCAGGCGACGGAGGCCCTTCTCGTCGTAGGCCGGGAGCTTGACGCCGCTCTCCCTCGCCAGGGCGATGAGGGTCGGGAGACGAAGCGAGCCGTCGAGGTGGAGGTGAAGGTCGGTCTTGGGGATCCTTTCGACGAATTCCCGGGTGATGGTCATCGGCCGCCGTCCTCCCGGATGACCCGGGCGACCTCGGGCTTGTGGAGGGCGATCTCCTCGGGGCTCAGGCCCTTCAATTCGTGGGGGAAGACGAGCCACTTCTCGGTTTCGTGGATGTAGTAGTCGGGCCGGCGTTCGGTCCGGTTGTTCCCGGGCTTGAAATAGACGGTCGCGATGCGGATGTCGCGGGGCGTGTTGCGGCGGGAGAGGCGGCTCAGGGTCTCGATGACGGCCTGGATGCTCAAGCCGGTGTCGTAGACGTCGTCGACGATGAGAAGGCTTTGGTCGGCCTCGGCCTTCTCGACGATGTAGGCCAGGCCGTGGACGCGGATCGTCTTCCCCCTCAGCTCGATGCCCTCGTAGGAGGACGTCCGGATGGCGATATGGTCCGTGACGAGGCCGTGGTGCTCGAACAGCTCCTGGACGGCGATGCCCACGGGCGTGCCGCCCCGCCAGATGCCGACGATGAAGTCGGGCCGGAAGCCGCTGTCCAGGACCTTGCGGCCGAGGAGGAAGGAATCGTTCAGCAGGTCCTGAGCCTCGATATACTGTTTCTCAAGCATGGCTGCCCTTGCGCAGGCGCTGGCGGATCAGGGTGACGACGAGCGAGGTCGAGACCGGGTTATGGCCCTCGGGGATGATGATGTCGGCGTACTTGCGGCTCGGCTCGACGAAGGCGATGTGCATCGGCCGGACCGTCTTCATGTACTGGTCGATGACCGACTCGAGGCTCCGGTGGCGCTCCTGGATGTCGCGCCTCAGCCGCCGGATAAAGCGGAGGTCGCCGTCGGTGTCGACGAAGATCTTGACGTCCATGAGATCGCGGAGGGCCTGCTCGCAGAAAATCAAGATCCCCTCGATGATGATGACCTTGGCCGGCTTCTTGACGATCCCCTTCGGCAGGCGGGCGTGGGTCGAGAAGTCGTAGACCGGCATCTCGACGGGACGGCCGGCGATGAGCTCCCGGAGGTGGCGGACCATGAGGTCGGTTTCCAAGGCGTCGGGATGGTCGAAATTGATCTTGGACCGCTCGGCCAGGGTCAGGTGGCCGACGTCCCGGTAGTAGGCGTCGTGGGGGATCATGACCATCTCGGGATGGTTGATCGAGGCCATGATCGCGTCGGCGATGGTCGTCTTCCCCGAGGCCGTGCCCCCGGCCACCCCGATGATCAGCGGCTTCCTCCGCATGGACGCATGGTAGCATATCCAGCACGGCGAGGCAAAATGCGGGGATACACGGTTAATTCTTTTTTTTTCTTGGAGATAATTCCGCCGTGTCGCGCTCCGTCCGGGGCGAATCAAAACGGAAGGTTTTTTTTAGGGATCGAGTATTGATTTTCCCCCTTAGAAGTATTATCATCAGCCCGGATTTTTTAAAAGGAGGTTTCATGATCAAAAATATTTCCTTTGCCCTCTTCTTTTGCCTCTTGGTTTTCCCCTCTTTCGCTCTCGCTCAGAGCGTGACGACCGCCGCCCTCAACGGTCAGGTCGCGGACAACGATGGAAATCCCCTCGGCGGAGCGTCCATCACCGCCGT
>Ga0194112_10005358_pt1 | contig 17259 bp, 10 predicted proteins | sample TA2MahC400mmetaG_FD_146191 | JGI IMG/M metagenome (GOLD analysis project Ga0194112, IMG submission 146191) | Freshwater microbial communities from Lake Tanganyika, Tanzania - TA2015016 Mahale Deep Cast 400m | ecosystem: Environmental > Aquatic > Freshwater > Lake | place: Tanzania: Lake... | reverse complement strand
GCGCCGAAGCCGGTGGAAGGCGTCGCGGCGGCGAGGGGCAGCGCGAGGTGGGTCATGCCTGGTTCCTGGAGTCCGCTCGTTGTGCGCCGCGGTGCGCGCCGGCCGGGGGCCTTTGCGCGGATGGTCCCCCGACCCGCCGCGCAGAGACGACACCCCCGGCCCCCGGCCCTGGCCCCGGACCCTTGTCCCCGTCACGCCTTCTCGGTTATGACGAACGGCGGGCGGGGCGGACGGGTGAGCATGGCGTCGGCCTCCGGGCAGCCGATGAACTTCTCCTTGGCGCCGTCGAAGTTAAGCGCCCGGCCGACGCGGCACTTCATGTCGGCCAGTTTCAGCCCGCGGTTCTTGGCAAGGTGTTCCTGGAGCCGGTCCCAGGCAGCGTTAGCGTAATCGTCCTTGCCGAAGGGGTTCCTGGCCACCTCTTTCCACTGCACGTCTTTGCCGAGGCGGTAGGAGATGTTGCCGAGGTGGCAGATGGCGGCCGAGTAGTGGCCCTCCAGGAAGGGGGCGTTGAGGTCCTCCTTCCTGCGGCTGCGGACGGCCTCGATGAAGTTGCGGAAGTTGCCGCTGCCGGGGCCGAGTTTGGCATCGACCTTGGGCAGAGGCGCAGGGTCGGTCTTGCCCTTCGGGTAGAACGTCCTGCCGTCGACCACGGTTCCGGCCTCGTAGACGAAGTCGTTTGAGACGCGGGCGACCTTGCTTTCGGCGGGACCGGCGGCCTCCCCGGCGCCCTCTTTTTCGGCGGGGGCGTCCTTTCCGGCCTTGGCGGCCCTCCTGGCGCCCACCAGGCCGCAAACCTCAAAGACCATCAGCGTATCGCCATAATCATATACGGTGAGTTGCGTGTTGGGCGTCTGGCCCTGGTCCTCGTAGCCGAAGCGCCCCCCGATGGAGAAGACGCCGCGGGCGTGCGCTGCGCCGGGGATGGCCCAGCGGGCCACGTCGGTCTGGTGGACGCCCTGGTTCCCGATCTCGCCGCTGCCGAAGTCCCAGAACCAGTGCCAGTTGTAGTGGACGAGGTTCTCGTGGTACGGCTGCATGGGGCCGGGGCCGACCCAGATGTCCCACGCCAGTTCGGGCGGCGGGTCCTTGGGTTCCTTGAAGCCGATGCTGTTCCGCGTTTTGGAGGCGTAGCCGTGGCTGATGAGGAGTTTGCCGAGTTGGCCGGACTTCGTCAGTTCCACCATCCTGGCCCAGGTGGCCTCGCTGCGGCGCTGGGTGCCGGTCTGCACGATCTGCTTGGACCTGGCGATGATTTCGGAGGCGATGCGGCCCTCGACGAGGGTGTGCGTGGCGGGCTTCTCGACGTACACGTCCTTGCCGGCCTGGACGGCCCAGACGGTCATCAGCGTATGCCAATGATTGGGCGTGGCGATGGAGATGGCGTCGAGGCTCTTGTCATCCAGGGCCTTGCGCACATCCTGCGTGCCGTCGGGCTTCGAGCCGCGGTCCTTGGCAACGCGGGCCACGGCCGCCTGGAGGACCTTGTTGTCGACGTCGATGATCCAGCACAGGTCCACATCGGCCATCTTGAGGTATTCGCCGATGTGTCCGCTGCCGCGCCCGTGGACGCCCGCAACGCCTACGCGGACGCGCTCGCTGGCGCCCAGGACGCGGTGCCCGGCGTGGCTGACGACGAACGCCGCCCCTGCGGCGGCGAGCGACCCCTTGAGGAACGTGCGGCGGTCGATGCGGGCCATGCTCTCATCCTCCAACTGTCTTGCGGCCCGCCGGCGGCGGGCCATCGTGCGATGCTGCCGCCGCCGCGCGATCGCGGCGGCTAAATCGTTGCCGAAGGCCCCTCCTGCGGCTATCATGCGCTTACCTCTTGAACACGCAAAGCAAAAAAGGAGACTCGCATGTTCGACACGATGACGCGGCGCGGTCTGATGCGGACGGGGCTGGCGGCGGGGGCCTGGGCGGCGGGGGCGGCCGTGCGGCCGATTCCCGCCCGGGCCGGCGAGGCTGCCGCAGGCGTCCCCAGGGCCAGGTTCCGCCTCGGCATGGTCACCTACTTGGTGGGCGCGCAGATGGACCTGCCGACGCTCATCGACGCCTGCGAGAAGTCGGGCATGGAGGGCGTTGAACTCCGCACCAGCCACAAACACGGCGTTGAACCCGGCCTCGACGCCGCCGCACGGGCGAGGGTCAGGGAGACGTTTGCAAAGACCAAGGTGAAACTGGTGATGCTCGGATCGACGTGCGAGTTCCACTCGCCCGACGCCGCCGCCGTGAAGAAGAACGTCGAGCAGGCCAAGGAGTTCGTAAGACTGGCGGTTGACGTTGGGGCCTGGGGCGTCAAGGTGCGGCCGAACGCCCTGCCGAAGGACGTGCCGCCCGAAAAAACCCTGAAGCAAATCGGCGACGCCTGCCGCGAGGTCGGCCAGTTCGCCAAGGAGAAGAACATCATTATTGCGGTCGAGATGCACGGCGGCGGCACGAGCGACCCGCCCAACATGGCCAGGATCATGCAGGCCTGCGGGCATCCCTCCGTGGGTCTCTGCTGGAACTCCAACGCGGGCGAGGTCAAGAACAGTTCCGTCAAGGAGAACTTCGACCTCGTCAAGCAGTGGCTTAAGCACTGCCACGTGCGCGACCTGACGAAAGACGACTATCCGTGGAAGGAACTGATGACGCTGTTTCGGGGCATCGGCTATGACGGGTACACGATGATCGAGACGAGCACGAAGGAAGACCCGGTGGAGTTCCTGAAGAAGCAGCGCGCGGCGTGGGAGGAGCATATCGCTTGAGCCGCCGGATGCCAGCCGGATAGCGACCCGGCCTACGCTTTGTCGAAACCCGGAACCACGAGTTGCTCTCCGCCGCGGCGCGAGGATTCCAGGGCCACGATGCCGGGAACGGTCATTGCCAGGGCCTCGTAAAGGTCGACGGCGGGCGGGCGGTTTTCGACCAGGGCCGCGATGAACTCGTGCGTCAGGAATGAGTGCGAGTTGCCGTGGCCGGTGGGCACGCGCATCGGCTCCGGCAGGAGGCGGAAGTAGTCGGGCAACTGCTTCACGTCGGGCTTGCCCATTTCGCGGATGACGAAGGGCTGTCCGCTTGCGCCGTCCATGTACATCGACATCTTTTCGCCCAGCCACTGCGCCCGTTCGCCGTCGCCGTGCACGCGCCAGAAGACGTTGCACCGGCAGAAGTTGCCGCCGCCCGTCGCGAAGAGGGCCGTGTGGTTGCAGAACGGGTTCTTGTAGGCGTTGTCGGCCAGGGCCGGGTCGTCGTCGCCGTACCCCAGGCACGAGACGCGGGTGAGCCGCTCGCCCGTAACGCCCACGTGGAAGCAGGTGGAGTGCGTCGGGTAGAGCATCGGCGGGTATCCGTAGCGCCACGTCGGCCGCCCCTCGAACCACGAGAGGCCGTCCTTCTGACCGCATATCTTGTTATGATAATATTCTACCTCGCTGTAGAGGAACCGCCCGAAGCGCTTCTCCTTCCACAACTGCCGCGCCAGGATCGCGGGCCAGCGGTAGTAACTCGTCTCGGCCATCATGTACGCAAGGCCCGTCTTCTCCCTGGCCTCCTTCATGGCGGCGGCCTCTTCCAGCGTCAGGCACGCCGGCACGGCGCTGATGACGTGCTTGCCGCGATTGAAGCACTCCAGCACGTGCCGCGCGTGGTCGGGGGCGCCCGTGAAGACCGCGACGGCCTCGACCCTGGGGTCCAGGACGAGTTTTTCGAGCGACTCGTAGGGCTTCTCGCACTTATAGACCCTCTGAAGGAGCGCGCGGCGGTCAGCGCGGAGGTCGCTCACGGCCTCGACGATGCAGTTCGGGTCCAGGTGCCACTGAAAACTCGCGCCGAACCCGCCGCCGACCACGCCGATGCGGACCTTGCGGTCCGAGGCGGGCGCGGCTGCCGGCTCTTGCGGAACCGCGGCCGGCGCCCCCTGCGGCGCCGCGGCCCCCTGCGGTGCCGCCGCACCCATGAGCGCGGCGGCGGTCACGCCGCTCAAGAAGTCGCGGCGGCTAATCGCCTTGGGCTCTTCCACCATTGCGATACCTCCTTACGCCCCAAGCAGGCAGCGGATGTGGCGCGGCTGGCTTGTCCGGCGGGCGCCGTGCTTTCGCTTGCGAAATCATGCGCTCGGACCTCACACGACCATGCTTTCGCAAGCGCCGCAGAAAGCACGGCACCCACGCACGCTGAAGGGCAATTCAGCCCTTCTTCGGTTTCGGCGGGGGCGGAATCTCGCCGTCCACCTTTTTCTGTATCTCGGCGTCGGCGTCCTGGGGCGCGAACCGGATGCCCGGCAAACTGAGCGCCTCCCCGTCGCTCGCCAGGCAGTCGTTCAGGACGCGGTTCGGCTTGATGGCGTACCTGCCCTTGCCGTCGTACGCCACCGGCGCGCGGCGGACGACCTTTTCCCACGCGAGTTTCCCGGTCGCCGGATCAAGGCCATAGATGTAGATGCCTCCTCCGACCTCGGGATGATGCCCGGCCGAGAAACACAGCGCGCCCTGGTGCATCGCCACGCCGAAGACGGGCCACGAGGATTCCAGTTGGCCGGCGACCGTCATCTTGCGCTCGTAGGGGGCCGCGAGGAACCGCCAGACCCGCTCGCCCGTGCCGGCCTTCACGCAATAGACGTACCCGTCGTGCGAGCCGAAGAAGCAGAGGCCGCCATCAACCAGCGGCGGGCCGGTGATGCGCCCGCCGGCCGTGAACGTCCAGAGCGCCTTGCCCGCGGCGTCGCGGCACTCCAGACGGTGCTCGTGGACGACCGCCGCGTACGTGCGGCCGCCGGCCGCCACGGGCGCAGTCTCGGCCATGCTCGCGCGCTCGTGCCGCAGCCAGTCCTCGGCAACCGGCCCGGCGGGCGCCGCCGCGCGCGGCGCGGCCGGGACCGCAATCGCCGCGCCGGCGGCAATCGGCACAGCCGCCGGCGCAGCCGGCCCCGACTCCAGGCGCGCGGCATCGGGCACGGGCTCGCGCAGCGGCTCCGATGAAAGCGCCAGGTGGCCGCGAACCTCGGTAATGCATCCGCATGCGTTGGGCGTAAAGTACGTCATGCCGCACGCGGGCGTCGCCCCGATGGCGCAGCCGCTGCGAGTGATGCTCTGAAAGAGGCCCTTCCACCCGCGGTCAACATACGCCACGAGGCCGTAGATGAAGTAGTCGCCCGTGGCGCAGAAACGGTTGCACCGCATGTTGTAGCCGGAGTCGTCGTAGGGGCGCGTCTCCTCGCCCGTCTGCATGTTGTGGGCGTAGATGCGCCAGGCATCGGCGTAATACATGACTCCGTCGCGGACAAGGAGGTTGTATCCGAAGCGGTTGTACTGCTTCGTGAAGGTGGCCCGCCAGAGCAGTTTGCCGTCACCGGCGCGCATGTTGCCGATGAAGGGCTCTTCTCCGCCGCTGATGGCGCCGGAGGCGAAGAGCGCCAGGTTCCCGTTGTCGTAAACGAGTTGGCCGACGTACGCCCCCTCGACGTCGGCGCTTCGCCAGATCGGCTTGCCGCTCGCCAGGTTGAGGGCAAGGATGGCCTTCGCCCTGGCGACGGGCCAGCGCGACGCCCCGCGGAAGGCCGGCTCGCAGACGGCCACGAACACGCGGCCGGCCGCGGCGCTTGCGCAGGGGAACGCCAGGCCCGCGTTGGCCTCTTCGTGTCTCCACCGCAGCGCGCCGGACGCGGAGTCGAGGGCGTAAAGCGTGCTTCCCGTCGCCAGCAGCAGCGTACCGCCGCAGAGTCGCAGGGCCGTGGCCCGCCAGTCGTCCGTCAGGCGCCCGCCCTGCTCGTACGTGCGGACCACCCGGCCGGTCCCGGCGTCGAGGGCCGCGAGCGGCCCGCCCTTCTCCATGAACGTATAAACATGGCGTCCATCGGCGACGAACTGCCAGTCCTTGCGCCCGGGGGCGGTGTTGCGGACGTTCCACAGGACAACGCCGCTGAAGGCGTCGCGGCCGCAGTAAAACTGCTCGCGTTTGCCTTTCTCCGCCTCGGCGCCCCACTCGTAGAAGATGCGGCCGCCCGCGACGCGCGGCCCGGTGAAGACGCGGAACCCCGCCGGGTTGCCGCCCAACTTGACGGGCTGCGCGCTCGAAATCCACTGGATGAACGTGGCGGGCCGCACGAGGCGGTCGCGGGAGACGCCGTTGCCCTCCGGCCCGTAGTCGAAGTGCGTCCATTCATCCATTTCCCTGGGCCGCGGCTTGGCGGTCATCGCCCACCGGCCGCCCGTCTTGAGGCATGCCGCGCCGCCGGGGGCGAGGACGCGCAGAATCTCTGCCTGCGGCGGGGATCTTGCGCCGAGCGCGTCAAGGTCGGCCACCAGCAGGTTCACCAGGTTCGCGGCGTACGGCAGGACGTCGAGCGAGGCGGCCCGCTCGACGGAGGCGAGGCCGTATATGCCGCGAGCCTGGAGTGCGCCCCGCGCGGCCTGGCAGGCTGTATCATCGAGGGCAAGGCCGTGGACGAGTCGCCGCCCGCCCGCCGCCAGTTCGGCCTCGATCTCCCCGTCGGTCGTCCCCAGGTGGACGCACAGGCCGGCCTGGAGGCCGGAGTCGGCCAGGGCTTGCCCGGCCACAGCCGCTCCGTCCGCTGCGGCGAGCACATGCGACGCCGCCCCGATCAACGCCAGGACGATCGCCGCCGCGCAACAAAAGAGAAGGAGAATGTTGAATGTGAAATATTGAATATTCAATATTGAGTATTCAATATTTAATATTCTCCTCATCTTTGTTGCGCCGGCGCTGCTCTCATGCGCCCCCTACTCCCGGACGATTTCGATGCCGCTGACGACGGGCATGGCGGCTTCGCCCGCCGGGCGGGTGCGCGGCAGGAGTTCAAGGACGAGGCTGTCGGCCGCCTCGACGCCCTTGAGTTCCCTGACCAGCGCCCTGGCGGCGCCGCCGGACTCCTTGAAGATATCGAAGTTCGTCAGGACGTCGCGCCCCTGCAACTTCACGTCGAAGACGCGGCGGCCGGCCTTGTCGTTCTCCGACTCGGCAAAGAGCAGCCGCACGGTGTACCGCGCGGAGGGCGCCCCGGCCTCCGCCAGCGGGATGGCGCACCGCGCAAGGCCCCGCGCGCCGCAGGCGAAGAGCCACGGGTCGGCCGTGCCGGCAAAGCGGGCGAAATCAACGTCGCGGCAGAACCAGCCGCCGCCATCCGCCAACTTGGCGTCGAACTTCAGGTCCAGCACCAGCCGCTCGGTGACGATCGGCCGCGGATAAGCCAGCCACAGCGTGCCGTCCGAGGCGCGCCGGTCGCCCGGAGCCCCGAAGTTGACGGCCAGGCGCCGGACGGGCAGCGCCGGGCCGGGCGCGCTGAACATGCTCCAGGTGCGCCCCGTCTTCTTCGGCGCAAAGGCGATGGTCGTATGCACGGCAAACGGGCACATGCAGCCGGAGGCGGCCTCGGGCATCAGCACAAGCCCGCACGCCGGGATGCAGTTTATCCAGCACCCGGGCCGCTGCGCGCCGAAGTGGGCCGTGCCGGAGTCGTCCGCAAGGTCGTAGTACGCCGTTGAACCGGAGCGGAAGAAGAGCGCCCCGGGGGCGGCCCCGATGTTGCCGCAGTGGTGCCCCGGGCGGGCCATCTGCCACTGGTCGGTCACGCCGGTGATGGGATTGCGGCGCTCTCGCTGTGCCCCGGTGCGGAGGTCATAGGCCCACGGCTCGGCGATGATCTGGTTCTCGACGATGAGTGGGCGGCTGCGGTAGCCCTTGCGGTCGGACCAGAGCATGCGGCCGTCGTCGGCGGCAAGGGCAATCAGGCTGCGGCGCGAAAACGCGCCGGCCAGGAACTCCTTCCAGAAGTGCCCGTTCCACGGCTGGGCGCACAGGAGGAGCACTCCGTCGGCGTACATGGCGGTCAGTTGGCCGCCGGCGGAGCCGATGGTGACGCAGTCGGAAACGTAAAGAGGCCGCTCCCACGCCTTGCGTCCGGACTGGGCATCGAGGGCCACGGCGAGGCGGACATCGGGCTTGACGGGCCGGCCGGCAGAGTCGCGGCGGTTCTCGGAGGGCACTTCCTTCAGGGCCTGCTCAACCTGCTGGGGCGTAGCCTGCTGGTCCACAAAGAACACTCGCCCGGCGCCAATCGCAATCGTGATAGGCTGAATGCTCGTGCCGTCGTGCGTCCAGCGGACCTTGCCGGAATCCAACTCCACGGCGAAGATGCGCTGCGGCCCGACGGTTCCGTACAGCAGCCCGCCCGCGCAGGCCAGGTAGTGCCAACTCTGCTGCGTGCCGTCGGCGGCCCGCGGGGCCTTGTAGGAGCGCACGGTTCGGCCGGTAGCCGCGTCGAGACGGTGGACCTGATCGCCGACGGCCACGAAAAGGCTATCGTCGCTGGCAGCCAGGTTCGAGGCCTGCGTCTTCAGGCCCGTGCGCAGGGCGCCGGGCATCTGCCGCTCCCACAGGAAGAGGCCGTTGTAGGCGTCGTAGGCCATGACCACGTTCTCGCCTTGGACGAACAGCCGCCCGCCCGCCGCCAGCGGCGAGGCGGCGCTGGCGTGCCGGCTGACCATCCGGCCCGGCCCCGGCTCGCCGAACCAGAGGATGCCGACGGGGCCGCGCACGCGGCGGTCGTCGGAGCAGGCGGTGTTGCCCGGCTCGGCGTACTCGTGCGTCCATGCGCCCGCGCCGGGCAGGGGTCCGCGAGCCACCTTAGTCCATGAGTCGGCGGCGGCAGCGACGGTGGTGGCCTTGTCGGCGGCGGCATCGAGGGCCTTGCGGACGGCGGCCTGCTGGTCGGGGCGGAGCGCCCCGCCCTGCCCCGCGGCGCCCACGTTCAGGCACGCCACGCCGCCGCAGGGCTTGAGCATGCGCAGCAGTTCCTCGGGCGCGAGGGCCGGCCCGCCGGCCTGGCAGGCGATAAGGTTCGCAAAATAATCGGGATATGGCAGATTCTTGATGTCCGCCTGGGTAACGACGACCCGCGCGCCGTAGAGGCCGGCGGCGGAGAGGGCCTTGCGTGCGGCGGCGGCCTTCTCGCCGTCGGGCTCCGCCACGTGGATCTCCAACTCCGTCCGCCGCGCCAGTTCCGCCGCCAGCCGCACGGCGTCGGGGCCCAGGACCAGCCCGTACCCGCGTGAGGCGCCGGCCTCGCGGACTATCCTCTCGGCGGCCCTGGCCAGGGCCTCCGTCTGAGCGTCCTTCGGGAACGCCTCGGCCGCGGCGGCCGGAGCCGCCTGCCTCCCCTTGCCGCCCTTGCCCTGGATGAAGCAGTGGATGGCGCCGGAGTCGGTGCTGACGAAGAGCCGCCCCCCCGCCACCGCCGGCCCGCGCGCTTTGCCGCGAACCGGGGCCGACCAGGTTTGCTTGCCGTCGGCTGGGTCGAGGCCGACGACCACGTCCGCCCCGCCCACCACGAGCATGCCGCGCGCAAGGGCCAGCCCCTCGCAATGCGTTGATTCAATGCGCCACCGCACGCCGTCGGTCGTCTTGGCGCGGAAGGCCTTGAGGTCTGCGGCGGCCTTGTCGAGGCGTTTCTGCGCTTCCTCAACCTGCGGCTGAAGTTGGGGCTTCAGTTTGGCCTGAGCGAGGAGGTCGATCCGCTGCTTGTTGGCGGCAGCCACCTGCGATTCCAGGCCGCGCACGCTCTTGCGGTAGGCAATCCACTTGGCCGTGTCGGCGGCCAGGATTTCCTTGCCGGTGGCCAGGTAGAATGAGTCGCCGTCCACAACGAGGCGGTGCGTGCCGGGGGATGGCTGGTCGGGCCGCAGCCCTTCCGCCAGCGCCAGCCGCCCGTCGGCCTCGCTTGCGCCGACGACCTGCTCGGCAAACGTCAGGATCATGCCGGCCGCCAGCAGGCAGTCCGTGCCGCCGAAATGCCCCACGTCGCGCCAACTCAGGGCGCGGTGGAAGAGGAACTGGCCGTCGGTGCGGCTGAAGCCGGCAGGCATGGCCCGGCCGGATGGCACAAAGAGGCGGTCGGCCGACGCCAGGAGTTGGCCCTGCGGCGAAACGGTCCCGTTGCCGCCCTGCCCGTACGAATCGTTCTTCCAGATGAGTTTGCCGTCGTCTGCCCCGACGGCGTACAGGTACAGCCCCTCGGCCGGAAAGACGCCCGCCCCGAAGTACGCCGCGCCTCCGTCCACCAGCACGCCCGTGCGCACCGGCCAGAGCGAGATGACCCGCCCGTTGCCGATGACCCGCTCGGGCGACGGCGCGGCCGCGAACGTCCAGATGGGCCGGCCGTCGGCGGCGGCCACGCAGTACGCGCGGCCGTCGTCGGAGCCGAAGTAAACCTTGCCGCCCGCCACCGTGGGCGCCAGGCGCACCGGGCCTTCCGTAAGAAACTCCCACGCGACGGCGCCCGTGCGGGCGTCGAGCGCCACGACCTTGTACTCCGACGACGAGCCGAAGAACACGCGGTCGCCCGCGGCGGCCACGTGGAACGCATCGTCGAAGCGCAGCCGCGGCAGTTCCAGGTTCCCCTCGACGGGCTTCGGCTGCGGGTCGCCCCAGGCCCGCGACGGGCCGCGAGCCGGCGTGAAGACCCATTCCTCCGAGAGCGGCGGCCGGAGCGCCTCGGCCGAGGCGGCGCTGCGGCGGGCATCGTGCCGGTACGTCGGCCAGTCGTCGCCGAACGCCGGGACCGCCAGGCAGCCTGCCGCAAGCATGCACACAACGCGGACGGCGGATGTGGATGTCATCGTAATCCCTTCGCGATTGAGATGAAGATCGGCCGTGACGGGAACATCCCCTCTCCTTTATGCCGGTCCCTAAGCGTACACTATGGGCGGGAGGTTTGCCAGTGCCTTGCAGCAAGCAGGATTCGGCGTTGTTTCTTATCTGAGCCGCAACCGTCAGGGAGCGGTGCCGTGCACGCAGGCCAACTGCACCGCTCCCTGACGGTCGCGGCTCAGATTCGCCTCGCAGGCGCGGGATTACCGCCAATGAAGATTCGGCGTTGCCATCCGGGGCAGGATTCCGTAGAATGTGCCGGCAACGGGGAGATTACTATGTCCAACATGCGCCTGGCGAGCGTGGCGGGGATGTTGATTGCGGGCGTCCTGGTTTTTCCGTGCGGTCCGGCCCGCGCCTGCAACGTGCCGGTGTTCCGGTACGCGCTGGAGCGATGGCCGCCCGCGCCGTACGAGGTGCTGGTGTTCCATTGCGGCCCGCTGGCGGCGGCGGACCAGGAGGCGCTTGAGCACCTGCGTAAACTTGGCCGCACGGCGGACCCGTTCGCCCCCATCGCCCTGCGCACCGTGGACCTCAACTACACAGACGACGCCGAGGCGCAGCAGTTGTGGCAGTCGCACCAGGGCGCAACCCTGCCGTGGATAATCGCGCGGTACCCGCATTACATCGGCGTTACGGAACCGTTCTTTGGCGGGCCGCTCACGCAAGAGGTTGCGGCGAGGCTGCTGGATTCCCCCGTGCGGCGCAGGATAGCGCGCGACCTGCTGGAAGGCCAGACGGCCGTCTTCGTCCTCCTGGAAAGCGTGGCGCGCGAGAAAGACGACGCAGCGGCGGCGCTCCTTGAAAAGGAACTGAAGCGCCTGTCGGAAGAACTGAAGGTGCCCGACCTCAGCCCCGGCCAGTGGGACGACCCCGTCTATGATGCCCAGGGGCCGCCCATGCTGCGGATAGCATTCTCGGTGGTGCGCCTGGCGCGCACCGCCCCCGAGGAGCGGGCGTTCGTGCAGATGCTGCTTGGGCCGGGGGTGCCGGAGGCGCTTGCTCAGGGGCCAGTGGTCTTTCCGTTCTTCGGCCGCGGGCGGGCGCTCTGCGCCATCCCGCAGGCCGACCTCTCGCCGGAGCGGCTGGAGGCCGAGTGCGAGTTCCTCGTCGGCCCGTGCTCGTGCATCGTCAAGGACCAGAGCCCGGGCCTGGACATGCTGATGGCCGTCGACTGGGACGCGGCGCTGGAGGGGCAGCCGTCGGCCATTCCGGTGGTGGACCCGCCGCCGGTGACCGGCACGTCGGAGTTCGCGTCGGGGAAACCTGAACCGACCATCGGCTGGGACGCCTGGCGCATGGTCCGCCGCGCCGTGGCCGCCGTCATCATCGGCTTCGGCGTCCTGACGGTCATTGTCATGGTCTGGCGCAAGCGGCGCGAACGCAAGAGCACCTGACAGCACAACGCGGCATTGCGCGGCGGGTCTCCTGACCCGCCGCGCAATGCGTGGCGCAGGGGTTCATCCTCCGCACCGGCTGCGGGGGCACAAGCCCCGCGCTGGGGATGGTCGTCCGTTTGCGCGGCCGGATAAGGCGCCCGTGCCACGCAGCGGGCCTGGGTGCTTATGAGCGTGTGGCGTCTCATCGCGAAGGAAATCGCCTACCGGCGCTGGAACTTCGCGCTGGCCGTGCTGGCCGTGGCGGTGGCGGTCGCGTGCCTCGTGGGGGAACTCGTGCTCCTTGCGGCCCACGAGTCGCAGGCCGAGGGGCTGGCCGACTCGCAGGAAGCCCGCGCACGCGGGCGCACCGAGCGGCTCCAGGACGATTACAGGGTCATCACCAAGGGCCTCGGCTACAACGTCCTGGTACTGCCGAAGGAACAGGACCTTGCCGAGTTCCACCTGCTGGGCTACGCCACGGCCACGATGCCCGAGACCAACGTGGCCCGCCTGGCCGCGGCGAGCGTCATAACGGTCCAGCACCTGCTGCCCACCCTTCAGCAGAAACTCCAGTGGCCGGAGAAGAAGACGAGCATCATGCTCATCGGGACGCGCGGCGAGGCGCCCCTGTCGCACCGCGACCCGAAGAAACCCATCCGCGAGGCCGTGCCCGCGGGCGAGGCCGTCGTCGGACACGTCCTGGCCCAGGGCATGGGCCTGGCGCCGGGCGGCACGCTGGCGCTCCGCGGCCGGACGTTCCGCGTGCGCGAGGTGCGGCCGCCCGTCGGCAACGAGGACGACGTGACAATCTGGATCAACCTGGCCGAGGCCCAGGAACTCCTGGGCAAGCCGGGGCGAATCAGCGCCATCCTGGCCCTCTCGTGCTTCTGCGCCGAGGCCACGCCGGAGGGCATCCGGCGCGAGGTCACCAGGGTCCTGCCCGACACACAGGTGCTGGAACTGAGCGCCCAGGCGGCGACGCGCCGTGCGGCCCGCGCGCGGGCGGCCGCGCACTCCGCCGAGACGCTGGCCGACGAGGCCGCCGGACGCCTGGCCGCGAGGGCCCAGCGGGCCGCCTTCGCCGCGTGGATGGTGCCGCTGGTCATCGTGGCGTGCACCGTGTGGGTGGGCGTGCTGGCGCTGGCGAACGTGCGCGAGCGTCGCGACGAAATCGGCATCCTGCGTGCGCTGGGGGTGGGCGCGCGGCGGGTGTTCTCGCTCCTGGTGGCGCGGTCGCTACTGAGCGGCCTGGGGGGCGCGGCCGCCGGGTGCGCGGCCGGGTATGCGCTCGGGGCGACGTGGCTCTGGCGTGAGAGCGCCGGCGAGGCCGCCGCCCTGCCGCCCTTCGATGCGCTCATGGCTGCGGGCGTGCTTATCCTGGCGCCTCTTGTCTCCGCCGCCGCGGCCCTTGTGCCGGCGATGCTGGCCGCGCACCAGGACCCGGCCGACGTGCTGCGCGAGGAATAGTAACGGTGCTCCGCATCGAGGAACTTACGAAGACCTACCGGGCGTCCGGCCGCCAGGTGCGGGCGCTGGACGGCGTCAGCATCCAGGTCGCCCCGGGAGAACTCGTGGCCGTCGAGGGGCCGAGCGGCTGCGGCAAGACGACGCTCCTTCTCGTGGCGGGGGCCCTGCTGCGGCCCGACGGCGGGCAGGTCACGCTCGCCGGGCAGGACCCGTACGCCCTTGCGCCGGAGGCCCGGGCGCGGTTCCGAGCCGAGCACATCGGCTTCGTGTTCCAGCAGTTCCACCTTGTGCCGTACCTGTCTGCCCTGGACAACATCCTTGCGCCGGCGCTGGCGCGCGATTTGCCGGAGGCGCGCGGCCGGGCGGACGAACTCGTGGAGCGCCTGGGCCTCTCCGCCCGGCGCGGACACGTGCCGGCGGAACTCTCGACGGGCGAGCGGCAGCGCGCGGCCCTGGCCCGGGCCATCCTCGGGCGGCCGCCCGTCCTCCTTGCCGACGAGCCGACCGGCAACCTCGACGAGGAAAACGGGCGGGCCGTCCTGGGGCACCTGGCCGACTACGCCGCCGGGGGCGCGGCCGTGCTGCTGGTGACGCACGACCCCCGCGCAGCCGGATATGCCGCGCGCGTCCTGCTGATGGAGGCCGGCAGGATACGGGACGGACGATAAACAGAAATGTTCAATTCCAGCGGCCGCGCTGCAAGGGACGGGCGCCGTGTTTCATTCAACGTTGAGCATTTAACATTCAATATTCAACATTTTCTTTGTCTTCAATTCTACTCGACGTTTCCCCTGCCGACCCTCAGCAGCCTTGCCACTTCCGGCCCCTCCGGGCGGGCGATGAGGTCCTCCAGCCGCCCGGCCTGGACCAGCCTTCCGCCGATCATGACGCCCGCGCGGTCGGCCACGGCAGCGGCCTCGTCCAGGCTGTGGCAGACATGGATGGTGGTGAGCGCCAGTTGGCGCTGTACGCGGTGAAGTTGCTCCAGGACCTCGGCCCGCGTCGGCCCGTCCAGGGCGCTGACCGGCTCGTCCAGCAAGAGGAGCGCCGGCTCGATGGCCAGCGCCCGCGCCACAGCCACCTTCTGCCGCTCGCCCCCGCTCAAGGTGAGCGGCCAGTGCGCAAGCAGCCCGCGCAGCCCCAGCATGTCGATAAGCGGCCCCAGGCGCGAAAGAGCCTCCTTGTGCCGCACGCCGCGCGCTCGCAGCGCGAACGTCAGGTTCCGCGCCACGTCCAGGTGAGGGAACAGGCCGTAGTCCTGGGGCACGTAGCCTATCTGGCGCAGCCGCGGCTCCAGGCCGGTTACGTCGCGCCCGCCGACAATAACAGTCCCGCGCTCGGCCCGCGCGAGGCCGCACAGACACGACAACAGGAGCGTCTTGCCGCTGCCGTTCGGGCCGAGCAGGACGAAGTACTCGCTGGACTCGACGGCGAGGCTCGCGACTTCAACGCGGAAGTCGCCGGCGCGGAACGCCAGGCCGCTTATCCGGATCATGGCGCCCACCACTGCCGCCGCCCGGACCCCAGCCAGTGCAGCAGCACAAGCGTGACCATGGCCATCGCCAGAAGCAGCATCGCCACCGCAAGGGCAGGTTCAATCCGCCCGACCGAGACTTCCAGGTAGATGACCGTGGACATGACCGTCGTCCGCATCGGCACGGCGCCGACGAAGATCAGGAGCGGGCCGAAGACTCCGACGGCCCGCGCCCAGGCCATGACCGCCCCGGCCGCAAGCCCGCTTCGGGCCATCGGCAGGGCCACCATGCGGAAGGCCTGCCAGTGCGTGCAGCCGAGCGTCAGGGCAAGGTGCTCAAGGCGCCGGTCGGCGGCGTCAAAGGCCGCCTTGGCGGCCCGAATGCCCAGCGACGCCGTCATGAAGAACTGGCACAGGACTATGCCCTTCACCGTATAGACAAATCTAAGCCACTCTATGCTTTCAATCCATCGCCCCACGGGCGTCCGGAAGAACACCAGCAGCGAAATGCCCACGATGACCGGCGGCATCACTATCGGCAGGTCCACGATGGCGTCCAGCACCACGCTCCCGGGGAACCGGTAGCGGCTCAGGGCGTAGCCCACCGGAATGGAGAAGGCCACGACCAGCACGAGCGTGGCGCCGCTCGTCGCCAGGCTAAGGCGAACAGCGTGGCGGACCTCCTGTTTGGCCAGGACTTCGGCCATGGAGTCGGCGTCGGTGAACCACAGGTCGGCCGCCACCAGGGCCAGCACGGCCGCCACGAACACCGCAAGCGCGGCGATCGTGATTACCGACACCCGGTGGATTCGCGGTCCTGCGACGGCCGGCATCCTTCTACCTTTCATCCGGCGGCTGCGTCCGGTAATGGTGCTTGCGGAGAATGGCCTGGCCCCCCGCATCGCAAATGAAATCAAGGAACTGCTGTGCCGCGCCGGGCTGCCCGGAGCACTTAAGCACGGCGCCCGTTACGCGCGAGACCTCGTTCTCCCGGGGCGGAATCGGCACAGCGTCGGTCCTGTCGGCGTACTGCGCAGCCGTAGCGTCCCACACGATAGCCGCATCAAGTTGACCCATCGTCACCTGGATGCCCAGTTCGTTCACGGTAACGCTGGCGAACGCCAGGTTCTTTGCAACCGCATCCTGCGAAATGGCGGACTTGGCGAAGATGGCCCGGCTTGCGCGGCCAACCTGGCAGGCGTCGGGGTTGCCCAGGCCCAGGCGGACGCCAGGGGCGACCAGGTCGGCCACGCCGGCAATCTTCTTCGGGTTCCCCTTCTGGACCAGGATGACAGGCACGAACCAGCAGAGGTCGGTCTTTGAGAGCACGAGGTCCTCTTGCTCGGCCAGTTCTACGTACCAGAAGTCACCGGGGATGAAGAGGTCTCCGCGGCCGGCGAGGCGGAGCCGCGAGATGATCATGCCGCTGCCGCCGTAGTCGCACTGAACGGCCACGCCCGCCTTGGCGCGGAAGGCCTCGGCCAGTTCGTCCATGGCCGACTTGAGGCCGGCGCCGACGTAGGCCAGCAGAACCGTAGCCGGCTGGTCGGCAGACGCCCCGCCCTGGGCGCCGGCCGGCTGCGCCGGCGGCTCGGCAGCGCCGCCCGATTGGGCCGCGCTGCGCCCTGCCTGTGCCGCCGCTCCGTCTTCCAGCCGCCGCGGACCGGCCGGCGGCGGCGAGTACCCCAGCCGCTGCCACACTTCCTGGGTCTTATCCGATGCCGCGTACTCCGCGAACGCGCGGGCTTCCTGCGGGCGGCGGCTGCTATTCAGGACGTCAATCGTTACCTTGACTACGCCCATGTCAATGTGGCCGAACGTCGGACTGGTTACTGCATCAACCCCCGGCTGAAGGCGGAACTCCGGCTCGATGGGCACGGCGTCAAGTTTCTCGCGCCGCAGGAACACGACGGCGTTCCAGACGATTGTTGCGTCGGCGTGGCCGATGATGACGGCGTTTGCCGCCTCGCCGCCCTGTCGCGTCCGGGTCGCCACGTTCTTCTCCACCGCCTCCGTCAGGCCGGCCTTCGCGAGCATCCGGGTCACCAGGTGCCCCGCGGTGCTGTACATGGCATCCGTCAGAATCAGCCGCAGGCCCGGCTGCGCAAGGCCCTTCAGGCCCTGGATGTTCTTCGGGTTCCCCTTCGGGACGGCGATGACCGGCTGGAGGGTGGCAACGACCCATCCGCCCGCACCCAGGCCCTTCAAGACAAGGGAGGCGTGGAACGGGTCGTGGGCCACGTACAGGTCGCCGCGGCCGGTGGTCTCGGCCTTGATGAGGTTCGAGCCGGA
>Ga0194112_10005357_pt1 | contig 17267 bp, 10 predicted proteins | sample TA2MahC400mmetaG_FD_146191 | JGI IMG/M metagenome (GOLD analysis project Ga0194112, IMG submission 146191) | Freshwater microbial communities from Lake Tanganyika, Tanzania - TA2015016 Mahale Deep Cast 400m | ecosystem: Environmental > Aquatic > Freshwater > Lake | place: Tanzania: Lake... | reverse complement strand
TCTGCCTATGACTGTCGAACCCAGGATTAAGAAAGAATCTATAAGGAGGAAGAGATGAGGCAGAGAGCGTTCTTAGCGTTGTTTCTCGGCTTGGTCCTTGTCCTTACGGCCCGGGCGCAAACCACCCAGACCGGGAGCATCCGGGGAGTCGTGACCGATCCCGATGGAAGCGCCCTGCCGGGAACGGCCGTCACCGTCACCGGCCCGGCCCTCATCGGGACGGAGTCGACGGTCACCAATCAGGACGGGGCCTATCGAATTCCCACGGTTCCTCCCGGGACTTATGAGGTCGTCGCCGCGATCCCCGGCTTCCGGACCATCAGGAGGGAAAACGTCCAGGTCCGGGTCGGGATGATCGTGACGATCAACTTCGAAATGGCCGTCGAGACCTTGAAGGAGGAAATCACCGTCACGGCTCCTTCGCCCGCCGTCGATGTCGTCTCGACGAAGACGACGTCCAACGTCACCAAGGAAGTCCTGACCAACATCCCCATGGCCCGGGACGTCTACTCCGCCTTGCGGCTCGCCCCCGGGACGACCAATTACAGCATCAAGGGGGGGGCCCGGAATAACCACGCCTTCGAAGTGGACGGGGTCAACACCAACGCCCCCAACCAGAACTACGGGGAGGCCTACATCAGCTGGGAGACGGTCGAGGAGGTCGAGATCATCACCGGCGGCGCCGGGGCCGAGGTCTTCCAGGGGATCGGCGGCATGATCAATGTCGTGACCAAATCCGGCGGCAACAAGCTCAGCGGCGAAGTCCAGACCTACTATACGGGCGAAGACTTCTCCAGGTCGGTGATTCCAGAAGAGAAGCTGAAAGCCGTCGGCTCCAACGTGCCGACCGCGGCCGTGGCCGACTACGACTTATCCGGGACCCTTGGGGGTCCCATCCTCAAGGACAAACTCTGGTTTCTGGCCAACGTCCGCTACCAGATGAACAAGAGGCACTCCAACTTCATCCCGACCACGATCAACGGCGTGGCCTACAATCCCTACGACCTGGAGATGAGCTACACGTACGGCTTCGCCAAGCTGACGGCGCAGTTGACTAAAAATTTCCGGCTGTTCGGCATGCTGACCGTCGCCCAGCGGAACACGCCCGTGTTCGACATGGCCGCCCGCCGGACGATCGAATCCAACCGCTGGCAGGTTCTGGATCAGATCACCTCCTCCTTCAACGGCACCTGGACGCTCAACTCCAATACGTTCGTCGAATTCCGGGGAGGGACATGGAAGGGGGACGGGCAGAACATGCACACCAAGGAAGCGAAGCCCAAAGGCCCCTATTTCATCGACCGGTATACCGGCTACGAATGGGGGCGCCAATCCGGCCAGTTCTTCGGCTTCAAGCGAAACGCCCAGACCGGGGCCAAAGCCACCCATTTCAAGGACGATTTCCTGGGCGCCGATCACGAGATCAAGGCCGGACTCGAAATCCAGTGGGGCTCCATGCGCAGCTTCGAGCCGCTCGATAACGGAATGACGTGGGATTACTACGACGGCAACCCCTACTACTTCCGCGGTCTCTACGGACTGAGCGGGCCCCATCCGGAATACGGAGACGGCCGGCTCACTTTCACGAACGCGGTCTCGGAGAGGGGAGACCCTAACAAGGATTCCTCGCTCGTCCGCAAGACGCGCCTCGGCCTGTTCGTCCAGGACTCGTTCAACATCAAAAGCCGGTTGAACATCACCTTGGGCTTCCGGTTCGATCACATCCGCGCCACCGTACCCGAGATGACCAAGACGGCGGCCGTGGACGAACTGGGCAAGGCGCTCAGCAAAGCTTATATCCTGCCGGCCTACGGCGTCGATCCGTTCGGAGGCGGGTTCAAATGGAGCGCCCTGGATAACGCCTTCCCCTACAATTTCTTCTCTCCGTCGATCGGAATTTCGTATGACCCCTTCGGACGCGCCAAGACCGCCTTCAAGCTTCACTATGGCCGGTATGCCGAGGGGCTCCCGACATGGCATATCTCGACTCCGCCGTCCGGCAACGGGAGCTTCCAGTTCCGGTGGTGGGATACCAACGGAAACGGACAGCCCGATGCGCCGTTCACGGACAATTACCAATACGTCCCCGGTTCGCCGCTTCCCAACTACATGTTGAAGGACGATTACAAGGACACGACCGACCCGAACATCAAGATTCCGTACGAGCACCAGGTCATCGCCGGGGTCGATCACGAACTGTTCCGGGATTTCCGGGTCAGCCTGAACTACTCCTACAAGCAGCGCCGGAACGAAATGGTCAGCGTGTATTACGACCGGGCCAGCGGCGAATACTGGAGCTTCAACGAGAACTACTGGGTGCCGTTCCAGACAACCGTTCCTGCCTATAAGGATTTTCCGGCCGTGCCCGTGACGGTGTATTTCATGAAAGCCGCCCATCCCGAGGAATTCTACCGGAAGACGAACCTTCCCAACGACATGCTCAAGCAGAGATACCATTCCATCGAGCTGTCGTTCAACAAGCGCTTTTCGGACGGCTGGTCGCTCGGCGGCTCAGTCGTCTACACCGACCTGAAGGGCAATCTGGAATATTCAGGCGGCAGCATCCAGGGCGCGTTTCGGACGCCCAATTATGCGATCAACAGCTATGGCGACCTGAACTTCAGCATCCCCCTGATGATCAAGCTCTACGGGTCCGTGTTCCTGCCCTACGGGGTGAACCTCTCGTTCTTCTACGAGCATCTGGACGGCAACGGCTGGGCGCGGACGGTCACGGTCGAGGCCCCGCTGTCCTGGCGCCAGGCCAACGGCATCTATCAGTTCAACACGAGCAACTCGGTCCTTCTGGAAACGGTTGGCACCCGCCGGAACCAGTCCAGCGAAACGTTCGACCTCAGGCTCGAGAAAACATTTTCCCTGGGCCGGATCGGCCGGCTGGGAGTCTTCCTGGACGTCTTCAACGCGCTCGGTTTCCATTCCTTCAGCGCCAACATGAATCCCGCGGGGACGTGGCGCCCGACGGATGTCAACGCGACCACCGGGACCTATACGCCGGGGATTTTAGGATTCAATGGAGTCACCGGGGGTGTCCGGACCTACAAGTTCTCGCTCCGCTACACGTTTTAACGCCGAGAGACTGGTTCAAAGCCCTCCTTTTGATGCGGAAGGGGACAGCCCGAGGGTCTCCTTCCGTCCGATTTCCCCTGCGGCCGCGGAATGGAAGGACTTGAAAGTCGGCGGAAGAAGACATATATTATTAAAAGGATGAAAAATAATCGATGACGAAAGCTGATCAGACTTCCGATCCCAACGGCGGGGCCAAATACATCAACCGCCTCAATAAAGTCAAAGTCCTGAAGATCATCCGGACGGCCGAGGCGTTGTCTCGGGCGGATATCTCGAAAATCAGCAGCCTGAGCGCTCCGACGGTCTCCCGGATCATTGAGGATTTGCTCGATGAGGATCTCGTCCAGGAAATCGGCGAAGGCGAGTCCCAGGGCGGCCGGCCGCCGACGCTCCTGAAGTTCTCCGATCGGAAGAACTTCATTATCGGCCTCGACCTGGGAACGACGAACATCTACGGCGTCCTCTCCGACTTCGACGCGAAGATCATCGCCGAAATCAAGACCCCGACCCACGTCGAGGAGGGATTCGCCGGGATCATGAAGAGAACGTCCGGCGTCATCGCCGAATTGATCGCCGAGCCGTCGGTCGCGAACAAGCGTATTTACGGGATCGGCATGGCCGTCGCCGGCCTCATCAACCGGAAGCGCAATATCGTCGAGTTCTCTCCGGATTTCCACTGGCACAATGTCGATGTCGTCGGGGCCCTGTCCAAGACGCTCCCTTACCCCATCATCATCGACAACGTCACCCGGGTCATGGCCCTGGGCGAGATGTGGTACGGCCTGGGCAAGCGCTTCAAGAACCTTATCTGCGTCAACGTCGGCTACGGCATCGGGGCGGGGATCATCATCAACGGAAAACCGCTGTACGGACCGCTCGGCTTGGCCGGAGAATTCGGGCATATCACCTTGGAGAAGGACAGCCCGGTGCAATGCGACTGCGGCAACTTCGGTTGCCTGGAGGCCTTGGCTTCCGGTAACGCTATCGCCAAAGCCGCCCGCCAACGTCTTCTCGCCGGCGAACGGAGCCTTCTCCTCGACGCGTGCGAGGGCGATCCGACGAGAGTGACGAGCGAAACCGTCGCCAATGCGGCCAAGGAGGGGGATCCGCTGGCCTGGGAAATTTTCGACCGGGCGGTCGAATACCTGGGCATCGGGATCGCCGGTCTGGTCAACCTCTTCAGCCCGGAAGCCATCGTCATCGGGGGAGGCGTGGCCCAGTCGGGAGACATCCTGTTTGAAAAAGTCCGAAAGACCGTTCAGGCCCGTTCGCTCAACAAAATTTCCTCTGACGTGCTGATCAGACCTGCCACCTTCGGAATGAAGGCCGCCGTCATGGGGGCGGTGTCTCTCGTCTTGAACGAGGTCATCAACTTAAACCACAATCAAATCCGCGTCCCCGTGCCGGTTCAGGCCGCAGAACAACAATAATAAAAGAAACGCTTGACAAGGGCATTTTATCTTGTTAGCTTTCTTAAGGTAAGTAATGAACTTTCTTTACCAAAAACAAAAGGAGGTTCCATGAAGTTTCTGAAAGTGGCCTTGGCGGCCGTCCTGTGTTTGGTCGTGGTTTCATCCCTCCAAGCCCAGCTCGGCCAGACCGGATCGATCCGGGGGCGCGTCCTGGACGATCAAAAGACTCCGCTTCCCGGTGTGACAATCACGGTCACGAGCCCCGCCCTGATGGGGAAGCAGAGCGTCGTCTCCGCGGCCGACGGGACCTTCAAATTCCCGCCGATCCTTCCTCCCGGCGTCTACACCGTCGTCTTGGAACTGCCGGGGTTCAACACAGTCAAGCGCGAGGAAGTCATCATTCGGGTCGGGGTCAATGTCGATTTGAGTTTCGAGATGTCCCAGGCGGCCCTCAGCCAGGAGATCACGGTCACCGCCCCGTCGCCCGTCGTCGACGTGATCTCGAATTCGATCACCCAAAGCGCGACGACGGAAATCATCAAGACGATGCCCTTCGCCAACCGGGACGTCTGGACGTTTGTCTCGGCGACCGCGGCCGGCGTCGTGGGGAACCGGGCCCTGATTCACGGAGAGGGCGCCGCGACCTACACGTTCAAGGTCGACGGCATCCAGTCGAACGCCTCGGACCAGAACTGGCCGGAAAACTCGATCGACATGGAGACGGTCGAGGAGGTCGAGTTCGTCACCGGGGCGGTCGGGTCCGACCAGTACGGCGCCCGGTCGGGCTATATGAACGTCGTCACCAAGTCCGGCGGAAACGAATTCCACGGGGCGGCCCAGTTTTACTACACGGGAGAGAAACTCCAGGAAGTCCTCTCGACGGACGAGCAGCTCGCGTCTTTGGGCCTGACGAAGCCGGCCTTCGCCATTTACAATTACGACGCGTCCGGGACGCTCGGCGGGCCCATCCTGCGGGACAAGCTTTGGTTTTTTGCCAGTTACAAATTTCTGTCGAATAAGAACGCGACCAGCTTCATCCCCGTCACGATCGCCGGCGTCAGCCACGAAAGCTACGACCGGATCGAAACCCGGCCCTATTTTTTCGGCAAGCTGACCTTCCAGCTGTCGGAGGCGATGAAGCTGTTTTCGATGCTCACGTATGTCGACAACAAGATCAACCACTACTACACGGGCTGGAACCTCACGGCCTCGGCGAGCGCGATCAACCGGCCCATCCAGTACACCTCGAGCAACGGCCTGACCTGGATTCTCAACCCCGACACCTTCCTCGATGTCCGGGCCGGCCTCTACATCCAGGACTGGACGGGGAGGTACACGGCCGAGGCCGTTCCCGGCCCCCGCTTCAACGATTCCTTCACCGGGCACATCTGGGGAAACCGGGGAATGCAGGAATACACCTACAAGCAGAACCTGAATGTCGCCGTCAATCTGGTCCGCTACCAGGACGATTTCCTGGGCGGCAACCATGAGTTCCGGGCCGGCGCGGAATGGGCCCGCATCCAGGGCGAGTGGGGATATTGGCGGGACGATCCGCTCAATTGGACCTACTACAACGGCAATCCCTATTCTTACCGGGGGCTGTATAACCTGAGCACGCCCCATCCCCTCTACGGCGACGGCCTGCTGAACTTTTCCGCTTATGGAACGGTCCGGGGCGACTCGCAGCAGATCGGCTTCGGCCACCGCCTGGGCCTTTACGTCCGGGATTCGATGAAGATCAAGGACCGGCTGACCATCTCCTTGGGGTTGCGTTTCGACAAGATGTGGACGCACATCCCGACGCAGGTCAAGGGAGCGGCCGGCGGATCGCTTGCCGCGGCGATCGGAGACTACTACTTCGTCCCGGCCTTCGGCTTCAATCCCTTCAAGGAGCTGACCTACGAAGGCTGGGAAAACTGCTATCCCTACAACGCCCTCGCCCCGACGATCGGCGCTTCGTACGACTTGTTCGGGGATGGCAGGACCGCCCTCAAGATCCATTACGGGACCTATTTCGACCCGGCCGCGACCGGCACCTGGTCGGGCTTGCAGCCGAGCGGGCCCCGGACGTTCAACATGTACTGGACGGATCTCAACCTGAACGGGCAGCCCGACGCGCCGCCGGTGGACTCCTACGTAATTCCGGCCGGGACGAATCCCCTGACCATGCTGAGTACGACCTTCAAGCAGCAGATCAATTCCGACCTGAACAACCCCTACACCCGGGAGGTCATCGCCCAGGTCGAGCACGAACTGTTCCCCCACTTGAAAGTCGGGCTGAATTTCATTTACCGGGACCGGAAAGACTTCACCGCCTACCTGAATTACGACCAGGCGAGCGGCACGCACTGGAACCTTTTAGAGCAGCATCCCGAATGGTGGGTCCCCTTCACCACGACCGTTCCCGCCTACCTGGGCTTTCCGGCGGAGACCGTCACCGTCTACTACCGCAAGCTCACCTCTCCGGCCACCTTCACCGTCCTGACGAATGTCCCTGAGCAGAAATTCCGGTACCAAGGGCTCGAGCTGACGTTCAGCAAGCGGATGCACAAGGGCTGGTCGTTGGGCGGAAATTTCAACTACAGCTACCAGTGGAACAACGGCAGCTTCACCAATCCGAACACCCGGGTCAACGCCGAAACCCGGGCGGGCATCCCCTGGTGGGCCAAGCTTTACGGGACGTTCAAAATCCCCTACGGGTTCATCCTGTCGTTCATCTATACCCACACGGAAGGAGGCTACTGGGGGAGAAGCGTCTCCGTGTCCGCCCCGACGGCCTGGATCCAGGCCAACGGCGTCGCCAGCGGCAGCGTCAGCATCACCATCGAAAGACCGGATACCCGCCGCAATGTCGCGACCGACAACACGGATTTCCGCATCGAGAAGGAATTCCCGATCGGCAACATCGGCCGGCTGGGCGTGTTCGCGGACATCTTCAATCTGTTCGGATCGGTCTATCCCAGCATCGTGGTCAATCCGGCCGGGACATGGTCGCCCGTGGACAACAACTCGAGCGTCGGGACCTATACCCCCGGCCAGATGCGGGTCACCGGCATCTCCGGCGTCCGCAGCTACAGGTTCTCCATTCGATTCAACTTCTAAGACAAAAATGACGAGAGAGGAGGGGCAATCCCCCCTCCCTCTCTCGAGTCCGGGCCCTCCGCGCGGCCATGCGGGCCGGAATGTCGTAAGGCGGGGGTTTCCGTGCGATCCTGATAATGAGGGATACATTCATGAAACAAGCCGTCATGATTCGTCCGGGAGAGATCGAGTTCCGCGACATTCCCGTCCCGCGGCCGGGGAAGGGGCAGGTCCTCATCCGCGTGCGGCGCATCGGCGTCTGCGGCTCGGACGTCCATGTCCTTCACGGGAAGCATCCGTTCACTTCATACCCGGTCGTCCAGGGGCATGAGTTTTCGGGCCTCATCGAGGACGTCGGGAGGGATGTGGCGCGCCTGCGGCCGGGGATGGCGGTCACGGCCATCCCTCAGGAGGTTTGCGGGGTTTGCCCGCTTTGCCGGCGGGGCGATTATCATATCTGCGACGGGCTGAAGGTCCGGGGTTTCCAAGCCCCCGGGTGCGCCCAGGAATGGTTCGTCACCGAAGCGGATAAGATTGTCCCCTTGCCGGCTTCGTTTACGCTCGAACAGGGAGCCTTCGTCGAGCCCGTCGCGGTCGGCGTTCATGCGGCCGGCCGGGCGGGACGGCTCGGCGGCCGCCGGGTTGCCGTCCTGGGCGCAGGCCCGATCGGAAATCTCCTCGGCCAGGTAGCCCGGGCCGGGGGGGCGAAGGTTCTGATCACGGACGTCAGCGATTTTCGTCTCGGGGTCGCCGTCCGGTGCGGTCTTAGGTCCGTCTCCAATGCGAACGTCGAAAGCCTCGCCGAGGCGTCCGTCCGTGTGTTCGGAAAAGCCGGGTTCGATGTCGCCTTCGAGTGCGCCGGCGTCGAGGCGACGCTCGGGGCGGCGATCGAGACCATCCGGAAAGGGGGGACGATCGTCGTCGTCGGTGTCTTCGGCCAGCACCCCCGGGTCAATATCGGGTTCGTCCAGGACCGGGAACTGTCGCTCGTCGGGACGCTGATGTATCAGCGCCGGGATTTTATCCGGGCCGTCCGGCTCATGAAGGAGAGCCGCGTCGTGACCGAGCCCCTCGATTCCCGCCATTTCGCCTTTGCCGATTATTCCGAGGCCTATGCGTTCATCGATGCCCAGGCCGACAAGAGCATGAAAGTCTTCGTCGACGTGTGAGCCGATGGGCGAAGTTGCCGCGCCGCAGATGGTTGTCGGAATCGGGGAAATCCTTTGGGATGTCCTTCCCTCGGGACGCCATCTCGGAGGCGCACCGGCCAACTTCGCCCGGCAGGCGCATGCACTCGGCGCGGAAGGGGTGATCGTCAGCGCCGTGGGGGACGACCCGCCTGGCCGCGAGATTCTAGTGGCGCTCGGCCGCCACGGCCTGAGCCGCGAATACGTTTCGGTCGTCTCCGGCGCGGCGACGGGGAAGGTCGCGGCCGTCCTCGACGCCCAAGGGATTCCGACGTTCACGATTCAAGAGAATGCCGCCTGGGATGTTTTGCCCGGAAGCCCGGCCTTGACGGCCCTGGCGGACCGGGCCGAGGCGGTCTGTTTCGGCACCCTGGCCCAACGGTCTGCTCTCTCCCGGGAAACCATCCGCGGTTTCTTGGATGCGACCGGGCCGGAATGCCTGAGGACCTGCGACTTGAATCTCCGCCCGGGGTTTTTCAATCCCGAGATCATCCGCGAATCGCTCTCGCGATCCCGGGTTCTCAAGTTGAACGAGGAGGAACTCCGGGCGCTCGCGGGGATGCTCGACCTCTCCGGGAGAGAGGGCGAGATCCTCGTCCGTCTCCGGGAGGAGTTCGACCTCGACGTGATCGCCCTGACCCGGGGATCACGGGGGAGCCGGCTTCTCGGCCGGAACTCCGACTCCCGGCATCCCGGGTTCCGGGTCGAGGTCGCCGATACCGTCGGGGCGGGCGACGCCTTTGCGGCCGTCCTGGTCCTGGGCCTGCTCGCGAACGAAAGCCTGGATGCGATCAATGATCGGGCCAACCTCGTTTCCGCCTCGGTCTGCCGGCGGCGGGGCGCCTGGCCGGAGGTCCCGGCCGGTCGCGGGGACGAAAACGGATGAGGTCCCGGGAGTGAGGAGAAGAGGATGAGGAATTTTCAATATTTCCAACCGACCGAGATCCGGTTCGGGGCCGGACGCCTGGACGAGGTCGGGGAATCGGTGGCCCGCCTCGGCCGCCGCTGTCTGATCGTCACCGTTCCCGCATTCCCCGGCTTCGAGCTTGTGGTCCAACGGGTGAAGACTTCCCTGACCGCCAGCGCCGTCGCTTTCGCTCATTTCGACGGCGTCATTCCCAACCCGACGACCGCCGTCGTCTCGGCCGGGGCGAGTCAGGCCCAGGATTTCGGGGCCGATGTCGTCCTGGGCGTCGGCGGCGGATCGAGTCTCGACACGGCCAAGGCCGTGGCCGTCGAAGCCCGGCATCCCGGAACCTCGTGGGATTATCTTTTTTTCCGCGACCGCCAGCCAACCGAGCAGACGCTCCCGATCGTCGCCGTGACGACGACCTCCGGCACGGGCTCCCACGTTACCCAGGTGGCGGTCGTCACCAACCCGGACGAGAGGTCGAAATCGGCGCTCTATCATCCGCGGCTTTTTCCGAAAATCAGCCTTGTCGACCCGGAGCTTGTCTTGACCGCACCGGCCCGTGTCACCGCGGCGACGGGGTTCGACGTCTTCGCCCATGCGTTCGAAAGCTTCATCAATCCCGGCGGGTCCGCCTATACCGACCTCCTCGCCTCCGAAGCGTTGAAGATCGTCGCCTCCTCGCTTCCCGCAGCCGTTAGGAGCGGCCATGATTTGGGCGCCCGGACGGCCATGGCCTGGGCGGACACCCTGGCCGGGCTGGCGATCGCCAATGCGGGAGTCACCCTGCCTCACGGCATAAGCATGGCCGTGGGGGGCCTTTATCCTCACGTCGCCCACGGTGAAGCGCTGGCCAGCGTCTACCCCGCCATTCTTCGCTACAGCTGGGACGCGGCCCCGGGAAAATTCGCCGCGACGGCCCGCCTGTTCGACCGATCCCTCGTCGGTATCGAGGATGCCGCCGCCGCCGAAGCGCTCAGCGGGGCCGTCATGGCTTTCCTTCGCACCATCGGGCTGCGGATCGGACTCGAGGATCTAAAGATCCCCGAGGGGGAGCTCAAAGCCCTGGCCCGGGAGGCCCTCGTCCTCCCCGATTATAAAAGCCATCCCCGGGTCGCCTGTGCGGAAGACGTTTTTTCAGTCCTCCGGGAAAGCCTCCGGTGCGAAGGAGAGACGAAATCATGATCCTCAGGAAAGGCACCGGATTGCGAACTGGCACGAGGAGCAAGGCGGTAATCCTCTTGGGATGGCTCGCCGCGGTTCCGGTTCCGGGGCGGGAGAGCGTCCCGATAATCTTTTACACCCTGGATGAAATCCGGGACGGGAACGTCAGGGACGAGGCTTCGGGGACGGCGGACGCTTTCTCCGGAAATTTCCGGCTGATCCCCGGGGTGGCGGGCCGGGCCGTGAAATTCGATGGATTCACGACGGTCATCCGGAAGAAGGCCGCGGAGGCGCCGGCGCTTTCTGAAGCGTTCACCGTCGAGGCCTGGATCGCCCTCGGCGCGTATCCTTGGAATTGGTGCGGCGTCGTCTCCCAGCAGAGCGATCAAAAAGCGGGCTACGCCCTTGAAGTCGGGCCCTTGGGCGAGTTGGGCCTCAAACTGTTCGCCGGCGGCGAATGGCGGGAATGCCTTTCCCGGGAGAAGATCCCTTTAAGGAACTGGACGCACATCGCCGGGACGTACGACCGGGCGCGAGGGCTTGCCATCTACCTCGACGGCCGGCCGGCCGGCGAACTCCGCCCGGCCGGCGATTTCCAACCGGCCGCGGGCGCCGATCTGATCGTCGGTTCGAATCACGAAAAACGAAAGGCGGCTTTCATCCACCGGGAGTTCGGAACGCTTCCCGCCTGGTATTCGCTCGATGCGGCGTTGGACAACGTGGCCGTTTTTGACCGGGCGCTGCCCGCCGTCCGATTCGCCGAAGTCGCGGCCGGACAGCGCCCGTCCGCGGCGCCCGTGATTCCCCCTCGGGTGCTGCCGGCCGGGCCCGCGAGCCCCGGCCCCTTCGGTGCGGTTTATACGAAGCTGGACTATTACTGGGAATGGGACGACCTGTTCCGGGTCGCCGAGCGGCCGGACGTCGTCGTCCGTTTCGACGGATCGCCGGTCCGGGTCGTATTCTGGCGCGGCACGCGCTATTCTCCGGCCTGGGTCACGGAAAACAACCTCTGGATGGCCGACCAGAGCGTCGAAGCCTGGAACAACGTCGAAGGCTGTTTCGAGCACATGCAGGATCCGAAGTGCCTCTATTCCCACGTCCGGGTCATCGAAAACACGCCCGCGCGCGCTGTCGTCCATTGGCGTTATGCGCCCGTCAGCGCCTACAACCATCTCTGGAACGTGGATGAGAGGACGGGTTGGGCCCTGTGGATCGACGAGGTTTACTATTTCTACCCCGACCGGACGGGAATCCGGCGGGTGACCTGGCAAAAAAACTCCCTGGGAAGCCCGTCGCAGTTCCAGGAATCGATTCCCCTGGCAAGCCCCGGCCAGCTCCAAGGCGACGTCGTCAACGTCGACTACGTCACCGTGGCCAACCTCCAGGGCGAAAAAGTTGTGTTCTCCTATGTCAAGGATCCTCCCAAGGAAACGACCAAGCCGGTCCCGGCCGAACCGTCGATCCAGATGCACAACCTGAAGGCGGCGAACAAGCCGTTCATCATTTTCGAGCCCGGGAGCCGGATGCGGTATCTTCGGGACATGAACATCGACAACCTCTCCAAGCCCGGGTCCTGCAACCACTGGCCCGAAGGGCAGATCCCGTGCGACGGCCGGACCGGACGGACGGCCGACCGGGCGACGAGCTTTCTTGGGTTTCCTATTACATATCCCGTCCGGCATGCGGGAGAAAGGCGGGAATGGGTCAACTTCCTGTACGGCATGACCGCCGAGCCGTTCGACGGGATCCTGCCCCTGGCCAGGTCCTGGTCGCGGCCGCCCGATTTGAAGGTCGTCTCGGGCGGGATGAAAAGCGAGGGATACGACCGGGCCCAGAGAGCCTACGTCCTGAGGAATCCGGCGGGCGCCAGGCCGGGTCCGTTTGAGTTGGCCTTTGCCGCGTCCGCCGAATCGCCCATCCATAACCTTTGCCTCGTCCTCAAGGACTGGAACGCGGATGCGGCGGCCGTCGCTCTCGACGAGAGGCCGCTGGCACCCGGGGATGGACTCCGGATCGGCGCCCTCCCCACTCTCGACGGGACCGATCTCGTGGTCTGGATCGAAACGAAATCGGTCCGACCCATCCGGATCGCCGTGACTCCAGCCGGATCCTAAGGTACGATAGACTGGTCCTGCGCCGGCCGGGTAAAACGCGGGACGGGAAGGAACGAAGCATGAAGAAGAGCATCGCCGTCGGAGTCGTCGTCGGACTGGCGGCCGCCGTCATCGTGGTCAACGTCACCCGGAAAAAGACGAGCGTCGAGCCCATCGCCTGGTACGGCATGATGCCCCATCCCTACAAGACCGAGGTCCGGAGCGGCGTCGAGCGATTCGAGCAGGAGACCGGAGTCCGGGTCCTCAAGGTCGTCGGCCAGCAGTGGACCCAGGACAACGAGAACGTCAACGTCGAGGCCCTGTCGACGAAAGGACACAAGGCCTTCAGCATCTATCCCGGCGATCCGGCCGGGGCCAACGCCCTCTTCGCCCAGCTTCGCGGACGTGGCCAGATCGTCGTCTCCTACGGGGCCGAGCCGGACCTGCCCACGCCCGTCGCCTTCACCGTCGCCACCGACATCAAGGCTGCGGCCATGACGGCCGCGGAGCGGCTGATCGAGATGATGGGCGGCCGGGGCCGGATCCTGAACGTCCTTGAGCTCGTCACCGACATCAACACCAAGAAGCGCGACGACGGGATCAGGGAGGTCGTCGCCCGCTACCCCGGCGTCTCCATCATCCAGACGATCTCGGACATGACCCAGGTCAGCGAAGCGACGGTCAAGATCCAGAGCGCCCTGGCGGCCCGGATGGACGAGATCGACGGGATCATCACGACCGGGTACAACCCGACCATAGCCGCGGCCTCCGTCCTGACCGAATGGCACAGGGACCCCAAGCGCAAGCAGATCCGGTTCATCGGGATCGACACCGGCGAGACCGTCCTGCAGGCGATCCGGGACGGCTCGATCGACGCCACGATCGCCCAGAATCCGCCCGGCCACGGCTACATTTCCTGCCTTCTCCTCCAGCGCCTCCTCGACGGCTGGACGCCGGCGCGCGACTACCAGTTCATCGACGCGGGCATCGTCGTCGTGACCCGGGACAACGTGGACTCCTACGCCGCCGAGGTCCGGAAGATCACCGACGGCATCGCCGCCGACCTGAACGCGAAGTACCTCCGACCTCCACAATAAGACCTGTCCGGGACGGATCATGCTCGAACTCAAGGGCGTCAGCAAGCGATTCCCCGGCGTCCAAGCGCTCGACGGCGTCAGCCTGATGTTCGCGCCGGGAGAGATCCACGCCCTTGTCGGCGAGAACGGCGCGGGCAAAAGCACGCTGATCAAGATCATCACCGGGCTCCTCCAGCCCGACCGGGGGGAAGTCCATCGGGACGGGCGGCGGCTGCGCTTCCGCAGCTACCGGGACAGCCTGGCCGAAGGCATCGACATCGTCAGCCAGGAAATCGAGGTCATCCCCGAGAGCACGATCGCCGAGAATATCATGCTCGACAAGCTGATCACCCGGGGGAAAACGGGGATCATCGACTGGCCGGCGGTCCATCGGGCCGCCCGCGCCTGCCTGGAAAGGGTCGGCCTTCCGCTCCCGACCGGGACGGTGATCAAGCGCTTGAGCGCGGCCCACAAGCAACTCGTTCAAGTCGCCAAAGCTCTCGCCGCCGACGCCCGCGTGCTCCTCCTGGACGAGCCGACGAGCTCGCTGACGGAACATGAAGTCGCGACGCTGTTCGGGATCCTGCGGGACTTGCGGGACAAAGGCGTGACGATCATTTTTGTCTCCCATAAATTTGAGGAGGTCTTCGCCCTCTGCGACAAGGTCAGCGTGCTTCGCGACGGCCGGCTGGTCGGGACGAAATCCCTCCAGGACCTGACCCGGAAGGAGCTGGTCCGGATGATGATCGGCCGCGACATCGACCGCGCCCACCTCGGCCGGCTCGACGCGGAGCGGGGCCGGGAGATGCTCCGGGCGGAGCGCCTCGTCCGGAAGGGCAAGGTCGAGAACGCGAGTTTCGCAGTCCGCGCGGGCGAGATCCTCGGATTCTACGGGCTGGTCGGGGCGGGCCGGACCGAACTGGCCCGCGTTCTCATCGGCGAGGACCGCCTGGACGCCGGGACGATATACGTCCGCGGCGAAAAGGCCCGGATCCGCAGCGTGGCCGACAGTCTGGAACGCTACGGCATCGGTTACGTCAGCGAAAACCGGAAGGAGGAAGGCCTCCTTCTCCAGTCGCCGGTCCGCACGAACATCACGATCGCCGTCTGGCCGAGGATCGCGGGCCGGATCGTCCGGGCGGTCAGCCGGACCAAGGAAACGGCGATCGCCTATCGGATGATCGACGGCCTCGACATCCGGACGCGGGGGCCGGAGCAGAAAACCGAGGACTTGAGCGGCGGCAACCAGCAGAAGGTCTGCCTCTCGAAATGGCTCGCCGCCGACTGCGATATCTTGATCATCGACGAGCCGACGGTCGGAGTGGACGTCGGAGCCAAGGACCAGATCCACCGGCTGATCTGGGACCTGGCAAAAACCCGGGGCAAGGCGATCATCCTCATTTCCTCGGACATGCCCGAAATCGTCCGGATCGCCAACCGGATCCTCGTCTTCCGCGACCGGAGGATCGTCGGCGAGATCCAGGGCGTGGACGATCCGGCGAAGTCATACGCCGAGCTCAGTGCCGCGATCGGGATGCACCTGCATTGACGGAAAAAACGACCATGCCGACGAGCGCGACCAAACGCCCCGGGATCGGCGGACGAACCCTCGGCCTGATCATTTCCACGACCCTCCTGTTCGCCGTTCTCTCCCTCTTGTCGCAGAGCTTTCTCAGCAGCTACACGATGTTCGTCATCTCGCGCCAGATGGCGTTCTATGTCCTGATCGCCCTGTCCCAGGCGTTCTGCCTGGTCGTCGGGCAGATGAGCCTGGCCGTCGGAGCGATCGGCAGCCTCACGACCATCGTCCTCGGCCTGGGGCTGGAAACCTGGAACCTGCCCGCGGGAGCGGCCGTGGTTCTCGCCCTGGGCGTCGGCGTCCTCGCGGGCCTCCTGAACGGGCTTCTGATCACCCGGCTGAAGATCGATTCGTTCATCGTCACCCTGTCGATGATGTTCATCTACATGGGCCTGCGGTCGGGAATCTCGGGCGGTTCGCCCTACAAGGTCCCGGAATCGTTCAGGGCCGTCGGGCAAGGTTCGCTCCTCGGGATTCCCTACGTCTTCCTCCTGGTCGCCGTCCTGCTCGGCCTGGTGGGATTCATGTTCCGGAGCACGGTCTTCGGCCGCCGGCTGCTCGCGACGGGCGGCAATGCGGCCGCGGCCCGGCTGTCCGGGATCGAGACCGGCCGGATGGTCGTCTGGGCGCACGTCCTCTCCGGCGCGTTCGCCGCGCTGGCCGCGGTGCTCTGGGCGTCCAAACTCGGCTCCGCCGCGCCCGAGACCGGCGACGACTGGCTGATCGTCTCCTTTGCCGTGGCGATCATCGGCGGCACCGGGCTCAACGGCGGGGTCATCTCCGGCCTGGGGATCTTCATGGGATCGGCGATTTTCATGCTTATCAAACACGGACTGGTCGAGGTGAAGGCGAACCCCTATTACGCCAATTCGTTCCTCGGCCTTCTCATCCTCCTCGCGATCGTCATCGACCGCGTCCGACAGATCTACAGCGACAAGCAGAAGGGAACATGAAGCCGCCGCAACGCCTCACCCGCCGCGAGTTCCTGGGAGCCTCGGCGGCGGGGCTGGGCGCCTGGGCGCTCGGACCGCGCGTTCCGGACGGGCCCGGAGGCAAAGAGAGGCCGAACATCCTGTTCGTCCTGACCGACGACCAGCGCTTCGACACGATGGGTTGCGCGGGAAACGCGATCATCAAGACGCCGAATATCGACCGGCTCGCCCGGGAGGGAATCCGCTTCACCCGGGCGTTCGTGACGACCCCGATCTGCGCGGCCAGCCGGGCCAGCTTATTGACCGGGACCTTCGAGCGCACCCACACCTATACATTCACCAAGCCTCCTCTGGCCCGGCCGTTCATCGACGTGAGCTACCCCGTGCTCCTCCGCCGGGCCGGCTACCGCACCGGCTTTGTCGGCAAACTCGGCGTGGCCGTGGAGAAAGGCGTCGAGAAGGAATTGTTCGACTGGCATAAGTTCACGAGTTTGCCCTATTTCCAGAAGGTGAACGGCGTCGACCGGCACCTGACCGAGATCGAGGGGGACGCCGCGGTCGAATTCCTGCGCGGCGTCCGGGCGGATCAGCCGTTCTGTCTGATTTGGTGCCCCTGGGCGCCTCATGCCGACGACGGAAATCCCAAGCAGTATTTCTGGCCGCCGGCCCTCGACGGCCTGTACGAAGAGGCGCGAATTCCCGTTCCGGAACTCGCCGACTCATTCTATTATGAAGCCCAGCCCGATTTC
>Ga0194112_10005353_pt1 | contig 17278 bp, 16 predicted proteins | sample TA2MahC400mmetaG_FD_146191 | JGI IMG/M metagenome (GOLD analysis project Ga0194112, IMG submission 146191) | Freshwater microbial communities from Lake Tanganyika, Tanzania - TA2015016 Mahale Deep Cast 400m | ecosystem: Environmental > Aquatic > Freshwater > Lake | place: Tanzania: Lake... | reverse complement strand
ACTTGTTCTTTACTGATTTGACCTGAACGTCGAGGACGCTTTTTGAGGGGCGGATAAGAGCCGTGGTGACGACAAGCCCTGTCAGTTCATCGATGGTGTAAAGATATTTTTCCAAATGGGTCTCGGGTTTAACTTCAGAGCAGATACCCCATCCATGGGAGACAGCCGCACGGATGTATTCTTCAGGCCATCCGTGTTCTTTAAGAATCTCTCCTGTTTTTTTGCAATGCTGGTCTGGAAACTGCTCATAGTCGAGGTCGTGAATCAGGCCGATGATCCCCCATTTCTCTTCATCCTCTCCCAGCTTACGAGCAATATAGCGCATCACCCCTTCGACCGAATAGGCATGTTTCCGAAGGCTATCACTCGCGTTATATTGATGAAGCAGTTCTAAGGCTTCCTGCCGCGTTGGTATCTTTTCTCCCATAAGTCATTCCTCCTCAATAGGGTATGGTATCTCTTTATCATTTCATTTCCGTAGAGGTCAAGTCCTTATGAGATTTCTGAAAAAGTCCAGAAATCTCCTTATAAGAAATTGACAGGACCTCTTGGTTGGGTTATTCGATTAATATATTCCATACAGCTGGAGGAGCGCCGATGCCAAATATTATCGAGGGGGTTTATTTCATTCCGGGGCAGGACGAAATGATGCCTGATTCCCATTCCTATCTGATCGGAAACCCATCCTCCAAGGATCTTTCCCTGATTGATCCAGGCCTTATTGGAAAAGGAAACTACAAAATTGATTCGATCCGTAAGATGGGTATCGAACTGGAAGATATCAAGAGAGTCATTATGACCCACACCCATTTCGACCATATCGGTGCACTCTCTGAGGTTCAAAAGAAAATCCCATGGGCAGAACTGTGGATTCATCATTTGGAAGGCGAACCCCTGGAGAACGGAGACGAAAGAACGGTCTATGGTATGGAGATGTTCCAACAGGTCTGTCAGATGCAGTACAGGATAAAGCCCGGATCCTTTACCTTTAAAGTCCATCGGAAACTTCAGGGAGGAGAAAATCTTCAAATTGGAGGTATGACCTGGGAGGTGGTCCATATTCCGGGCCACTCATCAGGCAGCATCGGTCTCTATTATTCTCCTGAGCAGATCCTCATCCCCGGCGATGTCGTCTATGCAGATTTTGCCATCGGTCGTTTTGATCTTTTCGGGGCTGATGGAACGGTGCTCAAGGATTCCTTAAAACAGCTTTCCAAACAGGAGGTGAAAATCCTTCTGCCCGGTCACAATCGGATTGCGACTAAACTACCGGTTGGCTACATCCTTGAAACCTTAAAACAGTGGGAACCTTATCTGGCCTGATCCTTTTTAAATTTCTGGTAAATCTCCTGACATTGGTGTAAATATAATTAAGAGAAGGTGTTGTCCCCTCTTTGGTGGCGAGGACACTATTGGAGGGGCATTGAGTGACTGTGTATGGGGAGTGAGGGAGAGAAATGGGTTCATCCTTGAAGGGGGGAGAAAGATCGGAGGTGTAAGATGAAAAAGGCCGTCCTCGCAATTCTGATCGTCGTTATCATTGCCATCAGCCTACCTGCCTATGCGGATCAGGAAGCCAAAGAGATTTTTAAAGCCATTGTGAAGATCAAAGCAATCATTCCAGAGGAAGCCCAATCAGCAAAGACACTGGGGACGGAACGGGAAGGGAATGGCATTGTCATCGATTCTAAGGGCCATATTCTAACGACGGGTTACCTCATCGTTGAATCAGAGTCTATTGAAGTCACCCCTCAGGAAGGAAAGCCCGTCAGCGCCACCTTTGTGGGATACGATCATGCCACAGGATTCGGGCTTCTAAAGACAGAGACGCCTCTCAATGTGAAGCCAATTAAGATAGGCCAGTCCTCTAAGGTAAGGGAAGGGGAGCCTGTTCTGATTGCTGGTTTTGGAGGAGAGGATGCGGTTCAGCCGGCGAGGATCATCAGCCGTAAGGAATTTACCGGGTACTGGGAATATATCCTTGAAGAGGCCCTCTATACCGCACCGGCCCTTGCCAATTACGGAGGAGCCGCATTGATTGACCGAAACGGTCTGCTTGTGGGCATTGGGTCTCTTTTCAGTCAGGTGGTCATTCCGGGATTCGGTGCCATCCCCTGTAACATTTCTATCCCGATCGATCTCCTGCCTCCGATTCTGGATGACCTGATCACAAAGGGACGTCCCCAAAAAGCCCCGAAACCCTGGCTTGGAATCAATTCAGAGGAGGCCCAAGGGCGAGTCTTCATCACCCGGGTGACGCCTGGAGGCCCGGCTGAAAAAGGAGGGCTCAAGCCGGGAGACCTTATCCTTAGCGTCAAAGGGGAAGAAGTGAAGGGGCAGACTGATTTTTACCGTAAGATATGGGCGATTGGAAATGCAGGAGTAGAGGTCCCTCTTTCTGTTCTTCGGGGAATCCAGATCCGTGAGATGACTATTAAGTCCTCAGACCGTTACCAATTTCTCACTCTCAAGCCGAAGAAAATTTTATGAGGCCAGAAGTGCGGTAATCGCATGAAGTGTGGCGCTGATTAAAAGGATCAGCGCTGTTTTTTTATGAACCCCGAAAGGGACCTTGATCCATCGAAGCCCTGTGCTCAACTGAAAGAGGATGAGCAGGAAGTTGAGGATGCCGAGAATCAGAATGATGGATATTCCATTGATGTTCATCTTGAAAGTCCCTCCAATTTATTCTTTAACAGAGATCTTTACGGTTGCCGGTCCAGTGCTTCCGTGAACGTTACAATTGGCCTGGGCAATGACTTCCAGATCTTCGAAGGCATTTAGTTTCACCTCTCGGGTAAAAACCTCTGCCTCAGGTCTCTGTCCTGAGGAGAAATCCCACCGGGCGATCTCCTTCTGGTTGGCGCTTACCCTCAACCAATTGGTGTAGTGAATAAAATTGTTCCCTCTGTGTGTGACGGTTACCCGAATCGTCACCTCTGAACCCTTTTGAGCGGTCTGCGGAGCCTCGATGGAGGTAGAGGATTTATTTGCAAAGGCAGAACGGGCATAAAGTGAGTAAAAAGGCACCATCATCAGAACAAACAACAGTTTTCTCCTTGTCATGGAAACACCTCCCCGATTTTTTCAATACTATTTTAACCTAACATCCATAGAATTAAAATTCTAGCTAAAAATATTTGAAATTTCCCCTCACCCCTAGGCTGTGTTGTAATTAGCCATTCTTCCTTCGACGAGCTCAGGACGAATAGCTAACCGATTGATTTTTAAGATTTCGTCATCCGTTTGTGGTGAGCCCTTCGATTCACCGTTCATCCTGAGGCTCTCGAAGGAGGAACGGTTCACTCAGGGCAAGGTTCTCGAACCATGAACGGAATAACTACACAGCCCAGTGGGGAGAGGGAGGGGGTGAGGGGGCAAAAAGCTAGAATGAAACTTCCAGATTTATATTGCAAAAATCAACAATAAAACAAGAGAGGAATTGTCCCATCATAGAAGATATGGGATAATTAAATGGTGAATTTGACTAGAAGAGATTTTTTGAAACGGTCGGGGAGAGTTGTTTTAGCAACGGGGCTGGCTACATCCGGAATTTCCTGCGGCTCCTCGATCCGTTTTAACAAAAGCCTTGAAGAAACATTAAGGAGCGATCACTACTTTGAGTTGACCCGAGGGTGGGACTCTGTGTTTGGTCCTCCAATCAGATGGTCTTCGGCGTATGGTGGCCGGGCCAATTTTGATGGACATATTCATGGACAAGCGACTCCGGGTATCGATTATGATGTGGACATCGGAACGCCTCTGGTCCCGATGAAAGCCTCTTATTTAAGGCAGGCCACCAAAGATGCACATGGTTCCCTCTATATCCTTCTGATCAATCAATTCTATCCCTCTTATCGAATCAGCTTCGGACACCTAGAAAAGATCTTCGCGGATGAAAAATACCATTTTAAAGGGAATATCACTAAAGCCGTGGAGGAAGGGGTACAACCTTTACGGAGAGAGGATATTGTTGCTCTCTCTGGGAATTCAGGCACAGGCTTAATAGGGAATAGATTTTTGCAACCTCCACATCTCCATATTACACTCTATTATCTAAACTATGAGAACAGGACATTGGCCTATCTTGATCCGGAGAAATTCGGCCTGGATGGAGGGCGCCCTGTCTTCTGGGATGGAGAGACGGATTTAGATATAGAAAAAGAGAAGAGGATTTCAAGACTCGAACTTACTTTAGAGAACTTGGAGAAAGAGACTGAACTCTGGCCAAAGATGTCGGATTTCGATCAATTGGAAGGTAGTGTGATAGAATATAGCCGCCTTTTAACTGGCACAAAAGGAAAGAAGATTCTGGATTCAAAATATTTTCATGACCTCAGAGCCCTGTTGAAAAAGATCACGCTCGAGGAGAAAAGATTTATCCCGGGAACCCGGCCTTACTCCCTGATGCTCAAGATGGTGGGATATAGTATGGATGAGAGTCAGGAAGTGATCCTGACCCTGCCGTTTATTGCACCGGGGCTGACGAATTTTTATAAAAAGGTGGCTTGAAGTGATTTCCCAATTGACAAAACATCAACGGTTGGCCGAACATATAACCAAATCGTTATAGTGAACGACCTTGAAAAGTAGTCATTACGAGGACCCCGCACCTGATGCGGGGGACGTGGGTCGCATCGACCTTCACTTCGTTCGCAATGACACCTAATGGATGGCAACGTATTTAAGTCGTTCAATACATTAAGGAGGAAGCGATGTTGATCATGGCCAATGGTATCAAGATAAACTATGAGATTTCCGGGAAGAAGGATGGTCCAGTGGTGATCCTTAGCCATTCTTTAGCCTCCAGCCTGAAAATGTGGGAGCCCCAGATGGAGATGTTAAGATCCCATTTTCGGGTTCTCCGCTACGATACCCGGGGCCATGGCCAGAGCCAGACAACCCAAGCCCCTTACACGCTTGAACTCTTAGGTGAGGATGCGATTGGTTTGCTCGATACCCTGGGTATTGAAAAGGTCCACTGGGTTGGCCTCTCCATGGGCGGAATGATTGGTCAGTCCATCGCCCTAAATCACCCTCATCTCCTCTTAAGTCTGTCTTTGTGCGATACAGGTGCGGTTGTCCCGACAGAGATGCAGCCGATATGGGATGAGCGGATCGAAGGAGTGCAAAAAATCGGGATGAAGTCCCAGCTGGAGACGACGATGGAAAGATGGTTCACCCCGTCCTATCTCCAATTGAATTCTCCAATGTTCACCCTGATCAAGGAGGAGTTTTTAGCCACACCGCCAGGAGGTTATATCGGATGTGCTTCTGGGATTCGGAGACTTAATTATCTGGAGCGCCTTCACAAGATCAATCTTCCGACTCTCATCATCGTGGGTGAGGACGATCCAGCAACACCTGTTTCCGGTTCCGAGGCGATTCATGAACGGATCAGGAATTCAAAACTGGTGATCCTTCCCTCTGCACGCCACCTCTCCAATGTGGAGCAGGCAGAGGTATTCAATCGTCATCTCTTGGGATTTTTAAAGACCGTCTGAACAGTATTGCTCATTTATTAGAAAAGGAGTTCATATGTCGATCTACTTTAATGCCGACGAAATTTTTCAAATGGGCCTTCAAATTGAGGTCAATGGAAAGGAGTTCTATGAGGCCATTGCGAAAAAAAGTTCGGATGGTTTCACCCAGCAATTTTTTACCGATCTTTCAAAATGGGAATCGGAACATATCCGTCTCTTTAACAGGTTGAGGGAGGTATTACCGGATTCAGCTAGACGGGGGAGCCCCTTCGACCCTGGTCAGGAACTTCTCCTCTACATCCAGGCCACTGCAGACAGCCATGTTTTTTTAAAGAATCAGAATATCAATGAACTGGTTTCCCGATGTCAGACGGTCATCGATGCCCTGGACCTTGCCATGGCCTTTGAAAAGGACTCTGTGGTCTTTTATACCATGATGAAAAAAGTCACCCCGGAGGAGTTTGGAAAGAATGAGATCGATGGTCTGATTGACGAAGAGATCAGGCATATCGCCATCCTCCACCAGAAGAAGAAGGATTGGGAAAAGCAAGGAAAAGCTCTTCTGTGAGGAGCGCTGACATCAAGACGTTTGGGGATGATTGGCTCAGGCTTTTCTAATGGCGGAGGGCACCATGGACTCCGATTAGAATGAGCAAGCCTCCCAAAATCTGTTGCAGGAAGATCTGTTCTCCCATCCAGAGGTAATTCACCAGAATGGCCACCAAGGGGATGAAATAGAGATAGACCATAGATCGGGTGACTCCCAACCTTTCGATTCCTCCATAGTAGGAGACATGACCGATGATGCCAGGCAAAAGAATGGCATATCCTAGAGCCCACCAGGAGTTTGAGCTGACCTGACGAAGGGCAACAGGGGTTCCTAAAAAGGGGACAGCCAGCCAGAGAACCAATGAGCCGATCGCCATGCAATAGCCCATCAGGCGAAGCGGGGAATAGATCTTGAGAAGAGGCTTTGACCATGCAGATAAGAAAACAGCCGCAAATAAGGCGGCGATCAGGGAAAGTAGATCGCCTATGAGAGTATCGAGAGAGAAATGGAGTCTGGCCGTGGGTTTTAGAATGACGAGCATGACACCGAACAGAGAGACCAGCATATAGAGGTATTGTCTCCAGGTTACGGGCTCTTTTTCTATGAGATGAACATAAAGCGCGCCCCAGAGAGGCGTGGTTGAAAGGATCAGCGCCGAGTTAGAGGCAGACGTCAAATCCAAGCCGACCAACCAGAGGATCTGATAGATCCCAATACCTAAAACCCCTATCCATGTCACTTTTCCGATATCCCTCTTTTGAAGGGAGATTCCTTTTTCCCGTTTAAACGTTATCAAAAGGACGAAAAAACCGCAGAGGGTAAACCGGATGGCTCCGAAGAGGACCGGAGGTAAATCCACAAAGGCAGATTTGACGATTCCGTAATTGGCTCCCCAGGTCAACACAACGACCATGAGGAGGAGATGACCGATGTTAGGATTTTTTTTAGACATATCGAATGCTGATCTTAAGAGGCCAATTTCTTACAGAGTTCTGCCACTCGTTTTCCTAATTTGCGTCCATTCTCCGATGTCCTATCATCCGGAGCGCCGACACAGGACACCCCATAGTGACCGGTTGCTTCCATGGGATCTCCCACCACGATCATCCCATAGATGAGCATGCACTGGATGATGGAGATGATGGTCGTCTCTTTTCCGCCGGAAGCATCTCCTGAAGTGGCAAAGGCGGCTCCGACCTTATTCTCGATCTTTTTCCGTATCCCAACATATTCGTCAAAGATCCGTTTCAGATCCCAGGCCATCGTTCCAAAATAGACCGGCGAACCCGCGATGATGCCGGCGGCATTTAAAAAATCGTCTTTGGTCACTTCCTGAGTTGATTTGAGAATAGCCTGGGTTCCTGAAACGTTGTTCACCCCCTCTGCAATTTTCTCCGCCAATTTACGGGTGTTTCCACCTTTTGAATAGTAAAGAATCAGGACATTCATCTTTGAGCCTCCTCGATTTTTCCCACGAATAACACAGGCGGAATATCTTTTCAAGAAATAGGAAGAGGACTCGTTAGTTTGAATGTGGGGGGATAAGACGATTATTAGATGGTTAATAGGCCTGTTTCCCGAAAACTATAGTAGCCTTTTCGGGTTACGATCACATGGTCAAGAATCTGAATGCCAAGAATTTTGCCTGCTTCAGTTAATTGACGATGGATATTCAAATCGGATTCGCTCGGTTGAAGTTCTCCGGATGGGTGGTTATGAACAAAGATCACCCCCGCTGCACGGTCAGCAATGACATCGGCAAAGACCTCTCGGGGATGCACCGGGCTTTTATTGAGCAAACCGATTGTCACGATCCGTTTTTCAATCACTTCGTTTGCTCCGTTCAGTGAAATACAGACAAAGTGTTCCTGTTGTTTTCCGGCAATATCAGCAACAAGCGGTAGGACATCCTTGGCGGATACAACTTTGATCATTTCCTTAAGTAAATGCCTTCGCGCGAGTTCAAAGGCGGCTAAAATCTGCGCTGCCTTCGCTAATCCCATGCCAGGAACTTCAAGCAAATGGTCCAGCGATAGTTCCTCTTTATGCTCCCTTATTAGGCCTGCCACATGCTTGGCTATTGATCTAACATCAGCGCGTGCTGTCCCCATGCCAAGAATTGCCGCCACAAGCTCCTCATCCGTAAGGGCTTTTGCTCCTCTCTCCCGCAATTTTTCCCTTGGCCGGGCATGCTCCGGCATGTCTTTGATGGTTTTCATAATCTTTCTTTTGTTAATTCAATTCCTTCTAACCAATTTTAACAATAGCCTAATAGCTTGATTTATTTAGGCTTTTTAAATATACATCTACGCTTTTCTTTGTTTAGAACAGTTTTTATTGTTAATTTCTTTTTCATTTAACTATGATCCATTTCGGAGACTGTCTTGTCCCGGCATTTCGGATAATTCCTTCTATCCGTAGCGCCATTAATAGATTGTGAACCATGCTATCTTTCTGTTTAGGTAAAAGTGCTTCAGGTAGTTTATCAATCAACAATGCGTCTATCTCTTTCCTCGAAACAGGACCGTGTTGTCGGATTAGTTCAATTATCAAGTCTTTATAGTACTGTCTGTCAAAACCACGTTGTCGAATATGACGGGCCTTTTGATTAGTAACCGCAGCGACTCTTGCGCTTATATAAAGGTTTGGGTATCTCCCTTCAACCAACCCGAGCTTTTTGAGTCTCGCATGCTCACCGTGCTCAATCTTTATGCCTTTCTGAATTTTATCCAACAATATTACCGCCCACAGATCTAAGTCCGTCCTCTCCATTAGCATCCGGGTATACTGTTCGTTCAAGATCGTCCCTCGAATGGTCACAACAACTCGTATCGGGTCAGAAAGATTATAGTCAGGCAATGGGAAAAATCGTTTCATCTGGGTCTGGAACATCCGTTTGATACCGCCGCCTTGCGTGTCAATCATATTCAGATTGACCATCGCCTGGGATAGTGATGGATTCCGATATACCTCCATTGGTGCATCCCGCTTAATCACGTTTTCGACATTCCCAGGGAGAAAACTACCAACATTCGTCAGAATCAACTGGTCGGGCATCTCAACCATGTTGATACGCCCACCCAGACTGTAGTCCTGATGAGCAATACAATTGTGCAACGCTTCTCGGAGCACCCAGGAATCATATTGACGGATTTCAATCGGAAACAAAGTACCACTTGGTAACTGACGAATCGTTAAGTTCCGAATTCTGGCCAACACACGGTCAACATTCAGGATGAATGGTGGATCGAAGTGTTCATAATCTTTTTCCTGGTTTTGTTCATCCTTGAGAACCCAAGTGATCCTCGCTACAGCAGGGGAAATCAATGCTGCTGATTCCGGCTTTCCCAAAAGAAGAAGTGTGCCATTAGTGATGGATTCCTTAATAGCTATGCCGATCTTATTAAAAAAAGTTATATCATCCCATGTATCTACCTCAGTGGCTTTGGCTGGGAATTTAACCTTATATTCCTGGCGGGCTTTCTGGATAGCTTCAATATCGAGGTCAGCTGGGGATGCCTTTTCACAAATCTGTCCAGACCAATCTACGCGGCGTTGCCATATAATTCTTTCCTTCTCAGAGTGGTTGGCAAGAAGGGTTTTACTGGAACCTATTCGTATCCAAGCCTTATCATAGAATTTGACAGGGCGATCTAGAGCAGGTATGACTTCAAATAGCACCACGTGTCTCTCTTCCGTTTCAAATTCATAGCATTCAAAGCCAGTATTGGGTTGCAAGCCTTTGCTAAGCCACAGCATTAAATCCTGATTGCCTTTGCCTTTCTCTTGTTGGGGATTGAATGTTGTACCAACCACTTCACGTGTTTTATTTTCAAAACCAAAAATCAAGTATCCCCGAGGTTTACCGTGGACACAGGCGGAATTAGCAAGTGCAGACAAGTATTCACCCAGATGCTGAGCATCTAAGTGGCTAACCTTAAACTCTAACCACTCCGTCTCCACCGGTTCCTTCCTTAAACGGTTTAATAGTGCGATCAGGCTCGCTTGGTCCAAATTTACTCCTCTCCCCAAATCTCTGATAGTTTGGTCTGGATCTTCTGTTCGTAAATCTTGATTAGCTTACGGTTTGCCTCTGCCAACTCCCGCTCCACCTCAATTTCCTCCACAATCCTCCGCTGAACCTCAAGCGGTGGGAGGGGGATTTTTATCTCTTCAATTTGGGATCGGTTGATCGAGTCAAATGTACTTCCATTACAACCACGCTTTATTTCCTCCTGCCTATCGTTAAGAATAAAAAAGAGGTAACGATAATCAAGTTGCTCCCCTGCCCTGATTGCAGCCAAACCTCGTCCTATACAAATTTGAGAAAATGGATTGATATTTACTGGACCTACGGGTGCTCTGACAGACATCAAGACATCATTCTTTATCGATAGCTTTGTCGTTTGAGTTGTCCATTTTTTAGGTTCTTGTAAAAAAACTTCACCAAATTCTATCTTACCTTGATAAAAAGACATCCCCTCCCCAATAGCATTGTAGTTTTGCCCATCAGGGGACTGACCTGAAATTACATTTGAAATACTCCCTAATTCTTCTATTGGCCAGGTGGGGTTGATTTTGATGGAAGGTTTGTAGTTGGAGATGATTTGTTTAGCGCCTTCGATGATTTTCCGGTAGCTGTCCAGTTCCGCAACAATCTTCTCCTGCACCTCCACCGGCGGCAGAGGGAATTCAAAAGACCTATATTCATTAGCATTGATATTTGAGAGCGTTCCACTCTTCCTCATTAATTCAATCCATGTTTGATAGTGTAAGGATCGTGTGATAAAAAACACAAAAGTTGGTAATACTTTAGTTGAATCCAATCGAAAGCGAATCAGATAGCCAGCGAACTGATATATACGATCATTTCGCTTGTGCAAATAGGCTCGGCCAACTGACCCTGATCTTGCAAGTAAAAAATCACCTAGCTCCAGATAGCAATCCTTTTCAATCGTAGAAGGGGAAACAATGTCATCCTCCTTGAGATTTCCATCATCGTCAATATCCGTGATTCTAATATAACGAACCTTGCCATTATATAAGACTTTGCTAGCGCCCGACCCATACTGAGGGGGGCCAAGAATAACATCCCCCAACTTTACCATTGACCACTTTGTACTGACACGGATGCCGGTGTCGCGGTAGCGGTCACCGGAAAGGTTTATGTCGCCATTTTCAAGGATACGTGACTTTTTTACTGCATGAGCAGTTATGGATTTTTGATTGTCAGAATCCTGTTTCTTTAAATCCGCAATTCGCAATTTAAAATCCGAAATGGCGCTTAGGGCTTCGGGTAAGTCGTTTTTCGCAATCGGTTTTCTCTGTGCTCCCAGATCAAACCCATCATTTTCCACTTTTACGAACAGGATTTCATCCGTCCGCTTTGATACGGATTTATCCAGCAGCAGAATGCTAGTTTTGACGCCGGAATACGGGTTGAAACATCCTGCGGGTAGGGACACAACGCACCAAAGATAGTTCTCAGCAAGCATCTTCCGCAACTTCTTATAAGCATTTTGGGATTGGAAGATAATGCCTTCTGGCACGATAATGCCAGCTCGCCCGTTAACATTCAGGTGTTCCGCAATGTAGTCCACGAAGAGAACCTCGCTCCGTGTGGCCTTAATGCTGAAGCGGTTATGGGGGCGAATACCACCTTTCGGTGTCATAAATGGAGGATTTGCAAGGATCACATCATTGCGTTCGTCCCAGCGTTCCTCGCTGGTCAATGTATCGTATTCATGGATGCGTGGGTTTGCAAAACCATGAAGGTAAAGATTCACTCGGGATAATCTCACCATGTCAGGGGATATGTCATAGCCGCAGAAGTTGGTCATTAACCGGCCACGCTCATCCGGCGTGAGCTCAGATGAAGATTCTTGATGTTGTGTGAGAATATGTTTATAGGATGAGATTAAAAATCCAGCAGTTCCACAGGCAGGGTCAAGAATGCTCTCGTTTTTCTTAGGATCGACTATCTTGACGATAAAATCAATGATATGTCTGGGTGTCCGAAACTGTCCGGCTTCTCCTTGGCTTCCAAGAATAGATAGAAGGTATTCAAAGGCATCACCAAGCCGTTCGCTGTGGTCATAGGTGAATCCGTTTATCTCCTTGAGGAAGAGATTCAAGGTTTCGGGATCACGGTATGGAAGAAACACTCCTTTAAAAATATCCCTGAAAAGCTGGGGGATATTTTTGTTCTGGTTCATCTTCTCGATGCCTTCGACATAGAGAAGTAATCGCTCATGTCCGCTGAATCGGCGGTCGAGCAACTGATGCCAGGCGTATTTCTTGTATTCTCCAGAGAAGAACGTTGCCTTGCCCCCAAGTTCCTCGGACTGTCGATCCATATCATCCATGAATTTGTAGATCAGGGCGATGGTAATCTGCTCCACCTGCGACTTGGGATCGGGCACCTTCCCAACCAGGATGTCGCGTGCAGAATCAATTCTTGCTTTTGTTTCGGAATCAAGCATTTTTGATTTTTGATTGATGATTTTTGATTTGTGATTGGCCTGCCGTTTTTGCTGATGCAATAAATATGGCTGCCAGTTCATTTGCTTCTTTCAATAAAGGTTCAATCAAATCACGCCCGAGTAATTTACCATCCATGATCAACTCAAGCCAATAGGCGCTTTCGTCAGCCTCCTCGGCTACAATCCCAATCTTTGAGGTAAATTCAGCTTTGGATCTCCCACGGCAAGCAGCACGATAATTTGCGCCTACCGAGGTGCCACTCCGAACCAGTTGATTTCCGAGTGTCCGTCCAGCAATGGAGTTGGGCAGTTTATCCACAAGTTTCATTATATTTAATGCAAACTGTTTCGTTCTATCTTTTAGTTTTTTCTCGTCCATCTCTTCCCCAATCAAAAATCTCAAATTAAAAATCATAAGTTACATGAACTGATTCAAATGGACATAATCCTTTATGTATTCGGGGATGATGGTCCGCCATTCGCTGAGAGCTTTAAAATCTTCTAAAGAAACCTTCGGATTCGTTGCCAAGCGGTTAAATTCCTTCTTTTCTACGATGTCACGGATTTCACCATCCGTCACATAGGCTTTAAAGAACTGCCGAATCACCTGCATATGTGCGGCGTCCGGCTTGTGGATTGAAACAAACTTGGCAAGCTCTTCTTCAAGGAGTTCATCTTTTGTTTTAAACCGGTCAATACCGCCAAAGACTTTTTCTATAATCTCCCTTAAGGTAAGTCTCCGGTCAAGCTGAACAGATTTACGGAGTTTATCGAGGTTAAAAAACTCCTTTGGCTTATCTAAAATGTTATTCCGGACATATTCTTCGACTGCACGGACATCACCCCGATCATAAAGAGTGCGAATGATTTCATCCCCTTTTACCTTCTCTTCGAATTGTTCATAGAACTTTCGGTCTATCTTCATTCCATGAACTGGAACAGGTGTCTCAATATACATCTTCAAAGGATCAGGGTCTATATTTGTGTATCCCAATTCTTCTGGAGGCGGCGGAGGTATCGGTTCAGGGCTAGGGGATTTTGGCCACATAGGAGGTAGTTTGATCACTTCGTCGTAGTTGAACTTCTCCTCGAAGTATTCGCAATTGGCAAAAAAGTCAAAGAGTTTGAATTTCTCTTTGGGCCTGTTATGTTCTTCAACCTGGCCGCCTTCCTTCTCAACATATCGGAAGCTATATTTTCGTGTCCCCCGTCCTTTGATCTGGATGAAGTCGGTCGGCGAGAAGATGGGGCGAAGGAGAACTATATTCAGAATATCCTCACAATCATAACCTGTTGTCATCATGCCGACTGTAACACAGACGCGGGTTTTGGAACTGTCATAACCTTCAAGGAAACGCGTATGGCCATTCAGATTGTTGTTGGCGAAACTGACTGCCATCTGTTGGGCATCCGTAATCAATGAAGTTATCTGGACGGCAAAATCGGAGTTGTATTTGCCTGGGAACTGGGCATCAGCAAACTCATTTAGAACCTTAGTGATCCGGGTGGCGTGGTCCTGCCGCACACAGAAGATGATGGTCTTTCCGATCTCACCACTCAGAGGATCTCGCAAGGCGTGTTTCAGAAAGGTCTCACAGAAGACGCGATTGGTCTCGTCAGAGAAGAATTTCTTTTCGAAGTCCCTGCCGAAAAAGGTCTGCTCAACCAGTTCTCCATCCTCGTTTTCCTGCATGACTGAATAACCTTCATCCGAAAGCATTTCAGTGGTGATTTCAGTGCGTGCGTCAACCACCACAGGATTTAGAAGCCACTTTTCATTAACTCCATCAATGAGGCTATAACGGAACGTGGGAATTCCGCTCTCACAGCCAAATGTCTTGTAGGTGTCAAGAAGTTGGCGGCGCTCCCATTCCCTTGGGTCACGCTGGCTAATCCGGGCCGGATCGATCTTTTTCAGATAATCCTTTGGTGTGGCCGTCAAGCCAAGCTTGTAACCAATGAAATATTCAAAAACCGCCCTGCTATTTCCGCTGATGGAGCGGTGGGACTCATCAGAGATCAGAAGATCAAAGTCCGTAGGGGAAAAGAGCCTTCGGTATTTGTTGTTAAAGAGAAGGCTCTGGACCGTGGTTACTACAATTTCCGCCTTTCGCCAATCATCGCGATTCTCTTTGTATATCACCGTTCGGAAATCGTTCTTGAGGAATTGCACAAACCTCTTTATGGCTTGGTTTTCCAGTTCCAGGCGGTCAACAAGAAAAAGTACACGTTTGGCATTGCCCGTTCGCATAAAAAGCTTAATCACGGCAGCAGCAAGTAATGTCTTGCCCGTGCCGGTTGCCATTTCGAAGAGGAATCGCGTCTGTCCTTTCTTCACTGCTTCTTGAAGGGCTGAAATGGCCCGGAGTTGATAGGGCCTTAAAAATTTCAGCTCTGTGTCTTTGATAAAGGTTTCTCGTTCTTTCGGATCGGTCCAGCGGGGGTCATTAAAGTAGTTCGGATTTTGTGTAATGGCAATATAATCCTTTTCAACCTTTTCTTTAATCAGGTTCTCAGGATTGGGCTTGAAGGCGTGGAAATGATCGAGAGATTCAGGAGTGGGAAATTCTGTTATGAGAACGGGGTTTCCCTGTTCCAGGTCCCAAAAGTAATGGAGATTGCCATTGGAGAGGATGACGAAGCGTGTGTTCTGGGATTGGGCATATTTTCGGGCCTGCTCCTTTCCAACCAATGGATCAAACTTCTCGGACTTAGCTTCTAAAACAGCTGTTGGAAACCCTCTCTCATCGAGCAAAAGGTAATCCACGAAACCATGAGCGGTCTTTTCAAAGTCATCACCAAGATTTTCGAGGGTTTTCTTTTTGAGTTTTACATGGGTTTCAAGGGTGATGTTGGCGGGGCCCTTCTCATCATCAAAGAACCGCCAACCTGCTCTGAGAAGTAAATCATTGATCAGGATTCTGGCCTTTGCTTCCTTGGGCATTATCATCCCCGCGTAGATATAAAATGATTTTGGGATATTATATTGATCCAGTGATGGAGGGTCAAGGATTTTAATCGAGAGGGTTTTAGGGATTCCCATTTTGATAGGGTTTCTGTTAGAATGGGATAAAAATTTCAATCTGGAGGGGTAGAGATGGAGATAAAGGGAAAAGCCTTGGTGACCGGGGCGAGTAGCGGTATTGGACGGGAGACAGCCATCAGATTGGCTAAAGAAGGCTTTCAAGTGATTGCGGCGGCACGGAGAAAAGAACGTCTCGATGAGTTAGCCAAGCAGAATCCGAATATTGTTCCAAGGATTGTGGATCTTTCTGATTCTAAGGCTCTGGATGATTTTTCTAAAGAGCTGTCCAATCTCTCAGAGCCTGTGACCATCCTCATCAACAATGCAGGTTTTAGCCTCCGGGGAGCCATTGAGGATATTACGGTCTCAGCAGTGAAGAATCTCTTTGAGGTCAATCTCTTTGCTCTCATCAAGATTACCCAGGCCTGTCTCCCAGGAATGCGTCGTCTGAGAAAAGGAACAATCGTCAATCTCAGCTCCATCGTGGGTAAATTTCCTTTTCCGACAAGCGGTCCGTATTCAGCTACCAAACATGCTGTCGAGGCGATAAGCGATGCCCTGAGGATGGAGGTGCGTCCTTTTGGTATTCGTGTCGTAACGATCCGGCCAGGAGTGATCGGCACTGAATTTAATGAAACGGCCAACCGATTGACAGGGGACCTTCTCTCGAGAACCGATCCTGATTACAAGACTGTGTATCAGACGTATGGCGCAGGTATGGGGAAGTTGTTCACGAATGTCTCGATCCCAGGACCGGAATTGATTGCCGATCTCATTTTCGAGGCTGTGCTCTCAGACTCTCCGAAACCAGTCTATGCGAAGGGCCCTTTTGTAGAAGAGTTTTTAGGAGAACGGTTACGACTGGATGATGAAGGTTTTTATGACTTCATGATGGAAAAGACCGGATTGAAAGGGTTGGTAGTCAAATAGTGGTATAGTCATATAGTCTTATTGTCGAAAATAAACTTTTTAAAATCCCTCCTGCCTCCCTTTGCTAAAGGGAGGTAAACTATCTCATTATTTTAAATACTAACGAGATCCTTGATCTCCTGACTCTCAAGGAGGATCGAAGGGAGCCCTTCTTTAAGGATGCGGCCATTTCGAAGGATATAGCCTCGATGGGAGATCGAAAGTGTAAGAGGAATTTCCTGTTCGACGATGAAAAGGGTAAGGCCATTCTGGTTCATCTTTTTCAGGTTGGCGAAGATCTCTTCGATGAAGTGGGGTGCAAGACCCAGAGAGGGTTCATCCAGCATCAATAATTTAGGCCTTGCCATCAATGCTCTTCCGATGGCCAGCATCTGCTGTTCACCACCGCTCAGGGTCCCAGCCCTCTGATCTTTTCTCTCATTCAATTTCGGAAAGAGGCGATATACGCCTTCGAGGCATTCTCCAAACCCTTCTTTTTCTTTCCTCTTTGTATAGGTGCCTAATAAGAGATTATCGAGGACAGAGAGGGTTGGAAAGATATGTCGGCCCTGAGGGATATGAATCAAGCCTTTTGATACGATCTGATGGGGGTCGAGATTGGTGATATCCTCTTCTTCGAAGGTGATTCTTCCCTCGGTTGTTTCAAGGATTCCGGAGAGGGTGAGGAGCAAGGTGGTCTTTCCTGCTCTGTTGGGACCGATCAGGGAGACAATCTCTCCTCTTCCGATTTCAAGAGAGACCTCCTTGAGGGCAGGCAAGGGGCCATAATGGACAGTCAATTTTCTTATTTTAAGCATGGGACCTTATC
>Ga0194112_10005349_pt1 | contig 17285 bp, 19 predicted proteins | sample TA2MahC400mmetaG_FD_146191 | JGI IMG/M metagenome (GOLD analysis project Ga0194112, IMG submission 146191) | Freshwater microbial communities from Lake Tanganyika, Tanzania - TA2015016 Mahale Deep Cast 400m | ecosystem: Environmental > Aquatic > Freshwater > Lake | place: Tanzania: Lake... | reverse complement strand
TTAGGGATCCCATTGGATAACTAAGAGCCAGCAACACAGCGGAAACGCCGAAAAAGATAAAAACCAGCCCTGCATAAAAATCTTTACTATTGTAAAATTTTGTTTTTATACTCCCTCCCTCGTTGGAGTACTCTACTCTGTTCAAATAAACTGATTAAATAAGACAACGCTAACACCTTTTAGGAAATGGATTTAGTTTTCCTAAGGAGATTCCGCCACTCCATCTCCACATTTCTCTGAATCATATTGATCTGCTCTTCTTTTAGATGCCTAAATCTTCCTTGAAGCTTCATGTACTCCTTTACAGAGACTTTTCTTTCAGGGATGAGATTAATCGTATACTTTTTCCCGTTCTCAACCTCATACAATGGGAAAATTTTTGTCTGTACAGCGAGACGCGCAAGTTTCACGGCCAATTCGGACGGACATCTCCAACCTGGTGGGCAAGGCGTAAGAATATGGACAAATTTCATACCCTTGGTCGATTTGGCCTTTAGGATCTTTCGTTTAAGATCCTCAGGGTATGCGATCGAAGCAGTGGCGGAATAAGGAATCCGATGAGCAGCCATAATTTCAATGATATTCTTTTTAGGCTTATCTTTAGGTTGATCAAATGGAGTTGTAGAGGTCCAACTTCCCCAAGGCGTTGCAGAACTCCTTTGAATTCCCGTATTCATATAGGCTTCATTGTCATAGCAAATATAGATGATATCATCATTCCTTTCCGCAGCTCCAGAGATAGCTTGAATTCCTATATCAAATGTTCCACCATCCCCTGCCCAGGCCAATACAGAGACATCCTTTTGGCCAAGTATATCGAGTCCTTTCTTCACCCCGACCGCTGCAATGGCTGCTGTCTCGAAGGCTGTATGTAGAATAGGAACCTTTAAACTCGTCGAAGGGAAGAAGCCTGCTATGTTTGTCCAGCAACAGGCTGGAATCACTACTACGGTCTTTTTCCCCAACGTCTGGAGGGCATAGCGCATTGCCAGTGTGCCCCCACAACCAGGGCATGCAATAGTTCCTGAATATAGATATTCTTCCTTCGGAATCTCCATTTTCATTTGTTGAGCCCCATCCAATTTATTTCCTTCAATGGTCGATCGTTCTCTTTAGTATACTCGATAATGTCCTGAATAATCTCTGGAGTAACATCCCTTCCCCCCAGGCCAGTAACATAGCAAAAGATCGAGGTGTCCAATCCTTTGCCAAACAATGCAGATTTGATCTCTTGAGCAAATATTCCCCCTTGCCCATATGAGATATTTCTATCAATCACAGCGACCTTCTTCGCCTGCGACAACACCTTCTCAACCTCATCAGCAGGGAAAGGGCGAAACATTTTTATCTTTAGCATGCCCACATTTTCCCCCTGGGATCGGTATGCATCAATAACTTCACGTGTCGTGCTTGCAATGGTCCCTGAGGTCACCAATATGAGATCAGCTTCCTCACAACGATAATCTTCAACGATCCCATATTTTCGTCCAAAGACCTCATTGAACTCTTCATCGACCCGTTTTGCCACTTTCTTTCCTTCTTCCATCGCCCCCTGCATTTTGTACCGTTGTTCAAAATAAATTTCCGGGAGAAATGCCCCCCCAAATGAATGTGGATCCTCGATATCCAATTTATACTTCGCTTGAAACCTGGGGAGAAACCGATCTACCGTCTCCTGATTCGGGATATCAACCAACTCATAGGTATGAGACAAAATAAAACCGTCCAACATCACCATGGAAGGTAATAAGATCTCTTCTGAAATTTTATAAGCTTGAATAATCGTGTCTAAAGCCTCCTGATTGCTTTCACAATAAAACTGAAGCCAGCCCGTATCTCTCTGTGATAAACTATCTGTCTGATCACACCACATATTCCAAGGTGGAGACATAGCCCGATTAACATCCACCATGACGATGGGTAAACGAGCCCCTGCTGCCCAATGCAGTTCCTCATGCATTAACGCCAAACCTTGGGCTGATGTTGCGGTAAACGTCCGAACTCCCACCGATGCTGCGCCAATGCAACAAGCCATCGCAGAATGTTCAGACTCCACTTTTATGTATTCAGATTTCATCTGTCCTGAAGCACATAGCTCGGATAGTTCCTCAATAATGGTTGTCTGAGGTGAGATGGGATAAGCTGCAACCAATTGAACACGGGAAAGCATTGCCCCGTAAGCGACCGCATGATTGCCAACGATTACTTTCTCCATAATTCTTCTCTCTCTAAATTAATGATTGAACGTGGACATTCAACTGCACATATTCCGCACCCTTTACAATAATCATAATTGATCATAAGTGACTCATTTTCCTTAAAAATGGCAACATCTGGGCATACCATTAAGCAGATATTACATTGATTACAAAGCCCGCAACTGAAACAACGATTCGATTCTCGAACGGCGGCAGCAACCGCAACCCCTTTGTTCACTTCTTTTGGTCTAGATCTGCTCTTTATAGAAAGTTGAGGTCTCTTGGCCCTTTTGGAATGACTGAAATAATCTAAATTGATATCCCTGAACTCCACTATTTGTTTTCCATTAAAAGACTCCGGTAACTTTCTGCTTTTGAGAAAACTGTCTATAGCAAGAGCGGCTCTCTTCCCAGATCCAATAGCTCCGGAAACAGTTCCTACTCCAGCCGTCACATCACCCCCAGCAAAAATGGCCCCACAACTTGTCCATCCCCATCCATCTACGGTAATGTAGTGGCCATTCACCTTCTTCAGTTGACTCTCTGCGAAACCAGCATCAGGATAGGCTCCCAGGGCTAGGATGACAGTATCGGCATCCATGAAAAAATTGGACCCTTTGATAGGAATAGGTTTCGGACGCCCCCCCCCACCTGAAGAAATCAACTTGTTTCTAACACATTCAATTTTTGCCAATTTGCCATTTCTCCCAACCATTCTTACCGGTGAAACCAGATATTCGATCCTCACACCTTCTCTCAATGCCTCTTCCACTTCCTCTTGAATGGCCGGCATCTGCTCTTTTGTCCTCCGGTAGAGGAGGATAGGTTTATACCCCATCCTCCGTAAAGTGCGCCCCACATCAATCGCAGTATTGCCTCCACCCACAACCATAACTTTTCTCCCAATCCTCACCTTCTTCCTTGCATTCGTTAACCGTAAGAACTCTATCCCGGAAAAAACACCCTCCAAATCTTCTCCAGGGATACCTAACTTCTCTTCCGTCGCTGCACCGGTTGCAATAAAAATGGCATTAAATTCGGACAGATCCCTGCCCAGCAGCTCGTTATCAATCTTTGTATTGCATAGAAACTCCACCCCCAAACCCTCAATCCACGATATCTCCCGATCCAACACTTTCTGAGGAAGGCGATAGGGAGGTATCACTCTCAACATCCCACCCAATTCCGATAAAGCTTCAAAAACCTTTACCTCATAACCCTTCCTTGCCAAATGATAAGCACACGATAAACCCGCAGGCCCAGACCCGACAATGGCGACCCTTTTTTCCTGCTTCGAAATTTGTTGCTCTATGGCGATACCGCTGCCTACACCAAAATCCCCCAAAAACCTCTCAATCATATTGATCGAAACAACCTCATCATAGTCTTTCCGATTGCAGAGCGACTCACAGGGATGATGGCAAACCCGACCACAAATTCCAGGCATTGGGTTATCATTTATCAACACTTTTAATGCCTCGTCAAATTTTTCTTCAGCAACTAATCCAAGCCAAGCCGGTATATTTTGATTAATTGGGCAATTTTGGGTACAAGGTGAAATCTTTTCATCTGAATAAATAGGCCTCAAATACCGCCAGCTTCCGGTTTGGTTCCAGAGTGTGGGCTGCAGAGAAATAGAAAGAGGTGGAACCTCATTGATGTTTCTTATGATAATCTTATCCATGCAAAAACTCCTCAAGTTTCAAACTTAACCTTCTCATATGCTTCTATCGCAGCTAATTCATTAGCCTTAAAGTTTTTAGGAAAGCTCTCTCGGATAGCTTCAATCAAGGAATCAATTTTTATAACCTCCACCACTCTCGAAAAGGCACCTAGCATTGCCATATTCGCGATCGGCTCTGTTTTGGTACCCAATTTATGTCTCAATGAAATCCCGCTTCCATCGACGGTACTCGTATTCCACTTTTTGGGAAAATTAAAACTCTCCGGGTTTGCTTCACTATTGACAAGAATCCACCCTCCATCCTTCAATCCGTCCGTAACATCCACCATGAGATGTAATACCGGGTCAAGGACAATAACATGATCCGGATGGTAAATTTGACATTTCATCCTTATTGGTTTTTCATCGATTCTGGCAAAGCCAGCCAACGGAGCTCCCCGTCTTTCAGGGCCAAATGTTGGAAAAGATTGAACTTGTTTTCCTTCCTTTGCTGCAGCCACAGCCAAAACCTTAGAAGCTATTACAACGCCTTGCCCACCTCTCCCATGTATTCTGATCTCGATCATCTCTTTTTTCCTAAACTACATTATAACATTGCTGTCCAAAATAACCTGAATATTTGAAGGTACCCCTTGAAATTATTAGCTTTTTGAACAAGTTTTGCGGCTTTTAAAAACCAGGTTCCGCTTTTCTTTTTTAAGATGCTTCATTTTGCTGTCCAAGATAATGGGCCGACAAGAACATTTTATAGCCACAAAATGCTTTTAAACGGGGTTGATTCAAAGGATTCAAGGGATACCCGCACCTTCATAAGCATTTTGCTGTCCAAAATACGAGCTTTTTAAAAACCTATTTTGGACAAGAGTGACATTATAATAGATGTCATTAATGATATTCCACTCACACAATACTATTTGTAAATTACATATTTGCAAGGCTCATCGATTGCTTTTCCTTCGTCATCAAACTGTCTACCATATATAGTCTCAATTCTGAAGGAAAGATCCCACTCTTTCATCAATTCGTCCAATACGCTACAGTGAGCACAATAATAAGAAACACCAATTTTGTTAAAAGTCCAGGGATATGCTTTTTTTGAAGTCCCGCCCATCATTGGATGTCTATCAGTGTTATCATATTTTCCCTCCCGTCTCATTCGACCTCCGCTGCCGCAACAGGTAATGGTAAGTACAGTATGGTCTTTAAATTCTTCTACAAAGAAATCGCTGTGGTGTGCCCTATGGGCAGCTCCAAACATCTCTACAATCTTTTCATGAGGTCCATTCTTAATTGGTTCAATAAAGGTCCTCTTATGGACATCATTGATGAGATAAACTAAGGCCTCCCTTAACGCCTCTTCCCCATATTTCTTTGCAATAAAAGTTTCAAGAGAACTGCAGTATTCGCAGTATCGATCATGTATCGTAATGAAAAGGTCATCTAACTCCTTGACATATTGAATAGCTTCTTCCTCACGGCCTGACCGAATTGCCTCTACTGCTTTTTGGCATAATGTCTTGTTTAGTTCATTCCTTCTCACCATAATTAGGTTTTCCAGTCATTGCCTGAAATTTTCTTTTGAATGAAAGAATGGGGGGATCGCCACATTCTATGGAGAAAAAGGAATATACATAGCGACATAATTAATTGCGCATGACCTCCGGGAAATACTCGGAATAACGGCTATTGCAGCTATCAGCATGCGCATAAATTCAAGACGTCCTGTATAGTATGCGATAGATTCGCAATAATAAGTCGACCACCTATTCGCTTTGACCATACCCATCCTTTGAGCCATTCGGACCAACGTATTAAATTATCCTATCCTCCTAGATAAGATTTCTTCACGTTATCATCGTTCAGAAGATCCTTAGCTCCTCCACTCAAAACGACTGCCCCCGTCTCCAGCACATATCCTCTTTGTGCAACATTAAGGGCTTTCACCGCATTTTGCTCAACAAGAAAAATGGTCGTCCCACCCTTATGAACCTCGTGAATGATTCTGAAGATTTCACTTACTAACAATGGGGCCAATCCCATGGAGGGCTCGTCCATAAGCAACAATTTTGGACGGGACATCAAACCCCTGCTGATCGCTAGCATCTGTTGTTCGCCACCGCTCAAAGACCCAGCTGATTGATTTTTCCTTTCTTTTAATATAGGAAAAATCTCGAAGAACCTTTCAATGTCTTCGAGTACTTCCCCCCGAGATTTCCTTGGAAACGCGCCCATTTCAAGATTTTCCATGACGGTTGATTCGGGAAATACCTTTCTTCCTTCTGGGACGTGAGAAATACCAAGCCTCGCGATTTTCTCAGGAAGCATTTTCTCAATCCTAGTGTTATAGAACGATATCTCCCCGCGCGATGGCTTAATAAGTCCAGAAATGGTATTTAAAAGCGTGGTTTTCCCTGCCCCATTTGCCCCGATAAGAGTAACGATTTCTCCTTCATTGATTTCTACAGAGACGTCTTTCAATATCATTATATTTCCGTAATTGGTAAAGATTTGTTTGACCTTCAGCATCTGAGAGACCTTCACTGTGTCATTAAAAAATTACTTATCCGTCTCTTTGAGATCCCCTTCAGCATAGCGGCGCTTCACTTTCTCTCTCCCTCCTATGATCGCATCGACCACGTAGGCATTATTAGGTGGACACCCTTGAACGAAACGCTTCCCTCTCTTTTCCTTGGGAATGCATTGCCCCACCGCAACGACGCTATCCTCCGAAATCCCCACCGGAATGAGAGGGTCACCAGTGACCACTGTAACCCCAGGAAGGTAACTCAGCTGATCAGAATTTCTCATATCCAATAAAGCGCTCATAACCGTATTTCGACATCCTGTACATGTCACACCCCCGTATATGAGACTAAATCCCTCCACCTTAACGGGGTTGTCTTCGATGGGCCTTAGAAACCTCCTCTTCACATTTTCCAGCTTCTCCCCTGCAATCTCTATAGCCTTCAGATCCAGATTACCTAACCCACGCTCGGCCCCCTTTTGGGGAATTAACAACTCTTCAGGTTCAAATCCTGCGATTCGCCCACAGACTGAATCCACAGCCACTAAATCTTTGCCTGCCACGATAAGATCCATCTCAACGGGTCTCCCAAATATGGGCCCAACCCCTTCTTGACAAATAATCGCGTCCACAACAGCCAAGGCAGGTTTAAAAACAGAGTTAATGTCCACGACACCGTCATACACTCCAAATTGCTGATGAAATAACCGTTTATACTTGTCACTAACCAAACCCTTTAGTTTCTTCATGGAGCAGGTCATTTCGGTCTGATCATGAGTCTTCATTTTGGGGACGCTGATAATCACATCCGCTTGTTGAACTAATTCATAGGTCTCGACTTCCTTTAGGGTCATACCCTTCTTAACAGGTAACGTAACAATTTTGGTCTTTTTTAGATCAACGATTTCGTATCCTTGGTCACGTAAAATCTTATATCCCGAGGCATCTATCACCTTTTGTGTATCCACTCCAACCGCTGCGGATTCGGCAATGACAGGACGCGCTTTTCGCTCTTTTACTATATCAGCAACGGCTTTAGTTACTTCAGGGAGAGTAATACAACCTGCTTCCCGTTCGACCGGTGGGGCTACCCAGCTAGGATTGATGAGAACTAAGTTTCCTGGTTTGATAATATCCTTGATACCCCCGATCAGATCGAGTGCTCTATCCACAGCCTCTCGAATCTCGGGATACCCGGGGTTTTGGTTGGTTTTGACAATAGATACTTTGGATTTATTCATGACAAATCCTCCTCAGTCCAGAATTTGACCACACACATCCAACCTTATTATGAATCTTCCATCACCTGTACATACAAACGTAAGAAGCTGGTTTGGTGACCTTTAATTTGAAACTTGAACTTGCGGGAATCACCACCGTCTCTCCTTCCTTCACCCTCCTCCAATCTTTTTCAGGAGGCTGGATTTCAAATCCCCCCACAGTCACCGTTACATGCTCCTCTTTCTCCGTATTAAATGTGTAATCTCCAGGCAAAAACACCCCCGCTGTATACTGAATCCCATCTAACTCAAAACCCAAACTCTTAACCTTGCCCTCTAGATATTCATTAACTTTAATCATGACCTCTTCCCCTCCTGTTCTTATAAGACTCAACCACTCAACCCACCTATTCTTCTCCCCCTTCCGAGTTCTTTAAAAATCAGTTCTACCATCCCTTCCCAATCCTCTTGATTCTCCTAATATGATCTAATCTCTCTTCCACCATCACATCGGCTGCCTTGTAAGTGGGAATACCATCTCGCTTTGCTATGGAAATCACCTTCTTCACATTATCATAAATCCTTGCAACCTTCTTCATGGCACGCTCAGCGTTGTACCCACCTTTTTCAAAGGTATCCGCATCATCTACTGCTCCACCCGCATTGATGATATAGTCCGGAGCATAAAGAATGCCCCTCCTATGGAGGAGATCTCCATCCTCCGTTCCCTTCAATTGGTTATTTGCGGCTCCTGAAACAATCTTGCATTTCAATTTCGGTATCGTCTCATCGTTCAGGATTGCACCTAAAGCACAAGGAGCAAAAATATCACACCCCACAGAATATACCCCCTCCGGTTCAACCGCCTGTATCCCTCTGTGCTTCTCTAAAACCTTTTTCACCTTTCCCTTGTCGATATCTGTGATAATCAACTTCGCCCCTTCCCTCAGTAGTTCCTCAATAAGGTACTGCCCAACATTCCCTGTCCCTTGGATTACCACCGTCTTGTCTCTTAGGGACTCCTCACCAAACACCTCTTCTACACACGCCCTCATCCCCTGTAAGACCCCAAAAGCTGTCTTGGGAGAAGGCTCCGTCTTTCCCGTCCGAGGATCTGGAATCCCAACCACATATGAAGTCTCCATCCCGATATACTCCAAATCCGTGGCATCGGTCCCCACATCCTCCCCTGTAAAGAACCTCCCATTCAAGCTATTGACAAACCGCCCCAAGCTCCGGTACATAGCCTCACTCTTCTGGCCATACTCGTCGACCATGATGACCGCTTTTCCTCCCCCTAAGTTCAGTCCCGCCCCAGCATATTTATAAGTCATACCACGAGCAAGCCTCATCGCATCCTCAATCGCATCCCATTCATCCTTATATACCCACCTCCTTGTCCCTCCTCCTGCGGGGCCTAATGTGGTATCATGGATGGCTATTACTGCCCTTAATCCAGCCTCCCTATCATGACAAAAGACCAACTCTTCGTACCCGTATCTTTCAACATATTCAAATATCTTTCCTTCCATTTCTCATTCCTTTCTCAAAAATCTTGAGATGAGAGGGAAATATCTCTAATAGTGCAAAAAGCAACTATTGGAAATATTTCCCCTCAAAGAAAACTAAAATACTATCTCCACAAACTTGCCGTCCTTTACGGTAAGTGTTGACGGAAACTTCCCAAAAGGTTCTCCACGCTCATTGAAGGTAAGTCTTCCTGTAATAGCAGGAAAGTCCTTAGTCGCAAGCAGGTATTTGATAATCGTCTCTTTCGTGGTCCCTCCCCTTTCAATCGCATCCTTCAAGATATAAACTGAATCATATGCATAGCACGATGACTCAGCCGGAGTCCTCCCCGGCCACATCTTTTTGTAAGCCTCACTGAACTTAACCACCTTTGGATCCCTTGATTCAGGGTTGAACATTATCAATAAGATTGATCCCTCTGCCGCCTCCTTGCCCGCCAGTTCGATATACACAGGAGTGTTGACAGAGGTTGTCGTAACAATCGGTGCTTGGACGCCCATCGCCCGAGCTTGGCGAGTAATGATACCTGCTTCATTGTAAACACTCAATAGAGCAAGGCTTTCAGGGTTTAGACGTTTGATCTTCGTAAGGCTGACACTGAAATCTTTGTCTTGCCCAGCGATGTAACTTTCGATGGTCACTGCTTTTAAACCAAGTTTTTCGCATTCACGAACAAAGCTGTCTTTCAGGAGCACGCCGTAATCGGTATTTTCATAAAAGACAGCTGCTGTCTTCTTTTTCAGCTTCTCATAGATGACCCGAGCAATAAGAGCCCCTTGATTTTCGTCATCAATCATTCTAACAATATTCGGATAGCCCGATTTGGTTACCTTTGGGTGCGACGAATACTGATTGATAACGGGCATTCCACATTTTGCATATATTGGCAATGCCGAAAGCGTGCATGAACTATTGACATGACCGGTCACCAAGAAAAGATCTTTCTCGGCGCACAATTTTTGGGCGATATTTGCAGCCTCCTTTGGGTCAGCCTTATCATCAAAATAGCCTACCATTTTGAACTTATATCCCTTTAGAGAACCCTTCTGAATTCCTCCGGCGTCGTTAATCTCCTTTATCGCCACCTCCATCCCTGTGGTTATGTCCCTTCCGAAAATCGCACTGTCCCCTGTCATGGGGCCAGCAAAAGCAATTTTGACCACTTTTTCCTGAGCAACTCCAAGCGACGAAAACAAAAGGAAGATAAAAGCAACAGCAATGTAAATGTAAGTCCGTTTCATAACAATACCTCCTTATGAAAAAATTATTTAGAATCCAACCTCCTCTACTCCCGTTTACAGCCTGCAACTCTTTTGACCACCTCCTTTCCTGCTCAACCTTCCTCTCTTCCCAAATAGGCTTCTTCAACCTTCTTATCCTTCTGGATCTCTTCAGGAGTTCCCTCGGCAATCTTTTTTCCCGAATCTAACACAACTATTCTCTCAGCAACGTTCATAATAACCTTCATATTATGCTCAATAATGAAAATCGTTTTCCCCCGTTCTTTTATCGCTCGAATTAGATTGGTAAGTTCCAATGCTTCGTTAGGATTCATGCCTGCCGTAGGTTCATCTAATAGAAGTAAAAGCGGGTCGCTCGCCAGCGCTCGGGCCATTTCTAGCCTTCTTTGTTCCCCGTAAGATAGATTTCTTGCAAACTCATTGGTTTTCTCAGACAGATTGACAAATCTCAGATTGGCCATTGCTTTTTCCCGTGCCTCTTGCTCCAAATTTCGAATACGTTTTGTGTTGCATAAGGACCCCCAAAAGGACTTACGTAGTTTGCTATGATATCCTATCAATACGTTATCAATAACAGAAAGGTTTAAAAAAACTCTTATGTTTTGGAAGGTCCTCGAAATGCCCTCAACGATGACGCGATGAACAGGGAGGGCACTAATATCCCTCTCTTTATAATAAACCACACCATGGCTTGGAAGGTAGATCCTGGATATCAAATTGAAAAGGGTCGTCTTGCCTGAGCCATTCGGGCCAATCAAGCCAAAAATTTCTCCTTCCTTAATAGTCATATTCAAATTGACCAGTGCAGTCACGCCCCCAAAGTTCATACATAGATCTTTAGTTTGAAGAATAAAATTGTCCAACCTCACCTACCCCATTTCCCCAACACTCCCTGGGGACGCCAAAACAATACCATAATCAGGAGGAGACCTATGATCAAAAAACGGTATTCGTACAAAGGCCTGAATACTTCAAAAACAGTGACCATTATGGCTGCACCTAAAATGGAGCCTTGCAAACTCCCCACCCCTCCCACAATAAGCATCATGACCATGATGATGGATTCGTCGAGTGTAAAGTTCAAGGGGGCAACGACCGTTAAATAAGATGCCCAATAAGCCCCAGCGATTCCTGCGAGAAAAGTTCCTACAGCAAACATAAGTAACTTATAATAAGTGGTATTGACGCCCATGATTGACGCTGCTGTTTCATCTTCACGGATTGCAACACATGCCCGGCCGATGTGCGAAGTGACTATTCTCTTCGTACCGCCATAGACGATGAGATATAATATCACGATTAGATAGTAATAATGGATGTCGTCATTCAAATCGAAATATAAGAGTTTTGGGGAAGGGATTCGTGTAATGCCCATAGGCCCGCCTGTAAAGCCTGTCCAATTTTGCATAATAAATCTAATGATTTCACCGAAACCCAGGGTTACAAGAGCGAGATAATTCCCTTTTACCCTTAAACAAGGTATGCCCACAAAGACCCCACTCATGCCAGCGACAACTCCCCCTGATAACATAGCTAACCAGAATGAGATCCCCAGTCTAGTCATTAGAATTGCAGCCGTGTAAGCACCGATTCCGTAAAAGGCAGCATGTCCAAATGATATTTGTCCTGTATAACCTAAGATTAAGTTAAGACTAAGCACAAGAATCGAGTATAGAAAAATTTGATTGATGACTCGTAGGTAATAAGCTGATGTCACAATGACAGGCAGAAATCCCAAGGCAATACTGATGGTCGTCCATATGAGAATTTTTCTATGGCTATCCTTAAATTTCATACCTTTTCTATCTCTTTCTTTCCCAGTAAACCATTTGGCCTAATCACCAATATCAGAATCAAAATGATGAAACTGATTGCGTCCCGATAGGCCGATGAGATGTAGGCAGCTCCGAGGCTTTCAGCAAGCCCTAACACTATACCTCCCACAAGAGCTCCATTTAAATTTCCTATCCCTCCAACCACAGCAGCAATAAAGGCCTTCACTACTCCCCAAAACCCGAAATATAAATATAGAACATTATAGCTGCTGGCATAGAGCATCCCTCCTGCAACCCCAAGGATCCCTCCTATTGCATAAACTAATGATATTGTTTTGTTGATTTTGATTCCCATCAGACTTGAAACTGGAATACTTTGAGCCAGACATCGTATGGCTTTCCCGAGCTTATGATATTTGAGAAAGATGTTGAAAACCACAATACACAAGGTGGCTAAAATAAAGGTTAAAAAATGCGCCACGGAGAATTGAACTCCGAGAAAGGAGACAAATTTCAATTCGAAAATCGATGGATAAGGATAGGTTCTCACACTCCAAAAAATTTGAGCGCCATTACGTATAACCCAAGCCGCCCCAAGGGCACTCACAATGGCAACGGTTGTTCCTTCCTTCCGAATGGGACGAAGTGCAAAAATTTCAACCATCATTGCCAGAATTCCCCCCACTGCAAGAGCAATCGGAGCCGCCACAAGAAAGCCTAATTTGAATTCTGTTAGTAGGCTGAATGAAATAAATGTTCCAAACATAAAAACATCTCCATGGGAAAAATTCATCAGCCTCAAAATCCCGAAAACGAGTGTGAACCCTATCGCTAATAATGCATAAATACTTCCAAGAGATAACCCATTTACAATCTGTTGAAAAAGCATATATTGACCTTCAATTTAGCATTTCGGCAATGACTTTATAGAGTTTTCATTCCGGACTTTATCTTGTGTAGTGTTGCAGTAATCTCTCTTCAATAATCCGATTTTTTGATTTTTTTATGCTATGCTTGGGTTCATATGGAACCCAGTCGAAAAATTGTCGATGACAGAGGAGCAGTGCAAAACCTTGAAAGCCTCGATAGCTGTCAAGGCCAGTCCCCAGCCGACGTCTTGAGTGCCCGCATCTGCTTGGTCTATGCGGACGATGGCCCAAGCCATGGGTGTCAGCAATGCCGAGACCTCTCGATTCGAGATGCACAAGGCTTGCAACTGCAACGCATTGAAACATTTAAGCTTTCGAAAGATTAATGGTTTGTCGAAAAGTTGACCGATGTGGTAGGAGTATACCTCAACCCCACAGACGAGGCTGTTGTTCTTTGAGTTGATGAGAAATCGCAGATACAGACCTTGAATCGAACTCAGCCGGGGATGCCTATGAAGAAAGGATGTTGTTGGACGATGACGCATGATGCCAAACGCAACGGGACCACTTGCCTGTTTGCGGCGTTGAACGTGCTGGAGGGCAAGGTCATCGGTTCTTGTTACCCACGGCATCGGAACCTCGAATTCCGGAAGTTTCTGCTGCAGACCGAACGGGAAACCCCCAATGGCCTGGGAATCCACATGATTCTGGATAACTACGGTACGCAGAATCACTCCAGAGTCAGGGCAGGGTTGAAAAAACATCCTCGCTTCCACTGCCACTTCATCCCGACCTCCTCCTCGTGGCTGAATCTTGTTGAGAGTTGGTTAGAGAAACAATTCGAGATATCAAGGCAAACACATCTCGTTAAGAAATCATTTCTTCTCATAACATGCGGCCTTTTTTAGTTTCGATACTATAATCATAGACACCTTTCCCCGTTTTGACCCCTAAACACCCCCCAATCACTAATTTTTTCAATAATGGACATGGCCGATACCGATCTCCGATTTCACAATGAAGGTATTCCAAAATCGATAAAATTGTATCTAAACCAACGAAATCTGCCAACTCCAACGGGCCCATGGGATGACGTAGGTTTAAGCGAATACCCTTGTCGATGTCTTCGGCTGAGCTAATTCCTTCCATGAGGACATAGAAAGCTTCGTTGATAAAAAGGGAAAATAAGCGATTGACGCAGAACCCTGGAAAATCCTTTGCCTCAAATACTTCTTTATCCAATCGTTTTGTTAAGGCAATCACAGCTTGGACAGTGTCGTCGTCGGTGTCGAGCCCTCGAATAATTTCCACTCCCTTCATCACCGGCACAGGGCTTGCAAAATGCATCCCGATGACTCTACTGGGTCTTCTGGTTGCTGTAGAAATCTCCGTGATGCTAAAGGAAGAAGTATTGGTAGCGAAAATAGTTTTTACCGGACAGATCTCATCCAATTCCATAAATATTTTCTTCTTCAGGTCCAGGTTTTCAGGGACAGCCTCAATGATCACGTCTACATCCTTCCCAGCCTCTTCTAAGTTTAAAGTCCCTTTGATCCGTCCAAGAATCTCTTCCGCTTGTGTTTCGGTAATCCTCCCTTTTTGAAGGGAAATCTTTAGACTTTTTTTGATAGCCTCAAAGCCGCGTTCGATAAATTTATCGTCGATGTCTCTCATGATCACTTCTAATCCAGCTTCCGCAGCCACCCGAGCAATACCACTACCCATTAATCCAGCTCCGATCACGCCGATTTTTTTTATTTCATTCATCTATTCTTCGTTTCACCCCGTTTCGTCTAATCTAACCAAAGAAACGTAGGAAGTCTGAAAAAAAATATAATTTTGACTTGACAATTTGCTTTTGGAAGTAATACAATTTGTCTATCAAACGTTCGATAGATTATTACAGTATTTTAATATTATTGTCAAGTAAAAAATATTATTTTTTAAAATCAATGAGTTACAATCTTTTAAAACTCATCGTGTATGACAAGAAAGGACAGTGAATTCAGGATTTGCTCTGCAAGGTTTCGTTGCAGATCGGATTGTCGTGAGCGATTGGGGGCTGGGACGTCCGATCTGGTACAATGTGGATGACCGATCCAAAGAGAGTCTGAATCCATTTTACCAATGGCTTGGGGTAAAGAAGGCGAAGAAGATACAGGGGGACGTGATGGACATGTGGAAGGTTTTTGAGAAGTCGACGAGGACTGAAAATAGGCCGACCCTAGTGTAGTGTCTCAGTAATCACTTTACAATCCGTTCGTGGTGAGCATGTCGAACCATGAACGGAACCCCTCAATATAGTTCACCCTTTGACAAGCTTAGGGCGAACGGGGTATGTAAAGAAGTGTTAGAGATACTACACTAGAATTGCCAGCCAAATTTTTATATGAGCATGCATTCGAGTACACCATGAAGAAAATTGACGGATTAGAAACATAATTTATGTTTTTCACGCAGGATTCAGGTTTATTACTTATTCGAAGTCTTTAACTGGAAGGAAAGAAGAAGTGGCAGATAAAAGAATTAGAGTCAAGAAGGCTGAACTATATAGAAAAGCTGCCTACCTATTCAATAAGTATGGTTATTATAATACTTCAACCAGACGAATCGGTCGAGAAAATCGAATCCGTGAAAGTAGTCTTTACCACTATATCCGAAAGAAAGAAGACCTCCTTTATAATATCTGCGAACAAAGCATGCTGTTTAGTCTAGAGGCTATCGAACCAATTGCTAAAGCAAATCTCATCTGTGATCTCAAACTCCAGAAAATGATTGAGGTTCACCTAATAACGATTGCAGAGAATTCCAACGAGCACTCAACGATGTTAAAGGAATTGAGGTCTCTTAGATTAGGGAATCAGCGAAAGATCATCAAGCTAAGAGACCAATACGAAGCTATGTTCCGCAATGTTATTGAGAATGGTGTTAGGGAAGGGATTTTCCGCCCTGTAAATGTAAAAATTTCAACTTTAGCCCTTTTGGGAATGATGAACTGGCTTATCCATTGGTACTCACCAGCTGGAGAAATGAAAAGCGAAGATATTGCAAAGGCATTTTCGGAATTGTTCATCGAAGGGTTAAGACTTACTGCTTGTAGGTAGATGCAAAAGAAGATAATAGTCAGGAAGTTGGTTAAAAATACTTAAACCGAGGCTTTTTACTGTATTTAAGCAAGTATACAAATCTCGCTTCCTCAATTAAAGGATGTGTTTTGTGGAATATGAATATCTTCTTTACCGGAGTGAAGAGCACATCGCTTGGATTACCCTCAATCGCCCCGAAAAATTGAATGCCCTCAATAGACCTCTATGGAAGGAACTCCAAAAAGCATTGCAGGAAGCGGATTCCGACGATGAAATATCTGTCATTGTTTTGACTGGAAGTGGAAGAGGCTTTTGTGCCGGCGATGATATCGGAGAACTTACTCGGTTACAGAATCCAAGCGACGCCAAGGACCTTTTTTTGAATTGCATCTATGGATTAGTGGACATCATTTTTCGCCTGCAGAAGCCGCTTATTTCTGCGGTGAATGGTTTGGCCTATGGCGGCGGATGCGAGCTTGTACTTTTAACAGACATTGCCGTAGCAACAGAAGACGCCCGATTTGCTCAGCCCGAAGCCCGCATTGGAGCATGGCCACCTATATTTGCTGTTTTTGGACCGCCCATTGTGGGAATGAAGGCCACCCAAGAACTTCTTCTTACTGCGGAACCGATCAGCTCCCAGCGAGCACTAGAGATAGGGCTCATTAATCGTGTCGTTCCACAGGATAAGTTAACGGAAACTACAGTAAAGATTGCACGCAATCTCAAGAAATCTTCTCCAGCTTCTTTACGAATCATCAAAGAAACTGTCAATCAGGCACTGGGACGTCACCTTTACGATTTTTGGATCGCCAGCCAACGATTTTCACATGAGGTTGCTAGGACAAAGGACTTTTCGGAAGGAACCAAGGCTTTCATAGAGAAACGTACCCCCTTCTTTCAAGGGCACTGATGTTTGGAATCTCCAATGAATCAAAGCAAAGAGGCATCGCCTCTACCAGAGATTTTTTCGTTAAAAGGGAAAAAAGCTTTTGTCTCTTGAGCCAACCGTGGTTTGGGCCGAGAGATGGCTTTAACGTTGGCCGAAGCAGGAGCTGACGTTGCTTTGGCTGCGCGAAATGTTGAAGCCCTTGATGAAACAGCATCGCTGATCGAAAAGATGGGTCGAGAGTCTTTGGTCTGCCCTATGGATATATC
>Ga0194112_10005347_pt1 | contig 17287 bp, 9 predicted proteins | sample TA2MahC400mmetaG_FD_146191 | JGI IMG/M metagenome (GOLD analysis project Ga0194112, IMG submission 146191) | Freshwater microbial communities from Lake Tanganyika, Tanzania - TA2015016 Mahale Deep Cast 400m | ecosystem: Environmental > Aquatic > Freshwater > Lake | place: Tanzania: Lake... | reverse complement strand
TGCCTCGCCCTTGTATTGCATGGACTCACTACAGTCGAGGACGATCTGGCAGGCCATGTTGGTCTCTGACTCGAATTGCCGGACGAAGTAGCGGTCGGTGCGGGCGAAGACCTTCCAGTCGAGGCGGCGCGTGTCGTCGCCCTGCACGTATTCGCGGTGCTGCTTGAACTCCAGGCCGATTCCGAGGGAGCGGCTCTTGTGCATGCCGATGACGAAGCCCTCGACGATTCGGCGGGCGCGGAGCCCGTAGCCCCGAATCTTCGAGATCACGGCGGGGTCGAACACCTTGGCCATGTCAGCCGGCTTTCTGGAGAAGCTCTTCCACGATCTTTCTGGAGTCCACGCCTTCGGCGGAAGCGGTGAAGTTTGTGACGATCCTGTGCCCCAGCACGGGCCGCGCCACAAAGGCAATGTCCTCGTGCTGAACCTCGTGTCGGCCGTTGAGGATGGCGTGGGCCTTGGCGCCGATCACCAGGTACTGACAGGCCCTGGGGCCTGCGCCCCAGGCCACCCAGCGGCGCACCCGCTCGTCGGCCTCCGGCTCGGTCGCACGGGTCATGCGGACCAGGCGGACGACGTATCGCTTGAGCTCTTCGGAGATGAGGACCTTGCGGACCATCTTCTGGAGGTGGAGAATCTGCTCGCCGGTGAGGACGGGCTGGATGTTCGCCTCGTAGGTGGCGGTGGTCATGTTCAGGATTTCCACCTCCTCGTCCTCGCTCGGGTACGACACGTCCACACGGAACATGAACCGGTCGAGCTGCGCCTCGGGGAGGGGGTAGGTGCCTTCCTGCTCGATGGGGTTCTGCGTGGCGAGGACGAAGAAGGGCTTGGGCAGCTCGTAGCGGACGCCGCCCACGCTCACCTGCCGCTCCTGCATTGCCTCGAGCAGCGCCGCCTGAGTCTTCGGCGGGGTCCGGTTGATCTCGTCGGCCAAGAGCAACTGGGTGAAGATTGGCCCGTGGATGAAGCGGAACTCCCGCTGGCCTGTGGCCTTGTTCTCCTCGATGACCTCCGTGCCTGTGATGTCCGAGGGCATCAGGTCGGGGGTGAACTGCACGCGCTTGAAGGCGAGGGAGAGGCAGCGGCCCAGCGTGCTCACCAGCAGGGTCTTGGCCAGGCCGGGCACGCCCATCAGGAGGGCGTGGCCCTGGCCGAAGAGGGCGATGATCACCTCGCGGATCACCTGCTCCTGGCCGACCACGGCCGAGTGGACCTGCTTGAGAATGAGGTCGTGGGCCGCCTTCAACTGGCCGATCTCCGCCTTCTCCTCGTCCGTCCACACGATGGCCTCGCCAAAGGTCCGAGTCTCACTCATGAGTTTGCTCCCTATCAACGCTTCATGCCCATCAACAGGGTCTTCATCCGAGAGGAGGTGGCCTTGGGCGCTGCCTCCGCAACCACTTCCTCTACGAGGGTGTCCAACACCCTCTGGGCCGTCATCCCGCGCGCCCCCGCCCGATGGTCCAGGATGATGCGGTGGGAGAGGACGGGGTGAACGACGCTGAGGACATCCTCGCGCGTCACATAGGCCCGGCCTCGGGCGATGGCCCGCACCTTGGCCGCCCGCAGGAGCGCCTGCCCGGCTCGGGGTGAGGAACCCCAACGCAGGTGCCGCGCTACGCGGTCGGGGTCCTCCGGTGCCCGCAGGCCACCCCACCAGTGCCGCCTGGACCGGCGCGGGCTCGGGGCCGAGCCCTCCTCCTTGCGCTCCCACCGCGTGGCCCGCACCAGGCGCACCGCAAAGTCCTTCACGGTCCGGCTCACGGGGATCACCCGCGCGAACTGCTGCATGGCCACCACCGTGGCCGGGTCGGCCACGCGGCGGACGGTGCGGCGGGCGAGCGACGTGGTGGCATCGAGGATCTCGATCTCCGCGTCCTCCGCGGGGTACCTCACCTCGATCTGCATAAGGAAGCGGTCTATCTGCGCCTCGGGCAATGGGTACACGCCCTCCGTATCCACCGTGTTCTGTGTTGCCACGACCAGGAACGGCTGGCTCAGGGCGTGCCGCTTGCCATTGGCTGTGACTTGTTTCTCTTGCATTGCCTCGAGCAGCGCCGCCTGGGTGCGCGCCGGGCTGCGGTTGATCTCATCCGCCAGCACCATATGCGCGAACACCGGCCCGGGCACGAAACGGTGCTGGAAGCGACCGTGGACAGAGTCGATCACCTCCGTGCCCGTGACGTCTGTGGGCAGCAGGTCTGGGGTGAACTGGATGCGCCGGACAGCCAGGCCCAGCACTTGGCCCAAGGTCTCGGCGATCAGGGTGCGTCCGAGTCCGGGCATGCCGGTCAGAATCGCATGCCCCTCGGCCATCACGCAGGTCAACAACAGCTCGACCACGCGGTCCTGGCCGATCACCGCAACCTTCACCTCGTCCAGGATCCGCTGGTAGGTGCCGCGAAACTCCTCTATGTCCACGTGAGCCCTCCCCATCGCTTCGCTTGATCACCCGCGGCCATATGCTCATCTCTCCTGGTCGAGTGGCTCAGCCTCCGGCGACTCCACACCCCAACGGTACACAGACGCCTCCTGGTTGTCAAACGGCCCAGGCTTCTGGCCGCCAGAGACGCTACTTGACTTTCGGGCGGCGCGTGGGCATACTGCTTCTCCCGCCACCCGGGCGTCGGTCGGTTCAGGATTCACAGGGTGATTCCGGAGCAGTGGGATGAAGCGTGTTTGCTTTCTTTGGCTCTTGCTCGGCGTGGCAGTTGCGTCGGCGGCCGAGGATTCCCCGCCTCTTCTGGAGGCCCGCAGCCAGTGGAGATGCTTCTTCGCGTGGCAGGAAGAAGTAGTGCAGTGGGAGGCGGGCGAGGTGAGCCGCTTCCGCACGGTGAAGGGCGCGCCAAAACCGATCGAGAAGGCCGATGGCCCGGCCGCCGAGCCCGCCGCGCCGCCCGAGGGCTGGGCAGGGGCGGAGTTCGATGATTCGGCCTGGCTCGTGTCGCCCGGCCCGTTCCTCCACGCCCCGTTCCGCCGCGACCTGGCGGCTCTCTGGCTTCGAGGCAGGTTCGAGATCGCCGAGCCGGCGGAGCTGATGCTCTCGGTCTCTTACCGCGGCGGGGCCGTGGCTTACCTCAATGGCAAGGAGATCGCGCGGGGGCATCTGCCCGAGGGGAAGGTGACCCCGGGCGCGCCTGCGCAGCCATATCCGAGGAACGCCTATGTGAACGCCGACGGTGAGCTCCTGTTCGCCGACCCGAAGGGGCCGGCGCCCGAGGGGATGAACCTGCGGGTGCGGACCCTCACCTGCAAAGTGCCCGCCGCGGCGGTGCGGAAGGGGCTGAATGTGCTGGCCGTCGCGCTTCACCGTGCCCCGACCTCCGAGCTGCTCTACACCGCGGCGGCGCCCAAGACCCCGCGTGGCGACAGGCCGCAGTGGACGATGCTGGGGCTGGAGGACCTGAGGCTCGAGGGTGGCAAGAAGGCGCCGGCCGCGTTCGCCGTCTGGCCGGGCAATCCGCTCATCGAGGTGTTCGACGTGGATGCCGCCGAAGCCGGCGCTGCGGGGAAGCCGCTGCGGCTTGCCGGGGCGCGCAACGGAGCATTCAGCGGCGTGCTCATGCTTCGCGGCCCCGAGGCTGTGAGAGGCCCGAAGGTTGAGCCAAGCGAGCTGAAGCTGGCCGGCGGAGAGGGCACGATTCCGGCCTCAGCATGGCAGGTGCGCTACGCGGTTCCGGGCGATGCGCCGCCCGTCGCCGCGGCGGCGCGGCGCCCCGCGGGGGCGGTGTTGCTGGGCGCTCTGGCCGAGGCTCCATCGTCGGACACGGCGACAATCCCGGTTTGGCTGACGGTTCGGGTGCCAGCCGACGCCAAAGCAGGCGAATACAGGGGCATCGTGAGAGTCACGGCCGGGGCACCCATCGAGGTGCCGGTCGAGCTTTCCGTCGCCGACTTCGTTCTGCCCGATCCCAAGGGCTTCGCCTGCTTCACCGGGATCAACGAATCGCCCGAATCAGTCGCCCTCCAATACAACGCCCCGCTATGGTCCGAGGGACATTGGAAGCTCCTTGACAGCGTCTTCGCGCACCTGGGCCAGGTCGGCGTGAAGATGGCCCTCATCCCCGTCGTGGTCAGGACCCATCGAGGGAATGACCAGTCTATGGTGCGGTGGGTCAAAGGGGGCGATGGCTCCCTGAAGCCCGATTTCGGGGTGGTCGAACGCTATCTCGACCTGGTCGTGAAGCACCTGGGCACGGCCCCCATCGTCTGCTGGTACGTCTGGATGCCTTCTCAGGGCGGCGGGGCGTGGGGAGCGACGCCCGACAAACCGAAGAACGAGAACCCCACGCCCATTACCCTGCTGGACCCCGCGACGGGCCAGGTGCAGGAGGGACACGCGCCCGACTGGGGAACGCCGCAGAGCGTCCCTTTCTGGAAGCCCGTCTTCGAGGGGCTGAGGGAGAGGCTGGCCAGGCGCGGCCTGGAGAAGTCCGCCGGCCTCGGCCTGGTGTGCGACTTCACGCCGAGCAAGCAAACGGTGGAGGACCTGCGGGCGGTTGCGCCCGGCCTCCGCTGGGTGGTTCACGCCCACGGCCTGACCCTGAAGTTCGCCGACCAGCCCGTGGCCGAGGCCGCACACGTCTGGGGCGTCAAGGAGCCGCGCACGTCCGACGACAGGCTGAAGCGCTACGGCTGGAAGAACGCGATCATCACGACGGTCTTCCCCCGCTATGGCGCCGGCTCGATGGGCCACGTGAACGCCAGGTCGCCCATCGGCCTCTACCACGCCCTTTTGGAGGGCTACCAGGCATCGGGCTACAATGGGGTTAACGACCTCGGGGCGGACTTCTGGCCCGTCTTCAAGACCCCGCGGCGCGAGATGCAGCCCATATCGGCCCGCTACGGCTACCGCGACCGCCCCGGCTCGCCGCCCATGACCCACGGTTGCCTGCTTTTCCCGGCCAAGGAGGGGCCAATCGCCACGGTGCGCTTCGAGGCCCTGCGCATGGGCGTCCAGGAAGCTGAGGTGCGTATCTTCATCGAGAAGGCGCTTGACGATTCGGCGAAGCGCGCCAGGCTGGGCGATGAGCTGGCCAACCGCGCCCAGGAACTTCTCGACGAGCGGGTACGGCAGATTGTCCGCGCGAAGCAGGATCACAGCCCAATGTTCTCCTACGGCTCGGATGCCAGTTGGGGCGACTATGCGGCGGGCGCCTTGGCGCGCAGCCGCACCCTCTATCGCCTGGCCGCCGAGGTCACTGCGAAGTTGGCGAAGTGAAGAAGTAAGGATGAAGTGCACGGTCTGTTCAGCCGCGATCCTCACCTTCTCGCCGTCCCTGACGGCAGTCGGCTTCGATGCGAATGAAGCTCCCCCGGCCCCGGCCGCGGAGGCCACGGCCAGCATGACCGTGCTCAGGGCAATCGTCGTCCCCATGGGACTCGTTCCTTAGCTGCTCCCCTCTCTCCTACGGGATGTCGCACGCTGCCGCCACCGCGGCATCGAACCGCACGATCATCACCCGGCGGTTGACGCTATCCGTGACGTAGAGCTTGCCATCGGCTTCGGCGTAGTCGCACTCGTTGGGCCAGGCGAAGGCGATCTCCGGCTCGGGCACCTTGCTCCCCGGGCCGGCGGAGTCGGCATTGCCGTAGGCCCCGATGCGGGCCAGGCGGTTGCCGGCCGCGTCCACCATCTCCACGGAGGAGTAGAAAGCGCTCGGGGCGTAGACCCGCCCGTAGGGGTCAGCGTCCAACTGCGATTGCAAGCACTCGCACCCGTCATCGCCCGTGAAGGCGTCGAAGGAGTGCGGGATGATCCCGATGCCCGGGTAGCGCCACTTGGCCCCAACCACCTTCACGTCCCAGCCAAGATAGCCGGACTTGTAGGCCGCCGCATCGGGCGGGGCCTTGGCCAGGGCGAGGTTTTCGTCAATGAACTGGGCTTTGAGGCTGAAGTTGCCGTAGACCTGCCCGCCCTCCGGGCCGAACTTGAAGATCGCGCCCATGTGGAAGAGGTAGGGGTTGGCGTAAAGATAGCTCCAAGGTGCCGGGCGGTCAATCTTCCGGTAGTAACGCCATGGTTGCGCGGGCACGGCCTGGGCGAAGTCGGGCGGGATCGGTTCGGCGGCCGGCTTGAGGTTCATGCCCAGGTAGATGTTGCCCCGGTTGTCCACCCCGATGCCCGAGTCGCCGCTTCCTGCCCCGTTGACCAGGGCTGCCTTCTTGAGCGTGCCGTCTGGCCCAAAGACGTCCACCGTGGCGACGCAGGCGTGGTCGGGGGAGCGGCGCACGTAGAGGTCGCCGTTCGGGGCGATGCAGTGGCCGCGCAGGCCCATGTCCGGCCCGTAGCCTCGGAACTTCACGGCCAGCTTGTTCGTCCCGGTGGCCGGGAAGGGCAGCGGCTTGCCCTGCGGGTCCACGCGCACGAGGGCGTTCGAGCCGTAGGCGCCCATCAGATAGATGTTGCCGTCCCTGTCCACGGCCAGGTCGTTGCCCGGCAGCCGGATGGGGCTCCCCTTGCCCGTCTCGAGGTCGAGGAGAACGTGTCCCACGCCGTAGTCGGCGAGGATGAGGCGCTTGCGCGGCGGGTCGGCGGCCAGGAAGGTGGGGCAGTTGAGCCCGCCGGGCTCGCCGGCCGGCTCGCCCAGGGTCAGCTTCTCGCCTTCGTCGGTGATCGGCACCAGGGCGCAGGGCCGCCCGTAGCCGGTGTAGAGTGAGAGCCAGAGGCGGGGCGGCGAGGCCGTGGCGTCTAGGGCCATGAACTCGGCGACGCGCTTCTTGGCCTCGAACTCCAGCCGAGCCAGCTCCCGCGGCGCCTCGCCCTTCCAGGCCGCGAACTTCAGGATGCGGCTGGCCACCGGGTCGGCGCTCTTGTGCATGAGATCGTACGGGCGCACGCCCTTGCGGCAGAGGAGGTAGACCTCGCCCGCCGGGCCTACGGCAATCTGCTCGGGGTCCGGGGCGGGGAACTTGCCGAGCAGCTTGCCCTCCTGGGAGTAGACCTTGACCCGGCTGTTGCCGCGGTCGCACACGTAGAGGCGGCCCTCCCTGTCGAAGGCCAGGCCCTGGGGGTCGTTGAACTCCTCATCGCCGGCGCCGGGCTCTTTCCGGCCGAGCCAGGGGTCGCCGAGCTCCTTGTCGGTCCACTTGAGCCGGTAGACGCCGTGGTGCCACTCGCCCTTCTCGAAGTAGCCGAGCTTGAAGTCCTGGACCAGGAGAATCCACTGGCCGTCGGGGCTGACGGCCAGGCGGTCCATGCCGATGGCGTAGCCCTCGCCCGCGCCGCCCAGGAAGCCGCGGGCCTTGCGGATCTGCGGCCCCACGAAGCCCGTCTTCTCCGGGGCGCCGCCCTCAGGGTGGAAAGCGAGCAGGTGGCGCGCCGGGCCGTGGTTGCACATCGAGCCGACCGCGCTCGCCGCCACAAGATAGCCGTCGGGGTGCCAGGCCATCGTCTGCCCGCGAATGCCCGCCACCAGGGGGTAGAGGCTGTGGGCCTGGCCGTTGAAGACCAGCGGCTGGCGCCGGCCGCCAATCTTCACGTGCCCTACCGGCTCCGTGCGCGCGTCGGGGGTGTCCGCCGCATAGGGCATGATGGTGCGCAGGCACTTGCCCTGGCGGTCCAGCACGCGCAGTTCCGCTCGGCCCCTGAACGGGTCGGCCAGCAGAACGAAGAGTTCGCCCTTGGGGCTCACTGTGAGTGCGCAGACCTGCCCGGTCAGTGTGTTGTCGTTCCGGCCCAGAATCTCGTCAAGCCTGGGCCGCAGCCCCAGGCGCACCCGAACCTTGAAAGGGCCGCCCGCGGCCGGCTTGCCGGCATCGTCGTTGCCGTCCCAGACGACTGCCTGGGCCAGCGAGCCCTTCTGGAGGGGCTCCGGCGCGTTCCCGCCGAGCAGCCCCGCCGCCAGATGGCGGGCCACGGCGCCCTTGGCGTCGAGCACTGCCACCTCCACGTCCGTCGGGGCGGAGACGGCGAAGGAGACCTTCACGTTGCCTCCGTCCTTCGCTGCGGCCGGCTTGGCTGTGAACGCGACCTCTCCCGCCGAGGATGTCGCCAAGGCCAGGGCTAACACCAGGCTGACCATGCCGATCCGGGGAGCCGCGTGTCTCATCGTTGCTTCCCTTTCCAGTTGGCGTACTGCAATAGATGCCCAGCGCGCAGCATCATGGCCGAGGTCCGGCTCCAAACGCTGTTGTTCGGCAGCCAGACGGGCGGGCACCTGGACTCGGGGAATGCTTGAGCGAACAGGTCGGCCGCCTTGCGGATGTGCTCCTGGTTGTTTGTCTTCAGGCCAACGTAAGCGTAGAGGTCAGCCAGGAAGAGCGGAGCTTCGAAGAAGCTGTCCGGGAAATCCCTCTCGCACCCTTCCTGGAGCAGCTTCATCAGGTCTGCGTCCCCGGTCAAGTGGTGCAGCTCGCAGAATGGTCCGAGGGCGTAGCAGTACTTCATGTCCTCCTGAATGTAGTCCTGCGACTGGATCTGGCGGGCAGGGTCGTGGAGGAAGGGGCCGTGGCTCTTCCGCTTCGGCACAACGTTTGTGCGGAACAGCCCCAGGGCCTCGTCGAGCCACCTCTTGTCACCTGTCAGCTTGTACATGGCGCAATAGGAGGACATCGTCCATGCGTTGGCTGCCATGTCGGTCTGGGGACCCATCCACTGCTTGGCCTTGGCAACGTGTGCCCAGCCCGCCTTGAGCCCTTCCGCGTTCCGCGCGCAGCACTCCACCGCCTTTGGTTCGCCGGTGAGCATGTGCCAGAGCACCACGCCGGCCAGCCAGTTCGTGTCCACCCTGGGCAAGCGGTAGAGCCTGTAGCAGTGGAACATGGGGAAGTTGAGTTCCCCTCGCTGGAGGCCGCGGACCTCGGGTGGGTCGCCATCCGACCAGAACTGGTCTACGTCAATGCGGTGTCTGGCCATCGGGGCCGCTAGGCGCACGAAGCTCATATCCCCGGTCCGCAGGGCGGAGACGAGCATGAGCCAGGTCCAGTCGTAGTGCAGGCCGACTTGGCCGCGGCCAGGGACGAAGAGGTCGCCGAAGTCCATCCAGCCGAACCAGTAGGAAGAGTCGGTCGAGTAGTTGACCTCGGACTCGACGCTGTTCTGTCGTGCCTTGGGCAGGCCCGCGGCGTTCTCCGGGTCTGCGGCGCTCTGCGTCATGCGCAGCCATGCCGCCAACTTGGCGTCGCAGTCCTTGTCGCCTGTCCGAATCTCTGGCGGGGCGAACAAGCCCGGGGCCGCCTCTGTGGCCGCGTAGTAGTCGGCCGAGGCCAGTGCCCACAGCGGCGATGAGAGTTCGGCCACCGTCTGCCGCGGATGGCGCCCAGAGAAATCCAGGATGAACTCGTGCCCCTTGTGAACGCCGCCGGGCAGGAGGTAGCCCTTGCTCTTGGCCAGCTTCGCCAGGGTCTTGTCGAAGAATGCCCCAGTGTTCAGCTCCGGGCGGACCCGCGGCCACTGGCCCTCGGTGGGCCAGAGCCAAAGCCCGAGTGTCTGATCGCCAAGTTCAATGGCCTTTTCGTAGTTCTGCCAGAAGTCGCGAACCGCGGCCGTCAGCGTCCCTGCCGCGCCTTGAACCTGAACAACACCGTCGGTACGTTCGCCTCGCCTCAACTCCTTGCCGGCGCTGGTGATTGTATACTCGAAGTCGTTCCAAGTGTAGAACGGCCCCTTCTTGTACCGAACCTTCTCCTGCCCGTGCGTCATTCGGCAGAGCTGTAGCACCTTGAGGTCGCCGGCCGCCTCCACGCCTTCGCACCCCGCCTTGAGGTCGGGCCCGAGGCCCAGGCCAAGCTCCATGGCCATCCCGCTGAAGGGGAACCACTCAGCGTTGGGCGACGTCCCGCTCTCATCCCTGGTCTGGTAGTAGCCCATCGCGCCCTGGTTCTCCAACCAGACGTGCGCCTTGAGACACTTCTGCCCCGCCAAGGCGGTGAGGCGGAGCGTGTAAGCCAGCCGGTCGTTGTGGAGTCCCGGGAACTTGCCGCGCAGGCAGATGATGGCCCGCATCGGGCCTGCCTGCTCGATCCTCACTTCGCTCGGGGCGCCGGCGGCGACCTGGCCGCCGTCCGTGTACACGGCCAGCCCTCGTCCCGCCGCGGTGATCAGCTCCTTTCCACCCACTCTGATCGACTCCATCAGCCCCGGCTTGGTCTTGCGGATGACACACTCGAGCGGGCCGGTGGAGACGCGAACCACCTCGGTGCTCTCTTCGATCCTCACCGGCGCGGCCGGCGCGGGGTTGCGGCCGAAATCAGACACGAGCAGGTCGGTCTTCCCGCCAGCAGGCATGTCGAGCTGCACGTCCATCAGCGCCCAACGCACCGAGCCATCGTCCCAGGGCGCGATCTCGATGAACTGGGCCGGCACGGGCTTGCCGCCCGCTGAGGCCGACAGCCTGCTCACGTCCGTGACAGCGCAGCGCGCGAAGGGCACGCCTGTGGTGATGGCCGCCGGGCTTCGCGCGATCCCATCCGTCTCCCTTACGTGTAGTTTCACCTCCGTCGCCACCGAGGCGCCCGCGAGGAGGAACAGCGCCAGGAGCCCCCTGGCGTGTCTGTGGGGAGGCGGCGTTCGCACTTCCGTGTCTCTCAACACTGGACCTCCTACCTCTTCTTGGGTTCCGGGGTCAGGTTCGGTCTCGGCTCGCGTCCCATCTTCTTGGCCACTTCGGCGGCCAGAGCAAACAGCAACTCGCTGCGCCGGCTCCAGTCAGAGCTGATGAACCACGGCTGCCCCTCGCCGGCCGAGTGCAGGCACATGCGGATGCGCTCGTCGAGGGCCTTGCGGCAGCGACCGATCAGCTCCTCGCCCAGGAGGCTCTTGGCCTGGTCATCCAACAGGGCCTTCTCGACGAAAATCCGTGTCTCCAACTCCTGAAGGGCCTCGCGGAATGCCTCGGAGCGCACGGTAGCCAGAGGGCCGTTCTTGCCTTTCCCCAGGATGTAGGGGGCGCAGTTGTTGAGATTGAGCTGGCCCCAGGCCGTCTCGGGGTAGCGGCCGGCCAGGGTGCCGCGGGGGCGGCCGCGGCTGTCCTTGAGCACGGGCCAGAAGTCCGCGCCGATCCGCCCCAGCCCTCGCGGCCCCACCCCTTTGGCAACGAACGGCGTGTAGGGGGCACGGGCCGCCATCCAGTTCTCCAGCTTCGTGCGGTACTCGACGAGCGTGGATTCGATCTTCATTTCCCGCGGGAAGTAGGAGACCCACCGGGGGTTCGACCAGCCGAAGGAGTAGCCGGTCGAGGGGTCGGCCGGCTGGCAGCCGATGCCCCACAGGGCCACGGTCATCCCCATGTCGTAGCCCTGCCAGTTGTCGCAGTAATAGTGGGAATGAATGGCCCACTTGGCCCCGCGCACGCCGTTGGTGATGTCGTCCATCGCCAGCTTCGTGGGCCGGGTGTCGCCCGCCAGTCCGAACAGCAGGGAGTTCTCGAGCCCCCACTGGGCGAGCACCTTCAGCAGGGCATCTGTGAGCTTCTTCCAGAAGACCTGCGATTCCGGGGTCCCCCAGGCCGGGCCTTGACGCGGCGACATCTTGCCGGTCTGCGGGTCAACCACTGTGATCAGCGCGGGCCGGTCGGCCGTCCGCGCGGCGGAGCCGGCCCCGCCCGCGTGACCTTGCGACTCGGGCGGCTCCCAGGCGTAGAGGATGACGCCGGGGATCTTGCCCAGGCGCCGCACGGCCACGTCGAGGTACTTCTCGACGACGCTCAGCTCCGGCGTCAGCTCCCCATCCTCGCTGCGGGTCCAGCGGACCATGGCGTGCTCGTTGCCGAAATGCGTGCGGCGCACGGCCGTGATGAAGACCGTCTTGTTCGACAGCGGCGCCAGGAGCGAGAATGTCTTGTCCAGCAGCTTCAGGTGCTCGTCGGACCAGAGCGGCACGTCGTAGGCCATCGCCACAGATTCGGGCGACTGGACGACGTCCATGCAGGAGGTGAACTGCTTCACGTCGGGGAGCATCCAGTCCAGAAGCCGCAACTCGAGCGGGACGCTCACTGTCTGGATACCCTCTGCCGTGATGGTGATCTTCCCGCGGTAGTCGCCGGCCTTGGCGTCGGCCGGCACCCGTACGGCGATCCAGAGCGGCTGGACGGCTCCGCCGTGCTCCTCATACACAGGCACTTCGTCGGGCGGCGATTCCTCCAGCGAATCGAAGAACCTCGGCTGCTTCTCCCGCGTCTGGCCGTCGCCCACGGCGTAGCGGACCCATACGGCCGAGGCGGGGATGGTTGCTGGTCCGGCCAGGTCGGAGACCTGGACCGAAAGCCCCCGGATCGGCTTGTCGTCACCCACGATCACCTGGCCGCAGAACGCCCCGTTGCGCACGCCCGTCAGCCGCACCGGGCTGGCCGGCGCGAACGGGTCGGGGTAGTCGGCCAGGAACACGGTCTGAATGACGCTCTGGTTCCACATCTTGAACCCGCGCCCCTTCAGTGGGCCGGTGTTGGGAGCGACCGCGGCGCCCGGCGCGGCGGCGAGCCGGATGTCTACAAGCCCAATCTTGGCCCAGAAGGTGTCGGTGTGAGGCGGATTGCATTCGGTCGAGGCCTTGGTCCGGCGCAGGAAGAACTTGCCATCGGTGGGCGCCCGATGGATGCCCACCGCCAGGACGTTGACTCCCTTGCGGAGCTTGGCGGCAGGGATCTTCAGGTCGGTCGCTTTGCGGACCCGCTTGGCCAGCCCTTCCGCCTGGTCCTTGGCATAGCGATAGTAGACGAAGCCCTCGGCCGTGTAGTAGCATTCGTCGGGATAGGGTTCCGCCAACGTATAGGGACCGATCTCGCCCCTGGGCATTGCCGCGCGCCCGACCTCTTCGCCGTTCAGGTAGACCACGGCGCCCCCGCGGAAGCCGAGCGACAGGCTCAGGTCGCCGGCACGCGCCGGGTCCCCGACCTCGAACAGCCCGCGCATCTGGATGAGCTTCCACCCGTCGTCGGTGGAGTTGTCGAGCATCGGGCCGCGGAGCCGGGCCCACGCGCTGTCGTCGAAGCCCGGCTTCATCCAGTCCGCAGGTGTCTCCGAGGGCAGCCGGACCGTCTCGACCTTCTCCACCGTGTACTTCTCGATTTGGCGTTTGTCGGGATTCTTGTCGAAGAACTCGCCGCCCCGCTCGACCTTGAACTGCGCGTGCTCGGCCTCGCCGGTGGGCAGAAGCACCTCGCGGGTCTCGCGCACGGTGCGGAACCGCCACAGGCTCCTGGTGTCCAGGATGACCGTGCCGGCCGTGGGTTCTTCGCCGGCGTCCGCCAAGATCCCGCAGCACGCGCAGCTCGCCGCCGCGAGGGTGGCGAGCAATCCCACACCTACCCGTCTTGCGTCCAGTCGCTCCATGGTTCTCCTTCTTCCATTGGGTCAATGCCTGGTCTTCGTGCCTGTCGGCAGCTCCAGGCGGATGGGCCGCAGCACTTCCACCTCAGTGGATTGCTCCTGCGCGCCCGGGAGCCGCCACTTCAGGCGGAGCAGCCCTGCCTCCACCTTGCTGAAGAGGGCCGCCGAGGCGCCGGCGACGACGTTCCACGCGCCCAGGCAGACATCCTCATCCCAGGCCGTCACGCACAGCGGCCCGGGATACCCTTGCCCCAGGGGCAGCACTGCGCGGCAGCTCAAGGGGGGCTGGCCGCGGTCGCGGCGGATGACCCACACGTCGCCGCCCGGCGCCACCACAGCCATGTCCAGCGCGCCGTCGCCATCGAGGTCCGCCACCAGGCCGGCCTCGATGCCCTTATGGGTCTCCGGCAGGCGCCCGCTCTCGGCCAGGTCCAGCTCGTGGGCGTGGCCGAAGCTGCGGAAGCCCCGGTTGAAGAAGAGCTGCGGCGCGCGGTCGGCGTAGGCGACGAACACGTCCTGGCGACCGTCGCTGTTGAAGTCGCACGTGTTGCCGCCGATGCCCTTGCCGTTGTAGACGTGCTCGATCTCGCCCGATTGGGCCATCGTTTCCTCGAACCTGCCGCCGCGGTTCTGCCATATGCGACAGGGGTTCTCGGAGACCGTCAGGACGTCCAGGAGGCCATCGGCATCGAAGTCGCCCAGAAAGGCCGCCCCGTGCTGGCCGCCCAACGCGACGGCGCAGTCGGCCGCCTTCTCGAACTGGCCGCCCTCCGTGCCCCGGAAGAGCAGGCTGCCCGTGGCGCACGGCCAGAGCACGTCCGGCCAGCCGTCGCCATCGAAGTCAGCCGCCAGGCAGCGCCCGGGCGCGCCCAGCTTAGCGATGTCCGCACCGGCAAGATCGAATGCCTTCGCGGGCCTGAGCGTGCCGTCCCTGGCCGGCACCAGGAGTGCCGGGCCTGACGGCCCGCTCCAGAGCAGCCCAGGCCGCTGCCGGTCCGTGCAGCCGAAGACGTCAAGCCCGAGGCAGCCTCCGGATGGCGCCTCCGTGACGGTCCTGGCGCCGAAGGCGCCGTCGGCCCCCTGGAGCCATAGGCGAAGCTGCTTGCCATCCCAGGAGGCGAGGTCGGTTCGCCCGCTGGCATCGAAGTCGCCCCATGCCCACGCCTGGCTCGCAGTTCCCAGCGTCGCCTTCCCGGTGGTGTCCTTGAGCTCCCTCGTTTCCGCGTCCCAGCGGAAGATACGGTCGCCGCCCTCCGAGGCGATGTATAGGGCCGGCGGCCCTTCCTGTGTCAACTCTACCGCCGCGGCGCCATGCGCCTTGCCGGGGACCTGCCCGATCCGCTGGTTCCCCTCAGCCCACCTGCAGCCGGCATTGACTGGCACCTGGGTCTCGGGGCGTTTCACGATCTGCTCGGCGAGGCGCACGAGCATGTCGCTCGCGCCAGCCCAGACGCCCTGCATATCGGTGTCCATCTTCTCGAATTCCCAGACGTCGTCCTTGCCGCGCTCGAAGATGAACCATCGGCCCAGTTCGTGCGTCACCGTCACGTGCAGGCTGCCTTTGCCCTGCCGCGTCGAGGCGAAGACGATGGGGCTGCCGCCCACCCGCTTGAGCAGCGACCGGAGCAGCTCGGCCTGGTCCTCGAAGGCGCTCGTCGTCAGGTCGAGGAGCGGCGCCCGCTTGGGCATCTCGCCCTTGACGGCCTTCACCGCCTCCGTCTGGGCTAGCCCTTTGGCGTCGAGCGATTTCACCTTCAATACGAGGAATGTGTCGGACTCCTGGACCAGATGCCTGGGCGTGAACTTGGGGTTGATCAGGCCGCAAACCGGCCCCGCCGACCCGAACAGCATCCAGAGCGCCAGGAGCGGACCGCTGCGCCTCCCCAGCACGCCCAGGCTCCACCATTGCCTCGGGCATCTACTCATCGTGTGCATCGTCATTTCCCGCTCGATGCAGGTTCGTGCCTCGCACTCCTGGGCGCCCTCTCGGATCATCTCGAAGCGAACGACGGGCGCCCCCCGTCTGGTCCCGGCGCCAGCACCAACAGGGGGACCGCCAGGCGTCGTGCCGCCGTGCTGCGCACGGGCTTCTCCTCGTCCTGCACGTCCCGCCGCGTGGGCCACTCCCTGTGCTTCGGCCGCCACGTTCCTATCCGCTCCTCACGCGGACGCGGCCCCCAAGTCTACGCAGCTCGCATCGGCGTGTCGAGAGTGAGCGAGCCGAAGGAGTGGTAGCACACGGCCCGAAGGCCCAGCTCGCGGCAGACGGGGAAGAGTCGCGCCACCTGGTCCTGGCACTCGCGCTCGTGCCGCAGGCCATAGCCCTTCCACCAGTTGAACCACACCTGGTTGTATCCCTGGCGGGCGAGGTGCGCGAGGAACGTGCGGGAGCGTTTGAAGTCGTAGACGAGCCGCTGGTTGTCGCCCACACTGCCCCGCATCCGCTCGAAGTAGAGCGGCTCCCACATCCCGAACACCCGAATCCCCTCCCGAAACACCCACTCCGCGCTCTTCTGGGGTCCTGCCACGCCGGTTCTCCTCTCGCCGCCATTCTAGCACAGGGGCGAGGCGCCGCAAGTGGCCTGATGGTCATCCGGGGGCAACTTGCCCCCCACACCTCGGTCCGCAGAAGAGCGCTCCACATTCGCTTGGGTGTGGTGCAGGCGTCCCGCCTGCAAGGGCCGAACTGGCAGGCAAGATGCCTGCCCCACCCGATGCACTGGAACACCTGATGGCCGTGCGCTATAATGCCTAATGAGGAGAAGGCCATGGGCCGAACCCATGTCGATGTCGAGATCGAGAACTTCGCCGACACCGTCCTCCGCAAGGCCGCGGGCAACGGCCACAAGAGGGTGCGGAGGGTGACCATTCGCGCCCTCGCCGACACCGGCTCGGCGCTGCTGTGCCTCCACCGCGACACCATCCGCAGGCTCGGGCTCACCCACTTCCAGTCCGCTCGCGTGCGCACCGCCAGCGGGGAGGTGGACCGCCGCATCTACGGAACCGCGCGCATCACGATCCTGGGCCGCCAGTGCTCCGCCGACGTCATGGAAATCCCCGACGACGTCTCGCCCCTCGTCGGTTACATCCCCCTGGAGGCCCTCGACCTCGTTGTTGACCCCAGGAAGCGCAAGGTCGTCCGCAACCCCGAGAGCGGCGGCAAGTACACGCTCGACCTCCTCTAGCCTCGCCGTGTCAAGCCAAGGAGCCGATCCTCGCGACCTGCCCCGGCCTTGACCCCGCCGCCTTCAGGATTTGCCAAGTCGGGCCAAAGTGTAGAATGTAGATCCGACCCCCGGGCTCCATGGGTGAAATGAGGAGGAATGAGCCATGTCGAACATTGCGACCTTCGAACTCTCATGCTTGGAGGGCATTCCGGACGCCTTGCGAAAAGCAGAGCAGGAGATCGGGGACGGCTTTTGGTGGCGTGGTCAGAGCGACGTCGAGTGGCATCTTGTGCCTGGCGCACACCGAGATCCCTACAAGGGTTTTGAGAGGGATCTTTACGCTCAGTTTCGCCGCCTAGCCCGGTCCAGGAGCGATGCTTTTCCTCAGGGTGATGATCCGAGAGACTGGCTGCCTCTTGCTCAGCACCACCGCCTTCCCACGCGGCTGCTTGACTGGTCCAGGTCACCGCTCGTGGCCCTCTACTTCGCTTTGTCTGCGGAGGAGCCGGGCCAAGAACAGAGTCCCGCAGCACTTTGGGCATTGAATCCCAGTGGGCTGAACAAAAACCAGATCGGTGTCGACAAGGTTGCCCTCCTGCGCGAGCCAAGCATCTTGCCGTTGTTTGCTCCTCTGGAAGGAGCGCCTGTTGGAAGCGGGGTGGCAGACAAGATCGTGGCAGTCTTCGCCAATGAGACGCATCTACGCATGATGGTCCAACAGGGAGAGATGACACTTCACGGCACAGACGATGGGATTGACCAGTTGCCAGGCGCACAGGATTTCGTCGTGAAGTTCATGATTCCTACAAGCCACAGACAGCAGCTGTGGGCTCAATTGCTGGCTCTCCGGG
>Ga0194112_10005346_pt1 | contig 17289 bp, 15 predicted proteins | sample TA2MahC400mmetaG_FD_146191 | JGI IMG/M metagenome (GOLD analysis project Ga0194112, IMG submission 146191) | Freshwater microbial communities from Lake Tanganyika, Tanzania - TA2015016 Mahale Deep Cast 400m | ecosystem: Environmental > Aquatic > Freshwater > Lake | place: Tanzania: Lake... | reverse complement strand
CCTGCAGAAGCTGAGCCCGCTGATCGCCTTCGGACCCATGACATTGGGTGATGTTCATCCGTCTGGCGAGACTGTGATCTTCGAGTTCTCCTGCACAGGCCAGGGCGTCCACACGGGAGCTCCCTACAATCAGGACTACATCTCGGTGGTCACCGTGCAGGAGGGACGCATCACGCGCTACCGAGATTACTGGAACCCTCTGGTGGCCCTGACGGCGCTTGGTGGCCATGATGCCGCTGCCGCCGCTTACGCAGGAGCGGCGTGATGGGCTGTCTCCAAGTTCTTGTTACTGGAGGCAAGGGAAAGACGGGCCGTCGCGTGGCGGCCAGACTGCTGGCGGCAGGCATCCCCGCAGTCGTCGGCAGCCGCACACCCGAGGGCGCATCCGACCGTCGCTTCGACTGGTCGGATCTGTCTTCGGCCGCAGCATTCGATGGCTGCAGCGCTGCCTACCTTGTCGCCCCCACCGACCGAACTGACCATCTGGCGGTGATGCAGCCCATGCTGGAGCAGGCGATGAAGCGGGGCGTGCAACGCTTCGTTCTGCTCAGCTCATCGCTTCTGGAGCCGGGCGGCCCGATGATGGGCGAGGTTCATGCGTGGGTGGCCGCAAACACCCCAGAGTGGGCGGTACTACGTCCCTCTTGGTTCATGCAGAACTTCTCGGAAGGACCGCCTGCCGTGACGATACGCGAAGAAGGGATCATCTACAGCGCGACCGGCGACGGCCGGGTGGGCTTTATCGACGCCGACGACATTGCCGCCACGGCTGTAGCAGCGTTGACAGCGCAAGCACCGCTCAATGCTGACGTCATTCTGACGGGGCCGGAGGCCCTCAGCTATGCTGACATAGCAGCGCTTGTTTCTGCCGTAATTGGCCAGCCCATACGCCATGTGCAACTTGATCCTGCGGATCTGGCAGCACGCTTCGTGGCTCAAGGGTTGACACCTGACTATGCAGAAACCCTGGCAAGCTTGGATCGGGCCATAGCGACAGGTGCGGAAGATCGCGTCACAGCTGGTGTTGAGCAGGTGAGCGGGCAGCTACCGACGTCGTTTCGGGCCTTCGCTGAACGTGTCGTGAACCGATGGATCTGACGCACCGATTTGTGCCGGTTTCGCTTAAGGCCTTCTGAGGAAAATGCATTGGGACGGCCAAGGCGGGACTTTTCAGACATTGACCAATGGCAGGCGCACCATGAGTGTCTAGGCTAGCAGCGTCCGTCACCATAGGCTTGGCCATGCCCCAGATCGTCCGCTACCTGACTCATCCACAGGTTCTGATGGAGCCCCTGAAGGACGTTCGGGCGTGGTCACTAAACGAAGTAGGCAGCAGTCGGGTGGCTTCACTGGCCGCCCGGCTTGGATCGCTTTCACGAACGCGCAGGGTGGTCAGCAGCGACGAGACCAAAGCGCTTGAGACTGCTACGCCTCTCGCCTTGGCACTGGGCGTGGAGCTGGAGGTTCGGCCGCGGATGCATGAAAATGACCGCAGTGCGACCGGTTTCCTCCCGCCACAGGAGTTTGAGGCAGTCGCCGATCAGTTCTTTGCCGAGCCTGCCATGAGCGTGCGTGGTTGGGAGACGGCAGATGACGCGCAGCGCCGCATTGTGGCCGAGATTGAAGCCTGCCTGGTAGGCCCACAAGACGGCGATATTCTATTCGTCGGGCATGGCGGGGTCGGCACCCTGCTGTTCTGCGCATTGTCCGGCATCGGTATAGACCGACGCTTCGACCAGGGCCCGGTAGGCGGCGGATGCTGGTTCGCATTCGACTTTCGAGTCCGGAGGCCGCAGCGAAGATGGCAGCCGATGGAAGCGTTATGACCAGCAGCTAGGGGCTTGCCGCCTTGAAGCATTCTTGGTCGCTAGTGGCCGTTCTGCGGGACCTTCCGGCCGTTCGCAGCAGGTGCAGCGTCACCCCTTTGCTATCGCGGGAGGCGTTCCGAAAGGCGGGAAAGCAGACCTTCGCTGGACGGTTCAATGCCGCAACAAGAAGACTTCCTGAACAATCAAAACCATACTTTCAGAATTCCATATCAAACCTTGATTGGTCACTGCCGATCGAGTCTTCGATAATATTTCCGCTGATTGTTGGCAGGATCGGTCCAACAGAAACAATCGGCAAGCGCGTCCACACTTTGCAGAATGCCGAGCAAGGCATAGGCGTTGAACGGATTTCCTGCTCCTGTCTCATAGTGGCTGACATAGTTCGCCATGATGGAGGGCATGTGGTGGTTCTGAAGGTCGATGATTTGTTGCGCGGAGAGGACGCAGCGCCCCGCCGCCTGATAAAGCACAACCGCTGCCGTGATCGCGTCCACATAAGTGGACAAGGTGCGCTTGTCGCCCCGCGTCGCGTAGTCGGGCGGCACCGGAACCTCCAGACGGGTGATGATCTGGCCGAGCTTGTATTCAAGATATTGGCGGACAAACGGCTCGCCGATATCTATCTGTCCCGCGTTCAAATATTGTTCCGCTTGTGCCTTCAGGCGATCCGCCTGCTGCGCGGCGATCATCAGCCGCCCACGGGGCGGCATGCCTTGCAGTTTCTGGTGATTCCATTCTGCCGTGCCGTTGAGCCGGTCGAAATACTTTTCAAGGCTCGTATCATGACTGAGAATGATGAACTGAAGCCCGCCGGGCAGACCGTTCGCCGCACCAAAGCGCAGTTTCGTCCGCATCGTGTCCATCAGGCTAAATTGATGTCCGGCATCGAAACTTGACGTCACATCATCCAACACCATGAAGCGCGGCACACCTTGGTGCCGGGTGGCCGCCGCCATAAAGATAGAGGCGGCAACGGCATTGCGGTAGCTCTCCGAGAGGAGCGCCCGCGCGCTTTGGTTGGGAAGGCCAAAGAAGTCCGCGAGATTCAAATCCACCTGCTCGGTATTCTGCACCCGGCTTAGCGTCGGCCGCACGTCCGGACCGCCGCGCACCAGATGCCCGAAAAGCTCCTGACAACTAGCCTGAATATCCGTGATGCGCGCATGGGCGAGCGTGCTTTCCGCCGTTGCGAACTGCCCCGCTACGTTCGTGATGAACGTCTTCCAGCGATTGAGCTTTGCGAGCTTGACCTGCTTCGCCGCCAGCGCCGGAAGGGTCCGCTCATATTCGTTCATGGCGTCGCGGAATTGCTTGGCATGCCCGAGGGTGCGGGTGACGGCGACCAGCGACGGCGGCAAGCCGGCTTGCAGCGTCGCGATCTCGGCATTGAGTGCTGCGATCACGTCAACCCGCTGTGCTTCGAGCGCGCCAAGCGCATCTTTTGCGCGTTCCAGGTTCGCCGTCGAAACCGACGATTGGCGCACAGCCAGTACTAAAACCGGCGCGATGCGATCAGTATCCGCAATGCCAAGATGCGCCTGCTCTTCAAGCTGCCGGAGCTTGCCGACGCATCCCGCGCTCTGCACCTGCCGTTTCAGCTCCGCATCTAGCTGATCGGCCTCGTCGTAAAGCGCGATCTTCGCGTCCAGTTGATCTTGAAGCGGTCCGTCGCCTGCCTTTTCACAGACGGGGCAGACCTTCGGATCATGCCAGTCCGCACTGTTCACAACCGTAAGCGCGTCTTTCAGCAAAGCATGAAGACTGGCGGCACCGACTCTGCGCATGGCATCGTCGCGCGCCTTTGCCGCCGTTACCAATGCATCGATCTCAGCAAATTCCGCCGCCGAGACCTGCAAGCCGCTGAGCGTCGAGACGGCGGTGTTGAGGCCGTCGAGAGTTTTCCGCGCCGCGCCGCCTTCTTCCTGATCGACGATGTTTTCAGCGGCGTCAAAATCGAGTTCCATTACCGAGGTGTTGGCGAGCAACGGCGCGAAGAGCGCGATGCTCGCCAGTCCCGCCGTAACCTGCGCTTTCAACTCCGCAGTATTCGCTATCTGGCCACCGACCGCGCCGGTTACTTCCTGATGCGCGCTGAGAATGCGCTGTTCGATGCCCACAAGCGCGCGGTTTTCGGCAGAAACTTCAGTGTCGAGCGTGGACAGCCCAAGATCGCCGTTGATGTTGCGGGTGTTCTTGGCCCCGTCGAGCGCCTGCCGTAGCTGGGAATACCGGCTCATTCCGACCAACGAGGCGAAAGAGCGCCCGCGCTCCAGTGCCGAGCAGTCCACGAGGGAGGCAAAGCGCGGGTAATCGACCAGCACGAAATCTTCGCAGAGATCGGTGAGGAAGCTGTCCGGATCGGCATGGCCGGAAGGAGATGTGACGACCCGCCCGCCCGCCGCCGTCCGGGTGACGGTTATCGACACATCGGGCGTGCCATCATCGCTCTTGAAAACAAGGGCGACCGTCGCCTGTTGCGCCGGATGGAACTTGTTGACGATGTAGCTGGCACCCTGTTCGGCGTCCTGCATCTCTTCCAGACGAGGCACCGTGCCATGCAGGGCGAAGTGCAGCGCTTCGAAGATCGAGCTTTTACCGACCCCGTTGGGCGCATGGACGGAATTGACGGCATCGTGCTTGAATTTCAGCACGAGGGGATCGCCGTCATTATTTACGCCGCGAAATCCCTCAATGGCGGCGGAGGCGAGAAAATACCGGCTCATGCCGCAGGCCCTTCCGGCAGGCCGTCGAGCGCGGCGAGGACCGCCCGGTTAAACTCCTGAACGGCCTGCCGGGTGCGTGTCGCATCACCGTCGCGTGCCAGCAGCCCAAGATTGTCGAATAGAATGCGGGCGCAATCGGCATCGATGCGCTCCGCTTCCGCCCGGAAACGGGCCAGGTTGTCCGAGAATGACAATGCTGGATCAAATTCCATCTGGCAGGCACCCTTTCCGAGTTGGCGATAAGCCTGTTAATGCTAGCGCCACAGGTTAATTTACTACTGAATTTCAAAGCAAATCCACAATCCAACTTTCGCGCCGGTTCATCCTTCGGTCAACCATCGGATGAAGCTAACCTCCCTTATCGCGACGGCGATGACAGTCCGCTATGGGCCGTATGCTCACGCTGCACCTGCATTCGTTGCAGCCAGCGCGAATGTCGCTGATGGGCTCTGAGCGGTCATTTGCTGCATCACGCGCAAAGGTCTGCTTCGCTATTTTAGCCAAACATCCGCGTCATTTAGCGCTGAAGAAGGCACGCCAAATAGCACTGGAGGTCACACAGGGATGGCCCAATTTGACACTGCAAGAAAACCGGAGGTTTTTCTGACAGTGCTTCTCCACTAAGCAGCAGAGACTGACGGCGCACAGGGCTTCATGAGACGCTTCCCCTAGCAACGCTCTTGCATTGCGCTCAGCTGGATAGACTGCTGCAAGAAAAAACGCCGTAGCCGCCAATGGCGAGCCGGGCGGCCTTAGAAGCCTAGTCCGGGCGCCGCAGCTAACACCGCAGACACGTCCTGAACGCTCAACACGACAGGCAGTCTTCGCGGCTGTCGCCGGAACTGCATGTGCTGGTGCATGTCTTCCCGCTTGCACGTGGTGCCGAAAAGAAACCGCAGCGCCATGATGCGGGCGTTGAAGGTCGGCGGCGTGATGCCGACCTCCGTCATGTGGAGTTGATAGGCACGAAGGTCTTCGGGTGTGGCCGTGTCGGGTGATCGGGCGAGAAAGGCCGCGAAATCCTTGATCGCCCTGATATGAGAATTCTGCGCTTTGTCACCCATTCCGCGAATGCGCATGTCTTCGATCATCCGCTGGCGAAGCGGGGACACTTTCTCCTCTGTCATGGGAGCCTCCTGTCTGACGATTGAGAAGACCCCAATCGTCAATCAGGTCAGGCAAATCGCCAAATGCGCATCGCTATCAGCGGCGCGCGGCATCAGCCAAGGGCGCCAATGCCACGGAGCGGCTTCGTCCTGGTCCCGCAGAACTGCCTGTTGGGTGCGGCGCCTCTCTGTCTGCTATGCGGAGATTGTGTTGAAAAACTGCTACTACGGCGGAGAGGCCGCCCGTAGTTAGAACCTTGTTCTCAACGTGGGACAAGAAAGTTCTTTTCCGCGGCGCTTTTACGTGGAAGCGGAACGATGTCCTACGAAATAGAGGTTCGAGAACACGCACGCGAGTTTTTCAACAGTATCCGGACGAAGCGGCCGCACGTCGGCCCCTCCGGCCTGCTTTACAGAGCACGGCAGGTGTTGCCGGCAAGGACAGCACCAAGATGTAAAAGCATTCACATCCGCACGCGTGTCAACTGCGGCGCGGCTTAGCAGTTACGTCGAGATGAAGTTCTGTCCTGCGTCGTCCAGGATAAGGCACGTGAGCCGACCCGAACTGTACGCACCCGTATCAATGCCGATCCTGTTCATCTGCACGTCTGGCTCGGCACTTATCGTATGGCCATGAACGATGATCCTCCCATAGTCCCGATCGGACTCCAGAAAAGCATCACGGATCCACATCAGGTCGTGACACGGCTGTGCGGTCATTGGCATGTCGGGATTGATGCCGGCGTGAACGAAAAGGTAGTTTCGCCAACAAAATGCCAGCCGCAGGTGGCGGAGGAAGTTCTTCTCAGCGTGTCCCAAGGCATTTGAAAGGCTATCGGAGACGCGCTGCCATTCTCGATCATCCGGCTCCAGCGAGACTTCTATGCCAAAGCTGCGCAGGGCTTCACGACCGCCATAGCGCACCCAGTCAGGGCCATATTTGTCAGGAGAGACCAGGAACGCCAGAAGCCGTTCATCGTGGTTCCCCTTCAGGAAAACACGGGAGATGCCATCCGCTTTGGGCGTGGCAAGGTGCGCCAAAACCTCCGCCGAAGCAGGGCCGCGATCAATGTAGTCGCCAAGATAGCAGATCGCTGCCCGTGCAACCGGACGTGCGCCCATATCCTGCAGAATTGCTTTCTCAAGGCTTTGCAGGAGATCGAGGCGCCCGTGGATATCGCCTATGGCATATACCCTTTCCAAGGATGCCGTCTCAGGGTCTGGGTCTTGCCAAAGATCGACAAGCGTCCGGTCATGCTCGATTGCGACCATCAGGCTTCCTCAGCACATCTGGCCTTGCCAGCAGCGTTTGTTGCCAACCTCAATGCTAGGTCGGCAAGGGTAACGCCCGATAGGGGCATGACGGGGTCGTGCATCACGGCAGTGCGGCCTTTTGAGTGGCGACATGTCGGGCGAACTGAACAGCCACACGTCCGGAACGCGCGCCGCGTTGCCGCGCCCAGTTATCGGCCTCCCGGGCAAGCTCTTCTTCATCCATGCTGTCTACCAGCGCTCCCAGATGGCCCTTCACCATCGCCATGTAGTCGTCCGGAGCCGCGTTGTAGAAGCCGAGGCTGAGCCCGAAGCGGTCGGCAAGCGACACTTTTTCCTCTACGGCCTCGTTGGCATGGATGGCAGTCGAACGCTCGTTCTCGACCATGTCGCGGCGGAGGAGGTGACGCCGATTGGACGTGACGGCGAGAAGGATGTTTCTCGGGCAGCCACGAATGCCGCCGTCCAGAATGGCCTTCAGGCTTTTGTACCCAGCTTCGCCTTCATCAAACGAAAGGTCATCGCAGAAGAGCAGGAAGCAGCGATCTATGGTGGCCAGCTGCTGCAGAAGCTTTCCCAAGGTGCCGATATGCTCCCGGGGAACCTCAACCAAGGCAAGGCGGCCTTGTGCCTCTTGCGTCAACTGAGCATGGACCGCTTTCGTGAGCGAGCTTTTTCCGGTCCCTCGTGCCCCCCACAGCAGCATGTGGTTGGCCTGAACGCCTGCAATGAACCCGCGCAAGTTCGAAAGCACCGCCTGTTTCTGTGGCTCGATGCCGACCAAGGCAGACAGGGGAACATGATCGATATCAAAGACCGGATCCAGACGGCCTTCCGATCCATCCCAGACATATCCGGGAAACCTCAGAAGGTCAGCATGCTCCATGGGCTTGGGGGCAATCCGGTCAAGCGCATCGGCGATGCGCAGAAGGACCGAAAGTTGATCGAGCGGTTGAGACGCAGTCATCTGACCGGCCCACGCTGCCGGCTGCTTAGAAGTTGGCATAATATTGCTCCGGTCATCCGTGCAAACGGACAACAGTCGTGTTGACGGGGAGGAAAGAACGTTAGTCACCACATGCGCCTGGTCCGGCGGGTGAACACCCGCTGATGGCGCGTTGGTTGACGTTAACGCCTACGGCCGACTGGATCGGCGATTGATCTCATAGAGCCGCTTTCGAAAGCGGTCAAGCAACCGATTTTTTGGAACAGGGACAAAGCTTCCGATTGACGGCAGAGATTGCCAACACATCAGCCTGGTCTGGATCTATGGGCTCAGCTGGCACGGAGGTGAATGACGGCTGTGGGCTCCTCACGCTAGTGCCCTGCGCCGCACTGGCGGCAGCTCTGCAGGACCGTGGTGCGGACAAGCCGCCCTTGCGGACATACCTTCCAGCCTGCTCGTGTGCTACTGACTGACTGGCTGTCGCGTCGAAGATAGAAGGATTTCCATATGCCAGCTGAAGTGACTAATCGTCAGGTGGCTCTTCCTGTGGCCCGACCAGTTGTTGCTACAATCGCGGCAGTGTTCAAGCAGGGTCAAGTTTTACTGGTGAGACGAGCGAACCCGCCCGATGCCGGCAGGTGGGGCTTTCCAGGCGGACAGGTAGACCTCGGAGAGTCACTCGAGGAAGCGGCAGTTCGTGAACTTGCAGAAGAAACTGGGATACGAGCAACGGCGGAGCGGGTTTTCACGGCCGTTGATGCTTTCGACCATGATGAGAGCGGGGTCTTGCGGCATCACTATGTCCTCGTGGCCGTGCTTTGTTCCTGGGTTTCAGGGAAACCAACCGCGGGCGACGACGCCCTCGAAGCACGCTGGTTCCCGCTAGATAGATTGGGCACCGCGGATCTCGCCCTCAGCCTCGATGTAGAAAAAGTTGCCCGTCTGGGAGCTCAAATTCGCCTATGATCCATCATGCAACAGAGCTTGGTGGCTGACCGGTCGGTAGGGCTCCTTTAACTGACGCCGCTCGTGCTCTTGGCGGCAACTATGGGGGCCAAGGCGTCGCCAAATACCGGGCGCTGAAACGAAGCTGTCAGGCTTGCCCTTCCAAAGACAGGTGCTGCCCCAACGCCGAGTTCCGCTCCATCACCCGCGAAGAGCACGAAGACGCCCGGCAGGTTGCCCGCGACATCGCCAAGACCGACCAATATGTTGTCTCGATGCGGTTACGGAAAAAGGTCGAGATGCTCTTCGCCACCTCAAACGCATTCTGGGACTGGGACGGCTTAGATTACGCGGCCCGAATGGCGCAAGTGACGAATTTCTTCCCGCCGCTACCCCCCAGAACCTCCGCAAACTGGCCAAGATCCTTCCCGCACCGCACCATGCGAGGCCAAACTGAAAAGAAGGGCACGCGCGCCGTGCCTGGCGCCAGCTTTCTGCACGAGCAGCACGTAGTTTTTCAACAGAATACGAGACCTTACTGCCGTTCGCTGCAATAGCGGGTAACGTCCGCTATGGGGGCGAATCAGCGCGCTTGGAAGCCTCAACGATCAAGAAAATCGGCAACATCCTGGCCAACTTTGTCCGGCACTTCCCAGAACATGTTGTGGCCGTGTCCTTCATACGTGACATGCTTGGCTTGGGGCAGAATGTGCTGGATTTGCACTTGGCTGTCACTTCCAAACAAGGAGTCTTGGTCACCCCAAAGGATCAGCGTGGGCGCCTCGATGTGCGGTGCCATCTTTGTCCAGTCGGTGAACGTAAGAGCGCGCAGCACCCCCATCCAGGTCGTTTCAGAGGTTTGCGCGCTTTCAGCACGTTCCCGGCTCAGGAAATCGTCATCGACCGGGGTGGGGTTCCAATACCAGTTCATCATGAACTCACTGTCGGGATCGATGGGATGTTCCATGGTGGACACATTCTCCCAAAGCCAGTCTGCGGCTTCTGCGGGGGCCGCGGCTGCCGTTGAAATCAGAACAAGGCGATCAACGCGATCCGGATAATAGGCTGCCAATGTGGCTGCAGTCATGGATCCCAGGGAGTGCCCCACGACATCGGCGGCTTTCACACCGAGGGCATCCATGAAGCCGTCGACGTCGTTGGCCAGGGTATCGATGCCGTAGCAGCACGCTGGCGTGGCGCTGTCGCCGTGGCCCCGCAGATCGACAGCGATCAGGCGCCGATCGCCGAGATGCGGAGCCAGCAAGGACCAGCTTCGTGAGTTGTCCGTGTAGCCATGGAGCAGCAGGGTCGGCTGGCCTTCGGCAGGACCCATCTCGACATATGAAAGCGAGATCCCGTTCCGGAGAGTGACGCTCTGCTTCGCGTCAGACCAATCGTCTTGTGAAGGTATGGGCACTTCCTCTGCATAAGCAGCAACAAGAGTGCCGATTTGCATGAGAGCAAAAAGTGTGAGGGGTCTGCGCAAGGCATTTGGCATTATAAGTCATCTCTTGTTGATTGTTCATTCAATCAACGACTTGGGTAGTCTGGCTGTCAAGTCGTAGATCACGGTCCAAGACAGGAAGCGGACGTACGCTGCCCCTCGCATTAGGTCCGGTTCGGGGCTCTTCACGTCGGTGCCGTCCGAAGCACTGGCGGCAGTTATAAGAACACAAAGCAGCCGCTGATCGTTGCTGTCCGACAAGCCTTCGCCCGTACGACACCAAAGATGTGACATAAATCGGCCTTATCGTCTGCCTGCTGCTTCCGCAGCGTGACCCGCGCCTTCCAGCAAGGTCTTGGTTCTATGGCCCCCGTCAGCAACGAAGCCGGACAAACTCTTCCTCGCAGTTCGCGCGCCGTGTCCAGTCTTTGAGGGCAGGGATCAGGAAGCTTACCTTTCCACAGGCAGCTGCAAGAAAACTGCTGGTTTTTCTGAAAGCGTCCCAACTGCCGTAACCGGACGCGGCAAACCGGGTGGCATATGAAGCGGACGTCGGCGGTTGCTTGAGGACCTGCGTGGAAAGGCGGCGTAGTTCGAATGGCGCGATGTGGTCCGGTTCGAGGGGGTCACTCCAGATCCATCTGAGTTCCAGATGGAAATTAACAGGCGGCCCGAGGGCCGCCCTTCCAGAAAGACTTGGATCCAGAGGGAAGGATCAGAAGCCGTAGACGAGCGCGACGCCCACACGGTTGTTCGTGCGGATGGTGCGGTTTTCCTGATACTCGGTGGTGTAGCTCACGCGGGTGGACAGCTGCTCCGAGACGCGGAAGTTCACGCCGAACTCGTTGGTGATGACGTCATCGATGTCGCTCGAACCCAGCCAGTCCGTGTCGTTCGTGATGAAGACGTTGTCGTTGAAACGGTGGTACAGGCGCGACGAGGCGATGTAGCCAAGGTCCGTATCCGAGGATGAGCCAACCGGCGTGGTGTCGAACGAACCATCGGCTGCAAAAATCGGGTTGCCGGCCGCATCACGCTCGATGTCGAAACCGGCATGCTGCGCACCGGTACGAGCATAACGGACGCCAACACCAGCTTGCACACGCCACGCGGTGTCAGGTGTATTGATCACCCGATAACCCGGACCGAAGCCCAGGAAAGCATCCCGACGCAGGTTCGTAAATTCCGCACCGAAATCTTCATTTGATTGCGCGTCGCTGTTGCGCACGCCGTCGACCAGACCGTTCTGGCTGATGCGGCCCAAGGCAAAGGCATAGAACTGGTCGTTGAAGTAGTACTGCGCGTCGTAGATCGCGTTGACTTCTTCCTGATCCTTGTTGCCGTTGCTGTCTTCACCGAACTCGATCGACAGGCCAACGCTCTGGGCGAAAGGCCCTTCGTTATGGTTCACACGACCGGCAATCGCCAGATCCTGGTTCTCGGTGTTGCCGGTGCGGCCGGTGTAGCTCAACGACATGGTGCCAAAGAGACCGGTGCGACGATCGGCCGGACCGAAGCGGTCAGGATCGTTGTCGCGGTCGAAGGCGTCGGTCACGCTTTCTTCGATATCGGTGATACGATCGTCGATGCCAGTAATGCCCGTCGCATCCGCACCGGTTGCACGTTCCGTTTGGGCGAAAGCCGGAACCGACAGCGCGGCCAAAATTGCGGCGGTGCCGGTCAGCAGCGTAACTTTTTTCATCTTATCCTCACGAGTGTGATCTGTCCTGCGATGCAAAGCGGGTGCCGATGCAGGTCATCCAGACAGCACCGCTGTTGCGAATAAAGAAACTATCCCGTAAAGTATATATATGCAACTGAGTGAACCGGCTGTGCCTCGATCAGGCAAACCCAGTCTCTGCGGAGGAAGGCCGAGCGTCTTCGCAATGCCGTGCTTAAGGCAGGACAGACATTGTCCACGGCCACGGTTACGAGAGATCCGGATGTTTAGTTGGTGAGGCCACCGGTGACGCGATCAAGCGTGCGTCCAATCGCGTCGAACACAAAGGTGCCGGTGCTGCCGAGTTGTGGCTGCTCGTGGGGACCGTCACGATCCTGATGCAGGCGAGCCAGCGCGACGTAGCGGTCGTGCGCCAGCCGGGTGGCCGGGATGTCCCCGATGTCGATGATCTGGATGCCCGCGGCTTCGGCCGCGGCAGAGACCCTCGGATCACCGACCCTCAGCGTCCCGAGGCGGGGCCGGTTTCCCGACAATCGCTGAGACAAACGCAGCGCCTGGTCATCCGGAGCGACCAGAACCGCCAAAGGCGTCTTCATTGACCCGACGACCTCGACCTGTTCACGGAACAGGTCCAGATCGATGTCGGGCGCGACCAGAATGACCTCCAGGCGATCAAGAACATTGTCCTCACCGCTCTGCCGCAGTTGCCGGAGCGACTCCATCGTCAGGCGGGCCCCCATGCTGTGGGCAAAGATCGTGACCGCTTCAAGCCGCGGCTCCTGCACCAGGTCGGTCATCAGGTCGGCAAGGGCTTGACGCGAATAGTCGGCGCTGTCCCTGTCGCCCATGTAGTCGATCGCGCGGGCGCTGGAGGGCCAGGAAAAGAGCAGGGCACATTCGCGCACCTGAGCATCCGCGCTCATCTGCACAAGACGAAAGAGCGCCTCTTGGAAGCTGTGGTTGTAGCCGTGGACAAAGACCCCGACGCTGCCGCCGCAGTCATCCGACCTCAGCTGCTGGAGCAGCGTCTCCCGGCTCAGGATCTGCTGGCGGACCGTGACAAAGTGCTTTTGCGTATCCGGCGGACCATCAGGCCATTCGATGGCGCCGGCCACATGGGCGGGCGGGACCGAGACCGTGAACGAAGCGTCATGTGGCTCCACCGCCCGCTCGCTGCCAAAGGCATAGGGGCGCAGCGGGTCGCGACGGCGCGTCGTGACGGCATAGGCGGTGATCCGTTGTGCCCCGGGCGCCGCGGCATCCGGAACCTGTCGGGGCGCCAGAACATCGGCCGGCGGACGGTCGCCGCAGCCGGTCAGCGCCAGAAGCATCACCAACGGCAGGACGCTCTGCAACATGCTGCCGACGCGCAGGTCCCGCGAGATTGGCGGATATTTGCAGCCGTTACCTCCCATAGCCGTACAGGAAGATGTCAACCGCACGGGAGACATGGGCATCTTCATCCTCCAGCGTTGCGGGTCTTCGCATCATCGCGCGGTGGAGCTTGGGCAGAAGCGTCATCGACAGGAAAACCATGGCATCGTGTTTCAACTGCTCGACTGGTGCGGGCTCGTCATTCTGTATCTGCTCGAGATATCGCATGATAATGGCGATCATACGCTGAGACTGGTGCGCGCGGATCTCGGCGATCTCCGGAAAGTCATGGGACATGTCCGCCGTCAACCGCTCCAGCGCGATGATCTCCGGGTTAATCGATAGGTCGATCAGCAGCTGTGCAAGCCCATGCAGCACCTCTCTTGGCGTCCCCTCCGGCACTGCGACGGCTTCGATCTCATCCAGCCGCTTGTGCCCAAGCTGTCCGATAATCGTACTGAACAGCTGTGCCTTGGTTCCAAAGCGCGAATAAACGGTGCGCTTGGACACACCGGCATCCGCGGCGACCTGGTCCATTGAGGTTCGCTCATAACCAATCGTGGTGAACAACGTCCGCGCCGCCTCGAGAACGGCATCGCCAAGGCGCTCGGCATCCGCCGCTTTCGGCCGTCCACCGCGGGCAGGGGGCCTGACTGATCCAGTCACTCTCATGTTCCCTCATTTTCCTGAAACCAATATATACTTCACCGAGTAGTTTCGTTATTGCATGTGCGTGACCAGTTTGGGATGCAATTCTGCAGGATGGAGACACTTAATGCGATGCTTCAAGCTTTGGGCGCTTTCTCTGGCGTTGATGGCCGCAGGAACGCCTATCCTTGCACAACAGTCGCTGCGCCCGGTCAAGCTGGTTGAACTGTCTCGTGAAGGTACTGTCCAGCAGCGCAGCTTCCCCGGTCGGGTTCGGGCTCTGCAGACGGTGGATCTGGCGTTTCAGGTCGGCGGGCAACTTGAGCACTTTCCAGTGGCCGAGGGGGACCGGCTTGAGGCGGGCGATACGGTCGCCGCGCTGTCTCGCCGCGGGTTCGAACGGGCCCTTCGGCAGGCACAGGCAACGCTGGATCAGGAACAGCAGTCGCTGAACAGGGTGCGGCAACTTGCCGGGACGGCGGTGCCACGCGCCGAGGTGGAAAGCACGCAAACCCAGGTCACCTTATCCGAAATTGCCGTCGAGGACGCACAAAGCGCCCTCCAGGATGCGACCTTGGTGGCGCCGTTCGACGCGCTTGTCGCGCGGCGGCTGGTGGCGAACTTCACCACCGTTCCCGCAGGGGAGCCTGTTGTCCGCCTCCACGACATGTCCGACATGCTGATCGACATTGACGTGCCCGAGGTGCTTGTCCGCCAAAGCGCCGAGGGCGATGTCGAATTCATCGCAACCTTTCCCGGAAGCGACCAGACATATCCCTTGTCGATCCGCGAATACGAGGCGGAAAGCGCCGAGATCGGCCAGACCTTCCGGCTGACACTCAGCTTTGATGACGAAGCCGCGGCGGGCATCTTGCCCGGGGCCTCGGCCATGGTCCGGGTCACGCGGGAAACCGATGCGGAACAGGCGGTCACGGTGCCGCAAAACGCTCTGGTTTATGCCGCGAATGGCGCCCCCCATGTCTTTGTGTTCCAGCCTGATCCCGAACACGATGGCAACATCGGTGTCGTGACGCTTGCTCCCATCGAGATCAGGTTGCGCGACGATGCCAGCGTGGAGCTGGTTGGAGGCGTAGCGCCCGGAACCGAGATCGTTGCCGCCGGTGCGGCACAGGTCACCGACGGGCAGGCCGTGCGGCGCTTCGTCGGCTTGGGGCAGTAATCATGTTTTCAATTGCTCGCGCCTCGATCGACAAGGCCCTGATCACATGGATCCTGATGCTGGGCTGCCTGTTGGGCGGCATCTGGGGGTTTGCCACCATCGGCCGGCTGGAAGACCCGGCCTTCTCCATCAAGACGGCCGTTGTTGTCACCCAGTATCCCGGCGCCTCGGCAGAGGAGGTCGCGCGGGAGGTCTCGGAGCCGCTCGAGTCGGCCATTCAGCAGATGGGGGAGATCGACGTCATCTCCTCGACCAACACGCCCGGCATGAGCCGGATCACCGTCGATGTCGAGATGACCTACGGCCCCGATGAGTTGCCGCAGATCTGGGACAAGCTTCGCAACCGTGTGCAGGATGCACAGGGCAGCCTGCCACAAGGGGCGGGTACACCCTTTGTGAACGATGCTTTCGGTGACGTCTTCGGCCTGTTCTACGCTGTCACGACACCGGGCTTCAGCGACGCAGAGATCCACGAGATCGCCACCTTCATCCGGCGCGAACTGCTGGTTGTCGACGGTGTCGCCAATGTCGACGTGGATGGCCTGCCCGAAGAAGCGATCCATGTCGAACCCAACCCCGCCCTTCTGGCCAATCTGGGCCTTCCCAACAGCGCCATTACCAATGCGATCGCTTCGGCCGACAACCTGGCCCCATCAGGGGCGATCCGGCAGGACGGGCAGCGCACGCAGATCGCGCCGCCTCTCGGATCCGGCTCGGTCGAAGAGATCAGCACCCTGACCATTGGCCTGGGCGGTCAGGTCGTGTCGGTCCAGGACTTTGCGCAGGTCAGCCGCGGGAGGGTCAGCGATCCCAGCAAGCTGATCCGTTATCAGGGGCAGGAGGCCTTCACCATCGGGGTCTCGGCGCTGGAAACGCTGAACGTCGTGGATGTGGGCAACCATGTCGATGAGCGCCTGGAGCAGATCATGCAGTCGTTGCCGTACGGGATCGAGCTGCACCCGATCTATCAGCAGCATGTGGTGGTGGATGAGGCCTCGAACGACTTCCTGCTGAACCTGGCGCTGTCGGTGGCGATCGTTGTGGTGGTTCTGGGCCTCTTCATGGGCTGGCGCGCTGCCGTGGTCGTGGGCACGACCCTGCTGCTGACGGTCGTGGGGACCTTGTTCTTCATGGCCGTCTTCGGGATCGAGATGCAGCGCATCAGCCTTGGTGCCCTGATCATTGCGATGGGCATGCTGGTGGACAATGCCATTGTTGTGGCCGAGGGCATGCAGGGCGACATGGCAGGCGGCAAAACCTCCCGCGATGCGGCGCAGGATGTCGCCGGAAAGACCCAGATCCCGCTTCTGGGCGCGACGGTCATCGGCATCCTGGCCTTCTCCGGCATCGGCCTCAGCCCGGACTCAACCGGAGAGTTCCTGTTTTCGCTGTTCGCCGTCGTGGGGATCTCGCTGCTGCTGTCCTGGCTGCTCGCCGTGACAGTCACGCCCCTGCTGGGCCACTACCTGTTCCGGCAGGGCGATGGTCAGCAGGCCGACCCCTATGGCGGTCCGATCTTCCGCGCCTATGGATGGATGCTGCGCGGCGCGTTGCGGTTCCGGTGGCTTGTCGTGGCGGCGCTGATCGCCGTCACGGTGTTGTCGGTGATCGGCTTCGGGCGCGTGACGCAGCAGTTCTTTCCGCCCAGCAACACGCCGATCTTCTTCGTTCACTACAAGCTTCCGCAGGGCTCCAGCTTGGCGGCCACGGCTGCAGATCTGGCCATCGTCGAGGACTGGCTGTCCGAACGTCCCGAGGTCGTCTCGGTCGCAACCTTTGTGGGCGGCGGGGCCTCCCGCTTCATGCTGACCTACCAGTCCGAAGATCCAACGCCGTCATATGGCCAGTTGATCATCCGGGCGACCTCGCTAGAGGCGATCATGCCCCTGCGCACGGCGCTGGACGAATTCGGTGCCGCCCAACTTCCGGCGGGCGAATTCCGGACCGCTCAGCTTGTTTTTGGACCCGGCGGCGGTACGCCCATTCAGGCCAGGTTCCTGGGACCTGATCCGGCAGTGCTGCGCCAGCTGGGCGCCGAAGCACAGCGCCTGATGGCGGTGCATGCTCCGGACCTGCGCAATATCCGGCACGACTGGTACGAACAGGAGCTGGTGATGCGTCCGGACTACGCCACCAACCGG
>Ga0194112_10005344_pt1 | contig 17300 bp, 11 predicted proteins | sample TA2MahC400mmetaG_FD_146191 | JGI IMG/M metagenome (GOLD analysis project Ga0194112, IMG submission 146191) | Freshwater microbial communities from Lake Tanganyika, Tanzania - TA2015016 Mahale Deep Cast 400m | ecosystem: Environmental > Aquatic > Freshwater > Lake | place: Tanzania: Lake... | reverse complement strand
CGGTATGCTGCATAGGGTTTACCTCCTACGATGTTGGTTCTCACCTCTATCGTAACGTAAACCCTTTTGCATTTCAAGTCCCCCCCCCATTTATACGGATGCTACTTCCTCTGGGTAGTGTCCTAATTTGCGGATCACTACCTTCCGCTATCGGCCCGAGGTAGGGAGGCCGAACATTTTACGTCCAAATTGCGGCGCTGGGCAATGCGCCAGTTAACCTACTACCTAACTCTGGAGACTACAAATGACTACTGAACCAAAATTCACAATTCCGCGCGAGCGGTTTTATGATTTTCTGGTCTCGGCGCTCTGCGATATGAATGCCAAGCTGCTCGTGCTAATCGAAGCTGCAAAGCATTTGCACGTGCAAATCTACCAAGAATCTGAACAAGCAACAAAAACCTACTTTGATGATCTGTACGACTGGGCCAGAACCGAGAGCCAAACTCAGTACTTCGCGAAGTATGGTGGGGAAAGTCGGGACAGCTCTTCGCAATAGTATCAAGCACAATCGGCCTTTTCCAGACCCTGCACATATCCCGCAACACCCGCAAATCAGATTCCGCAAGGAAATGCTTGGCAAGCAACCGCCGCAACCATAACGGCGGAACATAGCCCGATTTCCTGTTTTTCCTCGGTTTTCGCTTCATTTCGCCCCGTCCTGAGAAGAAATTAAGGGTAAGCGATTTTCCTTGTTCCACTCCTTGCACACCCCGTACATTTTAGTAACCGACTCTCTGAGCTTCGCCAGCCAAAGCACGACTTCTCCAAGGAAACCAAGCAAGCGCGGGGGCAGATTCGAAGACGTGGATGAAATCTAAGTTACCGTTCCGCAAGAACGGAGATATCGAGAGGGCATCTCTCCCAAAGGCCTCGATCGCTACTAGAATCTGCCCCATTGATTCAATGAAAAACAAGAGGCAGGCGGGAAGGTTGAGCGAAACCTAGGCTACCAGCCCGCAAGACTGGAAATGCAGAGAGATGAGGCACAACCGCCAAGGACTCTGCACTTAGTACCGCCTGCCCCGACTTTGTAATCTTTTCCCTTGACAAGCATAATCTGATTTCGTATATTGATTACGTCAAAGATTAGGGAACCAAACAAATGAAAACGTCAAATGAACTCGAAAACAGTCTCCGCAAGCTCGTTGATCAGATCGAACACCACTTCAGAAAGCAACGACTTGTGGAACTCAAAACCCTCGACTTGCTCAAACAAGAGCAGGCCGTTCGCACTGCCTACAAAGCGCTTACTGGCAAAGAAAGCCAAGTAAGAAAACCCTCAACCGATGTCATGCTTGAAATCAAACTCACCAGAGGCCCCAACGCCAAACTTGCCGACGTGATTGAGGCAATACTACAAGAAGCCGGGCCACTGGAAGTAAATGACCTTATCAGCCAACTCCGCAAACGTGATGTCAGGTTGAGTTTGGCAAGTCCCCGGAATGTCGTAGCCAACACCGTGAACAGAAACCGCGACAAGCTCACACGACTAAACGACGGAAGGATTGGGCTTCGTGAAAAATAAAAGGCACACAGCGAATGGAGCCGCAGAAACATCGAGAGAGATCCTGCAAGCCCCTCCCGCTCTCGGTCTTTCTGCGCTGTGTGGCTTCTTGGAAAACAAAAGGCAGATGAAGCACGCTGGGCGAAGCCTAAGCTGCGTGTGCGCAACACACGAGATGCTGAGTGATGAGGCCTGGAAGCCAAGGACTCAGCGCGTGCAATCATCCGCCTAATAAACAACGAGCCTGCGGGTACTGGAATACCCGCAAGCTCTGCATAATCACTGCCCGTTCGTGAACGAGACAATGACCGCAACCCAATATCGTTCATTGCGGGCACAAAATCAAGGAGAACCGCAATGAACACCTTAAGCCTGTCAAAGAAAACCGCCGTCCTCTCCCACCTTGTCGAAGGTCTCTCGGTTCGCTCGATTGAACGCCTTACAGGAGTCCACAGGGATACAATCATTCGCTTTATGATTTCCGCGGGAGAAAAAGCCTCAGAAGTCCTCGACCGCGAAATGATGAACCTCGAAATCAAACGCCTCCAAATTGACGAAATATGGACGTATGTATTCAAGAAACAACGCCTCGTAACTTACCTTGACCCCATTGAGTTTGGCGATCAATACGTTTTTGTTGCCCTAGATCCCGACACCAAACTGATTCCCCTCTTTCGTGTGGGCAAACGCACCGGAGAAATGGCCCGATCATTCATGCTCGACCTGCGCGCCCGCATAGCAACGCAATTTCAACTCACAACGGACTCTCTAGCGGCCTACCGCGATGCGGTTGATAATGCCTTTGGAACTGAAATCGACTACGCACAAATTCATAAGCGATACTCAGCCGAAGAGGTTACGAAGGGCGAGCATCGTTATTCTCCGAGCTGTATCGTCGGCGTTACCATCATTCCCGTGACGGGCTTCCCCGTTAGAAGGCACATTTCGACCAGCTTGGTTGAACGGCAGAACCTTACTATCCGTATGCAAATGCGCCGTTTTACTAGGCTTACGAACGCCTTTTCTAAGCGCCTTGAGAGCCTTCGTGCTGCCCTTGCGGTTCACTTTTTCTTTTACAACTTTATGCGTGTCCATCAATCCCTCAGAGTCACACCCGCAATGGAAGCCAAACTCACACGCCGCGTCTGGACGTGGGAAGAACTCCTGAACCACCAAAAACAACAAGCCGCATAAAGAATGAAAGGAAAATTCCATGACCGACGAAGAAAAGCTCGTTCTCATCACCACCCTAGCCCTCATCCAATCAAATAAACCGCTGAACGAAATAACCGATGAGGAAATCAAGAAAACCGCAGAGATGTACTCCCGCGTCGAGAAGAGCCTCCACACAAAGCTTGTAGAGGTCGCGCCAGGTATCTTTTTGCCACCTAAGAAACAACCACCCGGCGACTCTCAGGGCTAGCCACATACGCCGCAATATCAATAATCCCCTTGGCGCTGCTTACCAACTGCGATTGATTTGCCCAAGTTCGATGACTAAGGGCTAGCAATAACTCGCGGGCTAGACGAATAAACAGCTCGTTTCTCTCTTCGTCAGAAAGACCATCAACAATCGGGCGATGAATCGGTTCGGCCAAGAATTATAAGATTCCATCTCCGTTCCCTGTTCGTACTTGGGTAATTTAGTTCCCCGGAGTGTCTTAATTACTGGGAACGGAAAAGGAAATTAGGACACTACCGTCCTCTGCGTTACATCTCCGAACAAGCGCCGATCCGGCACGCCCTCTCACCCGGGATTTCTCGATTTTATCTCCTTGAAAAAGCCGACTTCGACGCCTATTTTGGACTGCCGCTCGTGGAGCTGCACACTGCTGCCAATGGTTTCTCGTCTTTGTCCGTTCATAGTCGACCCATGGAAGAACCGCGCGATGCCCGATTCAATGAACCATCAGTCAATCCGATGACCAGACTCACGTCACGTATGGCTTATTTCTCGAGCCGCCTTCTCCTCGGGGCGATCGGGCTTCTGATCCTCGCAATGCTCATTCCGCGCGTTGATCCGTGGACAATGGACAACGTTGTGCTGAAGGTATGGCCGGGAAGGGTACTGCAATTTCAGATCCCTTTCACACAAGTGGTCTTTGCCATCCCTGATCGCCTTTTTCTCGTTCTTGTGTTCGCGATGTTTCCCGTCCTTGCCCTATTCACCAGAACAGGAAGGGAATCAGTTCTGTACCTTGCCTACAACAAGACCATCTTCGCTGGCGGTGCGCTTGCGTTGTTTGCAGCCGCCCTCACGCTTGTCCCGGGCTTCCTCCTGCACGACCTGTACGTCGGGTCGGTTGTCACCTATCTTCTCCTCGGACTCTATGGGACGGTGTTCGTGTGTATCGGTGCCTACCCGCTGGTTGATGATGCTCGGTCTTCTGGCCGGCGCACCGTGGATCGTGAACCCTCTGATCGGCTCCGCGACGGTAGTCCTGTTCTGTTTTCTCGGGAAGGAACTCTACAGTGAGCCGGTGGGACGCCTTGCGGCCCTTTTCGGTCTGCTCTCTCCGTTTGTCCTGTCTATGTCCTCCGAATTCATGAATCACGTGAGCGCTGCGGCCTTGGCTCTTCCGTTCTTTGTTTACGGAGCAAGCCTCCTGCGAGCACAGTTCTCGCGCTACAAGACACCTATGCTCACGTTCAGCATCATCCTGCTGATCTTCGTCTGCATCCTCCTCGGGTTCAACTACCTGACCAACGGTCACCCCCTGTTGTTCGGCTATCAGGTGCTCTACGGGGAGAAGGTCCTGCCGGGTTTTGGCAGAGGCGCGTGGGGTGATCCGCACACGCCCGCCCAGGGTGTGCGGCAGACGCTGACGAATATGATAGGTCTGCACAAGTACCTGTTCGAATGGCCGATGCCATCACTTGTCTTTGTCGCAATCCTCTTTGTTTCGATGAAGGTAAATCGTTGGGATATTCTCCTCTTGTTTTCGCTTCTCTTGCTGGCTGTCTCGTACCTTTTCTACTGGTTTCAGGATTGGTGTTTTGGCCCCCGCTTTCTGTACGACGCGGCAGGCGGCGTGATTCTGCTGACAGTTCGTGGGATGCAGCGGCTGCCTTATGTACTGAAAAACCAACTGGGGAGAGCGCTGTCTGTCCGGCGCATCTGCGGGCTGACCGTGTTTGTGGTTCTGCTCTCCACCTCGATAGGCGTGGTGAGCAACATTCCCGCTTTGGTGAGGGTCTACAGCAACAGCTATTGGAGTGTCAACGGGAAGGTGCTAAAGGCGGTGAAGCAGCGGGGGCTACAGAAAGCGATAGTCTTTACGAAATCGTACTATGGGAGCGTTGTGGCGGCGAATTCACCCCTTCTGGACAAGGATGTCATCTACGTCCGGCATCTCGATCCGTTCGACGCTGACTTCATGAAACTCTTCCCCGGCTACCGGTACTATCTCGCAGAAGATGACCGGATCGTCGAGATAAGGCCCCGCTAACGGAAGGTCACCTGGCGGGCCTTGGCCCTTTCCGGCTTCGAACGCACAGGCTCCACCGTACCAGGGCAACTAGAGCTCGTACGCCGTCGCGCCAAGTGATCTTTTTCCCCTCCTCGTACCCGCGTCCTGTATAGGTGATCGGGATTTCATAGACTCGGTAGCCGTTCCGAGACAACTTCACAGTCACCTCGACTTCGAAATCGAAGGTGTAAGACCGGATGTCGAGTTGTTTGAACACGTCGGCTAAGTAAGGACTGCCCGAAGGGACGCCAGAGCCAGCGCTCAATCCTTCGAAGAACGGGGACCGCCCAGCGGTCAAATACCACAGCGGATGTTCGCGAGAGAGACTGAGCCTTCAACACCTTACCGCTGAGCTACCAGCTGAAGAAGCCGGGAAGGTTCCAGTACTGACAGCACGCGATGCGAAAGCCAGCTTCGGTCGGCAGATTCGTCCAAGGTACTTGTGGGTCGAGACCACTAGCTGCTGGAGCTGCCGGGCGGCTATTCCCGGGGAAACATCCACGGCAGGTTTCAATATAGGCGAAGAAACGGCGCAGAGCAAATGGATTTCCCCGTCCACGATTGTGAAAGAATCTCCGGAGGACTCCTTTTGTGATTGAACGCAAGGAGAATTCTATCTAAAATCATATATTCAAGACCTCAAAGCCTTGATGAACAAGAACCAGCAGGAGACCGAATGATGACCGAGCGCATAGATGTCCGCCAGGACCAGGACCCACCGGCTCTCGCCGGCGCAACCACTGCCAGCCGGCATCCGCTGCGCGATACGCGCCCCTGGTTGCTGTGTGCAATGCTCTTCGTCGTCGGTCTCCTGATGCTGAACGACACGATGCTGTACACCCCAGACAGTCCACGTTACGTGGTGTGGGCGAAGTCGTTGGCGGCCCTCGAAGGATACAAGGATGACACAAGCCCGGATGTCGTTCGCTATGTCGTGCATGCTCCCCTGTATCCGCTCATGTTGGCCCCGCTGGCCTGGTTCTTCTCGAATATCATCATCCCGGCGAAGATCTTGACCCTTCTGACAGGTCTCTGCCTGATTGCCCTGTTCTATTTCTGGGTTGCTCCAAGCGCTGGCCGGATCCCGGCGTTGCTCGGGTCGTTCCTTCTTGCCCTGAATCCCCTCGTCATCTTGTTCTCGACTCACGTGCTGTCTGATGTCCCCTTTGCAGTGACGGTTGTGCTGTTCTTCGTCTTCGCGAGAAAGCTTTCAGGAGAACCCGACAATGACCGATACGCGTGGTTGTTGGTTGCTGTGGTTACCCTCGGGATTTTTCTCCGGGAGGTCGGGCTCACTCTCCTTGCCGCTGCGGCTAGTTATTTCATGTTGCGGAAGGACCGACGGCGTTTTCTGATGGTGATCACCATCCCGGTCTTGTTCTACCTGATCTGGTATTTTCGCAATGATATTTTTGTGGCGTCGGTCGAAAATCCGCCGATGCGAAACACGCAACTTTTCTTCGCGCACTATTTCACGGTTCAGGATGCGGGTCTTGAGGAAGAATTCCTTGCGCGGATGAGCGCGAACGCATCAGTGTACTTTGAGATGGCGAAGGCGCTCGTCTTCTTCCCGCAGTACGTCGTGCGGCCATTCCCTGTCGTCGCGTCGGTCGATCCGCTCATGGGCTTGATGGCGGCCATCCTGCGGCATGCCCAATACCCGATCGCCCTGCTGCAGTTCGGACTGTTTGGCTGGGGAGTGGTCGTGGCATGGAAGAAGGAAAAAAGCGGTCTTCTCTTTCTTCTCTTCCTGTTTTTCTATCTTTCACTGATCCTGCTGTATCCGTTCAATGACATCCGATTCCTGGTGCCGCTGCTGCTCGTTTTGCTTTACTATGGAGCTCTCGCGTGCGGTGATCTTTACAAGAGGTATCTTGCGGGTCGGGTCCGACAGGTGACTCTCGCTGCCGTTTCTTCTGCAGCGTGCTTTCTGCTGTCAGTACCCAATATGGTTTGGTCCTACAATGCGATTCTGCACAACCACACCTATCACGGTGATGTGGCGAGCTCCTTCCGGGAGTTCAGGCCCTCGCGCGAGAATCCTGAGCTGTACTCCAAGCCATTCTCCATGGTGGGGAAATGGATTGCAGAAAATTCAGATTCTTCAACTACCGTCGCGGGGCGATGGAAAGAGTTGGCGTTCTGGCTTGAGGGAAGAAAGCTGCTGGAGGTCGAGCCGCTGATACCGCTCTCGCTCCTGGAGACGATCTTGCGCGATCACCGAGTCGGCTTTCTTGTCGTGTTGGTTTCCAACCCTGGCATCCGTGAACTTGAGTTTCAGATGCAGCAGTCGAGAAAGTTTACGTTTGAGACTGCCTATCGGGTGGGGAATTTGGAAGTCGTGGAGGTTTTCTACCAACCGTTGGACCTTGCGTACGCGAAGGCTTGGCCCGGCGCGCAGACGAGGAAGTGGGTTGCCAGCGAAGCTGATTCTCAGCAAGTCGATGAGGAACAGAAAGTGAGATCCCTTTACCGCCTGGGGATCCGTCTTTTGGAGAGTGGAGAGTACGAGAGGGGGGCAGGAATTTTCCAGGTGCTCTGGGGGGTGACCGGCGGGTCGGGTGGTGTCGTGTTGTTCCGCGCAATCGCCCTTGAGTTCATGGGCAAGACTGACGAGGCTCAGCAGATTTTCGATCGATTTCGAAACCAACCCCAGGCCGGCCCTTTTCTGAAGCACGCATGGTATCACACGCAGCTCATGGCGCACATCAGGCAGGCGGATGAGGACACGGCTCAGGGTGTGAAATCCATGATCTATCACATGGTTTCAGCGAACTACTGGGACCTCGGTTTCCGCTATCGGGCGAATGAGATGCTCAGCCGTTCACTCGAAACGGACTCCGCGTTCTCGCCGGCGCTTGTCTTCGGGTGCTACTACGCACTCCAGCAGGCTGAGTACAATCAGGCAAAGTCGTACCTGGCCAGGCTGAAGGTCGTGGACCCCCGTCATCTCATGGTGAGCCCGCTGCAGTCGCTTTTTCACGCTCTGGACTCGCTTCGCTCGGCGAGGAACGTGAAAGAACGAGTCAACGCGCGATTGAGTGTTGCACGGTTGTATGCATCAATGGGGTTGGCCGAACTCGCAATCGATCAGGTGTTGCTGGTGCTCAAGGACGACCCGAGGAACGCGGAAGGACTGAAAGGGTTGGCAGACCTCTATGAGCAAAAGAGGCGCAACGCTCCAGCCATACGCGTGCTCAATCAGCTGTTGGAGGTGGAGCCTTCGAACGCACTGGCGCGCGCGAGGCGCGATAGCTTGGTAAGTCTGTGGTAGTCTGCGGGTCCTGCGTTGCCGAAGTCAAGGTGAGGTGATCCCGTTACCTTGACTTTCGCAAGGGTTTTCGATAATTTGGTGAAAGAAGGGCCCTTAGCTCAGTTGGTTAGAGCAGCAGACTCATAATCTGCGGGTCGCTGGTTCGAGCCCAGCAGGGCCCACATTTGACCCTTCGCACTGTGCATCCCACGTGTCTGCGACTTACCCTGCTGAGCCAGCGTATCAATCATTGTGATCATTCCATTGCACAGACTGTCCTTCGGGAAAGAGATTCATGCCATCAGCCACGACTGAGCCTCTCGCAAAGCAGGTAAGGACCCTTGGCCTCGTTCTTTTTCTGCTCTCGGCCGCGATGTACGGGTTTACCACATACGGCGGGGTCCGCTCATCAGATAGTGAGGTAGTATTTCGTGTCGCCGAATCTCTTGCCCGCGACGGGGAATTCTCTGTTGAACATGAGTTGGAGGAGTGGAAGGCTTTCGGCGTGGCGTACGGAAGGGGTGGGAAGCTCTATTCCATCTTCGGCCCTCTCGAGTCGATACTCCTCGCCCCGTTCGTGAAAGTCGCGGACCTGATCAACGACACCGGGTGGTACGAGCCCTATATCCCCATTCTCCCGCTCAGCCAATTCACCGAAAAGGGTTTCTTTGATCTCCTTCAGCGAAGCACCACCAAGAATCCGAGACCTCATGCTCTGCGAATGCTGACTTCTGTCTTCAACGTCCTTGTGACAGCGCTGACTGTCTTCGTCTTCTGGCGAATTCTGCTTCTCCTGACGAAATCGCTTCCGACCAGCTTTCTCGTTTCCCTGACCCTCGCGTTTGGGACCCTCGCCTGGCCCTATTCAGGAACCTTCTTCAGCGAGCCGCTCGCAACGCTGCTGGTGCTGGTATCGTTCTACTACCTCATCAAATCCGACAACGACCAGCCCGGCGTGGTTGGCCCGAAGTTCCACAAGAATGTCTTCTTCAGCGGACTGTGGCTGGGGCTCGCGATTACGGCGCACATCACTGCCTCTTTGTTCGCACCGTTTTTTGCCTTCTATTTCTTCTGGCAGGGTGTCGGCGACAATGCCAGCCTTTGGCAGAGGCTGGAACGAGCAGCCGTGTTTTCATTCGGAGTATATCTACTCTTGTTCCTGCTGGGTCTGCACAACTACGCCCGGTTCGGCGACTTCTTTGAGACGGGCAGAACGGTCAGTGCAACGTCGGCAATGTTGTTCGGATATGGGACCTTCGTCTCGCCGATCCGAGGAATGTTCGGTTTGCTCTTCGGCGCAGGAAAGGGACTCATCTTCTTCACCCCCATCGCCGTTGTCGGCACATTGATGTGCAGGTCCTTTCATCGGGAACACCGAAAGCTCTTCTTCATGGTCGCGGCCGCGGTCTTCTTTCGTATGCTGTTCATCGCATCCCGCAGTGACTGGCACGCCGGATTTTGCATCGGCCCGCGCTATCTCCTGATGGTGATACCGTTCTTCCTTATTCCGATCGCGTTGTGGCTGAAGAACCAGGAGACCGTTCGGTTCGGCCGGTCATTCGGTCTTATGACTCTTGGTGCATTCCTGTGCTCGATTGAGCAGCTCTACTTCTCCCTCGGGGAGATCTTTTCGTACCTCCAAATCCTTAAGTTCGCAGAGAGGTGGAAAGGAATCGACGTGTTTGAAAGCGATCTGCTGTACTTGAACTGGGCCTACTCGCCCCTTCTTACATTGAAGGACGCCCGTGTCTCACCCTTTCTTCTCCGGTACTCGGGCCATTCAGTCAGCGAGCTCCTGCTGATTGGCGCCGTAGTCCTTGCGGCTCTCTTCCTCGTTCTGTATCTGATGATCAGGAAAATGCCCAGAAGGGAGCTACCGGTCACCTCGATGGGCTAGGTCTTTTTGACGCAGGAAAAAATTACCCACGCGTGTCATTATTTCTGATACGCCGTCTTTGACAGGGGTCACTTTTGGAGATTTCGACTTGATTTTGTAGCTGCCGTCGTTATATTACAGCGGCACAGATGTTGAACCCAACTCGGCCAGAACTCCGGATAATCCACGATTCTCGCACCCACAACATACGTAAGGAGGTAATTTTATGGGTCAACAGCAACTTCTGCTCATCATCCTTGGCGTTATCATTGTTGGTATCGCCATTGCGGTCGGTTTGAGCTTGTTCAGCGCCCAAAGCGTCCAGTCTAACCGGGACGCCATCATCAACGACCTGAACAACCTGGCCGCTCAGGCGTACCAGTTCCGCATTCGTCCAACATCAATGGGTGGTGGACAGGGAGACTACTCCACATTTTCCATTCCGGTGAAGATGCGGACGAATGAAAATGGAACCTATGTGGCCAGCCCGAGCCAGAACGAAATCACAATTACGGCTACTTCGGCTCAGAATTCATCCAACTACATCACGGTTGTGATCGACAGTGATGGCAGGCTGACCAACTGGTCGTATTTCGGTGATTTCCAGTAAGAGATAATCACCAATTTGTGTTTGCTGGCAAGACATCCCGCCTCGGCGGGATGTCTTGTTTTGTGGCGCCCCTCACGTACTGAGATGGATGAGCTTCCGATTTCGCTGCACCCCGTAATCCTGCCCCCGGGCCTGCTTGACAGAGAGCGCCAAATGTCGTATTTTTTTATTGAATTGCTGTCGTCGGGTCTCGACGGGCCACAATGCAAGTCTGTAGGGGGAAGCCATGGCTGATTTCAAGATTGAAGGGATCACGGTCGGTGGTAAGCCGGTTTCAGGAATGATCAATGCCGACAGCCTCAAGGATGCGAAGCAGAAAGCTTCCCAGATGGCTGCTGACAAGAAGTTCAAACTGACCGGTGTGTACGAGCGCGTCCCGTGGCTTTATCGGGTACAGAAGGGAAAGGAGAAACCGATCGATGGTGAGCAGAAGGCGTACACCAAGGACGAGGTGAAGCAGGCCCTCGAGAAGATGGGCTACCGCGTCATCTACGTCCGCAAGAAACTCTTTGGCACCAAGCAACGGGCGGCACCGGCTGTCGATGTCATTACCTTCGTGCGAATGAGCGCCGACCTGATGCGGCAGAAGCTACCGTTCAATGAGATTTTGATGCTGTTGATGAACGACATCGGGAACCCGGCTCTCCGTGATGCCGTGAAAGAAATCAACACCGAGCTGAAGCAGGGGAAGGACAGTGAAAAGGTATTCCTCAAGCAGTCACCGGTGTTCGGGAAGTTCACCGCGAACATGCTGGGACTGGCATCGAAGAGCGGCAACATGACGGAGATCTATGAAAGCACGGCGAAGTTTCTTGAGCGCAACGCGGAGTTCAAGAGGAACTTGAAAAGCGCGTTGATCATGCCTTTGGTAACACTGTTTATCCTCTTCCTTGCCTGCTTATTCTACGTCGGTTACATTTTCCCCGCAACGGCGGAGATGTTCGAGAAGTTCAAGATCGAACTTCCGCCGATGACGAAGGCGACGCTCTCTTTCAGCCGCTGGCTTACTGCCAATTTCCTGCCGTTGATGATCGCGATTTTCGTTCCGATTATCTTCCTGGTCAGGTTTCTTTCGACGGACCGTGGGCGCTTCTTGATGGACAAGTCGATCATCAAGGTGCCGGTCGTCGGCCCTCTGCTGCACAAGACGGCGATTGAGATCTACTGTCGCGTCTTCTATGCTCTCTACAGCGGCTCCGGTGAGAATATCGATGTCATCCGCATGGCGGCAGAGGCGTGCGGCAACAAATACATGGAGCATCAGATAAAGACCATTGCCATTCCGATGATGTTGGAGAAGGGGAAGGGTCTGACGGAGGCATTCCAGGCGACGGGAGTATTCACTGCGACGGCGATATCCCGCTTCAATTCGGGCGCGGAGACAGGAACAGTTAAGAACACGGCAATACAGCTTGCAGAATACTATGAGAAGGAGACCACCTACAAACTGAAGAATGCCATCGAGGTGATCCAGCTTTCCGTTTCGATGATCATCATGTTGGTGTTGACGGCGCTTACACTCGTTTCTTCGGAAACGGCGACGATTCGTCCGAAGGCACCGGGGACGCTGATCCACTACGTCCTGTACTACTTTGGAATCAATTGACGTTTTGCCGGTTCTGATGTCAATCTCCTCAGACTATTGCGGGGGATCAGAGCAATGCCAGAAATCGATATAACTGATAAAATCGGTTATACCCTCTTGAAGAAGGGAATAATCGACTTTGAGACTCTTGAGAAGTCTTTGAAACTGAAGGACTCAGAAGAGAACAAGAAGAACCGGAAAAACCTCGGTCAAATCCTCGTTTCTGAGTTCGGCGCAGATCATGACGCCGTCTTCCGAGAGGTGGCGAATCTCTATGCCTTCCGTGAGATATATCTTGCCGATGAGAAGACCGATGATGGGCGTGTCGGATTCATCAAGAAGCTGGTCGACGCGCTCCCCGAGCAACAAAGGGACATGATGGTCCAGTCGAAGATGCTCCCTTTCAAGTACGACGAGCGTCAGGCGGACAAGCTGATCATCATCGCGGCAGATCCCACGGATCGCAACCTGCCGATCGTTGCCCGAAGCTTCAACGTGAAGAAATACGAGATCTGCTACGTGCGGCTCAAGGACCTGCAGGGGTTGATGGAAAAGGTCGCGCCGGCGCAGAACGAGTTCTTGAAACTCCTTCAACAGGATGAAGCAATCAGTGTTGACGATGGATCCGGCTCTGGTGACGAAGCAGTTGATGAGCAGGCTCTCGAAGCGGAAATCAGCAAGAGCGCGCTGGTCAATCTCTTTGAGGGGTGTCTTGTTGAAGCGGTGCGCCGCGGCGTGAGTGACGTCCATGTTCTGCCCAAGGAAGGCAACAAGACGGATTTCATGTTCCGTGTGGACGGAAATCTGCAGGTGTGGCATTGTCAGGAAAGCACCATGCCGGAAGCGGTCATGGCGGTGGTGAAAGACCGGACGAAGAACGTCGACCGATTTGAGCGGGAAATGTCGCAAGACGGATTCATCCAAAGGGTAATTGATGGACACCAGCTTCGTTTCCGTGTTTCGATCATGCCGATTGTCACGACAGAGTTCAAGAACAAGTTCGAGAGCTGTGTAATCCGTGTTCTGGACGACCGCAAGGTCATTACGGACCTCGAGAAGCTGGGTCTCCAGGGTCCGGCACGCAATTTCTTCTACAAAGCAATCTCCAAACCCCAGGGCATCGTGATCTTGACAGGCCCCACGGGTTCCGGTAAATCTACCACGCTCATCGCCGCTCTATACCAGGTGATCGATCCTACCGTAAACGTCTTGACGATTGAGGAACCGGTCGAATACATCATCAAGGGTGCGCGCCAGCTGAAAATCGGCCCGAAAATGGGCTTCGAACAAGCAATCCGGGGTATCTTGCGTCACGATCCTGATATCGTACTCGTTGGCGAGATGCGTGACAAAATCACAGCTGAGACGGCGATCAAGCTCGCCAATACTGGACACCTTGTCTTCTCGACGCTTCACACCAACGATGCGCCAAGTGCCGTCGCACGACTGTACAAAATGGGCATCGAGCCCTTCCTGATCGCGTACGCCATCAACATCATTGTGGCTCAGCGACTGGTTCGAACGCTCTGCAAGGTCTGCAAAGAGCCGATCGAGGAGAGCGAAAAAGCTGACATGGTCAAGTTTGGGTTCTCAGAGGAAGACGTGAAGACACACACGTTCTACAGAGCTGTTGGCTGTGAAAAGTGCAATGGCGGCTACAAGGGACGGGCGGCGATCCACGAGGCTCTCTATTTCACAAAGGAAATCCGCACAATAATCCTGAATGCCGGCGAAAAGGTCGATGAGAACGCCATTCGCGAACAGGCGTCCAAGGATGGTATGTGGACATTGCGCCGGTCGGGCATGGAACGGATGAAGGAGGGCTCGACGACATTGGAGGAGGTTGTCGCAACGACAACTGAAGAGGGTGACTAGCGAGCGCCGGATGAGGTTCCGGCGTGCAAGCAGAGCAAGGCGACTTCGAGAAAAGAGGCACTCAGTTATCCTGAGTGCCTTTTTCTGTCATGCGGAGAGAGGCACGACAGTTGGACGGATTCGGGCAGGTCATATGCAGAACTGACAACGGACAGATGGGTTGGGGTGAGTGTCTCATAGAGGTACGGCCAATCGAATGGGATCATGGTTTTCGCAGCTCGAGCCTTGCCGTCTGGTGGAAGGACGACGGTCCCGCATATTCGCAGGGTTTGCCCTGTGTCACAACTTCATAACTTGCAAGGAGTTAAATAGGAGCGCTCTGTCAACGAGCCTGGGCCGAAGACCTAGAGCGAGTCGAGCCGTCCAGCACCCTGGAAATCGCGAAAATCCTGCAAGAAGGATGCCCATTGCAGGGTGCATACCCAAGCTAGCTAAGATAATTGTACCAGCGGGGAATGTGGAAACCTTTAAGTTTTTTCTTTAAGGGAGTTGCATTTTCGTTCGGAGTTTCTTATTATCACACAAACTACAAACCCCCCACCCGTCGGCTTTCTCAGGGGATAGGGATAGGCATCCTCTCATCAATGTTGTGATGTCACGATGACAACCCAAGCGCAAAGCCCCGGCGCGCAGAAGCCGCCCGCTGCAGCTCCCTCAACAACAGCACCTTTTCCAGGGTTATCTACTCTCGAACCTCCGTTTGTCGCTGAGGCTCGAAAACTTCTGTCGGAACTAGCAAAACAGCTTCCGACAACGGTGACCGGCTTAGAGCGGCAAATGATGATTGGAGACGTTCTTGCCAGGATGGACGAGGGAGACAAGCAGCGCCTGCGATCACTGATGAACTTCTTCCTGTCAAGAATGCTCTCGCTTGCAGCATCCGATATCGACATGGGCGGCTACGGATCTCAAGGTACTATCTGGTATCGTGTGTACGGATCGAAAAAGCCCGATAAGACGATGGGGCAGTATGCGCCGGACGAGATGAGCTACCTGATCCAGAGTATCTTGGGGGAACGGCAGCGCACATTTCTCTACGAGAATCGGAATCTGGATTTTTCTCATATGTTGTATCTTGAAGGTGGGGATTTCCGCAGGTTCCGTGCTGATGCCTACTTTGATCTCGATCAGCTTGCTCTCAACATGCGGGCGATCAATAACTCCGTGCGTCCCTACAAGTCATTGGAGCTACATCAGAATATCACTCGGGTACTCAGTCTGGCCGGAACGAAAGAGGGTCTTTGTCTTGTCACCGGAATCACGGGATCCGGCAAGAGCTCCACACTTGACTCCATCATCGACGCGAACAATCACGCCGTCGATGCGCATATCGTGATCATAGCGTCTCCAATTGAATATGTGCACTCATCAGATCGCTGCATCATTCGGCATCGTGAGGTCGGCAGGGATGTCTTGTCGTTCAAAGACGGAGCTGTCCAGGCTCTTCGACAGGATCCGGACATCATCATGTTGGGGGAGTTGCGTGATCCGGAAACAATCATGACGGCTCTCGAAATCACGGACTCTGGGCACAAGGTCTTTTCCACTTTGCACACCGCATCGGCTGTCGAAAGTATTGACCGAATCATCGGTGAGACTCCGCCGGTCGAGCAGGAGCGCGTCAGGAACCGACTTGCGGACACATTAAGAGTCGTGATGTCCCAGAAGCTGGTGCCGAGCTTGGACGGGAAGCGTATGCTTGCGAAAGAAGTCATGTTGGGTACACCCTCGGTGCGTGCTGCGATCAAAAACAACAATACGGGCGAGATCTATCAGATGATCTCAGAGGGATTGGACCAGGGAATGATCACGATGGAGCAGGATCTGAAGCGGCTCTATCTTTCAAAAAGGATCTCGCTCGAAAACGCTGTCAACTACTCGAACAACAAGCGCCGTATGCAGCAACTGTTACAGGTGAGCCCGACTGAGGGATAGTCGGCTTCGGCGAATCGGCTCACAGTACCAAGCGAACTGCAACTATTTCATCACAATAAGGGACACAGCTCGAAATGCCATACACGCCTGGCCAAGGCAAGACTTCGGTTGCACTCTTTGTCGACGGTCTGGAGCTCAAGTTCGTTCAGCTTTCGATGAAGGGCAGCAAAGTGACCCTCAGAGACTTCAAGACGGTGGCATTAGTCAGGAAGTTCGAGGAAAAACAAGCCATTGCTGGTCCTGAAGAAGAAGGGGTGTTGGGAGATCTTGCGACAACGGAGGCGTTTGCTGAGCCTACCGTCGCGTCCGAAATGACTGAGCAGGGGGAACAGACGAACTCGGCTGTCTTGCTCAGCGTGCTCACCGACCTGCCGTCAGCAAAATACACGCTCTCCTACGCGCTCAGTGAGCCGGCATTAACCTATCAAGAGTTTGAGAGCGATTTTGGATTGAAGGGGACGAGGCTCAGGAAACACGTTGCGCAGGAGCTTTCGGCGCTGCGAGCTTCTCCTCCTCCGATCGATGCTCTCGATTTCATCCCGACCGCACCCGGGGGGATCCTGAGTATCGCTCGAGAGGGCGGCCTGCAGCTCTTTGACCTCCTCCAGGAGATCAAGCCATTCATTGGGAACAGAGTGCCGAGGATCAGCCTGATTGACAGCGCCGATGTCGCACTGATCAGTCTGGTCCGATCGAGCTACGAGATCCAGGACGAAGAGGTAACCGTGCTCGTTTATGTCGGCAACGACTTCAGCCGACTGATCTTCATGCAGGGCAAGAACTACCTTCACTTCGCCCCAATCATCAGCGAAGGTTACGGGTCATCCAATATTGAGAATACCATCTATAGCCGCATACTCCTCGAGCAGGACAATATTGCGCTGACCAGGATCGATCGCATCGTCCTTTGTGGAGAGTGTCACAAGGTCAATCTCCGGGAGTCCCTGGCGCCGCAGTTCTCAAGTGCGACGGTAGAGTACCTGCAGGCGCCCGAGCTTGACCTGAGCCCGTTTGAGGGAGTCGTCGGGGAGGCGGTGTCTGAATATGCAGTCCCGATTGCGACGGCCTGGAGGTCGCTCAACGCGAAACAGGCCGGATTCTATGATATAGACCTCACTCCGGTAACCATCAGGGAGGGCCAGAAAGCCTTCAAGCTAGCCTGGCACGGGTGGATTCTTGCCGCGGCGAT
>Ga0194112_10005343_pt1 | contig 17301 bp, 10 predicted proteins | sample TA2MahC400mmetaG_FD_146191 | JGI IMG/M metagenome (GOLD analysis project Ga0194112, IMG submission 146191) | Freshwater microbial communities from Lake Tanganyika, Tanzania - TA2015016 Mahale Deep Cast 400m | ecosystem: Environmental > Aquatic > Freshwater > Lake | place: Tanzania: Lake... | reverse complement strand
GTTGCCGCAGTGCATATGTTCTCCGCGCTTGTGGCACCCTGTATCCTTCCCATGCGCATGTCATGGTCTTCCACGGTCCAGAGCCGCTTGAAATTTGCGCCCGCATCCTTGAGCGTGCTCCTGAAATCCGCTATGTAGGGGTTTCCCCTGTTGTGGCCGTAGCAGCCGCTGACAGGTATGTCTATGACAAGCTGACCCTTCAGGCCCAGCGAAGGCGCTGACACCGTATGGATTGTATAATAGGAAAGGTCATCCCTGCCTGAGGCAACAAAGGCCTCGGATTCAGGCGTCTTCGCGGAAAAATCGCCTGAAACCACGCCTCCTGACTTCATGGCCTTCGCCGCCTTTGTCAGCGCGGAGCCGCTGAGCATGTCGGTGCAGCACAGCAGGAGGTCGGAATTGGAGCCGACCTCCTCCTCGGAGCCACATCTCTGTGTTTTGTAGGGAAGGGATTTGGTAAGCTCGGGATTCGGGTCATATGCGAACACCTTGTGGCCGTAGTTTGGAAGCACATCTACCGCGAAGAGCCGCCCGACAGGACCCATTCCAAGCACGCCTATCCTCATGTTGTCATAGACTTCATGCTAAATTTTATAAGGGGATGCTCACTCGGGATTTAAACAGGAACGGACAACATTATCCCATGGACACCGAATCAAGGCTCGCGCTTATCAGGCAGGTCGGCGAGGAGATAATCACCGAAGCGGAGCTGCGCCAGCTGCTGGAGACGAAGGCGCATCCTGTCGCATACGACGGGTTTGAGCCGAGCGGGTCAGGCATCCACATAGCGCAGGGTCTGCTGAGGGCCATAAACATAAACAAAATGACAAGGGCCGGCTGCAGATTCAAGATGCTTGTGGCCGACTGGCACGCATGGGCGAACAACAAGCTCGGCGGCGACCTTGGGAAGATACAGGCCGCCGGCGACTATTTCATAGAGGTCTGGCGCGCCAGCGGAATGGAACTGAAAAATGTGGAGTTCGTGCGCTCAAGCCAGCTGGTGGACGGTCAGGAATACTGGAAGAAGGTCATGAGGATAGCGAGGGAGAGCACCGTGACCAGGATAACCAGATGCGCCCAGATAATGGGCAGGAGCGAGAAGGAGAACCTGAGCGGCGCGCAGATGATGTATCCCTGCATGCAGGCAGCCGACATATTCCACCTTGGAGCGGACATCACCCAGCTTGGCATGGACCAGAGAAAGGTCAATGTGCTGGCAAGGGAAATCGGCCCCGCGCTTGGTTTTTGGAAACCTGTTATTGTGAGCCATCATATGCTGATGGGGCTGCAGAAGCCGCCTGAAGGCAGCATGAGCGCGGAGGAAAGGGCCATGGCCATGAAGATGAGCAAGAGCAAGCCCGACACCGCCATCTTCATGACAGATTCAGCCGAGGATGTCAAACGGAAGGTGTCCAAGGCATACTGCCCTGAGAATGTCGCGAAGGACAACCCCATACTGGAATACTGCAGGTATATCATCTTTGAGAAGCAGAAATCATTGGAGATAGAAAGGCCCGCAAAGTTCGGCGGCAGCATTTCCTTCGGGTCATACGCCGAGCTGGAGAAGGCGTTCGTGAATGGGAAACTCCATCCCATGGACCTGAAGAACGCGGCAGCCGAGGGCATAAACAGCATGCTGGAGCCGGTGCGCAAGCATTTCGCAAAGGGGCAGGCCGCAAGGCTGCTGGAGCAGGTAAAATCCTTTGAAGTTACAAGGTAGGGATTCAACCATATTTATTCCTGCTGCCACATAATCTTCTCAAACAACGTGATTAAATGCCAGTAACCCTTATCCCGCCAGGCAGGCCCGTCAGCCTCGGGCAGGAGTTCAGCCTGAAGCCCAACGACCTTGCGCGCATAGGCGAGGAGTTCTTCATAACCAACGGCGGCGCGGTCAGGAAGGTCTGCAGGGACGGGAAGGATGAGACCATAGCCAGGCTTGCGCTGAGGGTCAGGGGCGCGATGAGGAACGCCAGCGACAGCGTGAGCACGCACCCGGGCGCGACGCTCGCATGGAACGGCTTCAGGGTCACGGTCGTCTCGGTAAGGCCCGACAACGAGATGGTGCTCAGGATAACGAGGGCCTGAACCCTTTTGCGGTTAATTTGGAATGAAAAGCGTCGCACTGACAATCTCGGTTGTCAGGCGTGTCATGATACCGAAGTATCATAGACATCACGGAAAACGGCCTGAGCGTTAGCCTCCGAAGGCCAGCTTGATGCCCAGCATGAAGCCTATGCCGACAAGGAAGAAACCGAAATAAAGCATGGACCTTGCCATCCTCTTCTCCTTGTGAAGCTCAGGTATGAGGTCGCTGGCCGCTATGTAGACGAACCCCCCTGCCGCGAACGGAAGGAGAAGCTCCGCAAACCCGGCCGCGCCCGAGAGCATGAAGCCCGCAGCCCCACCGGCAACAGCCGTCATCTGCGAAAGCAGGTTGAAGCACAACGCCTTCTTTCTCGAGAAGCCGCCGTAGACCATCACACCGAAGTCGCCGAGCTCCTGCGGCAGCTCGTGGCCGATTATCAGCAGCGTCGTGACTATGCCGAAGGGTATGCCGACCAGGAAGCTGGCGGCTATGACCAGGCCGTCTATGAAGTTGTGTATGCCGTCGCCGAAGAGTATCAGGTATGTGAAGGCGTGCACGTCGCAATGCCCCTCATGGCAGTGGTGCCAGTGCAAAAACTTCTCTATCAGGAAGAATATGACAAAGCCGGCAAGCAGGTAACTGAACGCGGCTGAGGCCTCCATTGCCTCGATGGCCTCGGGCATGAGATGCAGGAACGCCCCTCCGAGCAGTGCGCCTGTCGAGAACGCAACAAGGACCATGAGAAGCTTGCCGAGCACGTCCTTCTTCAGGAGGAGCGTCGCCGCGCCGACCAGCGCAATGAGCCCGTCCAGTATCGTGGCCGCGAGAATCCAGAGCAGCGTTTCAAGAGCCATGAACCTTATTGCGCTCTGGCAATAAATAAGCTGTCCGGCTTTTCCTGTACACCGCTTTTATAAGCAGCCGATGCATATTCTTCTCAGTGACCGGTGATGTCCTCAAACTGGATACAGCCGTGAAAGAAGGCATGAACTCCTTTAGTCACAGCTGCCTCTGGCCCGGTTAAAATCGGTATTCTGGGCGGGATTGGCCCCGAATCAACAAACAATTTCTACGGCAGGCTTGTCTGCATGCTCCAGAAGAGGGGCATAAGCAGGAACACGGATTTCCCCCAGATTGTAATAAACAGCATACCCGCCCCGGAGCTTATCCATAACAGGATTTCCGCGGAGGAACTTGAGCCATACACAAGAGGGCTTAAGGAGCTTGACTCATTTGGCGTGGATTTCATCGTCATGGTCTGCAACACCATACACCTGTTCCGCAACGAAATGCAAAAACAAGTCAAAGCGGATATTCTTGACCTGAGAAAAGGCATCGAACTGGAGCTTGAAAGGAGGTGCATAAAATCCGCGGTCGTGCTCGGTACTCCGGCCACCATCAAAGGAGGATTGTACAAATCCGAAGGTGTCAGATTGCTGGATGTCAGCGAAGCGGATATAACTTCTCTCTCGGGTGCGATATTCAACTTCAACCGCGGTTTTGAAAAGGAAGAGCAGGTGGGAGTGGTGCTCGGCGTTGCCGAGAAGTATCTGAGCGGTGGGGCGGAAGCGGTGATACTGGGCTGCACGGAGTTGTCTGCCATGATGAAAGACAAAGAGCTGCCCAAGATAGACACCATAGCGCTGCTTGTGGATATGGTAATGGAGATGCTTGAAGGAGGCGGTGTATATGGATAATCTCTGGCTCAGTTCTCGCCAAAGTTGCAAATGAAAGGCTGACGAAAAAGCAGAAGCTCATTCTTAACAGGCTGCTGACTGAAACCGGCACAAGCTCCGCCCTGGCCAGAGTCCTTTCCCGTGAGCTCTCCTGTTCCCGCTCCTGCATCTTCACCAACCTGAACCAGCTCAAGCGCTGCGGGCTTGTTGAGGGGGAGAACGGCAGCCCGCTCTCGCTCACGGAAGCTGGCAGGATGGTTTCTGAATGCATATGAGGTGGCAATATGAAATACGAACCCGATGAGTCCGAATCGCTCTGGCTTCGGCAGGGTGCCGAGAAGCCTTGGTGAAGCAAAATATGAGATTTACGTGGTGGAAGGGGGAACGGAAAGGATAAGGAAGGTGTTCAGGACTGACATAAGGGAATTCATACCCATACTGCGCGCTGAAGCGGCGAAGCATTTGGCCGCGCTTGAAAAAGAGAACGGCAGGAGCTATTATATATCCGCGCCTGAAGAATAGATATTGGAGGACACATGCCCGAAAAGCTTGACCCATGGGCGGCGGACGTGAAGGTGAAAAACCATGGTAGATGATGGGATGGTAGTCACCCCGTGGGAAGTGAGCGGAGACATAGACTATGAAAAGCTGATTAAGGAATTTGGCACGCAGCCGCTGACTGACGTGCTCATTAGGAGGATAGAGAAGGAATCTGGAGAAGGCCACTTCATGCTCAGACGTAAGGTCTTCTTTTCACACCGCGAGCTGGATGTACTTCTTAAGGAGCACGATGAGGGCAAACCCTGGGCTCTTTATACGGGCAGAGGCCCGTCAGGCAACACACACCTCGGTCACATGCTGCCGTGGATCTTCACGAAGTATTTGCAGGATGCATTCAAGGTGCATCTCTACTTCCAGATAACGGACGATGAAAAATTCCTCTGCAAGCCAGAGCTTTCGCTGGAAAAAACAAACAAGCTGGCCTATGAAAACGCCCTTGACCTCATAGCGCTGGGGTTCAACCCCAAACTGACGCATATAATAGTGGACACAGACTATGCAAAGCCATTATACAAGATAGCTCTCCAAGTCGCCAAAAAGGTCACAACGTCTTCGGCCAAGGCTATTTTCGGGTTCACCGATGAGACGAACATAGGTATGATGTTCTGGCCTGCAATGCAGGCGGCTCCATGTTTCCTGCCAAGCGTGCTAGAGGGCCGACCCGTGAGGACACTAATACCCGCGGCCATAGACCAAGATCCGTACTGGAGAATTGTGAGGGATGTGGCGCCCAAGCTGGGATATCCCAAGACAGCGGCAATACATAACATATTCCTGCCTGCCCTTGAAGGACCTGGAAAAATGTCAACAACGGCTGGCGAGCATTCCACCATATTCACAACGGATACGCCAAAAGAGGTGGAGCAGAAGATAATGAAATACGCTTTCTCGGGCGGTCGCGGCTCTGTAAGCGAGCATAGGGAGAAAGGTGGCGTGCCCGAAGTTGATGTATCATACCAGTGGCTAAAAATAATGTTTGAACCAGACGACAGAAGACTGAAAGCCATCTACGACGATTATAGGTCTGGTAAGATGCTGACAGGCGAGCTTAAGCATATTCTCATAGACAAGGTAAACGCATTCCTAAAGAAACACCAAGCAGAAAAAGAAAGGGCCAAGAAAAATCTGGACAAGTTCATATTGAAGGACTAGCCATTGACCATAATATCATTTTATGATAAGGTCGTTTGATTACAGAGAAACCAGACCTTTCAATACTGCCGCATCTTTCAAGCTCGTGTAAATGCCTATAGATTGTTGGTCTGTCTTGAGTGGGGCGGATTTTTCTAATTTCTGAGAATATATGCGGTGCCGTTATAGGTTCATTGAGCTGGAGAATTTCCAATATTCTACCTTTGGTTTCTCCTGCGTCTGTCATAACCGATTTCTTTACCCGCAAAATGGACATACCTTTCCGGAATTTCTCGGCCTTGCGCTCGGATATTTTCATCAGGTCAAGCTTTTCTATTTTAGTAAAATTATCCATATGCCTTATGCTTATGCAGTCTCTTTCATCCTTGCCAAACTCAATAGCACAGGACAACAACAATCGAAGATGTGTTAATTCTGAACTGCGGAGGGGAGGAGTCGAACCTCCGAAGGCTCTAAGCCGCACGATATCTTATCAACGTCTTTCGACTCAAAACTTAAGTCAGGAACTTAAGTCGTGTCCTTTTGACCGCTCAGGAACCCCCGCACCAAGAGCACAGATGGGGACTTTGAGAGGGGACTCTCAAAATGACCCCGCATCTCTTGAAGGCCGTAGCCGAGATTTGAACTCGGGCCAAAGGCTCCACAGGCCATTGCACCTTTCGGTTTATGCTGACCTTGTAGCCGGCAGACACTGCCTGCCGGAAACTACACCACTACGGCCATTTGCTATTTTAGGATATCTGTTTCTCCACTCGATGAACTTTTTTTCGTGTTTTTTATTATGCCAACCTATCTCTGCAGCGTATTTCAACACATTGTCATAACCATACATGACAATACTAAAATACCCGCCTCCATAATATATCTTTGGCTTGAATCCGAGGTCCGAAAGCATAATGTTCACATCATTGCACAATTTCTGGGATTTAGAGCCTATCGACAACCGCGGATAATATCTCTCATGGCCATATCTGCTTTGCATGTTTATGTTTCCATCTGTGTCAAACAATCCCCTTATGAATGCTTTCCTCGCGTCGTGACCCGAATTCATGACTGCGCTTGGCACCCCGATTTCACCTTTCTTCCCGCAAGGGAGAGAGAGTGCTGATGTCTTGAAAAGCCATAATCCGAGTGAATTCTTTTCAAACCCTATGGTGTTGTCTTCCGTGCGCTTCCGTATATTGATATCAAGTCCGTACAATTTCTTGTATAAAGGACGAATAAAGTTTCTGTAGTATTCGGATTCATCAATGTTGCCATACAGTTTATATCTGTTCCTGTTGGCGGAGAGATGACCATCCCCGACATGTATGCCAGTTTCTTCGGCCAGCATGGGCGTCATTGAACGAGGTATAATTATGCATTCGGAACTCTTGCACATCTGTATGGGATGTGTAAAAAGTTTTATGGGCTTGTTGTTCAGTGCTCGGCTTACCCCCAGTATGTTCTTCCTGCAACCCAGATTGCTACCAAAATTCATTTCATACGAAAACTCAGATAGTTTCACACCATATTTTCTTCTTGAATCTCTGGAATTGACACCTGCTGCTGAGCACAGCCGGTAGAAAGCAGATTCGGGCATCCGGCATCTTTCGTAGCGAAAAGACTTTATGGTTTCAACATTAATATTCGTCTCAGCCGACAACTTCCGCCAGCTAAGTTTCGAAGATTTTTTGCAATGAATTACGAATCTGCTTTGCATACCTTTGCGGAATTGCGCTCTTTTTCTTTCCATGTGGATACTTGGCTGAACTCGCTTATATGCTACCAATTGACCAAAGGCGATAATCGCAACAATTAAGTTGATAATTGTTCAAGCTCGCTGAAAGCCGTTGCCTTTAAATACATCATGCGCAATTATACACATAATCGCATGCGCCGCTTCAACCTTTGGAGGTATAAAATGAGGAAGCCATTGATGTGGGATGACGATGACGAGGACGTCTTTGAGGACGAGAGCGACGAGGAAGGGGAAGACGACGAGCTCTGATGACCGCAACTCATTTTCCTTTTGTTTATTTTGAAGACATTTTTCTGGATTTTTCACGAGACTGCTTGGGTAACCAATATCTTCTGCCTGTTGTCTGACGTCGTGCCGTTGTATGCGAAGGTCAGCCCCTGCCTGCCGGACTGCAATGTCAGGTTGCCGATGAATTTTATGTCCGCATAGCCCAGCATAAGTTTTATTGCATAAATGCCGCCCAGCCCGAAGCCGAACGTGGGGTTGATGTAGGAGAAGAACTTCCCGCTTTCTATGTCAGCCATCCTGTTGTCCGCCTCTTTCCATCCGCCGCGCGTGAACGCGAGCAGGGCGCTGGCGCCGTCAAGGTCCATGTCTAGGCCTATGGTGTGCATGGCGGTGCCGCTCCTGGCAAAGTTCAGGGAGGTGAAGTCCCTTTCAACGAATACCAGCGCCTTCAGGATGCCGTTCAGGTATGAAGCGAGGTATTTGTGGCTGGGGGAAGCGTAAGTGTTGTTCGACAGGGATGCTATGCTGTATTCGCCTGTCCCGGGTATGTAGACATTGCCGCTGGTGCTGTCCATCTGGAGCATCAGCTGTATGGTATGCGCAAGCTTCACAATGATGGTCCTCAGGTCGCTGGTTGCGTAGTTGCCGTCGGCGTCGCTGCAGTTCACGTACCAGCTATATGTACCCTGTGCCAAGCTGCCTGATGTGATGCCCGTCTCGGTGGCATTGACCGTGCTTGCGTTGATTCCGTAAATCAGGCTTCCTATGTAGAGCGAGCAGTTGAGCGTGCTGTGGAAGCCGTCGGTGACGTTGAACGAGAGGCTGGGTGTCTGCGTCGCAAACTGCGCCGCATCAGCCGTCACAGGCGTCACAACTATGCCTATTTCGGCCAGCGTGATGAAGAACGCGCCGTTGAGTGTGTTGCCGCTGAATGTCAGGTTCTTAGTCGCCTCGAAAAACCCTGCCCTTGTCACATTGACAACGTATTGGCTGTAATTGTATGTGGTGCCGCTGATATTTTCGTATGCCGTCAGGTTCAGCCTCAATATCCAGCCACTGCTGTTCGTCACGCTGTAATTTATGAGGCTACCTGTGGAGTTATGGAAGTATACGTTGGCGCTGCCCATCGGCTCGTTTCCGCTCTTGTTCACGTATGCATCAAGATACCACTGCCTTATGAGCTGGCTGCTGCTGCTCGTGGCTTCGGTCACGCCCTCGAAGGAGCAGTTGAGAAAGGTGTTTTCCAGCGATTTCTTGCTGATATTGGTTGAGGATATGTTGATGCCTCCATTGATGTTGGTCACGTTGATGAACTGCACGTCCTGAAACAGTGTGCTGTTGGAGTCCCTCATGTCAACTAGGAATTTCTTGGTAAGGTTGACGGTGCCTTTGGTGAAGGTGTTGTTGGAGCTGGAGGAGAGGGAGATGCAGCCGCTGGTTGTTGTCGTGCAGTTCCAGATGTTTATGTTGGAGAGGGTGTTACTGAAGCTTGAGTAGAGGGAGATGCAGCCGCTGGTTGTTGTCGTGCAGTTCCAGATGTTTATGTTGGAGAGGGTGTTACTGAAGCTTAAGTAGAGGGAGATGCCGCTGTCGTTGTTGGAGCTGGCAGTGATGTCGGTGATTGTGTTGTTGTTGCCACGAATGAAAATCGCAAAGCTGTTTGAATTTGCCGTTATGTTGGTCAGGATGTTGTTGGAGCTGTGGGGGAGGTAGATGCCATAATTACTATTTGAATTTGCTGTTATATTGGTCAGGATGTTGTTGGAGCTTAAGTAGAGGTAGATGCCGCTGTCGTTGTTGGAGCTGGCTGTTATATTGGTCAGGGTGTTGTTGGAGCTGTAGTAGAGGTAGATGCCGTATTTGTTGGAACTGGCTGTGATGTTGGTCAGGGTGTTGTTGGAGCTGGTGTCGAGGAAGATGCCATAATAGTTTGAATTTGCTGTTATGCCTGTTAGGGTGTTGTTGTTGGAGTTTAAGTAGAGGAGGATGCCGCCGTAGTTTGATTTTGCTGTTATATTGGTCAGGGTGTTGTTGGAGCTGTAGTAGAGGTAGATGCCATATTTGTTGGAGCTGGCTGTGATGTTGGTGAGCGTACTGCCGTTGGCTGTGTTGTAAAGCGTTACGCCGTAATAGTTGCTCGCCAGCGTGTTATTGTCGAACAGGAAAGTTGGTGAATTTAGCTCCAGCCCCCTCTGGTCTGCGGTGCCAGACCAGCCCATCTCACTGACAAAGCTGTCCCTCATCGTGAAATTGGAGTTCGGCTTGACTGTGATGGCGGACCTGTAGTTGCTGTTGTTTGTGGTTATGTTGGACTTGATGACTGTGAGGTTGCCCCATGAGATGATTTTGGACGAGCCGTTTGCTGTCATGTTCATGCGCAGCTCGCAGCCATTAACGGAAAAATTTGTCCAGTTGGTGGCGCCGCCCCGCGTGATGTTTATGGTTGAATTGACTGATATGCAATAGCCAGCAAAGGGGCTGATGCAAGGCAAGACTGCATTAGGATATGTAGTGTTTATGCTGCTCATTAGTGTGTTGCAGGTTTCAACATGGCTGCCGCCCTCTGACCAGATGTTGATGGTGGTGCCTGAGAGCTCTGCCTTGGCCTGGACCAGAACAGGCGAGAGGAGAACAACCATTACCAGAACAGGTAAAACCAGCCATACCCTCATACATATAATTGTAAAGGCCGCTATTAATCGGTTAAACCCTCACATTAACAAGATTGACAAGCGAGTCCGTAATCGAGCGGGGACACAGCTACGCCTGCCTCACATTGACCACGCGCTTGCCGCCGGACGAGCCCGCGTTCTCAACCACGATGGTGTGGTAACCAGGCAGAAGGGTGATGTCGCCCGTGACGTTTATGTTGCTGTAGCCCACCATGACCTTCAGCGGATACTTCAGGCCCAGGCCGTAGCCGAATGAGGGCTCTATCTGGTTGAAGAAGCTGCCGCTCTCTATGTCGGCAATCCTCTTGTCCACGTCAGCTGCGCTGCCCTTTGTCGCCACCAGCAGGCTGGTTGAGCCTGTCAGGTACTGGTCTGTGGACAGGGTGTGCATGGCAGAGCCGCTCCTGCCGAAGTCAATGGAAATGGGTTCCTTCTCGACAAACACCAGCCCCCTGACCGTGCCGTTGCCTGATGATGTTATGTAGAAGTGCGACGGGGTGGTGGAAGAGGTGTTGCTCATGGTGTATGCAGCAGACTCGCTCTTAGTGCCCATGGCCACAAGGCCGGCTGTGCCCGGAATTTCCAGCGTAAGCTCTATGGTGTGCCCTGATATTACCTTGAATGTTCCTGTTGTCCTTGTGTAAAGCCCTTCCTTGTCATAGGCATATATCTCTATTGTCCATGTGCCTGACTGCGCATCAAGCGGTATGGTGTAGGGTGAGTATGCATATGTGGAGCCGTTGGTTATTGATGCGTATGCGCTCATGGACGCATTCGTGAGGTTGTATGCGCCAGTGTTCCTTATTATGGACACAAGGACCCCTGTTATGTCATTGGCGCCGTTGATGTCAGTCACGTCAGCCCTGACCTCCAGCGCCTCGTCAGGCATGAACTTGCTGACCTCTGCGCCGCCCCTGTAGGTCTTTATGTTGCTTATGGCGGGCGCCGGGTTGATGATGGTGAAGTTGTAGCCGAATTCCAGTGCGCCGCCGCTCCTGTTGTAGGCCAGCCCGTTGCTGGCGTTGGTGAGGGCTGCATAGGCCCTGTAGGTGCCGTCTCCGTGCGTCCTTGTGGACACGTTCCAGCCCGTGGCGTTCCACAGCGCCGCTATGTCCAGCACGGCGCTCGGCGCAAGGTATCTGGCTGTCGTGTCATCCAGTATGGTTGTTTCGTCAGTCCATCCTGTCCCGCTCCAGTACTGGACCTTCATGAGAAGGTAGTAGGAAGCCTCGGTCGCGCCATTGGTTATGTTGCTTGCAACCAGTCTCACGCTTTCGCTGGGGTTGTAGGACGTCTGGTTGGCGTAAAGGCTCACCGCAGGCAGTATCCAGCCCTGGAAGTTTGTGGTGTTGGTGGCTGCGTATCGGTTCAGGCTGTCATTGGCCCACACCACCACAGTGTATGTGCCGTTGGTGAAGCCCAGCGTGTAGTTGCCCTTCCACAGGTAGGTGCCTGCGCTGGATAGCGTCAGGTTGCTGGTTTCCCCGAGCGGGCTTGTCACCTGAGTCCAGACCGCGCTTATGTCCGCCTGCCCGTTGGCGTCAGTCACGTTGGCCCATATGGTGGCGTTCTGGCCGAAGCCCTGGCTGGCCGGGGTCGCATTGACCGCATTGACAAGAGGCGGCGTTATGGCGTCCAGCGTCAGCGTGAGCCTCGTGTTGTTGCCGCCCCAGTCCCCCCAGGCGCCGCCTGTTCCATAGGTTGACGCGCCGCCACCGATGTCCCAGCTCATCGAGGCGTTCAGGAAGCCGCTCAGGTTGGCGTAAATCGTGTGGTTGTTGGCGTAGGTGACGGTGCCGCTGTTATTGATGTATTGGGTGATGTTGAGCCTGTAGCCCCAGCCTGTGCTGTTGGCTGCGGTGTAGTTGAGCAGGATGCTGGTTGCGTTCCGCACCGATATGTTGGCAGCTGCCGCAGCTGTTGCATTGGTGTAATTGACATAGGTGTCAAGGTACCATGATCTGACGATCTGGCTGTTGGCGCCTGTGGCCTCGGTAACCCCAGTGAAGGAGCAGTTGAGGAAGGTCGCCTGGGACCGGCTGTTTGCCTCGCCTGTGAGGTTTATGCCGCCGGGGATGTTTGTGCCGTTGATGAACCGGACATCCTGGAAGAGCGTGTTATTGGACCAGCGCATGTCTATTAGCATTACCTTGGTCAGGTTGACCATGCCTCCTATTATGGTGTTGTTGTTCGAGATCCCAAAGTACAGGCAACTGATCTGGCAATTCCAGATGCTGTTGTTCCTCAATGTGTTATTATTGCCGCTGGCAAATGATATCGCATAAGTATTTGATCTGAATATGTTGTTCTCAATCATGTTGTTGCCGCCTGCTGTCATTACTCCAGTTGTGCAGGAAGTGAATGTGCTGCCGTTTATCACGTTACCGTCGGATAAATACAGGTAGACCCCCCTGAAGCACGCATTGAACGTGCTGTTTTCAATCACGCTTCCGCCTCCGCCGGAGTAAGGCTTGATGCACATAAAGCCGTTCAGGAATGAGGTGTTGATTATGGTTGAGGTGGTGTTCAGCGCCAGGCCCTCCTGGTTTGTGCTGTCGCCCCAGCCCAGCTCGCTGACCGCGCTGTCCCTCATCGTGAAGTTGGAACCGGCTTTGGCCGTGATTGATGTCTCAAAGTTGCTGTTGTTCGTGGTTATGTTGGAGCTTATTACCGTCAGGTTGCCCCAGGAAGTGATGATTCTGGAGCCGTCGGCCGTCATGTTCATCCTGAGCTCGCAGCCGTTGAGCGTGAGGTTGCCGCCGACCTTCTTGTCGGTGACGTTGATGTTCGCCGCCACGCTTATGCAGGTGCCGGCGAAGGGCGAGGTGCAGGGACTGGCTATGCTGAGGTTGTTCATGTCCTGAACAAGGCTGGTGCAGTTGGCGGGTCCTGTGACGTTGATGGTTGAGCTGGCGTCATTGTAGTGGGCCGTGCCCGTCGGCGGTGTGAAGGACAATGTTATCGGTCCTGCCGAAGCGTTGCTGCCTATAGTGTCGTTGCAAAAGACGTAGATGGTTATCGGGCTGCTCGGAAGCCTTGATGTGTTGGTGAGGTTGATTATGGCAGCGTTGCTGTCAACGCCCGTGAAGTATGAGCTGTTCGTCCATGCCTGATTCGGACCTGAGCCGCTGTCAGAGCATGTGCCCTGCAGCATGGCTGTTGTTCCGTGCTTCAGGGATGCCGCAGTGCCGTTGTCAAGCGTGACTGCCGGCGGGGTTGTATCAACCTGCATATGGAACAGCCCTGTGCTGTTCATGTTGCCCGCGGCGTCAATGGTGTATGCCCTGTAGGTGTAGTTGGCGTCAGCGAGGCCGGAAAAGCTGGCGTTCAATGCGTACTGGCTGGAATTGTAGAGGGCTCCTATTTCTGTGCTGTTCAGGCTGCGGTTGAACACCATGACCTCGTCTATGGAGCCGTTGAAAAACCCTCCCCAGCAGGCATAGGGGGAGCCGAGGCACAGCCCTGTGCCTATGCCTATGCTCCTCGGGCCGAAGCTGCCTGTGCGCGAGTTGCCGGTTGCGGTAAGGTTGCCGTTGATGTAAAGCTTCATTGTGGAGCCGTCAGACGTGCCGACAACATGGTACCATGCATTTGTCTCTGTCAGGGGAGTTGCAACACCGCAGTTTTCGCCGCACCCCTGCCACAGCATGAAGCTGAAACTCCCGTTGTTGCGATATTCAAAGCCCCAGTCCAGGCTGGGTTGATTGATGGAATTTGTGACAACAAGGGTTGAGCTGCCTGTTTCTGGCGGGTTGTTGCCGCCGACCGCCAAAGGATACATCCAGAATGAAATGGATATCTGGTCATAGTTCCCGAACCGTTCGTCTTCTGGCGTTTCAACATAGTCCCCGTCGCCGTCAAAGGCGAATGACTCGCCGAACTTGCCTGCGGCTGCCTGGCTGGCATTGCCTTCGGCCGCGCCGTTGTTGCCGCTGCCTGTCATGTCCATGAGGGGGTCGGCATCATCAAACCTCCACCACCCCGCCAGCGAGTTGTTGAAGTTGATGAAGGAGTAGGCCGGCGCGGCAAGGTTGTCATTGAAGGTCAGGTTCATGTAGACGCTGGTGTTTCTGGTGAACGAGCCGTTGGGTGTGGTTGTCTGGAGCGCCAGGCTGGCCTTCGTCGCGTCATAAATGAGCCAGTTGGATGCTGACTTGCCTGTGTTGCCTGCTGCGCCTGTGCAGTTGACATGCCAGCTGTAGTAGTCCTGGCTGGCGAGGCTGTGGTTGGCCAGTATAAATGTTGATGTGCTGTTGGCTGCTGATGTGTTCGTGCCGTAGCCTGTGCTGTTGATGAAGAGCTCGCAGGATGCCGTGATGTCCGTGCCCGTGTAGTTGAAGTAAAACAGCGGCGTGTCGTTGTTGGTGTAGTTGTTCATCTTGTATGGCTCGGGATATACGTTTATGCTCGACGGGTTGTCCTCTCCAACCGAGTAGTTGCTCCAGCCCAGCACGCTGAACAGGACGGTGTTGGCGTTTAATGCCGTGTAATTGGTGCAACCTGTGCATGTGAAGCCGTCCTTCAGCACCCTCGGGTTGGAGAAACCCCTGTTCCCGATTCCATACAACGTTGCATTCGCGGGAATGCTCAGAGACGGGAGGGCAGAGGAATTTACATAAGCCGAATTGTTTGCGATTGCAACAGAGGACAAGCCGGATAATCCGGAAGAGACAACATTGTCATACCAGTGTATGCTTCCGTAATTGTTTATAATTTTCAATTTTATGTCGTTTCCGTAGGTTGCCCCCTCGTCTGAGAATGATGAAGAATAATTCAAGGTCAAGATTCCAGCCGCGCCATCTCCATATCCTCCTGTCCCGTAATTAAGGGATATTGCTTTATTGTTCAGGTTTATGCTGGATTTTGAAATTGTAATTTCGCCTCCATTTGCGCCGTTTCCGCCGCTTCTGCCGCTTCCTCCGTTTGCATTCAGGTTTCCTGCTGTTGAGTTTGTTGTTGTTATTGTTCCCGCACTTCCTCCGTTACCTTGGCTCTCAGAACCAACGCTTGAGCCAGAAACATCTATATCTCCCGTTACTGAGTTGTTAATTATCGCATTTCCGCCGCTGCCTCCTGATTCTCCATAGCTTCCTCCTGAGGCATCTCCCCCATAGCCATTTATGTTTCCTGCCACAGAATCAACGACATAGATATCCCCGCCAGAACCGCCAGCAACAGAATATCCGTATGGGCTGCCTCCAACAGAACTCAGGTTTCCTGCTGTTGAGTTTGTAATTGTTATTGTTCCTCCGTTTCCTCCGTTTCCGCTTGTTATTGTGTCAGAATATCCCCCATTGCTCGCAATGTTTCCTGTTATTGAGTTGTTGATTGTTATGTTTCCTCCGCTGCCTCCGTTTCCTCCCTCTGAATTTGCAGCCCCTGACGAAGAGACAGATGTCTCAAAGCTGCCTATATTGCAGTCGTTAATCATAACACCATGACCATTTTCGCCATTTCCGGTTGCGTCTGCATTTATTCCTGTCCCTGTGCCGTCTCCTGTGATTGAAAATCCTGCGCAATCAATGGCAACATCGCTCGCTGAAATCGTAAGGCAGTCTCCTGAATCAGAAATGGAATGGTTTAATGCATAAGTTCCGGCTGAAAGGCTCCCGCATCTGTAAATGGTATCTGATAAATTCGCCGGAGGAAAGCTCCATGTGCATCCCGAAACAGCCCCGCAATCATCAGAATTGGAAAGCTGAGAGCATCCGGTGTCTGTAACGTCTCCCGAGCATCCCACGTTCCAAGAACAGCCGGCAGCTTCATAAGCTTGACATTCTTCATAGTTATTAAATCCATTGCAGCTTCCGTCTCCACCGCAATAAGGGTCATCCCAGCTGCAATATGGATGTGTATCGCATTCCTCAGAGTTTCCGTCCCAAATGGAGCAGTCATAATCATTGGCGCATAAGTCCCATGAGCAGCTTGAAACATTGGTGCATGCAGATCCAGAAAGAATGTCCCCGCAGGAAGCGGTGATTGTTCCCCAGCATTCCTCTCCGCTTGGGTCAACAATATAATCAATCTCAATTCCAGATTCTGAATTAATTTTCAAGTCAAATGTTTCACGGCTTTCTCCTTCCTCCAGATTTGCCAGATAAACCTTGTACATCCTGTCTTCCGAAATATCCTCAAACTTGGCAACAATTTCATTGCCATCCTCGCGATAAACCTCAATCTCGCTCGTGGAAGCGGATTTTGCATAAACCGTGATGTCCTTGCTATTGTCCAAAGCCCGCTCAAATGTGACCCTGACGTACTGGCTGTCCCCGACAGCCGAGAAGTTTCCGTCCCTGCTCCTGACCTGCTGGTAGATGTCGGCGATGAAGTTCCTGCCCGGGTCCAGCAGCTCTGCCTTGCTTATCTCTATGAGCGCGCCCGCGTAGGCGGAGAAGCTGCTGACCCTGAACGTTATGGTGTCGCCGTTGTCAGTGAAGGGTATGCCTGTCCTCTCCCATGCAGGGCATGTGAAGCTTTCAAAGTCAAATCCCTTGCAGCGCATTATTGCGTTCACATCGCCGCTCTTGGGCAGCGTCACCGTTGCCTCCCTGAAGCTGAGCTCCTCGTTTACCGCTACAACAGGCGTGGCTATCCTGCCCTTCTCCGGCTGACCGCCTGAATAGAGGTCTATCTTTGACTCTATGCTCGCTGGCGGGGATGTTATGCCTGTTATGCTCACCTGCGGGGCGGGCTTGCCGGGCTCCACAGCCGCGGACATCATATTGACGTTGATGCTGCCGTCCAGCGCCCTGTATGCCTGCGCGCTCCCCTGCATGCCGGACTGCGTGCTGACCGCCACGCTGATGGCAGGCGGCTGCAGCGCGAAGAACGCGCCCACGATTATGACGAGCACAGGGACATACACCCAGTAGGGCAGGCTCCTGCCGCGGCTGACAGCCCGCACCCTCCTGAAGGGACGGTCTTCCCCCTTCTCGCGCTCACCTGCAAGCTCGGCTTCCTTCCTCAGCGCGCTCTCCCTGTCCTTGCCGAGGTAGATGGTCTTCACCCCTTCCTTTGTGCGTATGTTCTTGTAGAAATAGGGCCCATGCTTCCTCCCCTTGACCTTCTTGTAGGTCTTGTATGCCAGATTCCCACCCGAACCAACTGAGGCCAGACAAGCTGGCCAAGGTATCGTTTGTAATGAGCTGTGTGCAGTGCACAGCTTGTAGTGCAAATGACCCG
>Ga0194112_10005342_pt1 | contig 17301 bp, 14 predicted proteins | sample TA2MahC400mmetaG_FD_146191 | JGI IMG/M metagenome (GOLD analysis project Ga0194112, IMG submission 146191) | Freshwater microbial communities from Lake Tanganyika, Tanzania - TA2015016 Mahale Deep Cast 400m | ecosystem: Environmental > Aquatic > Freshwater > Lake | place: Tanzania: Lake... | reverse complement strand
TAACCATAGATGATGTTTGCGGTTTCTTAAGTGTAAAAAAGAGCTTTATCTATTCCCTTGTAGAGTCTGGAGTGATCCCTCATTATCGAATAGGCAAATTAATACGTTTTAAACAGTCTGACATCAATACTTGGATGGAAAATCACAGAAGAGAGGGTATTAACGTAGACAAGAAGGCCAGGGGCATTCTGAAGACCGTAAACAGGCCAAGAACGAGCATTGACAGCCTTGTCAAAAAGAGTATTGCAGAGGTTAGAGGAAATCGGTATACTTCTTCCCTGGAGAAACCAGGTAAAGACAAGGGCCTCAGAAAGGAGGGGAACTATGGGCTTATTTAAGAGAGGCCAGACCTGGTGGATGAGGTTCACTTACAAGGGGAGACGGGTAAGAAAATCTACAGAGACAGACGATAAGAAGTTAGCCGAAAGGATCTATCACAAAATATTGGGTGAGATTGCAGAGGGCAAGTGGTTTGAGAGGCTACCAGGAGAGGAGAAGACCTTCAGGGATATGATCGGCAAATACCTTTATGAGCATGTTCCAAAATTGAGGGCTGGAAGGTCATGTAAAGGTTATATCAAAAATCTGAAGGCATTCTTTGATGATTATATCCTCACCGAAATTACTCCAAAGGTCATCGCAGAATACAAGACCAAGAGACGCAACGATGGGGTTGGTCCTGCTTCTATCAATCGGGAACTTGCTACAATGAAGAAGGCTTTCAACTTAGCATTGAAGGAATGGGAGTGGGTGAAGGATAACCCTGTGAAAAAGGTTTCTATGGAGAAGGAACCTCCTGGTAGGGTCAGATACCTGACCGATGAGGAATTTGAAAGGCTTTACAATGCCTGTTCAATATGGCTTCAGCCAATCGTTTTGGTTGCAAGGCATACTGGTATGAGAAAAGAAAATATCCTATCCCTTAAATGGGAACAGATTGACCTGACCAGAAGAATAATTCTCCTTGAAAAAACCAAGAACAATGAGAGACTTGTTATTCCATTGAATAATACGTTAATGGAGATGTTCAGAAGACTTTCGAAAGTGAGACATATCAGATCCTCTTATGTTTTTTGTAAGCCTGACGGAAAAAGATATGTGGAGGTAAAGACTTCATTTAAAAAAGCATTGAATAAGTCAGGAATAACCAATTTCCGCTTCCATGATCTGAGGCATTGCTTTGCTTCTGCCCTGGTTCAGCGGGGTGCTGATCTGTATGAAGTTCAGAGATTGCTGGGCCATAAAAGCCATGCAATGACTCAACGATATGCTCATCTGGCGCCAGAAAATCTGAGGAAGGCTGTTTTAAGGCTGGACGAGAAAGAATCTGAAAAAATTTTTAGCACAAATTTAGCACAATCAGGGGTTGAGGCAACTAACCAAAATGGCTAACCTATTGAAATCATGGAGCCCACGGACGGATTTGAACCGCCAACCCGCTAATTACAAATCAGCAGCTCTACCTTTGAGCTACGTGGGCCTTTTTAAAATCACGTGACACGTGTTTCGTATTCCGTGACCGTAACCTATTATATTTTAATTTTTATCACATTTTTCAAGGGTTATCAATTCCTTAATGGCTGTTAGCTTCTGCCTACTGCCTACTGCCTACGGCCTACTGCCTTCTAATTCACTTCTTCTTCTCCTCGATGGCTTTTTCTAATAGCTTGATGCCTTCCTGGGAGGTATTGATCGACTGGGCAAGGGATTCTCTTGCCATTTGAGGGTTATGGAAGCCATCGCTGTTTTCAGCCGTCCACCACTCCCAGAGGATGTGAGCCTTATCGTGGAGGGGCCATACCTCTCTTAATATTTCATCTCTCACTCCCAAATCCTTTGCCCTGATATAAGTTTCGATTAGTTGTCCTAACCAGAATTCAGCCTTTCTCATCTTTCCGCGGATGTAATTCTGGATGGCGTCGACCTGATATTCGGCCTCTTCTTGAGACCAATACTTATGGCAACGGACACAAGTGTCTTTGAGCATATACCTTGCACTTCGTTGACCGTGATAGGTGAAGGTCTTGCCTTTTTTATCTTTGGTCTTGGGCATATGGCAATCCTTACATTCCACTCCTGCTCGCTCATGTCTACTACCCCAAAAGGTCTCGGTCTCTGGATGTTGGAGTTTTGTGAGGGGTGCTCCTGTAACCCCATGTTTAAAATCCTTGAAACCGATTTCAGCATACTTTCTCTGGATATCGAAAACATTGACCCATGGAAAGTAATTGGTTCTTCGGTCCTCCATCGTAATTGCTGCCCCTGTCTTCGGATCAAAACCAGGATTGCAATTATATTCCACATGGCACTGAGCGCAAAGAATATTGGAATCAGGCCTGTTGAGGATGCCAATGGCCCTGAAGGATTTGCCATCCCTTTGAAATTCGATCTTTGTCATGAATACTTTTTTACTCTTCTCTTTATCGTAAGGGTAGGTTCCTTCTCCTTGGTCTAAAACGGCCTGTATCAAGGCGTCTCGAACCACCCTTGGTTTCGCTGCGTGGGGATCATGGCAATGAATACAACCCATGGGGTTTTGGAGGTACCTTTTTGCCATGTAAACGGCCCCCGGATTTCCTCCCCTCTTCAAATCCGTTGCTGAATGTGGATTGCCCATATATGGCCACTTCAAAATGGCATCGGTCGTTTTACAAGTCAAGCAGACTGTATTTCCTGCCTTGGCCGTTTGAGGCATTTCTTTTTTCGTATCAATCAAGACATCCCAAACTTTCCCCGTCTTCATAATATCCTTAAAGCTTTTTAATTGAAATCTTCCCCCATAGGCACGGTCTACCAGGAAGTGATCGGTGAGCATAAAAATATGGGATCGGGGCTCATCGTGTTCCACGGTAAAGCCGTGAGGAATCATCAATTTGTCAAAAGTGGGAGATCGGCTTGTAGTCGTGGCTTTCTCTACCTTGGCCCTCGATTTCAGATTTACCGATACGAAGGTCTCATATTGAGATGGGTGACATCGACCACAGAGAATTAATTCAAGGTTTGTCTCAGGAATTTTTTTGAAGTCTTTGAGGTGGTCGGTCAATTTGCCATGACACGTTGCACAGAGGAGTGAAGCATGTTTATTACTTACCTTAAGGGATTTTATCTCTTCGTGACACTGGTAGCAGGATGCCTCTTCTTTGGAAATGTTTTCTTTCCTGGAATAGGCAAAAGAGAGGTAAAAGAAAAAAGAAAAAAAGGATAAGACTAAAATTAAAAAGAGCATTTTTTTAGACATGAAGTCACCTCCTTCTGAGGGAATTGTTCCCCTAAATCTGCCATGATGGATGCGTAGTATTGATCGGAGAGAATTATTTCGGTCCGACGAGTAAAATGACAACAGTCCATCCAAAGAGGAGGATCAGAAAGAAGATGAACTCTTTCACTAATTTTGGGTCCATTTGGCCTCCTTTCTTCGTGAGGGCTCAATATGAATTGCCTTTTTCCTCGATATGGTGTATGGAAAATATAATTTTAAACTAAGAGACATTATGGAAAATTTTATAAATTTTTTCAAGAAAAGAAGATGGGCGAAGGGTCTACTCCTCTCTCTTTCTATCCTTCTCATTTCTTTTCCCTCTTATGGGGAATCCATCAGAGATGTTATTCAGAGTGTTGAACGGATCAAATCGCTTGAACCCCCTTTTCAATTCGCTATCATCGGAGATAGTCGAGATGGAGAAAAGGTTTTCGTCCAATTGTTGCAAAGCATCCTCGATCGCAGGCCTGATTTTATCCTCCATCTGGGAGATATGATTACCAAACCCAATGAAAAAGAGTGGGATGCATTTTTTAGGCTCTTAAATTTTATTCGTCTTTCTTTCTTACCCGTAGTAGGGAACCACGATGTAGGAAATACTTCGCTAGGGGAAGAGATGTATCGGAAGCAGTTTCGCCTCCCAGAGGGGAAGACCTATTATGCCTTTCGGGCGGGAGGTGGAATTTTTATCATCTTAGATTCAGAAAAGGGAAAGGGAAGGATTATCGATGATCAGTGGTTATGGCTTAAGGACATTTTATCTTCTTCCAATGACAGGTTTAAACTCGCATTTCTTCATCGGCCATTATTTATTCCGGCCGATAGTTTAAAAAAGGGAAAAGGGATGGATAAATACCCTTTCGATCGGGACAATCTCCATCAGCTCTTCTTGAGAACGAAAGTGAATGCAGTCTTCATGGCAGATGACCACAGGTATGACCGGAGAGAAAAGGATGATATTCTTTATATCATCACCGGAGGTGGAGGGGCCCCTATCTATGCACTCAAAGATAGGGGAGGTTATTTTCACTATGTTTGGATCTCCGTCCAAGTCGATAGAATGGAAGGGGAGGTTGTCGATTTGGAAAGAGTGATTAAGGATCGATTTGTGATTAAATAGAAGGAAATTAAAAATTAGCAATAATCAATTACCAATGAGCAATGATCAATGGCCATTGGTTATTGACCATTGATCATCGACGATCTCAAAGGAGGAGGAAAATGGGTTTAGGATTGGTTCTGATTGTAATGGGAGTATTGATCTTTCTGGATCGAATGGGCATAGGATATGGATTGAGAGAAGGATGGCCCTGGATGGTTGTTGCCCTTGGAATAGGTGGGGTTTTTCGAAACAGAAAAAGTTTTGCCGGCTGGGTGACAACGATCATCGGGATCTTCATCTTAGGTGCAAGATATTATTCCCTACATATTTCGATCCCAGGGATCATCAAGATTTACTTTCTTCCGGTGCTTCTGATCGTCATCGGCCTCCTCTGGCTCCTGAGGCATAAAAAAGACTGAGAGGATGATGAACAAAGGACTATGGACTTTAAACAATAAACGTCCCATTTAAAATAGATAGTCCATCGTTTAACGTTCATCGTTTCCCCGTTATTAGGTTGGAATGAGCCCGGCGATCACCAGCAGGGTTAGATCCTCATTCCCTATATTGGTCAGTTCATGAAAATGGCCAATGGGGATGTGAACCGCATCTCCGGCCGCGACATCACAGACCTCATTCTCCACCTGCATCCGACCAAAGCCGCTTTGAATCATGTAAATCTCTTCCATAGGGTCTACATGACCGATCAGCTTTTCCCCAGGGGGCACTATGCCATGGGCTAAAAACATCATAGTCTTTAAGTGCCGAGCGTCAAGAATCATATGGGCCACTCCACCACCGTGGGCCTGGTAGCGGGTAGCTTTCACCTTAGGATGTTCAAGGTTGCGTAGGATCATGATGTAGTCCCATCTAAGTCATTGGGTTAAAAAGTCATTAAGTTATTAAGTTTGAGGAAAGGGGTTAATTACTCAATATAATTTGAAATTCCGTCTTATATGACTCAATAACTTTATAACGCAGTGACTTGACTAATTATTTAATAACTTGCTGTTTAGGGTCAGGAGGATGGATTGGGCACCTTGGATGATTTCCTCAATCACTTCCTTCACACTTTTAATATCATTGACCATCCCTGTACATTGACCGCAGGGGATGATGGCTCCCTCCAAATCTCCTTCTTCGAAGGCCCTTTTCCCTATCTGTCCGCTAATGACAGTCATGAGCTCTTCAAGTGTCGCACCTCTCTGCTCCATTGAGAGGGTCTTCTCGGCTGCCTTATTTTTGATCACCCTTGCTGTATTGAGAATGGAACGCTGAATGGTCATGGTATCAGTTTCTCTTGCCTTTACAAACCATTCTTTGATCCGGAGGTGGGCAGGGCATTCGTGGGTGGCAACGAAACGAGTTCCCATCACAACACCCTCCGCACCCAAGGTGAGGGCAGCTAAAAATCCTCTGGCATTTGCAATACCTCCTCCAGCGATGACAGGGATATGAATGGATTCTGCTGCAATTGGGATGAGGACCATTGATGTGACATCATCCATTCCTGGGTGGCCTCCGCACTCAAATCCAACAATAATCACAGCGTCCACACCAATGGACTCTGCCTTCTTCGCAAATCTAACCGAGGGAACTTTGTGGATGATTTTGACTCCCTCCTTTTTCAATTTCTGAATAAAGGGTTCAGGGTTCCTTCCCGAAGTCTCCAACACAGGAACCTTTTCTTCTAAGACCACCTGTAAAATTTCCTCAGTCCTATCACCTTTCTGTAACTCCGGAAGCATAGAGAGATTCACCCCGAAAGGCTTTTTCGTCATCTCCCTCATCCGCCGAATCTCATTTCTCAAACTATTCTGATCCGGGAAGGTAAGGCCAGAGATTATTCCCAGTCCCCCCGCCTCTGAAACAGCAGAAGCAAGCTGGGCTGTGGCAAGCCATTGAAGTCCCCCTTGGATAATTGGATATTTGATACCGAGAAGATGAGTCAATCGTGTCGAAAACATAGAGTTCTCCTTTCCAAGTTTTTTATGACTATCAAATCATCGTATATTATATTTAAAATCATTTTGCAATCAAAAATTTCCCTCAAACCTAATGCTTCACTGAATAGGGGCCTATTCCCCAGATCCGCTAGGCCTGGCTGCCGGTAGGCAGGAATGTCTTCTAAATCTTATCAAGAGGATAGGAGAAAAGGTTAGGGGCAGTACAAGATGTTGAAATTTTAGAGAAATTTAGGTATAAATGATTCGAAGAATAATTATCATCGCCCATCAATTCGATGGAAATAGGCTTCTGCCCATTCGTCTCAATAAAAAATTCTTGTGGTTTTAAGTCGGATGTGGTAATTTTTAACTGGATGGTTCCGAAAAAGGAGGCGAGGAAATGGCTCTTTATAAGGTAATCTTTTTGGGGCTTACTGTGGCTGGACTTGAAGAGGAATCTCGCTTGATCGAGGGTCTTCAGAGAAGGTTCAATCTTTCTCGAGAGAAGGCAGAGAATCTACTGCAGAAGGCTCCTGTCGTCGTGAAAAAGGGTATATCAAAAGAAGAGATGGAAAAATATGTGAGGGCCTTTGGAGAGATTGGGGGAAGGATAAGGGTGGAGGAGGAACCGACAAAAGAGGTCCCAGAGATCTCCGCAATACCTGAACCAACACCTACGATAACGCCTAAGCCACCGCCAAAACTACCGCCAAAACCACCACCTGAGAGTACGCCTTATACAGGACCGATGATCACATGCCCCCAATGCGGATTTGAGCAACCCGAACGCGACGAGTGTGCAAAATGCGGCATCGTTATATCTAAATACCAGCAATATCAGGAGATGGCACGTTCTTTCGAAGGCAAGGTTCATGAAATTTCTTCAGAAGAGACATATTCCCCCTGGGAGAGCGGGGGAGGATTTTTCTGGGCCTTTATGAGAACGACAAGAGATGCCCTTTTTTCTCCGGCTCAATTCTTTAAAAAGGTGGCCATGGGAGAAGGATACTGGGCACCTTTTCTCTATGGATTGATCACAGGGATCATCGGACTCGGTGTATCTTTACTCTGGCAATGGCTCTTTTTATTCCAATTCATCCCAACTCAAATGATTTCTCTTATCCCTTATAGCCTTTATCTCACCTTCATCATCATTGGGATACCGTTAGGGGTGATCCTCTCTATCTTAGTAGGAAGTGTAGTAATACACGTCTGTCTTACCATCGTGGGCGGCAATAAAAGTGGGTTTGAAGCTACCTTTCGTATTGTCTCCTATTCTTTTTGTGCTAATCTCTTCAATATCGTGCCATTTATAGGAAGTTTCATTGGAAGCATCTATATGCTCATCCTTGTCATCATCGGTGTGAGGGAAGGACATGGTATCTCAACGGGGAAAGCCATTTTGGCTGTTCTTCTTCCGGTTATTATTGGAGTTATCATTGGCATCATCGCTGCGATCTTCATCCCTCTTTTCTTTGGGACATTTTTCGGGGGAGCAAGAGCGTAAATTCGGGTGAAAACATTTTGTGTCTCATTCAGAAGGGGGGCATGGAACCCCCTTTTTTGTTTTTGACCACGTTAGATTAGAGAAAATGGGAAAAAGACTAATAAAAAGATCAAAAGAGAAGAAGGTGGAAATAACAGATAACCTCCTTGGGCTTTCATCAGAACAAATTCTCCAATTCATGGAGAAAGAAGATCGGCCTCTGCTTTTAAGAGAAATTCTTCGTCGTTTAGGTATAAAAAAGGGAGAGAGGCAGAGGGCAAAAGAACTATTTAAGGATTTGGTAGAAGAAGGGAAAGTCGTTCGGATTAGAGGGAATCGTTATGGACTTCCTTTAAAGATGAATTTGATCGTGGGTAAGGTCAAATGTCATCCTGACGGATACGGTTTTGTTATTCCAGAAATGCAAGGAGAAGAAGATATTTTTATAAGTCCAAGAAATCTAAAAGAGGCGATGCATGGAGATCGGGTGGTCGCCCGAATTGAATCGATCAGGAAAAAAGGAAAGGAAGGGAAAATCATCCGGATTCTGGGAAGGGGGTTTCGCAAGGTGGTAGGTAAATTTATGAGGGGGAAAAATTATTCCTACCTCATCCCTGAGGATGAACGGATTCTTCAAGAAGTTTATATCCCCGAAGGGGAGAGGAAGAGGGCTCGGCCCAATCAGATTGTAGTAGCCGAAATCACCCGCTACCCCACCGAAAAGGCGAGACCCGAAGGCCGGATCACTCACATTCTTGGATATCCTGATGATCCTGAGATAGAGCCTCAAATCATAATTCACAAATATGACCTTCCTCATCGATTTTCCTCAGAGGTTTTGAAAGAAGCACGGAGCCTCCCTCTTCATCCGTATCCCCATGATTATAGGAATCGGGTTGATTTGAGAGGGATCCCCACCGTTACCATTGATGGGGAGAATGCTAGGGATTTCGATGATGGTGTCTCCATTGAAAGAGAAAGGGATGGAGGCATAAAACTCTATGTCTCGATCTCCGATGTCAGTCATTATGTTAAAGAGGGAGGCGCTTTAGATGAAGAAGCCTATTTTCGGGGAACCAGCGTCTATTTTCCGGATAGGGCCATTCCCATGTTTCCCCAGGAACTCTCAAATGAGATCTGTTGCCTCCATCCCGGGGTGGATCGGCTCACCCTTACAGTGGAATTAAATTATGATGAAAACGGAAATAGAAACAGGGTTCGATTCTATCCGAGCCTGATTCGGAGTCATGAAAGGTTGACCTATAAAATTGTGAAGAGAATTTTGATGGGTGAAGATCCGGAGTTGGTGAGGAGATTTAACCCCCTTCTTCCATCATTAGAACTTATGGTCCAACTCTCCCAAAAACTTCGGCAACGAAGAATGGAGAGGGGTGCTATTGATTTTGACCTTCCTGAACCTGAGGTCATCTTAAATCTCCAAGGGGAGACTGAAGAGATCATCCGTGCAGAAAGAAACCTATCTCACCAGATCATCGAAGAATTTATGATCGCCGCCAATGAAGCCGTTGCCCATTTTTTAGAAGAAAAGGGCATGCCTTTTATCTATCGAATCCATGAACCTCCCCAGAGAGAAGCGATCGAAGAGTTTCGAAGATTTATTTCTCATCTTGGATATAAAATGAGAAAAGATTCTGACCGTTCACCCAAAGAATTCCAGAAAGTCCTTTCTGAATTTGAGGGAAGGTCCGAAGAGAGGGTTGTTAATGAAATTCTTCTCCGATCGATGAAATGGGCTAAATATTCGGCACAAAACCTGGGTCACTTTGGGCTGGCTTCAGATGCATATACCCACTTTACCTCTCCCATCAGAAGATACCCAGATCTTATCGTCCATCGCCACCTGAAGAAGATCGTCGCAAGAAGAGAGGGGAGGATTTCAGAAGTCGTAGACTCGGTCGAATCGGCCGAGTCTCTACGAGAGGAATTGGCTAAAAAGGCGGAGCACCTCTCCTACCGGGAAAGGGTAGCGATGGATGCTGAGAGGGAAATCTTGGGGAGGTATCGAATTCGATTTATGAAAGGGAAGGTGGGTGAGGAATTTGAGGGGGTGATCAGCGGGGTCACGGCTTTCGGCTTCTTCGTAGAATTGAAGGATATTTTTGTAGAAGGGCTTGTGAGGGTGACAAGCCTTCACGATGATTATTATCATTATTATGAAAAGAGATATTGTCTCGTCGGGGAGAGAACTCATAAGAGCTTCAAGATCGGGGATGAAGTGAAGGTGAGGGTGGACCGAGTGGATTTGGAGAAAAGACATATCGATTTTGGATTGTTAAAAAAGATAGATGGGGAGATGAGGTGATTGGGAGATGGGGGAGTCGGTGATACGTTGACAAAGCAAATTCCTCACCCAGCGGAAGGAAACGGTTTGACAAAAAAACTTGGGATGATAAAATTTCATTAGGACTAGGAGAAACAGTATGAAAAAGATAAAAGACCAGATCGGAGACATTGCTTCTCGGTACAGCCTCCAGATCATTTATGCTTTCGGGAGCAGGGCAAAATAGGCTTTAGACCTTGTCGAGGGTAGAATCGGGCAATTCTCCTCAAAGGCCTTTGTCGGAGAAGAAATTTCCTATCCTTTTGGATAACGGCGGATACTCCTTCGACACGAGGAATTCAGTTCTTCCTAAAATTCTTCCTTTTCAGAGTTGGCGAAGTGGACAGCAATGACATTGAGATTCTTTAGTGTGCAGAGCATGGTCTAAAGGTCCACAAGCGCCTTGTTAAAAGAGTTGGATTGGGTTTTTGATTTTTTGGGATGATTTGCGTGCTTACTGAATCAAACTGCAGCACATTTCGATAAATTTTGTTTCGAGACCGATCTCTTTTGCGTAGTCAATCGTTCCCTGAAGGGGGTAGGCGATGGTATTGACGCCGGAGTCAATAAATCCCTTCTCCATCTTTGCCTTCCAGGGATGAGCCGGGCGGATACAACCCATTCGAATCGGAGTGGTGGGATTGAGAATTCGCGCAATGGCTGAGATCTTAGAGGTTTCTTCTGGTGTGGGAATTCTGTAAGGATTTTTCCCAGCCAAAGGTTTGAGGACAACCAGGACAATGGTCTCCACACCTATCCGGGTGATGGTCTCCAGTGCTCTCCACTCCCCTCTGATCTGACCGAAATGATGACCGATGACGATATGAGGGGCAAGACGATGGCCCATCTCTTTTAACATCCGGAGTGTCTCCTCATAATCTTCGACTCGCTTGTCAAGATGATATACCTCGCGAATGGTCTCTTGATCACCGATGATATCGAGAAGAACCTGATCCACCCCTGCCTCTTTCAACCCTTCTGCAGAATCCTTTTTGATGAGACCGGTGTGGACGATGATTTTAAAAGATGGATCTTTTTCCTTGATGGCCTTGATCTGGGAGATAAATTTTTCAAGAGGGACTTCTCCATCGCGACCTGCTCCACCACTCACTAAGATCCCATGTGCACCATTGAGTCTGAATCTGTCGGCGGCCTCGAAAAAAGTTTCGGGATTCTCTGCAGGGACCATTGATTCGAGGAGTTTTCCCTTACAGTGTTTACATCGGAGATCACAATGGTTCCCTGTGATGCTGATTGCTGGAAAACGATTTTTTTGGAAAGAGAGAGTGTTATCATGGTAAAAAATTGTGCCGGGCATGGAGAAGGTGAGTTCTTTGCCAAAATGGAGCATTCGAAGCCGAAAGGCCTCCGTTTGGAGTTCGGTTAAGGGGAATTGAATAAGTTTGCCGATGGTCATTTGCATTTTGATTCTATCATTCCCGTGCTTGCGCCCAGGCGTGAAAACGGGAATCCAGTCATTATCAAAAAGATCTGGATTCCTGCTGGAGTTTACCCCGTACTTGTCGGAGCGACCCTCTGCGGAGACCCGCATCGGGATACGGGGCAGGAATGACGAGTTTTAGGATATTCCCAATTGTTTTTTAATCTCCTCAATATCCTCTTGCTCTGGCATAAATGGGAAATTTCGGATTGGATCCGAAGGCCTCTCATTTCCGTAAGGCCGGTTACAGGCCACCTTACCATCTCTTCCAGGGCATCCGGAAGTCATAAAAGGCTCGCCTAACTGAATCAAAGGTTTAATATCGAGGTCAAAGCGAGAAAGCCTTCCATTCTCATCGAACCTCATCTGATCAATTCTGCCAAGACGCTCATTGATCATCCAGCGGGCAAGCTGAATTCTCCGGTATTGATCAAGGGGAGGAGAAGGGTAGCCTTCCATAGGGCTTCCTTTTTCGGGAAAGAAGGAGAAGAGATGCGTAGATGCACCTAAATCCTGAGCTCTTTGAATCACCCCTACCATCTCTTTCTCTGTTTCACCAAGACCCACGATGAGATGAATTCCGACATCATATCTTCCAAAGACCTCTATTGCCATACGAACCACATTCCAGTAATGATCCCAACGATGAGGGCCGTTCACCCCTCTCCCTCTCAATCTGTCAAAGAGTTCAGGTGTGGCTGCATCAATGGCAATCCCCACCCGGTCAGCTCCAGCATTTTTCATCTCCCTGAGGGATTCGATGTTTTGAATCAGGGTTGGGGTGATGAGAACACTAATGAAAAGGTCGGTCTCCTCCTTAAATTTCCTAATGACATAGACCGTATCTTTTTGGGCTTGGGGATGGGTGATCATGGAGATACAGACCCGATGGACCAGTTGATTTACTTTTGCCCTCTCGATGATTTCTTCAAGGGGATAGAGAGGCCAATCTACACGAATGAAGGTTTTCCCCTTTGGTCCTTCCTGTCTCGATCTGGAGAGTCCACAGAAGGCGCACCTTCCAAGGCAGCCCCCCTCATAGTGGAGAAGGAGATTGAGTCCCTTAAGTTTTGCATTTCGGTGGAATGATCCCTGCTGAAAACCCAGAGTGAGGGAAGCAGCAAGAGAGGTCTGGATATATCTGGGGCTTACTTTTGGTTCCATGGTTTTTCCCCTCCCCTCTTGGATTTAATTCCGACGAAACTTCAGCCCTGATTGTCTTCTTCTTTCTTCATAATATTCCTTGAAACCCACCCAGGTCTTTCGAATCAAATTAATGAAATTGATTTCGGGTCTCCCCCAGTTCTCTTCGATGAATTTGCGCTTCATCGCCCCATAAGTGAGAGTCTTTCCAAAGGCTTCTTCCCATTGTGTTTCATAATTTTTTAAATACCCCATGTCTCCTTTTAACACGGCTTCTGCTGCAACCCTTCCTGCAATCTCGCCACCAACGACTGCATTGAGTATCCCTGCACCTGTAATTGGATGGGCATGGCCTGCGGCATCGCCTACGAGAAGGACATTTCCGAAGAGGCTCTTTAGACGAGGGTTGCATGGGATCGAACCACCCGTTTTAGAGACGATTTCAATTTTTGGAAGTTTCCCTGATTCCTTCAGATGGTTTAAAAATCTATCGAGCAGTTCGGGCAGATGTGACATTTTAGAGGCAACGATCCCAATACCCACATTTGCTGTCCTTTTCTTTGGGAAGAACCAGGCATACCCTCCTTCGTAATCTTTATCAAAGAAGATATCTGCATGGGACTGAGATTCGAAGAGGACGACTTCATACTGAAGTGCAAAGATCCTTTCTATTTGGGGTTGACCACACCGTCTGGCAGCGATTGAATCCACCCCATCAGCACCAATGACCACTTTCGATTGAATCAATTTCCTTTTTCCATCTTTTTCTATGATCACTCCCTCGGAGGTGAGATCCAAAGCTTTTGTACCAATTGAAATTTCAGCCCCTGAGAGAATAGCAGAGGTAGCAAGTTCCCTATCGAATAAGGAACGATCTAACATAAACCCAGGGCTCTTCATCTCAAAGGGACCTCCATTTGGTATATGGGTGATCAGTTTATCAATCGTTTGAACGATTGATCTTGAGAATGAAGGGAGGAAGGGGAAGATCCATTGAGATACAAGTTCCCCACACTGAATCGGAGAGCCGAGATTCCGCTTTTGGTCGATGGAAAGAACTTTTGCCCCCCTGAGAGCTGCAGTCCTGGCAGCACTTGAACCAGCAGGACCAGCTCCGATGACAAGGATATCATGGGATTTATCCATAGGATCATCAGCCATAGGAATACTCCAGAACTTTACGGATAAGAGGTAGATTGAGTTGGGTTTGATTTTCAAAATACCCTTTGAGGGCTTTACTTTCCTGCCCAAGGTCGTAGCATGTAGTTCTCTCTATATCAATCAGTATTCCGGGCAGGCCGATCCTCTCAAAGTCCGGTCGATGTTTTCCATAAAAGGGTTCACAGCAGGAACCGATAAACCCTCGAACACCTGATCGCTTTAATTGATAAAGGGTGGATTCAAGGTCTTCATAATTTTGAATCGTGAGGCAATCCATTTTAAATGACTTTGCCATCTGGATAGCATCCCCTATGGCGCATCGGCCGCATAGCTCGCATCCCTTATAATATCTAAATTCACACCCTATCTCTTTTGCGCAATAGGGGAGGAGAAGAATTTCAGGTCTCTTCACCTCTCTAAAAGGTTTTATGACTGGATAGATATGGTGAGTCTCTTCTTCACTAAATCCGTGGGGAATGAGATCTATCTTTTGAAGAGCTTCTTTAATGGCCTGAATGAAGTGAATTTCTTTAACTCCAGGAATTTGGGGTTTCATTTCAGAAAAGAAAGATTGAATAATCTCTCTTATGCTGGAAATCGTAGCCTTTGAATTTTTAAGACAACTTTCAAGATCGAAGATGGTCCTTTTTGGATAGGCGAAGAAGTCTCCGGTGATCAGAATCTGATTGATCACCTGCCTTTTAATATCCACAGCCATCGAGACCCTGAGTAGCCCCCCAGGGGCCTTCAGAATGGATGTAAGTGTCTTTCTCGTTGGCAGTGCTTCTCTCGCCTTAAAGATATACTCCAGAGAGGAGAAGTGCGGAAGTTTCTCTCTGAGCAAAGATTCCTCTTCGGATGAGATAGGTCTATTTTCGAAATTTATGCCAAAGGCTTCTCCAAATCCTTTCAGGAAGGACGCTTTAATGGCTGAGGATGATGGAGATCGGCCGAGTTCCCACTTTAAGCAGGTGACCCTTTCTTTGACCGAATCGATCTCTTTATCTTGAAGTTTCTCGGTGGGAATCCTGAGGGCTCTGAGCATCTCATCGACATCGAAGTCGACCAGAAGTGTTCCCTGAAAGAGGATGGCTCCTGAAAGCTCAGTCCCACCCATCCCCGAGATCTTGCGGCCCCTCACCTCAACATCATTTCTTGGCCGGAATTGGGCGGGGATTCCAAGGCGATTAAGGCAACTTGCAGATGCCTCTCCCATCTTTCGATAGAGGTCTTCGATCTTTGGAGGGATCCTGGGATCTTTTTTTGAGATATAGAGCTCCCAGCCTAATTCCCTCCTTCCCCAGTAGAGCGAACCTCCGCCGGTGAGCCTCCGATTGATCTCGATTCCTCTCTTCTGGCAATATTCGAGGCGGACTTCTTCCTCCACAGATTGATGATGACCCACCAGAACGGCTGGTTTTGAGAATTGGAGAAATCGAAGCGTAGGGGGAATTCTCTCCTGGGCCTTCAATTCAAGCAGCAGCTCATCGAAGGCCATATTTTCTGCTGCTGTCCGGGCTCCTGTATCTAAGAATTTCCACATCTCCATTGATTTATTTCTCATAGCAAATCCTACGATGAGACAAAAGATGAGGCCAATAATTACAGCTCTTTCTGAGACCGACCAAGGGTGTAACCTGATCTTAGAAAGAGGGTTCCAATCCAGATTCCTGCCGTAAGACCTGCAAGGCCCAAGATTGCATTTCAATCTCCTCCAGACAGTCTGAGAAGTGCCCTCCATGGGCATCCTAAAAAGACCATTGCCCCAATCATGGCAAAGAATCCCAAGAAGAATCGAATCAGGGGTGAAGAACCTCCACGGGGTCTAAATTCTTTGAAGAGGAGGGAGGCAATCAATGCTCCAAGAACAAAGCCGATAATCTCGGGCCGGATATATTGAACTACGGCTGCCCGATGGAGCCCCAGTGCTCCTGCAACATCCCTCTCCATACATGCAACACAGATTCCCATGTTTCCTGGATTGCCCAACTTCACAAGTAGCGGCGCAAAGGCTCCAACAAATATTCCTGCAGATACAATTCCTCGTCGGGATGCAAAAAAGTCTCTGATCCCAGTCATAGATCATCTCCTTCTCTGGAAATACGTATTGGTCCTTTGGATGTCACCTTACACTTTGTTTCAAAAATTTTAAACGATAAAAATAAAAATATAGATGCGTAATTTTTATATGTCAAATCGATTATTTTAATCGAAAAGGCGATAGATATTTAAAAAATTGATATATGAGCGGAGTGCCATTAGAATTTGAAAAATGAATAAATTTCAATTAATATGGCATTATTTATTATATTGGGGCAACTATAAGGAACTCAATATGGATTCAGATATGGTTTCAAAAGTGGCAAAAGGTTATTTTGAGCAGGGATTTAACTGAGCAGAATCAATCTCCTTGAGTTTCAAGGAATATTTTGGATTTGAGGATTCCCTTCTTCCAAAATTGGCGACTGGATTTGGCGGAGGTGTTGGACGAAAAGGGTCGCTCTGTGGGGCATTCACAGGATCGATAATGGCTATCGGAATGAAGATGGGGAGAAACGATCCCAAGGATAGGGAAAGGCTTTTAAAGGTTTATGAGAAATGTCAACAATTTTGGGACTGGTTCGAAAAGGAGTTTGGAAGCAGAGACTGTTATACTCTGATCGGTTATCATCTGGATGATCCGGTGGAGAATAAAAAGTGGTTAGAATCGGGTGGCAGGGAAAAGTGTGCTGGTATCGTAGAGAAGACCGCCCAGATGCTTTGTGAGTTCATTAAATAGATGTAACAAGAGTGTAACAAAAGTATTGATTTTTTAAAGGAATTAAGATAAATAATAATAAATTATCAATGACCAGAAATTCTTAAGAAGAAAGGGTTAAACTTGGCTTGGATATGGTGGAGAAGCAGTAAAATTGGATATTGCCCTAATCCTCTGCATCCATAATGTAATAAAATTAATGGTTAAGAGGCCATGGGCAATATCAACCCATGGCCTTTTTATTAATAAATTCCAAATATCAAGCACCAATAACCAAATAAATTTTACATAATAAGTTTATCACTCACTAACCATGAAAATACCCCCCACCCATCCCCTCCCCCTCGGAGGGGGGAGGGTGGGGGTGAAAAATTTATTTTCTAAGCAATAACTAATAATCAAATTTTCCAATCAATGATTATTATTGGTTTATTTGTCATTTAAAAATTGGTGATTATTTGGGATTTGGTTATTGGAATTTAAATTTAAGAATTTTCTTCTAACATTTTGTTCCCTTATCCCCTCCCTCTCCCCCGTTGGGGAGAGGGCTTCGTCGTGAGCTCAGCCGAACGGGAAGGGTGAGGGGAAATTTCAAATATTTTTGGTTGGAATTTAAATTTAAGAAATATAGAAGGGGAGGCGTAAAAGATGGATCGTATCTTCA